>Ga0180009_10000145_pt1 | contig 111009 bp, 93 predicted proteins | sample OS_PC_MetaG_FD_123537 | JGI IMG/M metagenome (GOLD analysis project Ga0180009, IMG submission 123537) | Groundwater microbial communities from the Aspo Hard Rock Laboratory (HRL) deep subsurface site, Sweden - OS_PC_MetaG | ecosystem: Environmental > Aquatic > Deep subsurface > Groundwater... | reverse complement strand
TTCTTTGTGACGATATCATTTGTTTTATGTATCTAGGCACGAACCGCTCTACTATTCCTTAAGCCAGTATTTTTTAGAACAAATTAACTTTTATTTCGTATTACTAACATACGAGACACGAAGTCACTAAGAAAATACTTAAAATATATTATCATATTTTATATTTAATCTTAAGGTTCTGCCGGGTTCAAAAACATTAGCCCCGGAAGCGAAAGGATCTCTCAAATATGAAAGATGCTGGTAATACAATTGGTTGGTTAAATTTTCAACTTCCAAGGTCAAGTAAAGATGTTTATATAAATATGAAATTCCAATATCAAATTTATTCCAGGCTACTGTTGAGTTTTCACTTAGGCTAAAATCAACTCTAGTCTGCGCGTCGTTATAAGTATGTTTTATAAATCCAATGAAACCTGAATACTCCGGACTTAATAAAGTTGTTGTAATTTTTAACGGTGGAATTTCAGCGAGAGGCGAATCATTGGTTTGATTTTGAGCGTATGTATAATTGGCATTAATATTTAAATATTTCCATTCGGCATCTAAATTAATTCCAAGCATGTAAGCGTCAACATTTTTATAAGTTACATTCGGTTTTCCGTTAACGGTAATTTGTGTTTGGTTAACATAATTCCATACATTTGTGCCGAAAAATTCTACTCTAATTCTATCATAATTTATTGAACCGCGTATAGTAGTCTTAAACGACTGATTCAATTCCGGATTACCGACCCAATTTGGATTATTCATCGGGCGAGTAACTGCGATATACAATGTCTCAATTTCCGGCGCTTCGGATGCTGCTTCAATTAATAAACCGGCGCCTAAGTTTTTATAAAAAGCCGTTGAATAATTTACGGAAATTCCGAAAGTCGGGAATAACCTGTTTTCCTTTGCACCGGGATAAAGTGTTTGGTAAAAGGTTAATTGATTTTCCTCTCCGAGCGAATGACTAACTATACCTACCTTTCCGGAAATCAAAAATGAACTGATTGCCCATTTTTTATTAACTGCCGCTGAAAACAAACTTAAATTCGGTATAAGTTTATTTTCAACTTTTGCCATCGGCATAATAATTTGATTATCAGCATTCCAGTTTCTGTAAACTACTTCGTAAAAATTACCAACCGCACCGATTGTTAAATTTTCAGCGTCTGTTTCCATAAACATAGGACTTACTCTTAAGCTGTTGTTCATAATATGGCGCGTGTAATTAAAATAAATTTTGTTTTCTTTATAGCTTAATGACGAATTAAAAATTCTATTAATTCTTTCATCCATTTTTAAATAAGGAAAAGAAATGTCGTCACTGTAAGTGAAGGCCGCAGAGTATTTAATATTTCCTGACTTCCCATGAAAAGAAACTTCATTTAACATATAATTGAAATTTTCTTTGTAGCCGTAATTGTCCTTAAAGTTTCTGCCTTCTGCGTCCTCATAAGGTTTACCGGAAGCATAACGAAAAGTTAATCTATTTTTATATCCTTCAAATAATACTGCCCCGTCAATACTTTGAGAGGATTCACCGGTACCTGAAAGTCCGACCTTAATTTTCAAATTTTCTTCGGGTTCGGAGCGGTGGAACTCAACTAAACCACCCAGACCGCTTTGCAGTAATCCGGATGTTTTTATTAAATCTACTGTTGATAATTCAATTGGATTTACACGACTGATTGGCGAGTCCATTCTATTTGGACAAGCACTGTGATATCTTTCGCCGTCAATAACAACGCTAATATCACTTTTTTTGAAGCCATCGCTGTAAATATCCTGAGCAAAGAAAACACCTTTACGGATTAAAGAGAATCCGCTTTTATTTAAAATGCTTGAAAGGTTTTCTTTTTCAACAGGCATCTCCGTATCGCCTAAGTTCATGCGACTTGATTTTATTTCGATCTGGTTTAACCAATAATTTTTTACGCTGTCTTTTTCCTGTGCATTAATTTTCAAAACAAAAACAAATAGAATTAATAAGGGAAATAGACGAGCGGACTTATTAATTTTCATAATAATCCCTATAAAATTTTATACTATTTTTCCAATATGTTTATCAATATTATAATTGAATAATAAAGAGAAAAAAATATTTTAAAAGGATTATTTAGGAGGAGGAAGTAAAGGTTTTATAAAGTTCGACAAAATATTTACCGTAAATGAAGCAAATATTTTTTTATCAGTTGAGAGATTGACATAATCAAAAAGGGAATATTTTTTTGCGTTAAAATGGGACTCAAGATTTTTAGTGTTTACAGATGCGGGTGTTGATTTAGAGTTTTCTTCAGCTTCTTTTTTTATTTCTTTGTTCAAATAACAATGCCCCATGCATAAATTTTCTTCTTCATCTTTTTGTTCGCATAAATTTTTAACAATGTAATCAAGGTTGGTTTGATATATCAATTCGGGTATCATGTCCTTGAAAATGAGAAAGCAATAAACGTTTATTAAAAAAAATGATATAAACTTTTTCATTTTTCCTAAAACTATTTTAATTCACGGGGGACAATTTTTAAAGTGCCGGCAAAAGTGTTTTCCATAAGCCAGTCCTGTACCGATATTCTTTCTTGAGAAACAACAGGATGATTTAGAACAAATTTTCCGTTAGGGAGTAAGATTCTTGCTTTCAGATTATCTTTGAGAGAATTATTCAGAATTTTTTCGATAATTATTTTTTTGCATTCGTTATCTTCAATAGGGAATGTAGCTTCAACCCTTCTGTCTAAATTTCTTTGCATTAAATCAGCGCTGCTTAAATAAATGTCTTCAACGCCGTTATTGTAAAAATAATAAATACGGCTGTGTTCAAGAAACCTTCCAATGATACTGCGCACGTAAATATTTTCACTTAATCCCTGAACTTGAGGAGTTAAACAGCATATACCTCTAATTATTAAATCAATTTTAACGCCGGCATTGGATGCTTCATAAAGCGCCGCAATAATTGTAGGGTCAACCAAAGAATTCATTTTAAAAATTAAATTAGCTTTTAACCCGGCTTTAGCGTTTTCAATTTCCCTTTCAATTAATCCCAAAATTTTATCTCTGGTATTAATAGGGGATACAAATAATTTTCTGAATTCCTTTTGATCCGAGTACCCAGTTAAGAAATTAAATATTTCAGAAACGTCCGCCGCAATTTTAGGATTAGTTGTGAAAAGACCCAAGTCCGTATATAGTTTGGCTGTTGAAGCATTATAGTTCCCGGTTCCAAGGTGAACATAACGTTTAACGCCGTCGGCTTCCTTTCTAACAACAAGTGTCATTTTTGAGTGTGTTTTTAAACCGACCAAACCGTATACAACATGCACTCCTGCTTTTTCAAGTTCTCGTGCCCAGAAAATATTATTCTCTTCGTCAAATCGAGCTTTTAATTCTACTAGAACCGCGACTTGTTTTTTTCTTTCGGCAGCTTCAATTAAATATTTAATAATAGGCGAGTCGGAGCCAACGCGGTAAAGTGTCTGTTTAATCGCGAGCACGTCAGGATCTTTTGAGGCTTCTTTTATAAAATTAATTACTGGAGCAAAAGAATCATACGGGTGATGTAGCAGAATATCGCGTTTTCTTATTGCCGAAAATATATTTTCCGCTTCTTCAAAATCAAGCGGTGTAACTGGATGAAAAGGTTTTTCCTTTAAATGGTGCAGGGGAAGATCATATAAACTTATAATCGGGCTTAAACCAAGGGGACCATCAATAACATGTATATCATTATTTGTAATTTGTAGGTTTTCTGTCAATGTATCGAGCATAAAATCGGGCATATTTTTATCAACTTCCAATCTTGTAACCGATCCGAATTTACGCTGTTTAATATTTTCTTCAATTACTTCAAGCAAATCATCTGCTTCGTCTTCCTGAATTTCAATATCGGTATTTCTTGTAATTCTGAACGCATTGGCGTTCAATATTTCAACACCCGGGAACAGTTCATGCAGATTGTGTTTAATTAAATCTTCGAGCCAAATAAATCTTGCGCAGAATGTACCGTTACTAGAAATCTTTGAACCTGGAGTAACAATATTTTCGATTCGTAATAAACGCGGAAGAATGTTGGGTACTTTTACCCTGGCAAAATGTTTTTCGCCGTTTTGTTTTTTTATAAGAATCGCGAAACTCAAACTTAGATTTGAGATATACGGAAATGGTCTGCCCGGATCAAAGGCAAGCGGTGTAAGCACAGGGTAAATTTCACGGTTAAAATAATCTTTTAGATGTTCCTTTTCGTCATTATCAAGATTATCAATAGACGCGATAAAAACACTATTATCGGCAAGTTGAGGCATTATAACTGATTTCCAAAATTCATATATCAAATTCAGCATGGGCTGAATTTCTTTTTCTATTTTTACAACCTGTTCAATAGGCGTGGATCCGTCAATAGAAGGTTCAATTACATTTGCTCTAATTTGTTCCTTAAGTCCGGAAATACGGATCATATAAAATTCGTCAAGATTGGAAAAAAATATTGAAAGGAATTTTATTTTATCAAGCAAAGGTAGATTGGGATTTAATGCTTCTTCAAGAACACGGCGGTTAAAATCAAGCCAGCTCATTTCTCTATTAAAGAAATTTTTTGGTTCAAAATATTTGCTTAAGTATTCTTTAGTTAACATTATTTTGTTTCTTATTATTTAAACGGCAATATATTGAAAAATACGGATTTAATCTCCGCCATTATTTTTTTTCTTTTGAATCTTTAAATTTTCTGGCCGATGAAAAACTGTCAAGATCATAATCAATTTTATTACCGGGCATTGGAAGTCTTGTAATTTTTACTCCTCCGATGCTTAAAAATTCTTCTGCTTGTGTAGCATGATAATCAGAGAAAACAACAATTTCTTTTATGCCTGCGGTAACCAACGATTTAGCGCAATTGGTGCACGGCATATTTGTAATATATGCAGTAGCGCCTTGAGTACTAATTCCATGTGACGAACATTGAAGTATAGCGTTCATTTCGGCATGTATTGTCCGTATGCAATGATTATCAACTATGTAACATCCGTGATCTTCGCAATGAACATCTCCGGGAATAGAGCCGTTATAACCGGTAGAAAGAATTTGTTTATCTTTTACCAATACGCATCCGCAATGCATTCGAGGACATGTAGCTCTTTCCGAGACAAGCATAGCCACTTTTAGAAAATATTCATCCCATGACGGGCGTTTAACATATTTTTTAACTTTTTTCATTGTTGTACTATTTTTATTAAAAATAAATATTGATATTACTAATCTTCGTATAGAATTACAACATTATCCGTAACCGGGTAACCAACACAGGTAAGACAATATCCTTTTTCGATTTCTTCATCGGACAATGCTGTTTGGTCAATAAGTTTTAATTGACCAGATAGTAATTTAGCTCTGCATGTACCGCAGCTGCCGTATTGACAGCTGTTCGGTAAGTCAAGTCCCGCGTTCAGAGCCGTTTGTAATATTCCAGCACCGGGTTCAACGACTAAATTATGTTCTTCATCCTTAAAAATAATTGTTACATTTCTCGGCAATTCTTCAATATCTTCATCCTGATCAACAACGGAAGTAGTATAAATTTCCCTGTTAATTTTATCTTTTGGCACGCCGAATTCATTTAGTGCCTCGATAACATTTTTCATCATTTCATTTGGTCCGCATAAATAAAAGTCCGAAATATCAATGCAATCTTTAAAACTATTGTTTAAAATTTCACATGTTAATTCTTTTGTAATGCGACCTGTAATTCCTTTCCAATTATATTTGGGACGTGAAAGAACATGCTGTAGTTTAAAATTATTCGGATATTGGCCGCTTAATTTATCGAACAAATTCTTATAAATAATTGATTCTTCGTTTCTATTGCCGTAGTACAGGAATATATAAGCATTTGGGTCAATACTTAATGTATATTCTATCATAGAAGTTAATGGAGTGATTCCGCTTCCGGCGCCGAAGAAAACAAGATTTCTTTTTTCACCTGTTGGAGGTTTAACAATAAAATTTCCTAATGGCGGTACCGCGTTAATTATTTCTTCTTCTTTAATCGTATCAAAAATATGATCCGATACGAATCCGTCTTCAATTTTTTTAATTGTGACTCTTAGTTTGGGGAGCGACAAAGGAGATGAGCTTATTGAGTATCCTCTTCTAATTTCTTCTCCCATTATATTGTATATAAAGGTTAAAAATTGTCCCGGTTTAAATTTTATTTCTTTCCCTTCGTTTTCAATTAATTCTAAAGTTATTGAGTCATTCGTTTCTTTTGTTAAACTTATCACTCTTAATTTTATATGTGTGTCCATTACATCCTTTCGGTAAATTTATATATGAATAAACAAAATCTATAGATTACAGTTCCAAACATATATCTTTTTTATGAAAGTTGCGTATTGGTTTTAGAAGGGCTGCCGCAGTTGAGGGCAATCTGCGACAGCTTGTTGGATCTTAAAGGAGGATATATAAAAATCTAATTGTAATAGATTTACATTTAATGAGCCAACAACTATGCCATATTTTTATTATCAATTTTAGGGAAAAGAAAGGAATCTTGAGCAAAATAGTTTCTATTTTGGGAATAGTTATTAAAACCTATTCTTGATTTTAGGAAAGTGAACAACCTAAAGTAAAAATTTATGATTTGGGGAGCAGTATTTTAAAAGTTGTTCCTTCGTTTATCACAGAGTCTTTTACGAAAATTTTACCTTTATGGTACTCTTCCACAATTCTTTTTGAAAGGCTTAAACCTAAACCCCAGCCTCTTCTTTTTGTGCTGTAGCCGGGTCTGAATATATCTTTCCGTCTGTTTAAATCTACTCCTTTTCCGTTATCGGTCACATCAATTTCAACATATTTGTGTCCGGTAATAATCTCAAAAACAATATTTCCTTTTGAAACCTCGATTGCGTCCAATGCGTTTTTAATTAAGTTTTCAACAACCCATTCAAAAAGTTCTGCATTAAGAGGAATAGTAATATCGGTTTCGCCTTTAAGAATAATATTTACATCTTTTCCGGTTTGAGGGAGTCTTTTTTTGAAATATTCAATAACTCTAAAAACTACATCATAAATATTTTTAGGTTTTAATTCAGGTTTTGAACCGATTTTTGAAAATCTATTTGCGATTTTATTTAAGCGTGTCAAATCATTCATCATTTCATCAGTTAAGTCGAGTACCTTTTGATGATCCTTATAATTCAATTTTAACAGTTCATTCCATCCCATAAGACTAGATATAGGGGTACCTAATTGGTGGGCGGTTTCTTTTGACATACCGACCCAAATATTACTTTGTTCGGTTTTCTTCATATAATTAAAACTTAGGTAAGCAATTAAAAGGAATGCTACCGCAAAGAAGATTTGGAGATAAGGATAAAATCTTAAATTTCTTACTAAATTTGAATCGCCGTAATAAATTTTTGCGAGAATTAGAGAGTCGCTGAATGTAACGATAATTGGGTTGTGTTCTTTTTTTAGTTCTTGAACTTTTTCAGAATAAAATTTTTCTAATTCTTCCGGAGAAAGCGTAGTATCAACTTCCAAATTTCTAACATTGCTCGTACTTCCCAATGTTACCTTGTCATTTGGGTCAGTAAGCATTAATGGAAAGTTAATTCTTTGTATTACATTATCGAGGATAAATGTATAATCACCGTCCTGCGCGTCGGAATCGGCAAGGAACTGCAGGCTTTTCGCATATAGTTCAACCGTTTCTTTTTCTCTTTCCTGCAATCTTAATACAAGATTTTGAGTGTAGACTAAGGTACCGAGAGCAATTAATACAGCAATAACGATCAGAATTACTTTTATTCTAGAAGAATTTGGCGAGCCTATAATATTCATATAAATATTTTCAGATATTTATTCCGGTTCGAAGTTAATAATTTCCGGTCAAATAATGCAGTAAAAACAAAATACCTGTAATTCTACAATTCTATTGTTTGATTTCGTTTTGGTCCGACAGAAATAATACTAATCTCAAACCCGCATTGCTCGGACATAAAAGATAAATATTCCTTTGTTTCTGAAGGAAGATCTTCATATTTGGTTATACCGGTAATATCTTTTTTCCATCCTGGTAATGTTTCGTAAACGGGAGTAACACTTTCGAGTCTATGAGCATTTGTCGGGAATGAATTTATTCTTTTACCGTTTTGCTCATAAGCTACGCAAACTTTAATTTCATCAAGGTTACTTAATACATCAAGTTTAGTTATAGCGGCTCTTTGAATTCCGTTTATCATCCGTGAATATCTTACGAGAGCGGCATCAAACCATCCGCAACGGCGCGGCCGGCCTGTTGTGGCTCCGAATTCAGCACCCCATGTTCGTAAATTTTCACCTAGTTCATCAGTTAGTTCGGTTGGAAATGGCCCAAGTCCTACACGTGTTGTATATGCTTTTACAATTCCTATAACATTACTAATCTTTGTGGGAGGTATTCCGGTACCGGTGCATGCGCCTCCGGAGGTAGGATTAGAAGATGTTACAAAAGGATAGGTACCGTGGTCAACATCAAGCAAAGCGCCTTGAGCGCCTTCCATTAATATTTCTTTCCCTTCGTCATCAAGAGCTCTGTTTAAGTATGCAGGAACATCGGTAATATATTCGTCAATAGCTTCGTCAAATGCGGTGTATTCATCTATAATTGTGTTTACATCTAGTTCTGCGTGATTGTATACCTTTTTTAACAGATTATTTTTTTCTTCAAGGTTTACTCTTATTTTAGCTTCAAGTTCTTTTCTGTCAAGAAGATCTACTATTTTTATTCCTTTTCTTGCGTATTTATCAATATAACATGGTCCAATTCCTCTTCCGGTAGTGCCAATTTTTGAGGAACCGCTTTCATTAATACTGTCAAGCAGTTTATGATAGGGCATAATTAAATGAGCGTTCTGGCTTATAAGCAATCTGCCTTTCATACTAATTCCGTGGCTTTCAAGCAATTTAATTTCATCTAGAAGCGCTTTGGGATCAATAACTACTCCATTGCCGATAACGCAAATTACGTCTTTGCGCAGAATTCCGGATGGAATTAAATGAAGAATATATTGCTGATCACCAATAACAATGGTATGTCCGGCATTAGCTCCGCCCTGATACCTAACAACTATATCAAAACGATCGCTTAAAATATCAACAATTTTTCCTTTTCCTTCATCACCCCATTGGCTTCCTACAAGAATGGTAGCGCTCATTATTGCTCCTAAAATTTTTTTATTATTTGGGTTTTAAAATAGGCAAATAAAAACTCCGGATATTTCTATCCGGAGTAATTCAAAAAATATATAAAAAAACAGAAATTTTATTTTCCGAAACTTTCTACCGCTTTATCAACAGATTCAAAATGTTCAAAAATAGTAATAAGTTTAGTGATAATAAGAAGACTATTAATTTTTTCCGTAGCATTAGCTAATTTTAAAGAACCGCCGCCGTTTTTCATTGTTGTAAAACCGCTTATTAACATTCCTAAACCGGAACTGTTCATGAATTTAACATTTGCCAAATCAACTACGATGTTCTTTTTTTCATCTTTTAAAAAGTTGTGTAATAAATCGCTGAATTCCTGAGCTTCAGGACCGCCCATTACATTTCCTTTTAATTCTAATACAACGGCACCGTATTTTTCGTGCTGTTTAACTTTCATAAAGTCTCCTTGAAAATTATTTCTAAATTGTTATCGCCAAATTTTTCGAATAGAAATATACTGAAAAAGAGAAACTAATTGGATATAATTGTTTATAAATAATTATATTATGAGTCAAGTTATAGAATCTAATTATAAAAATAAAGATATATTTGGGCAAAAAATAAAAATGTACTTTTAATTAATTCCCTTAATTTTAATTTGGAACAATATTAACCACTTATCGTCTAAAATGCAGGATAAAAAAGAAAATTCAAATATTCCGGAAATCAGCGAAGCTGAATTGTTAAAAGATGAAGATTTCGTCCTAATCAAGAAATTTATTGACGGTCACGAATCAGCTTTTACTACTCTTGTTGTTAAGCACAAGGATAAGGTAAGAAACCTTGTTTTTTTAACGTTGGGGGACTCAGAATTTGTTGATGATATTTCTCAGGATGTTTTTATAAGTGTTTTTCACAAATTAAAAGATTTCAGATTTCAATCTAAGTTTACAACCTGGCTGTATAGAATTACAGTCAATAAATGCAGGGACTATTTAAGAAAGAAAAGGGTAAGAAGTATTTTTGTTCCTATAAAAGATTCAACACACGAACCAAGCACCAGGATGAGACCTGAAAGTATAGATATTCCTCAGCTTGTAAGAAGGAGCATTGAAAAACTGCCCGAAAAATTAAAAGTTCCGCTTGTTTTAAGGGACATTGACGGACTCAGTTATAAAGAAATTGCTGATAATCTTGAATGTGAAGTAGGTACCGTAAAATCAAGAATATTCAGAGCAAGGGAAAGTCTTAAAATAATTTTAGAACCGTATCAAAAAGAATTATCATCCTAAATGGAAAATAAAAAAAACATAAACTTCCTTCCTAATAAACTTAGAAATTACATACCATTTGCAGCAATTTTTGTTTTAACCGCCGGATTGCTTTTTTACTTCAAAGAAAATAAACAAAGCGTAAACGATTTTATAGAAAGCGGAAAGAATAATTTAATAAGTTTTTATACACAAAATCTTAAACCTATTTTATTTAAAACCGATATTTCGAACGAAGATGTTTTCAATTTCGCTTTATATCAGAATCTGCCCATTGATAAAAAAGAAAATAAAATATTGCAGATTGGTTACGACAAAACAAACAGCAGCGAATATTTTGAAATCAAACCTGCCGAAATAAATGAGAATACGCAAAATTATAAAAAGTTTTCAGAGTATCTGAAATTAGACGGTAAGCAGCAGCAGCAGCTCGATTCAGTTTTGGAATCCTATAAAGATGCTTTATATACATCCGTACTTTATAACGATTATAATGCAATAGCCGTTGATTCAAAAATTACATTATTAAGAGAAGCAGTATTCGCTGATTTAATGGCCTTTGCTCAAAATATAAACAGTGAAGAATTTGAAAAAGCAGTTTCAAAAGATTACAAGTATAATACTTCAGAAATTAGAAACGCCATAAAAGATATTAAAGAATTTAAAGAAAATGATTTGAATGATTTCGTAATCTTTACCCCCGATTCAATTTTTAAAACTGAGTTTAGAATAGATAAGAAAAAATTTAAAAAAGAAATGAATGCCTTAAATTGGGATTTGAAGCGTGTCCGAAGCGAATTAAAAGATATTGATTTCAAAATTAAAATAAATCCGATGGTTGAGTTTGACAAAGAGAAATTATTGTCGGAAAATTCCGAAATAAAACCTGATTCGAATTATTATAAAGCATTTCTTTCAGAAGACTTTTTGATGAATAGGATGAAAGATTTTGTTGATGTGAAAAAGTTAAGAAACAATATTGAAAAACTAAATTCCGATATTGAGAAAATTAAAATTAATGTTAATACTTCCCATGCGGATAAATCTTTTATTGAGTTGAAGAATATAATCAATGCCGGATCTAAAGGAGAATTGGTTTTTGATCTTAATTTAAAAGGCTTAGACAGTTTAATTGAAAAATCAGTTAACAGATTTGAAATGGAAGATATTAAGGATTGGGAAGAGTTCGGATTTAAGATGGATTCACTTGCGAATTCCTTACAGTTTAATTTTAGTGATTCGGTGCATGTAAAATTCGATAAGGAAAAACTTAAGAAGGAAATTCAAAAAGCAAAGAGTGAATTAAATAGAAGAAAGAATAATTAAATTTTGAAACCCGCCTTTTAAATTTTTTTATTCTAACTGCAAAAGCTTTTCTTTACAATAATACTATTTTGATTTAATTTTACTTCATAATTTAAATTATTATAAATGGCAGCCACCATTAAAAAGATCAATAATACCAAAAAACTTGAAAACACAATTCTGGCGTCAATTGTGTTATTTGTTTTCAAATTAGTATTCTTTTCCAGCGATTCATTAATTATAAATATTATAAATGAATTTGTTATTCTCGGTACAATTTACTTATGGATCGATTATGTAATAGGATTTGTAAAACCGAGAACATCAACTCCTCTTTCTATAATTCTAAATACGGGAATTCTTACCGCGATAATATTTTTTATACTTTCTGTTTCTACATCCTTTTTAAGTACCGAAATATTTACAAACGGTGAAACAGATTATATTTATATAATATTCGCTAACCTACTGATTTTTGTTTTTATCGGATGTGTCACTTATATATTCGCTGCATTTAAAGAACTTTCTTTTTACCGGCAAAAAACAGACAAAAGCAAATATTTTAATACACTCGTTTTTTTTATAATTATTACCGGATTATCAAAATCAATTACTAAAATTGATCCTACTTTGGATTTTATTGAAAACGCTTTTTTTGTCGTTACTATTTTATTAATAGGTATTAATTCAATACGTGTTTCGTGGATTGCCTTCCTAATTAAAAAACAAAAAGTTTATTTACTTGTTATCGCAATAGTTTTGTCAATATTATTCGGATTTAATTATTCATTAACGATTGGCGACGGGGTAATTAATCAGCTGTTATATGCTTATTCACCGGGATTGGTAGCATTCTTGGGCTTGCTGATGATATACGGCTCAATTTATTTTGGTGTAATATTTTTCACTACATTGTTCCATCTTCCTACCGCTGAAGCATTTGACAGGAAAGCCGAAGAAGTTTCTTCTTTGATGGATCTTAGTAAACTAATTACTCAGGTCTTTGATTTTAAGGAATTAGCGGACACAGTAACATCAGTAACAACAAAGGTATGTAATTCAGATTCGGCTTGGCTTGTAACAAAAAGAGAAGATGACTTTGAATTAAGTTCGGTAAGTAATATCGGATTTGTAGAAGCGGATAAAATTACTACTTCTCTGCTTGAACATCATTCATATAATCTAAATGAAGTTGTAACAATTAACGACAGTCCGATAAAAATTAGAATAAAAAACGACGTACGCACTTTTAATTTTAAAGCTATTGCAGTAGCGCCGTTAAAAGTGCATAACAAAAACAGCGGATTTTTATTTGTTGCAAGGAAAAGAGATTTCTCCTTTGATGAAGATGATATTAAAGCTATCTCGGCTTTTGCCGATTATGCGGCAGTTGCTTTGGAGAATGCTAAACTTATTGAAGAATCTCTTGAAAAGGAAAGACTTGAAAAAGAGCTTGACGTTGCGCGCGAAGTACAGTATAAAATTCTGCCTGACGGTGTGCCTAAAATTGAGAACCTTGAAATTTCAGCATTGTTTGTTCCTGCTTTTGAAGTAGGTGGTGATTATTATGATTTTTTTGAAATATCTGATAATAAACTTGGATTTGTAATTGCCGATGTTTCAGGTAAAGGTATTCAAGCTGCTTTTATTATGGCCGAAATTAAAGGCGTGTTTGAATCACTGTCAAGAATAATAACAAGCCCTTCCGAATTATTAATAAAAGTAAATGAAATTCTCATTAAAAGTTTGGAAAAGAAAAGTTTTGTAACGGCTGTTTACGGAGTTATTGATACAAAATCCGGCAAAGTAAATTTCTCAAGAGCAGGTCACAATTCGATTATGTTATGCAGCAAGGGCAAGGTTGAACATTTTACCCCTCCTGGTATGGGATTAGGTTTGGATAGTGGTGATAAATTCCGGCTTGTAATAAAAGAAATGGAAATTCAATTGGATAATAACGATATTATCATTCTTTATACCGATGGTATTCCTGAATCGCAAAATTCAAAGTACGAAGAGTTCGGATATAAAAAATTTGAGAAAATTTTAATAGAAAATTGTGATGAAGAAGTGAACAAAATATCAAACGAAATTATGAAAGCTGTTACAATTTATTCACAGGATAAATCACAGCACGACGATATTACTCTTGTAATATTTAAATGGAAATTTAATAACAAAAAATCTGGAGAGGTTTAATGGCAGATTTCAACGTCAATGTTAGGGGAGTTGGGTCTGTAAGCGTGATCGATGTTAAAGGATACCTTGACGCGCATACTGCTCCTGAGCTTGAAAATGCATTCAATAAACTTATTAACGATGCCAAATTCCAGGTCGTTGTTAACTTTAACGACTTAAGTTATATAAGTAGTGCCGGCTTAGGTGTATTTATGGCTTATGTTGAAACAATGCGCGACAACAGCGGAGATATAAAATTCTCCAATATGAAAGACAATGTTTATAATATTTTCGATCTGTTGGGCTTCCCTATGCTTTACGAGTTTTTTGATCAAGAAACCGAAGCAGTAAATAAGTTTAACGATAAAGGATAATTTTTGAACGTTATCAATAAAAAGTTCGAAAGAGAACTGATTGTAAAAAGCTCAACGGATAATCTTTCGATTATTAGAGAGTTCACAAAAACTGCTGCGGTTGAAAGCGGTTTTTCTGACGAAACAGTCGGTAAAATTATTCTTGCAGTCGACGAAGCATGCACCAACGTAATTAAACATGCTTACAAATATTCCCCCGAAGGCGAAATTTTAATAACTATTAATTTCGAAAACCAAAAATTTACAATTTCTATCACAGATGAAGGCACCAGGTTTAATCCGGGTAATGTACCCGACCCTGATTTGAAAGAATATCATAAACAAAAAAGAATAGGGGGACTTGGAATGTTTTTAATGAAAAAATTAATGGATGATGTTAAATACATCAATTTATCAGAGAATAAAAATCAAGTTGTTTTAGTCAAATATATATCATAAGCTTATGCTTAAAGCCGATAATAACAATGCCGTTCGTAATCTTTCCGCGCTTGTAGATTTCAGCAACCTTATAAATTCCAGTTTAAATGTTGAGTTCGCGCTTAATAATATCTTGCTGACATGCTTTGGAAAGTTTCATACTACAAAAGGAATTATTGCTTTAGTTGATGACGGGATTCTAAAAGTTAAAGTATCAAAAGGATTAAAAGAAAATATAGTTGGTAATTTCCCATGTATCCCATTCGGAAAAAATAACACCGACCTGAAAATATTTTTAGATGAAAATAATTTCCCAATTTGCCGCGAAATATCTTCTCAAAATAAAATTTTAGGTGTTTTAATCCTCGGTGAAAGATTTACTAAAAAACCTTATGACGATGACGATTTAGAATTCCTGAATACATTATTAAATATTGGATCAACCGCAATTGAGAATTCATTGATTGTAGCCGAATTAAAGGATGTTAATAGAAACCTGGATTCCAAGGTAAACCAGCTTAGTTCTCTTTTTGATTTAAGTAAAGAATTCAGCGGAATATTAGAAGAAGAAATGGTTGGTAAATTATTGGTGTACTCGATTATAGGACAACTTTTAGTAACCAAATTTGCGGTTGTAACCTGCAGCGACAAGAACATTCAAATACTTGAAACTAAAATTCCTGAACAGCAGTTAAGAGATGCTATTACAAGCTGCGAAGTAAATAAGTTTAACAAGGCGATTGTAAAAGATGAAATTGAAAACAAGTTTGAACCTTTAGCGAAAATCGGGATTGTACTTGTTATTCCTATGCAGATTAAGGGGGAGACAAAAGGGCTGATTTTACTCGGCAGCAGATTAAATAAAATGCCCTTTTCTCAATCAGATATTGAGTTTGCTTCATCGGTAGGGGGATTGGCAATAATCTCAATTGAAAACAGCAGGTTATTTAAGGAAGCATTGGAAAAACAGCGGCTTGAGAAAGACCTTGAAATAGCGAGAAATATTCAGAAAAATTTACTTCCGGATATTATTCCCAAATTAGATCATTATGAAATTGCCGCATTTAATCAATCGGCACGTCAGGTAGGCGGTGATTATTACGATATAGTTAAACTTGATAACGGGAACACTGTAATTGCAATTGCCGATGTCTCCGGTAAAGGTGTTCAAGCGGCTCTTCTAATGGCAAATGTACAGGCATTCTTAAAATCAATATGTAAACAAAACATAGATTTAGATAAAGCGTCTAACCTCATAAATGATTTAGTTTCGGAAAACACAACCGAAGGAAGTTTTATAACATTTTTTTGGGGTGTTCTAAACAATGAAACTAAAGAACTTACATATGTAAACGCCGGACATAATCCTCCTATGTTAATTAGAGATAATGAAATTATAAAACTGAAAACCGGCGGTATGATTTTAGGAGTTATGCAAACAATAATTCCTTATCAGTCGGAAGTTGTTAAACTGCATACTGGCGATGTTATATTTTTATTTACAGACGGAATTACAGAAGCAATGAATATTAATAACGAAGAATATACCGACGAAAGACTTGAAGAACTAGCTCTTAATATTAGCGCGAAAACTCCTAATGAAATTTTAGAAACAATTAAAAATGATGTGTCGGAATTTACAACCGGTGCGGTTCAATCAGATGATATTACCTGCCTTATTCTTAAAGTAAGATAAGTTTATAAATGATATTAAATCAACATTTGTTCCCTCAATACAGGAAAGAATTTCTTTCCATTACCTCAATTATCCTAATTATTATCGGAATTATTAATCTGTATTTTCTTTTTAATATAACACCGCGTTCAAATGATGAATGCCTTTGGATACATGAAAAAACAGATGATGGCAAAAGAGTTCTTACATTTAGGGTAGTGAAGTTTGAAGGGGTAACTTGGAATGCCGGAATAAGAGACGGAGATAGACTTCTAAAAATTAATGGAAAAAGAGTTTATAATCCTCAGGACGCCAGCTATATTTTCGATAAAATTAAAAAAGGAGATACTGTAAATTATACAGTTTCCCGAAACGGCCATGTATTCGAAACAGAATTTAAAGTAAAAAAATTATTACAGTTCGGAGGAATTGGTTCGGCGCTTCTCGGATTAATTTGGGTTATAGTTGCTTATGTTGTTATACTTGCTAAACATCACGGGGAAACACAAATCCTTTTCTTTAAAATTGGTCTTGGATTTACACTTCTAACCCTCGCAAATTTGTATACGGGAAATACTGTTGCCAATCCGATATTTAATTATAGCTGGCTGCTTATAGTGCTCGACTTATTATCATTGGTGGGAGCGGCTTTTGTACCGTTTTGGCTAATTAAATTTTTCTGGAAGTTTCCCCGTGAATTTAATTTTGCAAAAAATATTATTGTAGTAAGAATTTTAAATATTGCTCCAATTTTGATTTTTTTAATCTTTTTAACTTATAAGGTTATTAACATTTATACCGTTGACCCGGCCTATATCTCAGTTCAATTTGTTTATTTCGGGTTGATAAATTTTTTAAGCGGAGCCGCAATTTTTATAGGACTAATTTCATTATTTATAAATTATTTAAAACTTAAAACCCCAAAAGAAAAAAATCCTATTTTTATAATATTACTTGGCTACACCATGGGAATTGCCGCGGCTGTTTATACGGGTACGCTTGCAAATGTTTTTTCCGATACTGTATTTAATTCCCCCGAACATTATATGCCTATACTTTTTGTTGCGGTTATACCTGTTTCTTTCGGATATTCAATATTCAGATACTCATTGATGGATGTTAGTGATGTTGTGAAGAAAGCCATTATTTATGGCGCCGCTACTATTTCAATCGCGGGGTTATACTTTTTTTCAATTTATCTGATCGGACAAACTGTTAGCCAGGCAATAGGGACTGAATATCAGGGAGCTATAGCCGGAATAATCTTTATTTTATTTGCTACTGTATTTCAATCGACTAAAGAGAAATTTCAGGATCTACTAACACAGAAATTTTATCCCGAGCAATTTGCTTATCAAAAAGTGCTGCTTCGTTTTAGTAATGAAATCTCAAGCATTGTCGGACTTCCGAATATACTTAAAGAAACTCGAGAGACTTTTATTGAATCATTAAATCTTGATAGATTCGGTATTCTGTTAAAAAAGGAAAATTTGTTTACACTAAAAAACGGACACGGGTTTTTTAACAATTCATTAATTCTTAACGATAGCGGCGATCTATTAGTAAATTTTATTGAAACAAAAATAAATCTAAAACAACAGCCTGTAATTGAAAGACCGGACTTCGAAAAGGTTTTTCCGGAAGATGTTAAAGTTTTACTGGATGAAGGAATATATACTATAATTCCGTTAAGAATTAAAACAAAGATAATTGGTTTACTTACATTCGGACTAAAATATTCGGGTTCTCAATTTGCCGGCAAGGATTTGGAATTGCTTGTTGCGGCATCTAATCAAGTAGCCGTTTCAATTGAAAATGCGAGACTTTACCAATCGGAAGCTCAAAAATTGAAAATGGAAGTAGACCTGGAGAATGCAAGGAAGATTCAGGAAAATCTACTACCTAAGGAAATCCCGCAAATTAATAATTTAGACCTTGCCGGTATTATGATTCCAGCGCAGCATGTAGCCGGAGATTATTATGATTTAATAAAAATATCGGATACGAAATTATTTGTAGTAAACGGCGACGTTTCAGGTAAAGGTTTGGCTGCTTCGTTTTATATGACTAAACTTCAAACAATGATAAGACTTTTCTGCAAAGAAGATACATCGCCTAAAGAAATATTAGTAAAATTAAATAAACTGATGTTTAATGAGATTGGAAAAAATTGGTTTATAACAGTTACTATTGCATTATTCGATACAGAAAAAAACAATGTGAAATTCTGCCGTGCTGGTCATACTCCTATTATGCATTATACAAATTCGGCAGTAAAACTTTATCAGCCTAAAGGTATAGGCGTCGGATTAGAGAAAGGGGATATTTTTGATACTAATTTAGCCGAAACAGAAATTCTTTTGAACAAAAATGATGTCTTTCTGTTTTTTTCAGACGGAGTAAATGAAACAATGAATAATGAAAACGAACAATATGATTTAAATAGACTCAGTGAAAATTTAACCGATGAATATAATCATTCCGCCCAAGAAATTATTACTTCAATTCAGGATTCTCTGGATAACTTTAGAAATAATATTGATCTTAATGACGATATAACAATAGTTGCCGTAAAAGTAATATAAAAAGCTATAATTCAAATTAGTTTTTTAAAATGTCATTCCTTAACTTTGCCCAACCGTTTACGTTTCCATAAAATAATTACGGAGAATCTATGGATGATTTTTTACTTCCGCTGATAGGCGAACTTAGTGACATTGTTTGGGGAGTCCCGACAATAATATTATTAGTAGGCACAGGACTTTGGCTAACGATAAGATTAAAGGGAATGCAGTTTTCTAAACTTTGGCATTCACTTTATCTGGCATTAATTAAAAGAAAAGAAAATACTGATCAGCCTGGGGATATAACTCACTTTCAAGCACTGATGACAGCCCTTTCGGCAACTGTAGGCACAGGCAATATTGCGGGTGTTGCAACTGCCATAGCGGCAGGTGGACCGGGAGCTTTGTTCTGGATGTGGGTTACAGGATTGGTCGGAATGATTACAAAATATTCCGAAGCTTTACTTGCCGTAAAATACAGAGAACAAGATAAATTAGGAAATATGAGCGGCGGGCCTATGTATTATATATCTAAAGGTCTGGGCTGGAAATGGCTTGGTGTTCTATTTGCGGTATTTGCTTCAATCGCCGCATTTGGTATCGGCAACACTGTTCAATCAAATTCTGTTGCGCATGCATTGGAAACTTCATTTAGTATTCCTACATGGGTTACTGCAATTATTTTAATGGTAGGAACCGGCGCAGTAATACTTGGGGGAATAAAATCCATAGGTAAAGTAACTAGTATGCTTGTTCCTGTTATGATTGTATTTTATATGGGGGGAGCAATTTTAGTATTACTCTTAAACATATCTGCGGTTCCTGAAGCTCTTAGTTTAATTTTCACCCATGCCTTTACGCCTACAGCGGGAGTTGGCGGATTTTTAGGATCGACAGTAATGTTAACTATTAGAATGGGTGTCGCAAGAGGTGTATTCTCAAATGAATCGGGACTTGGCAGTTCTCCAATAGCGGCTGCTGCGGCGCAGACTAAGAATCCAGTAACACAAGCCTTAGTATCAATGACTCAAACATTTATTGACACACTGGTAGTATGCACATTAACAGGTCTTGTCATAGTTATCTCTGATAATTGGCACAGCGGTATGACCGGCGCAGAATTAACTTCAGTTTCATTTACAGAAGGATTGGGGAGTGTTGCAGGCGAATATATTGTTTCAATTGGACTTGCATTATTTGCATATTCAACTCTGTTGGGATGGTCATATTACGGTGAAAAATCTATTGAATATTTAGCCGGAGAAAAAGCAATTAAACCATACCGGATAGTATTTACAATATTTGTGGGAATAGGCGCCGTAGTAAATTTGGACCTCGTATGGGGAGTTGCTGATATTTTTAACGGCCTAATGGCTTTCCCGAATTTAATAGCTTTACTAGCTTTAACTCCGGTTATTATAAATGAAACCAAAAAATATTTTGATAATGAAGATTATAAAAGTTAGATATTAAAAACGAATTTTAAGCAAAAAAAAGTCGATAGAATTTTCTATCGACTTTTTTAAAAAATCTAAAACTGAAATTAAAATTGAATTTTCTTTTTGTACTTTGTTGCATATTCCAATACGAAAGTACTTGCGACAAATATTGAAGAATAAGTACCGACAAGTATACCGAAAACTAAAGCAAATGCGAATCCTCTTAAAACTTCACCGCCGAAGATAAGCAATACAGTAACAACAAATAATGTAGTTAAACTTGTTACAACAGTTCTTCTCATTGTTTTGTTAATTGCCGAGTTTATATTTTCTTCAATAGGTGCGGTTTTATGAATTTTTAAATTTTCACGTATTCTATCGAAAACAATCACCGTATCGTTAATTGAGTAACCGACAAGAGTTAAAAATGCTGCTACAACACTTATTGATATTTCAAGGTTAAGGCCCGGTACAATTCCATGGAGCAACGAAAAAGCGCCCAGAGTAATTAAAACATCATGAAACAAAGCTGCTACAGCGCCAACAGCAAAAGCGAATTTAAATCGGAAACCCAAATAAATAAGAATTACTAATAATGCTAAAACAACAGAAATAACAGCATCCCTTTTTAATTCTTCACCTATTTTTGGTCCAACTATTTCTTCTTTTAAAATTTGGAATGAATTGTCAGGAAATTCGCTTCTAAGATTTTCTTCAATCCAATCGGCAATACTTATACGCACAATAATATTAGTATTATCATTTTCTCTCTGTTCAAGAGTAGACTGATACCCAAGTTCAAATAATTTATCATTAACATTATCCGCTGTTTCGGAGTCACCAAATGAAAAAGTCACAGAACTTACCGTACTGTCAATAATACTTCTTTGAACACCAGGGTTGTATTTATCAATCGCGTTATTAATCGCAGTTAAAACTTTAGGGAAAATATCAGCAGGTATCTGCTGTAATTCTGTTCTTAACAAAACCCCTGTTTCACCGCCAAAAGTTTTTACTTCAACGTTTCCTAAACCAATTTTATCTATATCATCTCTTACTTTGGAAATATCAATTGGTTTTTCAAACTGAAGGGCAATTTGAGTGCCTCCTTTAAAATCGATACCTAATTCAAGTCCTCTGAATAATAAGCTTATAAGCCCAAGTAGAATAAGAATTCCTGAAATAGCGTAAGCAATTTTTCTTTTTCCTAAGAAATCAATATTAAGATTTTCCAACAGTTGCATTTATTCATTATCTCCTTAAAAATTATCCTACTTTTATTTTTGCGCCTTTTGCAGCCATAATATCAAAAACTACTCTGGTAACTACCAAAGCGCTGAATAGACTTGAAAGAATACCTATCATAAGTGTAAGTGCGAATCCTTGAATTGGTCCGCTGCCGAATTGATACAATATTATTCCCGTAAAAAATGTTGTTATGTTTGAATCGAAGATAGCCGAATATGAATTTACAAATCCGCTGTCAATAGCTGCTTTAACAGTTTTACCGGTCGCTAATTCTTCTCTAATTCTTTCATAAATAATAACGTTGGCATCTACAGCCATACCAATTGTTAAAATGATACCTGCAATACCCGGTAAAGTTAGAGTAGCGTTGAACCCGGCTAATATTCCCATTATAAACATAATAGTAAAAAATAAAGCTAAGTCAGCAATTGTTCCTGCTTTTTTATAATAAACTATCATAAAAATTGCGACTAATAAAAATCCAAGCATTGTTGAGTTAAAACCTTGTGAAATTGAATCCTGACCTAATGAAGGTCCTACAGTTCTTTCTTCTATAATTTCAACAGGGGCGGGAAGCGCGCCGGCTTTAAGTACAATTTCAAGAAGTTTAGCTTCATTTAAATCGCCCATTCCGGAAATTCTGGAACTTCCCGAAGGAATTTTTTCCTGAATAGTTGGCGCAGTATAAATATATCCGTCCAGCATTACCGCGCAACGTTTGCCTACGTTTGAACCTGTAATTCTTGCCCATTCTCTCGCGCCGTCTGAGTTCATCTGCATATTAACTACAGGTTCGGTAGTATTAGGATCAATTGTAGCCTGTGCATCTGCAATTACTCCGCCGGTAAGTTCTGGTCCTTTGTTCACTAAATATAATGTGTAAAATTCTTCGCCGTCTTGAGAACCGAATGGTTTTGCTCCGAATGCAAATTCAACATTATTCGGGATAACATTTTGAACTTCAGGTCTGTTCAAATAAGAAAGTAATCTCTGTCTGTCTTTATCCCTAACAACAGCATCAGCCGTTCTGCCTTGAGGATCAATTAATCTAGCAAGCGAAAAGAAAGGATTTTTTTTAGCAAATTCTTCTTCAGATAAGTTCTCGCTTGTTGAATCATTTTGGGCAAGTGAAGTGTCATTATCAACAACTTCGGAAGAATCAGAAATTAAAGAATTAGCAAGAACACTATTTACTTGATTCATAATTTGAAATGTAAATTCAGGATCGCGCAGAAGTTTAAATTCCAATAATGCGCTTCCTTGCAATAATCTTTTTGCTTCTTCTTCTTTGGCAATTCCCGGAAGTTCAACAATAATTCTTCTTGCTCCCTGTTTTTGAATGCTTGGTTCAGAAACACCGTATTGGTCAACTCTGTTTCTAATAATTTCGATAGCGCGTGTAACAGCATCTGATTCCTGTTCTTGCAGATTCGAAATTATATCAGCATCATCTTCTCTAATTGATCCGAAGTATCTGCTTAATCTAACATTTCTTTCCTGCAATTTTCTTGCTAAAATAGAAACAAGGTTTTCGTCAGAAAGTTTTGACTCTTCTTCGGCTTCTTTAAGGACTGTTTTATATAATTCATCTGAATCTTTCGCAAGTCTTTCTAAAAGCTTGGATGTATTAACTTCCATTACAATATACATACCGCCTTGAAGATCCAAACCAAGTTTTACTCTTTTTTCCCTGTCTTCTCTAAAGGAAGGATCGGAATTAAACAAGCTGTCCTCAAATAGTTCCGCTTGTTCTTCAATTTGATCAGCTTGGGCATTTGGATTAGCTTGAAAAAAAGTTTCTTTATAACTTGAAACCTTTTCTTCAATGTCTTTCGTATTTTGATAATCCGCAAAGGTTGGATAAAGCAGATAAATACTCAAAGCTAAAAATCCCAATATAACAACGATTCTAAATCTAAATTCCTTCATTCTGTAGTTTTAAACTCCGGTTAAATTATTGGTTAATTTTTATTCAGACTTCAAATATAGACAGTAAAGTAAAAAAAGTCAATGAAAAGCCTGTTTATAAGTTATTCTAAAGGGTTAATTTATAATGCTTTATGAGAATTATTAGAATAAAAAAAGCCCCGTTTAACGGGGCTTTATATTTTTTTAAAAATACAAATTATTCGCGTACAACCCATGTTTTAACAACGGCTGTAACATCGTGATGCAACTTGATGTTTACACTATAAATTCCTAAAGCCTTAATGGGTTCGGATATTTCAATTTTTCGTTTATCAATATCATAACCTTTTTCTTTTAATGATTCAGCAATCATTTGAGAAGTAACGGTACCGAACAATTTATCTTCTTCACCTACTTTTACCGGAATAGTAACTGAAACACTTTCCAATTCAGCCGATAAAGATTGAGCTTCCTGAAGCTCCTTACTCAACTTTTTAACAACTTGTTTTTTTTCTTCTTCTAAAGCACGAATACTTCCAGGAGTAGCATTATAAGCAATTTGTCTCGGCAAAAGAAAATTGCGGGCATATCCGTCTTTAACTTCAACAACTTCACCAATACGGCCAAGCTGTTCAAAATCTTTTCTAAGTATTACCTTCATCTCATCTCTCCTTACTTAATTGCTTCAGATATATAAGGCAGTATAGCTATTTGTCTTGCTCTTTTAATAGCTTTAACCAATTCTCTGTGTTGTTTAGCACTTAAACCTGTTATTCTTCTAGGGATAATTTTTCCCTGGTCAGTTATAAATTTAAAGAGTTTTTTAGAATCTTTATAATCTATATAATCTTCAATAACTCTTCTAACTTTTTTCGTTTTCATTATTTTACTCCGTTAATAATCTTTAATCTTTCATTAAATCGGACTCTTCGTCAGTCAAAAATTTATCAAAAGAATTTTCGTGGTAATCGCTATTGTCTTCACTTTCGGTAACAATATCAGAATCGTCTGAGTCTTCATCCGATTTATTAAATTTATTTAAGAACTGAATTCTTTTCGCTTTTATTTCAACAATGGTTCTGTTTTTACCGTCTTCTGTTTTAAAGGTTCTGCTTTGTAATTCACCGTCAATTAAAACAGCACTACCTTTTTTCAGCCTGTCTTTGCAGCTATCAGCAAGTTTGTTCCAAGCCACAACTCCAACATAACATACATCTTCTTGCCATTGATTACTGCTGTCTTTATATCTTCTGTTGGCAGCAACATGAAAATTAACTACAGGTGTGTTATTTGATGTTTGTCTGAATACAGGATCCTTAGTTAAATTACCGGCAACAATAACACTATTTAATTCAGGCATTTTCAAATCGGCCATTACAAACCTCCATCTTAGTCAAATAAATTAATTAATCATTTTTTTCTTTCGTTTCAGATTCTTCCGCCTTAACAGCAGGTTTGTTTTCGAGTTCTTCAGTTTTTTCGGCTTTATTTTTTAGTTGAGCGAAATGATCCAAAGCGTCGCTGTCCAATAAAACAGTTAAATACCTGATTATTGTTTCGTCGAGTCTAAGGTCTCTTTCAATTTTTGCGACTGCATCGGATGGGGAAAAATATCTGAAAATTACATAAAAGCCGCTTTTAGATTTGTTAATTGGGTATGCTAATCTTTTGCGTCCCCACTGATCAACATCTTCAATTTCTCCGCCGTTTGTTTTAATGCTTACTTCGATACGGTTAATAGAAGAGTTAATTTGTTCATCTTCGAGCGCTGCATTAATAATTACAACACACTCATAATGATTTTGCTTCATTTACACCTCCCTTTGGACATTTGGTCCCCAAACATTATTATCTGGGAACAGGGTTTAAAAAATATCTTTTAATATAATATTATTTGATTAACGGTGCAATAACTAAAGATACCACAGACATTAATTTAATTAATATGTTAAGTGATGGTCCAGAAGTATCTTTAAAAGGATCGCCCACTGTATCTCCAACAACAGAAGCTTTGTGAGCATCAGATCCTTTACCGTATTTAAAGCCGTCAATAGTAAGTCCGCTTTCAATTAATTTTTTTGCATTATCCCAGGCGCCTCCTGCGTTTGACTGGAAAATTGCCATTAAAACACCGCTGACAGTCACACCTGCCAGCAAACCTGCCAGCATTTCTTTGCTTAAAAACCCTACTATTACAGGCGTGCAAATAGCCAGCAACCCAGGTAAAATCATTTCTCTAATTGCGGCTTTTGTTGAAATTTCAACGCATTTTGAATATTCTGCTTTTGCAGTTCCTTCTCGTAGTCCAGGAATTTCTCTGAATTGTCTTCCAACTTCAATAATCATTTCTTTTGCGGCGCGTCCAACCGCTCCCATTGACATAGCCGAAAATAAAAAGGGGAGCATTCCGCCTATAAACAGACCGCCCATTATTATAGGTTTTGATATATCAATTACACTTATATCTGCTTGATACATATAAGCCGAAAACAACGCTAATGCAGTTAAAGCAGCAGAACCAATTGCAAATCCTTTTCCAATTGCAGCCGTTGTATTTCCGACCGCATCCAATTTATCCGTTCTTTCTCTAACTTCTTTTGGAAGCTCCGACATTTCTGCGATTCCGCCTGCATTATCCGAAATGGGACCGTAAGCATCAACAGCAAGCTGAATTCCGGTTGTAGAGAGCATTCCCAATGCAGCAATTGCGATTCCATATAAATTGGCAAATTCAAACGCACCAATTATACTTGCTGCGATAATTAAAATTGGAATAGCCGTAGACATCATTCCAACACCTAATCCAGCAATTATATTTGTCGCAGAACCTGTTATTGATTGATTAGCAATTTGTTTTACGGGTTTATAATCCGTTCCGGTGTAATATTCGGTTACTAATCCGATTAATGTTCCGGCGGCAAGACCAATTAATGTAGCTAAAAAAACACCGTTGCTTGTATATTCAAACCCTTTATATGTCCAGCTTACAGGCAGCATATAATGAATTATAAAATATGCCGCAACAATCATAACTCCAGAAGTACCGAACTCACCTATATTTAAAGCTTTTTGGGGATTACCGCCTTCTTTAACTCTAACCAGAAAAGTTCCTAAAATTGAAAGAACAATTCCTGCTCCCGCTAAAAATAAGGGCAAAAGAACAGCTTCTAATCCAAGTTCCGGAACTTCCGGTATTGCGAAAACTGCGCCTAATACCATTGCGCCGATAATGGCACCAACATATGATTCAAATAAATCGGCACCCATACCTGCAACATCGCCCACATTATCACCAACATTATCTGCTATTGTAGCGGGGTTTCTAGGATCATCTTCCGGAATGCCTTCATAAACTTTACCGGCAAGATCAGCTCCAACGTCCGCAGCTTTAGTGTAAATTCCTCCGCCTACTCTGGCAAATAGGGCAATTGATGATGCCCCTAAAGAGAAACCCGATAATACATTAATAACCTTGGTCAGATCCCATTCCATATTCATGTAGATCAGAAACAAAGAACTTAAACCAAGAATACCAAGTCCGACAACGTTCATACCCATTATCGAACCGCCTGAAAAAGCGATTTGTAATGCCGGACCCAAGCCAGTTCTAGCTGCATTCGCAGTTCTTACGTTAGCTTTAGTAGCGGCTTTCATTCCTAAATAGCCTGCTAAAGCAGAACAAGAAGCGCCGATTAAAAATGACAACGCAATCAAAGAAGAAGAATCTTCTCTTCCGCTGTTCGAAAATCCCAACAGTATTGCAACTGTGACAACAAATATTGCCAATACTTTATATTCTGTTTTTAAGAATGCAATTGCACCGTCACGTATATAGCCGGCTATTTCAATCATTTTTTCAGTGCCGGGGTCCTGCTTGTTAATCCACTTACTTTTTATAAACGAATATATTAATGCCAATAATCCCATTAGGGGAATAAGATACATTATTGATTCCATATAATTCTCCTAGTTACCCTCATTGTTATTTGTTGTTTTGGAGATGGTTGATGATTGCTTATTAATTTTACTGAAATAATTTAAAGCCGTACTTAAACCGCTAACTAAAAATTGTTCGATGATTTCAAGAGTAGAGTTAATAGCTGGAGTAATAATTTTTTGATCCTCGATTGAAAATTTTTCTAAAACAAAATCGGCCATTCCGCCTTTTTCAAAATCATTACCTATTCCGAATCTAATACGGGGAAACTGATCTGATTGGAGGTGATATATTAATGAGGCAATTCCATTATGCCCGCCGTCGCCTCCGGATTTTCTGATTCTAATTTTTCCCGGCTCTAAGTTGATATCATCCGCAACAATAAGTAAATCTTCTAATCTTACTTTATAGGAATCCAAAAATTCTTTTGCAGCAATACCGCTTAAATTAACATAAGTGGCAGGCTTAATCAAAAAAAAAGGGGAAGCGTTAAAATCGCTCCCCGCAATAAAATATTCCCCCTTAGAGGGTTTAAAATATAATTTATGTTTCTCGGCAAATTTATTTAAAATAATAAAGCCGATATTATGTCTTGTATCTTCGTATTTTTTACCGGGGTTACCGATTCCTAATACCGCACGCAATTAAAAAATTAATCCTCTTCTTCTTCAGATTTTCCTTTACCAATTACTTCAGGTGCTTCAGGAGTTTCAGTGCCTTCGGCTACTTCATCAGTAACAATTTTCGGCGCAGCAACAGTAACAATAACAACATCTTCTGGAGTAAGAATTTTTACATTCTCTATTTTAATATCACCTGCGTGAATTGAATCTCCTATTCCCAAATTTGTAACAGTAAGTTCTATATGATCAGGAATATCTTTAGGTAAACATTCAACATCAATTTTATGTAATTGTACTTGAAGTTTTCCGCCTTCTTTAATACCCACCGCGTTTCCAATAATTTGAACTGGAACTTGGATTTGAAGAGTTTGACCTACAGTAACGCCGTATAAATCGACATGAATGATTCTGTCGGAAACAGGATCAAATTGAATATCTTTTAATATGCATCTTAGCGGTTCATGACCTTCAATTTCCAAATTTATAAGGTGAGTTTCAGAAGTATATACAAAAGGTTTTAATGCAAGTTCTGAAACGGTAAAAGAAATAGGATCGACTCCTTTTGAATAAAACACGCCGGGTACGAAACCTTCTTTTCTCGATTGATTAACCGCGCCTTTAGTTGTTAATTCTCTTTTTTTTGCGGGTAATTTAATGTCTGACATTTTTTATGATCTCCAAATAATTATTCAATTCTATCCTTTATCAACATCGAAAAGAGAGCTAATCGATGTATTATTATGACTTCTTATAATTGCCTCTGCAAAAAGCGCAGAAGCCGTTCTGACTTTAATTTTCTTCGATTCTTTGGTTAAAGGAATTGTATCGGTAACGTAAAGTTCATCAAGCGGAGAGTCTTCAATTTTAGATACTGATTCTCCCGATAAAAGCGCATGAGAGACAGAACCCCAAATTTTATTTGCGCCTTTTTCCTTAAGAGCTTTTATAGCTCCAATAAAAGTTCCGCCGGTATCAATTAAATCATCAACCAAAAGAACGTTTTTTCCTTCAACTTCACCAATAATATTCATAATTTCAACTTTATTCTGTTCAGGTCTTCTTTTATCGATAACCGCAAAAGAAGCATTCAATCTTTTTGAATAAGATCTTGCTAGTTTTATTCCGCCAATATCCGGAGAAACAACAATTAAATTATTGTTTAATTCTTTAAATAAACTTGTAAATACAGGCGAAGCATATAAATGGTCAAAAGGGATATCGAAAAATCCCTGAATTTGAGCAGCATGCAAATCCATAGTAATTACTCTGTCGGCGCCGGCTTCTGTTATTAAATTCGCAACAAGTTTAGCTGTTATAGCAACCCGGGGCTGATCTTTTCTATCCTGTCTCGCATATCCAAAATACGGAATTACTGCTGTTACTTTTTTAGCCGATGAACGTTTTGCCGCATCAATCATTATTAAAAGTTCCATAAGATTTTCTGCGGGCGGCTGGGTAGATTGAATAATAAAAACATCTCTGCCTCTGATGTTTTCCTGGTATTTAACCCAAATTTCACCATCACTAAATCTTTTAATGGAAACTTCGCCAAGTTCCAAACCTAAATAATCAACTATCTTATTTGAAATAGCCGGGTTAGAAGTTCCGGCAAAAATTATAGGGTCTTGATCCATTTGTCGTATTTTTCTTTATATTTTAAGACAGATAACAAATATAAACAAATGTTCTAAGTATGTCAATCAAAAGGATTTAGGAGAAAAGATTGATTTTGAGGCATTTCCTAAGGAATTAAATTAAGTTTTTTTAAATCTAAACAAAAAATATAATACAACAATAAACACAAAAATTCCGGAATAATATATCCAGGGCGGAGTTTCATTCAACCTGAACGGCTCAAACTTAGCGGTTAATTGTTTAATACTGTCGGCTTCATTAATAGAAAATTCCCATTCAAGTTTATTTTGAGATAAGGAATTTGCATTATGAAATAAAACCCTGCCAGGTAAATAATATGTAAATTTCATTGTGAAATTTTGTGAAGAATCCGGGGTAAATTGGAAATAATTTACATCCTGAGAGAATATGTACTCATCTTCATTATTTTTATTAAAAATAAAATTATAATTTCTGAAAGCCGGAATTTTATTTAATGAGTCAATATTAGTAAATATAAATTTTACTTTTGCATGTATTGTACTGTCTAAATAATCGTTGTACACTTCCGTAAAATCAATTGTTGTAAAAGGGGATATGTATTTGTTCGCTAAAGAATCTTTATTAAATATTCCCGAATTATAAATTAACAAGCTGTCGGGCATCTGCGAAATGTTTGTCCAATAATGAATAAACATTTCACCTGAAGCGTCTTTTTTTATAGTTGTAATTTGTTCGTAATTAAGACAGCCGCTAAACAGAAGTGAAAAGATAGCAAATATAAACCGGGAGTATTTTTTTATTAGCATAATGTTAATATATTGAAAATAGATGAATAAAAATAGATGTTTATTTTTATATATAAACTAAATAACTTTGCTGACCTTAATTTAGAATAAACGGAGTGAATGAAATAATGCCTAATTACGATTACCAATGTTTAAGCTGCGGACATGTGTTTGAAGAGTTTCAGAAAATGTCGGATGAATTGTTAAAGGAATGTCCGCAATGCGACGGACCTTTAAAAAGATTAATCGGCGCCGGAAGCAGCCCCATCTTTAAGGGCACAGGTTTTTATCAGACTGATTACAAAAATTCGCCAGCAAAAAAAGAAGTAGCAAAAACTGATAGCCAAACAAAGGAAGCAACTAAAAAAGAAAATCCTTCAAAGGTTGATAATACTTCTAAATAATAAGTTGTATTAAAAAACACCCCGATTTTCCGGGGTGTTTTTTTTAGAAGTCTGTTCCAAGAGAAATATAATATCTGGGTTTGGAGAAACCTTCAACATTCCATTTCCAGGCAACGTCAAATCTTAATAACGCGAAAAGTACAAATGCTCTGGCACCAAAACCGGTGCCGATCAATAAATCATCGGTTACCGTATTGCCATTTAAATCCTTAGTGAAGAAACGTAATTTATCCGAATTATTCCAGGCAGAACCTGCGTCAATAAAAGCAGTTCCAAGAATATTTTGGAATAATAGGGGAAGCGGACCTGTTAAAAGATAACGTATAACCGGCATCCTTAATTCTAAATTTAACAGTGAATACTTTGTTCCTATTTGTTCAGCATAGTCATATCCTCTTAGGGGAAGAGCAGGGCTGAGGAAGGCAAAATCAGAAGCGTTTTCCAAAGGAATATCACCTGTGGAAAATGTTCTGTTGATCCAGTTGTCCGTTCCGCCCACAAAAAATCTTTGCGGATTTGCTCCGCCAGAAAATCCACCGGAAACTCTGAAAACGAATGAGTTATCATACCAAAATCTAAAATAAGTTCTATAGTCCCATGTTAAAGAATAAAATGATCTTTTTGAATCAGCAATTCCGGGATCACCAAATGCGGTTATATTATATCTTGTTCCCTCAATAGGAGAAGTATAACCGTATAGAACATTGTCGTGTACAAAACTAGCCGTTGGAATTAGGTATGATCTTTTATCTGTCGGCTCGGCAATATTATCTAAATTTTCTGAAGATACATTTAGATAGGCAAGGCTTCCATTTACTCTATAAAATGTGCTGAAAGGATAACTTATGGAAACAACACCTCCGAAGTTTCTAAATCTAAAAAGATTTGATCCTCCTCCGCGTGTCAAATAAACAAACCTTGCAGTATGAAATCCTTCAATTCCGAGGTCCCATCTTTTAGGAAGATAATAATATGATAATCCGTAATCGCTATTTTTCAAATCAACTTGAAGACTTGTAATTCCTATTATTCTATGATTCCCCAATACATCCGAAAAAGATAATACGGTTGTGCCCAACACTCCGTATAAAGTACTGTATCCTGCGTTCGCATAAATTAAATCGGGCGAAAAATTAATTTTATATTTATTTACTAAATAATTTCCGTTGTCGTCTAGTTTTTGAGTGAATAAATCTTTGCGGTCTGAAATTTTAACTTCCGATTTTGTTGAATCTTCATCAACACCGAAAATATAATTGCTATAATCTTTTTTAGTTGAATCTTTTTTGACCGAATCCTGATCTACATATTGTCCTGTGTAAAAAACAAAATTATTATCGCTGGAATCTTTCTTTGAAGTTATTGGAACATTCTCAAATTCTTCAGCTTTTTCTTTTCCCGAATTATCTTTTTCATTTGAATCTATTTCTTCAACTTCTAATTCATCAATTTTATCAACCGAAGCAATCTGGTTTAGTTTGCTTTCTTCTTTCATTTTATCAATAAGACTTTTCATAAAAAGAGTTTGTTCTAATTCATCTGCTGCCGGTTCCATTTCAAATGGATTATCAAGCATAAAAATGTTGTATCCCAGTTTATAAAGAGATGTAAACACCAGCTTTTTACCGTCCTTAGTTATTGATATTTGGTCAATTCCATTTAACGAATTAGTTAATGGAACGGCGTTAATATTAACAATGGAAATAGCGTCGTTTTTCGATAAATCAAGTCTCTTTTTGTAAATATTGGTAATACCGTTATAGTCGGATGTAAAAATTAATTCTTTCCCGTCAGGTGAAACTCTTGCAGATTTTTCATCACTTAGCGGCCAGTCAGTTATTCTCGCAATCTGTTTATTACCCAATTCAACCGAGTACAAATCAAGTTGACTATAATTATGATCAACAAGTTTGAAATTATCTGCAATCGCCATTTTTTCGTTTAAATAATTTCCACGATCAGATGAAAAATATATTTTTTTACCTTCGGGACCCCAGGAAGGTTCACCATCAGAAAATATATCATTAGTAATATTTGATAATTCACCCGTATTAAAATTATAAATATAAATATCAGACTGTTTTGATGAACTGCCGTTAAATGCAATCATTGAGCCATCGGCCGACCAGGAAGTAGATTCAATTCCGTTAAGTTTAAATGGCAGCTGTTCAATTTCTTCTGTTTCGGAATCGATAATATAAATTACGTCATAACCGTTGAGTTTACCTGATAGTGCAATTCGTTTATTATCAGGCGCCCATGTAAGGGCAGGAAACAGTACGTTTAATTCTTCGAAGTTGTTTGTTTGTCCGCTTTCCAATATTCGTTTGATTACCTTTCCTGTATAGGCATCAAGCAGGTACAAATCCATAAAAATATCTCTGTCTGACAAAAACGCAATCTTATCCCCTTGAGGTGATATTGCAGGACTAGTATTATAGAATCCGCCGGTTTCTTCATTTTTTGTTAACCTTTTTGCGAATTCATCAGGATCAAGTCTATCTGCTATTGAAGGCCAATATTTTTTCTTCAAATCTTTTTTCCATCTTTCATTTAGCTCTTCAAGTGATAAACCAATGGTCGCTTTAAGTCCACCTTCAAAATTTCCTACTCCCTGTATTTTACTTAATAGTTCACCGACTTTTTCTTCGCCGTAAGTTTCACCGATATAGTGAAACACAGATTGTCCGCCTCTATAGCCGAAATAACCGCTCAATCTTTCTATATCCGGCAGGAATTCATTAATAACTGCATTGCTTATGAACATATCGGAGTTAGTTTCCCAGTCGCTTGAAAGATATTCGGCCATACCTTCATGAAACCAATGAGGGAGCTGAAGAGTAATACCCTTGGCAACAATGTTCTGAACTGTTCCTCCGTAAAGATAATCTCTCATAACCGCATGAACCAATTCATGATGAATAACATGACGATATTTTTGCCATGAGCCTTCGAAAGGAAAAACTACCCTGTTTTTAAATGGTTCGGTAAATCCGCCAATTCCCTGCGACAAATATTCATCAGTTGTATTTGTTTCCTGGAAGTCATTATGAGAATTATAAATAACAAGAGTAAGCCTGTTATTTATTTTAAAATTTAATTTCCGCTCAATTGAATTTAATGATTCTTCGGCTACGTTTGCCGCAAACTCCGCAGCTGTTTTACCTTCTTCGTTAAAATATATATCAAAGTGAGTGGTTTGAATAAAGAACCATTCATACTCTTTATATTGAACCTTATTTTTTCCGAATTGCCCAAAAATATTTGAGACAAATAAGGAAGTAAAAAGAAGGGAAAAAAATATTCTTCTCATTTATTTATCCAATATTTTGTTATTAATTAAATTTATTTTCGACAATAGCCAAATCAAGTTCGCGTCTTTCTTCGTTTACGCGTGTGATTTTTACAGTAAGTTTATCACCAAGCCGGTATTTCTTTTTTGTTCTTTGTCCGACAATACAATAATTTTTTTCATCCAGAGAATAATAGTCGTCTTCCATGTCTCTTAGTTTTATTAGTCCCTCGGCCAAGGTATCGCACAGTTCAATAAATATACCGAAATTTGTAACTCCGGAAATAATACCGTGAAATTCTTCACCGACTTTATTTTTAAGAAATTCAATCTGTTTTAATTTAATAGAAACTCTTTCAGCGCCAACCGCATTTCTTTCCTGAGCAGAAGAATGATCACAAATTTCTAGCAAAGCATTATAAGTGTATTCTGGTTTCTTTCCGTTTATATAATTAAATATTAACTTATGAACAATTAAATCCGGGAAGCGGCGGATTGGCGAAGTGAAATGTGTATAGTACTTAAAACCTAATCCGTAATGTCCAATGTTATCCGGTTTGTAAACCGCTTTAGCCATTGATCTAATTGCCACATCATTCACAAGAGCCTCTTCTTCTTTACCTGCAACACTTTCCAAAAGACTTTGAATTGCTTTTGGGTTTTTCGCCGAATCAATAGAAAAGTTATATCCAAGCGAACTTACGAAAGTTGCAAACTCTCTTATCTTTTCCTCTCCCGGCAAATCATGTATCCTATAAACAAACGGAATACTGTTTTTGTTCTCTTTTGATCTAATATGCGCCGCAACTATCTGATTTGCGAGCAGCATGTATTCTTCTATCAGCTGATGACTGTCAAGAGTCTTTTTAATATTTATTTCAATTGGAGCACCCAATTTATCCAGTTTAAATTCTACTTCGGGAGTTACAAAATTAATGCTTCCGGCTCGCACTCTCTTTTTTCTTAATACTTTTGCCAGATTATTTAACTGAACAAGTTTGTTGTAAAAGTCGCCCTGTTTTTGATCAAGAATATCCTGGACTTCTTTATATGAAAATCTTCGTTTACTGTTAATTACGGTTTTGTCAATTTTATAAGAAACAACCTTACCTCGCTGAGTAATTTCAACAATAACCGAAAAAGTAAGTCTATCTTCATTAGGTACAAGCGAACATATTTTGTTCGAAAGTCTTTCCGGAAGCATCGGGACAACACTTCCTACAAAATAAACACTGGTGCCCCGCTTATATGCTTCATTATAAATTGAAGAATTATTATCTACAAAATGACTTACATCGGCAATATGAATTCCGATTTCATAATTTCCGTTATTAAGTTCTTTTATTGAAACTGCATCGTCAAAATCTTTTGCATTATCAGGATCAATGGTAAACACATCTTCATTTCTAAAATCAACTCTATTTTTAAGTTCATTTTCCGGAATCTCTACCGGAATTTTTTCAGCTTGTGAAAGAACATCTTGAGGAAATATATAAGAAAGATTGAATTCTCTTGCAAGGGCAGAAATTTCAGCATCATAGGAACCTGCTTTACCTAGGATTTCAGTAACTTTTGCTTCCGGATTTAATTTATCTGTTTCCCAATCATGGATTTCAACTACAACTTTATCTCCGCTAACTGCATTGTTTAAATTTTCCGGCCGTATAAAAAAATCGACGTGAATTTCTTTTTCATCGGGGATGACAAAAAAATGCGACTTATCTTTTTTAAGAGTACCAACAAATTCCGATTTATGGCGTTCAACAATTTTTAATATTTTTCCTTCAATACTTTTTCCTTTCTGTTTATGAAGCAATTCTATTTCAACAATATCGCCGTTTAAAGCTGTTGATAAATATTTCTCCGGAATAAATATGTCTTTAGTTTTAACATTATTTTTTCCCGGCTGATTATTTAATGAAACGAAGCCATAACTTCCACCTTTAATAATCTCAAGTTTACCTTTTAGTCCCTCAACATTGGCTTTGTTAAGAAAATATCTTTTCCCGTTTTTGGAAAGGAAACCTTCCTTTTCCAATTTGAAAAGAACATCCTTTAACTTTGCATATTCGTTTGGACTTTGCAGAAATAATTTTTTTGCTAGTTCGCGGGCTTTGATCCCTGACGTAGGGTTCCTGCTAAAAAATGCTTTTAATTCCTTTTTCATTAAAACTCAAATTTATATTTTAAAACAAGTTCATTAATTTTTTCTTCTACACCTGTAGACTGCACAACAGGATCTTTACGTTCAAGACTAATTAAAAAATTAGGATTAAATAAATATTCAAAACGAAGATTAGCGCGGTTGATCGGGATACTTCCGCTTTGGGCGTTTCCAAAATTATAACCCAGACTGTAGCGAATTTTTTGAAGTTTACCCGATACACTAAAATTATATCCGCCTTCGCCTCTTTGATTAAGCTGAACGTCATTAATAAAATCACCGACAACCGAGTTGGTAAAATTAGTCAGCACAGGTCCAAGGAACGTTGAAGCCGTGTTCGCTCCAATTTCTGTGGCGGCAGTTGTTTTATCATTTGTACTAAGTGTGTTATCTGATAAAAATTTTCCTAATAATATAAAAGAAACTGCATCACTGTCATCGTATCTCGGGTTGGGGGAATTATTTTCTATATTCTGAGTACCCACATAAACCGCGATAAAATTTTCATCGCTTGAAATGTTTTTTCCTAAATTGCTTAACGGACTATTAATACGGATTTTTACAGCCACTTCCTGATTACTTGCATCTCCCTCATAGTTGTTTCTATATGTAGCAACAACATTAATGAACGGGTCAGAAATATCCGTTTCGAATCTTAACAAACCTTCGGCTTTAAAGGTTTTAAAAAACTCAAGTTTGGAATCTCCTACGAGTGTAAATTGACCCAATGCGCGGGGGACACCGTTAAATTGGCTGTATCTGAAACTGCCAACTGCTTCGGCCGTAAGTTTAAATGCCTGAGCAAAAATAAACTTAAGTTCCGCGTTTTTATTAACTTCAATTTCTATATCATAATCAAAACTAGATTTAATTTTGCTTAAATCCGTAAAATTATTTTTTTTAATATTGTTGTTTGCTACCAATCTATCAAATTTAAGTTTTTCTAAATCAATTTTTGACGAGTCGACTACAAACTGATAAATAAATTCATTTTGAAAAGTACTTGTAGAAACCTGAGCCGAGGTATAAGTAAGATTTGTTTCTTCGAGCAATACTTTTCCTTCAACAAAAGACCTTTCGTTTTCATATTTATAAATCAAATCCCCTGCAGTTGAAATAAAAAGATCCCCGAAAAAATTCGGATTAACTGCTTTAGATTTATTACTAAGCAAAGCAATGTTTCCATTTAATGCAACATTAATTTTATCAATTGAGAATCCGGCCAATTCTATATTGCCATTTCCTTTAACTGTCCCTGAAAATTTCTCGTCTGAAGAATTAGATACTTGAATATTATTAATAATTATTTCGTTTCCCTTGCTTGCCAGATCAATTTTAAAATTATAATCAAGATAATTAGTTAATGATTTAAAACTTCCGTTTTCAATTTTAACAGAGCCTTCGTATGTCATTTTATTAATATACCCGCCAATTTTTAAATTGGCAATTAATTCACCTTTTTGGTTTGTAACTTTTGGAATTAAATTTCCCAATGAGCTTAAATTAAAACCGTTTGATATCAAAGACAAATCAACAAATTGTGAAGGATCTATTCTATCTTCTATTGAACTAAAATTTAAATCAATAGGAATTTTCCCGTTCATTACAAGAAGAGGCTTATTAATGTTATATGTTGAATCAATAAATAATAAATCAGAGTAAATATTTTTATCGGAATATTTAACATCGCATATAAGATTTCCAAGTTTTACATTATTATAAGCAAGGTTATTCATTACTAAGTTAAAGTTCATAATCGGTTCATTGAATTTTCCTTTAATATTTCCTTTAACATTTAAATTAGTCTCTATGTAGTCAATGTCGCTATCTAATAAGTATTTACTAATAATATCGCCGGTCAGGTTATCAACAAGTATTTTAAGATTTTGAGAACCGTCGGAATAAGTTGTTCCGTCAAATGAAAAAGAAGATACTCCCCGTGTAAATTCAAAGTTTTTGAAATTTACCGAGTCGGGAGATATTGTTAACGTCATCTGGTCTTTATTGTTCCAGGAAATCCCTTCATAATTAATTTTAAGCTGGTCAAATTCAATTTTCTGCTCACGGGGTGACATAGTAATATTTCCTTCCGCTTGAGCTTTTAGGTAATTCTCAAATTCGCCTTCGAGATTAAATATCAACCTGCTTTGGTTAAAAATTAAATCCGCATTAACAGAATTTAATTCGCTACCGAAATATACTCTGTTGCCGGTTAAAGATAATGTTCCGAATAGTTTGTCAAAGTCAGATGAACGGTTATCGCGACTGAAATTAATTTCCGCATCTACTTTGGATAAATAAATTATTTGTTCATCATCAATATTTAAAAAATAATCCAGGTGCATTTCAGATGATACGGTAAAATGGGTTCCTGTATTTTCGATTTTGCCTTCACCGTTGCCGTTAATATCCAACTTGTCGTTGTTTAATATTAATGCAATTAATTCAAAATCCTTAAATTCAAATTCATAGTCCAACACTAAGTCCGATTTAATAAATTCCGGAATTGATGACGATTCATCAACTAATTCGCTTGAAGAATTAATAATATTAACAGGGTTTAGCTCATCAACTTTATCAGATATAATTTTTGAAATTGTAGCAGCCTCATACGATATAATATCAATTGCCTGAGACAATAAAAAATCGCCTGTAATTTTAAAATCAACAAAATCGGAAACCAAGTTTATTTCTCTTTCATTTTGAATTTTATTCAGATCTAACTTTAATGCAGATTTCTCAATTAACTTTTCTCTATAAAGAGAGGAATCAAGCTGGATATTAAAAACACCGCTCATCGAATCAATATCCAAATCTTTTCCAACCGCATTAAAAGCAAAATTTAAGGAACTTTGAAAAGTTGAGTCCTCCAAGAATAAAGCTAAATTCAGCTTTCTTATATTTCCATTTAAATCGTAAGCCGGTTTATTTTTATCTGTAAAATCAAGTTTACCCTTTACATTTGCCGATGCGTTATTGATTACCGTTTTTAAATTTAAATCTATAATTTTAGCCGCGCCGTTCGAAGTTACAGTAAGGCTGTCAATATTGTATCCGTTAAATACCGATTTAGTGGCAATAAAATTAAATGTAGCTTCAAGTTTAGTAGGGTCAAAACTTTTACCTTTTATAATTCCGCTGGATGAAATTTTTGAGTCAATGTTAATTATTGGTTTTAGGTTTATATTTTTGGTTTTAAATTTTACGTCATATTCAATCTCTTTTTTCTGAAAGTTTAATAAAGCATCTAGATTTATATTTCCCTGGGGCAAGTCTCCCATAAGCGTAGCTTTAAATTTTGTCGGTTCGCCTTTATAGTCGATATTCAAATTATTTATAAAAAGGTTTTCGAAATATGGGAGATCAAGAGAGGGGAGAAGCTTTAAAACATTGGAATAATCTACACTTGAGTTATTAATTATAAAATCAAAATACATTTTTTCGGGAGAATTTAAATTATATATTTTCCCTGAAGCGTTTAGAGCAGTGTTTTCATACTTCATGTTTAATCTGCTTATATCAAGTTCACCGAATTTGCCTGAAGCTTTTAAGTACACTTGAGGGCGTCCTTTTAGAATTTCAGTGCCTTCAATAAAAGCTGAAAGATCATTAAAATAAAATGGGGAGGCTGTAAATTCCATATTGAAAGGGTAGTTTTCTAATTCTTCCAATACAGTTTCGCCAAAAATATTAAATCCGTCCAATTTTGCGCTTAGTTCAATATTGCTGCTGTCGGAAAGAAAAATTAAATCTTTGACGCTTAGATAGTTCTGGGTTACTTCAAAAAAACCTGATAAACTTTTTAGATTAAAATTTCCAAAATTGGGACGGAACGAAATCTGTTTAAGTAAAACTGCATAATTGTTATTATTGATATCAGCCGCCAGACTGGCATTGATATTTAAATTATTAATGATAAGATTATCGAAATCCAATTTGGGCGGTTCGGCATTATTATATTTATTAACGAATGTTTTTCTAGTAAAATTTATATTTATTAAGCTAAGCTCATTTACCTGGATGGTGAAAGGAAGATCGGAACTTGAAGAATCTTCATCCTCGGGTTCATCCTTAATTAATTCGGATAAATTCCACTTACCGTTTTCATTTTCTAAAAGATTTATATAAACATCTGACAATACAACTTTTCTTATATATAATTTTTTAAGAAGAAGCTGCATTGGACTTATTTTTAATTCCAGGTTTCCTAGATTTAAAAGAGTATCATTTCCATTTATAACCTTAGTGTTTTTTAAAAATAAAGAAGTAAATATAGTACCTTCAATTTTTTCTATTAATAATTCTCCGTTAATAGAGGAGTTAACAGCCTCGGTTACCTTTGTTTTAAGCAGTTCTCTGAAAGAAGAGGTTTGAGTATATCCAATAAATATTAAAATAAGCACAACTATGGAGGCAAAGAGTGCAATAAAAAAATTCACAATCTTTTGAAATAGAGTACGCTGATATTTTTTTTTAGTACTCAAATTACCTGCCGTATCTTTCTAAAACAGTCTCAATTATATTAGATGTAGATTGAAAGTTAATAAATTCAATTGTTATGACTTTGCCCCCGTTATTTTCCACCGTATCTTTACCGACAATTTTATTAATATCCCAGTCGGCTCCTTTAACTAAAATATCCGGGACCAGTTCTTTAATAATTACTTCAGGCGTATCTTCGTCAAAAAATGTTACGTAGTCAACCGGTTTAAGATTTGCTATAATAAATGCACGCTCATTTTCGTTAACAATTGGACGCTTATCGCCTTTAATACTTTTCACAGATATATCACTGTTAAGCGCTACAACCAGTATATCTCCTGAAGCTTTTGCTTTTACTAAATAGTCGACATGTCCTGCATGAAGAATATCAAAACAGCCGTTTGTAAAAACTACTTTTTTATTTTCTATTTTAAAATTATTCCTAAGCTTTAATAAATCATCGCGGTTTAAAATATTATTCATTTTTCTTTACCAACTGTTAAGAACAGATTATCTAATTCAATAGGAACAATTCCAACTTCTTCACAAACAAGTCCGCCAGCGTAATTAGCAAGATAACCGGCTTCGTATATATTTGCTCCAGCTGTCAGCGCGATTGTTAAAGTAGAAATTACCGTATCGCCGGCGCCTGATACATCTGAAACTCTTCTTGCCTTGGTAGGAACGCTTATCATTTCTTTCCCTTTTTCAAAAAGCGTCATTCCTTTTTCTCCGAGCGTAAGCAGCGCATATTTTGGATTTAACTTTTCCAATAGTTTTTTGCCTACTGATAACAATTCATCTTCATTTGTTATTCTTTTACCAAATGCATCTTGGGCTTCTTTTCTGTTTGGTTTAAATACAGTAACATTTTTATATTCAAAAAAGTTTTCAAACTTTGGATCAACGGTGATTATAATATTGTTTTTGTTTGCAAGCTCAATTGAAGTATTAATTATTCTTTTTGTTAACACTCCCTTATTATAATCTTCTAAAATTATTCCGTTTAGAGTATCCAGTTGAGAATTGAGAAAATCAATAATCTTATTTTCTACATCTTCATTTATATATTCTTTGTTTTCTTTGTCAATTCTAACAACGTGTTGCTTGCCGGCAATTACTCTTAACTTAGATGTTGTAGGTCTTTCATTGTCAATAATTATTCCGCTGCTGTCAATACCGGCGCTTAGCATTAAAGATTTAAAAGTATTGCCGTCGTTATCATTCCCGATAATACCAATTGGTACAGGAATTCCTCCAAGTTTCAATATATTTAATGCGACATTTGCGGCGCCTCCGAATCTAGAAAATTCATTGTCTACTTCAACAACCGGAACCGGAGCTTCAGGGGAAATTCTTTTTACATCACCCCAAAAATATTGGTCAAGCATCATATCTCCGATTACGGCAATTTTTTTGCCTTTAAAATTTTCTTTTAGCTGTATTAATCTTTCCGGTGTAATTTCAACCATGTTTAGTTTCCATTTAAATTAGTTAGATCATTTGTTAGCTCAATTCTAAAAGCGCCGGAATCTGTACCGACCCACATATTTTTTCCATCAAAATAAAGTGATAAAATAGTGTAAGGCAGAATTTCGTTTCTAATTTCTTTTACTTCGTTTGTAATACTGTTAATAATTGCTAAACCGCGTCCATAAATATCTTTTGTATTTTTCCCGAATTGGTAAATACCGGCCCAAATATATTTCCCGGTACGTTCAAGACAAAATATTCCGTTTCCCGAGAGTCCTGTTTTATCGTCAAACTTTGTCCACTCATTTTTCCTGTTAAATTTGTATAAACCGCCTAAATTGTATTCAGGATTATCAGCAGTAATAAACTCGTCGAGACCAATCCACAAATTATTCTGCTCAACAAGAACTGCGGATATTGAAACCGATTCACCTTCTCCGTAAAAATAATTAAATGAGTTATCATAAAATTTAAGCGCCTCATCATAATCAATGGAACGGGATTTATCATATTTATGCAAACCTGCTTCTGTCCCGAACCAAACCAAACTGTCGCCATCGACCTTAACTGTTTTTATGGTATTTGTTTTCATATTTTGGTTTTGGGTTAAATCATAATCATAAAATCTTTTGTCTTTCATATCAAATTTTGTCAGATACATAAATCTTCCTATCCAGACCGAATTATCATAAGGATCATATTCAACAGAACGTATCCAATTGCTCAACTGACCGCCTTTTCCGAATTTTCTTTTTGACCATCTGTCGCGCTTTTTATCAAGAATAAATAATCCGTCTGTTGAACCTGCCCAGACATAATCTTTATTTGATGTAAGACAATAAAAAAAATCCATTTGAAGATTATCTAATAAAGTTGAATAGTTTGATAGATTATTAGTCTTCAAATCATATTTATAAATTCCTTTCCCGTTTGTGGCGAACCAAATATTTTCCTCATCGCCGCTTATATCGTTGACTTCAATTCCGCTAATTATTTTTTCGATCTTAAATTCATTATCCTGCCCAAAAAGATTTAACGAAATAAATAAAAAGAAAACAGCATAATTAACATTAGGACAAAAATTCTTTATGGTCATATTCATCATATTTTTAATAATATTTTTTACAAAAAAGTAAGATTACGCCAATTAAACTAACTAAGATAATAATTTAATTTTCTATTTACTAAAGTGATTTAGTTGATTTAAGAATTCACGGGATTTATACAGTAGGGAGGTTAATTTAGTTCGAAATTTATTACATCATGTTCTGATATTTGGTCGGCAAATTCAATTTCAAATTCTATCCGGAAACCATTTATTAAAGAGGATGATAGTTTATTATAATCTACCGGCTCATTTAATATAGTAGTAATCTCTGTTGTACTGTTCTCTAATTCAATTTTAAGTTTATTGATTTCGGAAATACCTTTGTTTAAATAGTCTGCCAGATTTCTGTGATATTGGCCGCATAATATTGAGCCGTGCTGAAGAACGACATTATTTAATTTTCTTTGCGCGCTGCCGATAATTTTTTTGCTGTCAAATTTAACTTCATTTTTTGCCGTACTGGCAAAACATAAAACACCGGAGGATTTTTTTAACAAGTCCGGAAAGTTCGGCTGAATACTTTCAAGTTCTGCTGATGTCAGTTTCGGATTGTATTCTGCTAAACCTTTTAACAGAGCTTGAGAAATTTTTGAATAAATTTGTTTTGGTGAAAGTCCGAAACTTAGAGGCAAAATTACCGAATAAGTTATTTCTTCGGCATGTAAAATGGCTCTTCCGCCGGTAGGTCTTTTAACTACTTCAATACCGTCATTCTCCGCTTTTTTAAGATTGATGTCTTCAAAAAGCTGATTTGCTCCAAGCGAAATGCAGTATGGATCCCATCTATATAACCTGAAATACGCATTGTTGTCAGCGCATGATTTTGCGAGGTCTATATCAATTTCCATATTTAAGCGACCCGGATTAGAGCCGCTTTTAATTAAGTGCCAGATCATTTTCTTAAAATAGAACGAGTACTTTTTTCAAAAAAGTTCAGGATTAAATCTACATGTTTATTTCCAACAAATTCTTGTTTCATTTTCTGTTTTGCGGCGGAATAATTTAAACCGGAACTATAAAATATTTCATAAGCTTTCTTAATAGAACCAATTTCTTCGTTTGAAAATCCGCGTCTTCTTAAACCAAGAACATTTAGTCCTTCAAATCTAAGCGGCTCGCGTGCTGCAAGAATAAAGGGAGGTACATCTGTTGTAACTTTAAATCCTCCGCCTATCATTGCGTGCGCTCCAATTTTACAAAACTGGTGCACTGGGGTCATGCCCCCAATTATAACCCAATCATCAAGAACAACATGTCCGCCGAGTTGAACGCCGTTTGCCATTATACATCTGTCACCAACAATGCAGTCGTGCGCCACATGCGTATAAGCCATTAACAAACAGTTTTTCCCAATTTTTGAAACGCCTGTTTCAACTGTACCTCTGTGAAGGGTTACACATTCTCTTATAACTGTATCGTCGCCTATATAAAATAATGTTTCTTCACCTGCGTATTTTAAATCTTGAGGTGAATTAGATACCGAAGCGGATTGATGAATTATAACTCTTTCTCCAATTCGAGCTCCGTCATAAATAACGGCGTGGGGACCAATATTACATCCGTTTCCAATTTCCACATTGTCGTAAATTATTACATATGGTCCAACAGTAATATTATCGCCTAATTTTGCTTTAGGACTAACAACTGCGGTTGAGTGAATATTATTCATTTTATTTTCTTTTTATGATGGATTATTTTCTCTGTCAACAATTGCCGCAGTCATTTCAGCTTCTGCAACAATTTTATTTCCTACATATGCTTTGCCTTTAATAATAATGATTTTGCTTTTTTTATTAACAAGCTCAACTTCCAAAGTTAATTGATCGCCGGGTACGACCGGCTGTCTGAATTTTGCATTATTTATTGCCATAAAATAAACAAGTTTTTCAGATGGATCCATTATAGAGTTTAGCATTAATATACCGCCGCATTGGGCCATTGCTTCAACTATTAATACACCGGGCATTACCGGCTGACCGGGGAAATGACCTTGAAAAAATGGTTCGTTAATTGTGACTGATTTTATTCCTACAACTCTTTTATCCATTTCAAGCTCAACAATTTTATCAACCAAAAGGAATGGATAGCGGTGAGGCAGAATTTTTTGAATCGCATTTACGTCAAAAACAACGCCTTCTTTTTTTACATGCTGAAATTTTTTCTCAAGTTTTTTCTGCTGATATAATTTCCGTATTTTTTTTGCAAATTCGACATTGGCTTTATGTCCGGGGCGAGCTGCCAAAATCTGAGCTTTAAGCGGAACGCCGATTAATGCTAAATCTCCAATCATATCAAGCAGTTTATGTCGTACAGGTTCGTTTTTAAATCTTAAAGAATTGTCATTTAAAAACCCTGACTGGCCAATAACCATTTCACTTTTAAGACCGATTTTTTTTCTTAAATCTTCGAGACCGTCTTTATCTAATTTATGGTCAACAATCACGACGGCATTATCAAGATTGCCCCCTTTGATTAATCCTTTTTGAGCTAATGCTTCAACTTCACTTAAAAAGCAAAAAGTTCTTGCAGGCGCAAACTCTGTTGCGAATTCTTTTTCTAAATCAAACAGGCCTGAATGCTGGCTTCCCAAGGCAGGATTTTGATAATCAACCATAACTGTAAGTCTGTAGCTGCTTAATGGCAAAGCTACAATATCAACCTGTTCTTCTTCATTATGATGCATTACAGTATCTTCAATAACAAGATAATCCTTCGGTTCTTTTTGAGTTACAAATCCTGCTTCTTTTAATTTTTCAACAAACGCAAGTGAGCTTCCATCGCCAACCGGGGGTTCAATTCCGTTCAGTTCAATTCTAATGTTGTCAATTTGAAGTCCGGCAACAGCAGCAAGTACGTGTTCGACAGTATGTACTTTAATATCGCCAATGCCAATAGTTGTACCTCTAGAAACATCAACAACATAGTCAACAAGCGCAGGTATTTCCGGGTTTCCGCCTAAATCGGTTCTGACAAAACGTATTCCGTAGTTTTCAGGTGCCGGTTTAAATGTTATGGTACAAGTTGTACCTGTATGTAAGCCTGTACCTGAAACAGAAACAGGATTTTCAATCGTTCTTTGTAATTCGAGCATTAAGCTTCATCCCTTGATTTGTTTTTTAAAACATGGGTTTTAAGTTCTTCAATTTCTTTTTGAAGTAATTTTATTTTTTCAACGTAGGTTGGCAAATTTCTAATGTGCGACTCAAGTTTTAAAGCATTAACCATTTCTTTTGCCGGAGAGCCGAAATATTTTCCGGGTTTAGAAATTCCTTTAGATACGCCTGACTGAGCAGCAACAATAACTCCGTCCGATATTTCAATATGTCCAACAACGCCTACTTGTCCGGCTAATATACAGTTTTTTCCAATTTTAGTACTTCCTGATACACCGGTCTGCGCTGAAAAAACAGTGTTTTCTCCAACAACAACATTATGGGCAATCTGAACAAGGTTGTCAATCTTTACGCCTGTTTTAATTAATGTTGAGCCTATTGAAGCACGGTCAATAGAAACATTTGAACCGATTTCAACATCATCTTCAATAACTACATTTCCTATTTGAGGAATTTTATGGTATACGCCTTTTTCATCCGGGTTGTATCCGAATCCGTCAGAACCTATAACTGTACCGGAGTGAACAATTGTTCTTTTCCCGATTACACAGTTTTCACGCACCGTAACATTAGGATAAATTAAAACATCGCTGTCAATCCTAACGTTTTCCATAATCACGGTATTATGAAAAATTTTCGTGTTATCGCCAATTTTGCAATTATCGGATATAACAACATTTTTACCTACGGAAACATTTTTACCAATTTTTGCCGAAGGGGAAATATATGCCGAATCATCAATTCCAATTAAAGAAATTTCATAAGAAAAATATTTGGAGATAATTTGCTGGAAGGCACCTTTAGGGTCTTCAACTTCAATATAACAGATATCATTTCTTGATTTATTAACTTCGGGTTTGATTAAAACAGCTGAAGCTTTAGTGGAAGAAAGAAATTTTTCGTAAGAGGAAAGGTAAAAAAAAGTAAGATCGCCGGGATTAGCGTCTTCAATTTTTGAAATTCCTGTTATTTCAGTTGAGGGATCGCCATATAATTTGCCGCCGAGAATATCGGCGGCTTCTTTTACTGTTATTTTCATTAAGAATCATTTTAATTTTGCGAGGACTTTGCTTGTAACATCATACTCATCTTTTGCATAAAGAAATAATATATCGCCGCTTCTGTCAAAAACAAAATCTAAATCTTCGTCTTCGGCTACTTCTTTAATAGCTGTAAAAATTTTATTTTGAACAGGTTTCATAACTTCATCCTGTTTTTTAAAGAGTTCTCCGTTAACGCCGAATTTATCTTGTCTGTATTTTTCAACTTCCTGTTTTATCTTATCCAGTTCGCGTTGTTTCTGAGTTTTTAATTCATCACTCATAATTAATTTTCTTTTTTCAAACTCGTCAAGCTGTCCTTTGTAATCTTTTTCAAGTCTGGCTAGTTCATCCTGCCATTCTTTAATTATATTATCCAGCTTTGTTTGCGCGTCCTGAGCATCCGGGAGTTCTTTCATAATTGTATCTGAATCAACATATCCAATATTAAGCTGAGCTATTATATTCCCGGAGAAAAAAGGGAGAAGAAATAATGCTAACAAGAGTTTTCGCATAATTGAACCTATTTAGTTTTTATTTATCTTTTTTAAGTAAATCTAAAACTTTATAAGTAATATCAAACTCAGCATCTCCGTAAACCATAGTGCTTACATTTTCAGTTTTGTCGAATACAAATGTAAAGCCTGCATTCTTGGCAACATCTTCAATTGCTTTTAAAACTCTTTCTCTGATAGGTTTAAAAAGTTCAATTTGTTTGAGGTAAAGTTCGCCGTTCTGCTGACCGAATTTTGACTGTTCAAACTCTGTAATTTTTTGTTCGTTCCCCGCTAACTGCTGCTGCGCAGCTTTTTGTTTGTCGGGTGTCATTGTCTGAGCTTGTTTCTGATATTCCTGATATTGGTTTTGTAATGACTGAACCATACTGTCTCTGGTAGCTCTCCATTTATTAGCCAATGCTTCCAAATCACTTTGAGCTTTAATAGCTGGCGCATATTGATCATAAATAATTTCTGAATTTACAAAAGCAGTTTTTTGTACAGTTTGTGCGAATAAATTAACAGTACCGAATACAAAGAATATAATTAGAACTAAATTTTTCACTTTTACCTCATTTTGTTGTTATTAAAAACCTCTTCCAAATTGGAAATGGAAAATCCATTGAGGATCTTCACCGTCAACGGATGGTCTATCGAAACCATAACCGTAATCAAATCCTATCAAACCAACAGGCTGTATTAAAAGCCTTGCCCCTAATCCGATAGATCTTTTTAAATTAAAAAAGTCTGTTTTGCGTAAATCTAAAAAAACATTACCTGCTTCAGCGAAAGCCAAAATATAAATTGGAATTGGCTCTAAAGCTAAAGCAGCTCTTAGTTCAGCGCTGTATTTTAACATGACCCTGCTGCCTACAACATCGCCGTTATCTTGCTTGGGTCCGATGCTTCTATCGTCGTAACCTCTAAGCGGGGTTGTAGCGTAAACTAATCCGTTTCCGCCCATCCAGAAAAACTCAAAAGGCTGAATAGTTGTACCGGAAACGAGTTCGTCAATATAACCAATTTCTGAACTAGTGTAAAATGTGATTCTATTTGAATTAAATAATCTTTTATACCATTCTGTTTTAAAATTTATTTTAAGATAGTCGACATTTCCAGGCAGGAAAGGACCGCCGGACAGTTCAACGTTTAACATCAAATTGGAACCGTTAGAAGGGAAGATAGGGTTATCAATATTTTGTCTTGAAATTGTACCGCCGATTGTATACTGACGGGAAAGACCTTCTTCGTAAAAGTTAGCGCCGTCAATAATATTATTGTATTGAAACCTGAATAATCCCTGAACGCTAAAATAATTATCCGGCCATGTTAATCTTCTTCCGACTCTTACCGTACCGCCCGATTGTCTCAAGTCATACACATATCTTTGGCGCGTATCAAAAACTTCGAATCCTAATAAGGTAGGTGTATTGTTAAACCAAGGCTCTGTAAATCCAAGTTTGAAAGTTCTGTAAAAGTTACCAACGCCGAATTGCCAATTAAAATCAAGTACTTGTCCTGCACCCATTTGAAAAGGTTCAGCGATTGAAAAGTTAGTAAGAGTAACTCCTACCGCGCCGCTGAATCCGAAACTTCCACTGTAGCCTACGGATGCATTCAAATAGTCGCTTGACTTTTCCTCAACGGCAAAATCAATTGCAACCGTACTGTCATTCATTGGTCTGGGATTAACTCCTTTGGCATATAACTGTTCCACATTAAAGTAGTTAAGGTTTGCCAACTGTTGTATACTTCTGAATAAACTGCTTCGGCTGAAATAATCGCCAGGGATTGAGTATAATTCGCGTCTTATTACTTTGTCCTTGGTTTTAGAATTACCGCTTATATTTACTTTTCCAATTTTGAATCTTTTGCCTTCATTAATTCTGATATTAAGATCAAGAGAATCATCCGTTATTTTTTCTTCCTTCGCATTAATATTAAATCCCAGATATCCTTCATCCTGATATAAAGAAGAAACATCGGATTGTTTTTCGTTAAAGTGAAGGTTTTGATTAAATCTTTCCGTATCGTAAATGTCGCCTTTGGTAAATCCTAATCTCTGGGATAAAATTTCATCTTCATAAATCGTATTACCTGTCCAATTTATGTTTCTTACTTTATACTGGTTCCCTTCATTTACACTAATAAGTAATTCTACATCTTTTCTGTCCTCTGAAAAAATCAAGGTATCGCCGAGAACTTCAAAATCGATATAACCGTTTTTATTGTAGAATTTTTTTAATAGTTTTTTATCTTCTTCATATTTTTCTTTATTTAATTTAGCGCTGCTCCAAAATTTCCACCATTTACTTTCTGAAGTTTCATCAAATTCGCTTTTCAAATCATCATCGTCAAACTTTTCATTTCCTACGAATTCAATTTTTCTTACAATTACTTCATCGCCTTCTTCAATAACAAACTTTAATAAAACTCTGTCTTGAATTCTGGTTATTAAATTATAACGGGAGCTTGGACTGTAATCATATTCGGTTTTGTATTCATCTGATAAATCTTTTTCATTACGCCATGTAACAACAATTTGATCATCAAGAGTATCAGCCCAGAAGAAATTATACCTAACAATATTAATTAAAGCATTTAGATAACCTTCTTCATCATATAATGATTTGAATTTTTCTTTTACTCTATGGACTTCCTGAGGTTTTAACGTCTGGCCTGAAATGAAATTAACTTCTTTTTTCAAATCATCGGTAGATATTTCATCGTTACCTTCAAAAACAACATCCTGAACTCTTGGGTATTCAACGACTTTAATAGTAATAAAAACGCCATTCTCAATTTTTTTATCTACAAGAATCTGTACATCTTCAAAAATACCTAATGCCCATAATCTTTTTATCGCGCTGATAGTTTCATCGCCGGGGATAGCTAACTCATCACCAACTTTTAAGCCGGTATTTGCAATTATAGTATTTGCATCGGCTGATTTATTGCCCTCTACATTAATTCCTAATATTTGATAATTTACCCTATTAACCTGAGAGTAAACATTTACGGACATCAATATTAGTATAAGGAGGCTGAGATTAAACCATTTGTTTGGTAAGTTTTTCAACATTCCGGGTATTTTTGTGGCTATTTGATATTTGTTCGCTAATGAGACCAAATCTTCTTTCCCTGCTTTGATAGTCTTGAAGAGCACATTTAAATTCATTTACGCCGAAATCCGGCCAAAGAATGTTTGTTACAAAAATTTCAGAATAGGCAATCTGCCATAAGAGAAAATTACTAACCCTAAATTCGCCCCCGCTTCTTATAAGCAAATCGGGGTCGGGCATATTTTCAGTATATAAATTTTCAGATATTGTATCTTCGTTTATAGAATCAATTTCGAGATCGCCTTTTTTAACCATCTCCGAAATTTTTTTGACGGCATTAACCATTTCTGTTCTGCCGCTGTAACTTAAAGCCAAATTAAGTACAAGTTTATCGTTATCAGCTGTTTTGGTTCTAGCGTCTTCCAGCTCTTTTTGAACTAATTCGGGTAATTTATTTGTTTCACCAATTGTTGTAATCTTAATATTATTTGAGTGCAGTTCATTGGTTTCATTCTGCAAACTTTTAACAATCAGCCTCATTAATGTAGAAACTTCTTTTTGTGGCCTGTTCCAATTCTCCGAAGAAAATGTATAAAGTGTTAAGAATTTGATTCCCAGATAAACACAGCTTTCTACCATTAATCTTACAGATTCAACACCCTGCTGATGGCCTGCTACTCTTGGCAGCCCCTTTTTACTTGCCCATCTTCCGTTACCATCCATAATAATTGCAACGTGCAAAGGGATATTTTTCTTCTTCTTTACTTCATCAAGTATAAGTTTATCTTTATCTGTAAGTCTTCGTTTCAAATTACTCTCATTAAAAAAATATTTAGACTTTCCAAAATAAAGGACGACTCCCTAAATGTCAAGGAAGATAAAATCGGGAAATTCTTTATATATATCCGCAACGGGGGATTATACAACCGGTTTTTAAATTTGTGTCAGGAATTCTTTAGGAATTTATTTTTTTTTGAAAATAGTTTTTAAAGGCAGGATTAATTTAATACGTTTTCGTCAACGCCAATTAATTTTATGTTTTTTTTCACTGATTCTTCGAGTCCGGAGACAACAAGTCGGGCTTTATTAAGCAATGTTCTTGGCACTCCAACGAATAAAGTAACATGTTTGTTTGAGTATTTTGTTTGTCTGGTTGCCAGGTAATTTAATTTAGAATATACCTGAGGATTATTTAATTCTTCTTCAGACAAAACAATACCAAGGGCAAATTTCTTTTTTAATTTTCCCACTGCATCAATTTCATATTGTCCAATTGGTTTGGGTTCAGGTAAAAATTTCCCGTATTTTCTGCTTACGGTTAAATAACCATTTTTCCAGAAATGCGTAATTAAATCATCTACTCTTGCCTGATATCTATTGTCAGCCATAAAAATCACCTTTTAATTTAAAGAAGCTAAAATCGGGATTATAGGAGAAAATTTATTATTTAATACTTTTATGTTGAAAATTCTTTCATATTCAAACATTTTGACTTCGTTTGAATTATTAACTCTGCCGAAGATTACTTTTTTACCTGTTTTATTTTTTGCTATATAATAAGGTTCCAATTCAATTTCATTTAATCCGTATAAGAACCTTAATCTATTTCTACTGCTAATTGCTGTGTTAAAGATATCTGTTTTCATTTTTAAGCCTCTTAATTGTACCAGCGAAATACGCCAATTACTTTACCTACTATCGAAAAATCCTCTCTTTTATTTAGAGAGATTATCGGATATTTATCATTTTCGGGAATTAGTTCCATCTCGTTGTTTCTTTTACCAAGTCTTTTTAAAGTAGCTTCATCACCTAAAAGAGCAACAATGATTTCTCCGTTATTTGCATCGCTTTGTGGATTTATAACAACCGTATCTCCTTCAAATATTCCGGCGTTTATCATACTGTCGCCCTTTACTTTTAACCCGAAACAGCCTTTAAATTTACTTATTAGACCGGAATCAAGGGTTAATGTTCCCTCAATATTTTCCTGAGCTAGAATTGGAAATCCTGCGGCAACACGGCCGACGACAGGAATTTCTACTGAATTATCATGCGAGATTTTTGAAACCATACTATTATTATTAATAACAGATAATGTACGGCTGAAGTTGCTTTCGGAATTTAAACAGCCTTTTTTAATCAAAGCGTCAATATGGCGTTTTACTCCGAATGTACTTGCAATTCCAAAGTGTTTGCCTATTTCGCGATAGGATGGAGAATAATTATTTAGTTCTATAAACTCCTGAATGAAGTTTAAGATATCCTGTTGTTTTTCCGTTAATTCATTTTTCATATCTAGTGCTCAATTGTTCACTACAAATATAGTGTACATGTGTGCACTTGTCAAGATATTTTTAATTTTTTTTTCAAAAAAAAAGACCGTCTATTTGACGGTCTTAAAAAACGTTTTTTTATCACTTTTATTATTCAATATATTTAAGCCAACCGTATTTATCTTCAACTCTTCCATATTGAATATCTGTAATTGCTTTGTAAAGTTTAGTCCCTAATTCGCCGGCTTCTTCATCGTTGAATTTCATCAGAAGATCTTTATACTTCAATTTACTTAATGAGGAAATTACCGCCGCCGTTCCTGTTCCGAAAATTTCTAAAGGTTCTCCTTTTTTATAAGTTTCTGCGACTTCTTCAATTGATATATCACGCTCAACCATATTTAATCCCCAATCCTTAAGCATTTGGATTACTGACATTCTTGTCACACCGGGTAATATTGATCCTGTTAATTTTGGCGTAACTACTTCATCTTTTAGACTAATAAAAATATTCATCGTCCCGACTTCTTCAATAAATTTCTGTTCAATTGCGTCAAGCCAAAGTACTTGAGAAAAACCTTCTTTTTTGGCTTCTCTTTGAGCTAAAAGACTCGATGCATAATTTCCTGCGCATTTACATGCACCTACACCTTTTGCCGCGGCGCGCACATATTTATCGGTAACCATTATAGGAACAGGTTTAAAACCTTCTGGATAATATGGTCCAACAGGACTTAGCATAATTACAAACTTATAATTTTCGCCTGGACGAACGCCTAAAAACGGGTCGGTGGCAAACATCACCGGACGAATATAAAGCGAATGCCCGGCTTTTGTCGGTATCCAATCTTTTTCGAGTTTTACAAGCTGAATCAAGGCATCCATAAATACTTCCGGATCAACTTTCGGCATACATAAACGTTCGGCTGAATTGTTCATTCTTTCAATGTTTTTATCGGGACGGAAAATGGCAATTCTTCTGTCTTCAAGATTAAAAGCTTTTAGGCCTTCAAAAATTGCCTGCCCATAATGTAAAACCATAGCTGCCGGACTTAATTCAAGATTGCTTAATTTTTTAATGATTGGAGTGTGCCATCCGCCAAGATTTGAGTCATAAGTCATTTCAAATACATAATCCGTAAATGTCCTGCCAAAAATTAAATTTTCAGGAAGCTGAACCTTTGATTCTCTTTTTTTTGTTTCAATGACTATGTTTTCCATTTTTTCACCATTCCTTACTTAAGTATTTAGTATCTTCTTTCTTATAAAGCCGAGTTAAATATAGAAAAAAATAATTTTTTATCAATATAAAAAAGCTTTACACAGATTAGATTAAATCCTATTTTTTTGAATAAAAATAAAATTTTAATGATGATTTCATTTGCGCAAAAAATAGGAAATAAAACTTTAAATTTTCTTGAAGAATTCGGTCAGATTTCAATTCTTTTATTCAGAATTATTAAATTTTTTCCCAATGTATTTAAGAACAGGAAATTACTCCTATCTCAAATGGAACACATTGGCGTAAATTCGCTTCCGCTGGTAACAATTATTGCCATTTTTACCGGAGCGGTAGCAGCCTGGCAGGCTGCATATCAGCTTAAAGGAATAGCTCCATTATCCTTTCTTGGAACGGCTACCAGCAAAGCAATTATAACGGAACTTGGACCGGTATTAACCGCAATAATTATAGCAGGCAGAGTCGGGGCTTCTATTGCCGCCGAACTCGGTTCAATGAAGGTAACCGAACAAATAGACGCTCTTGAAACTATGGGTATTAGTCCCATCCGATATTTGGCTATGCCGCGTTTTTTAGCGTCGGTACTTATGATGCCTATACTTATTATTTTTGCAAATGTTATCGCGGTATTGGGCGCATATTTAATATCAAACTATTTCCTGGATATATCTTTCTCATTATTTTTTGAGTCTGTTAAAAGATTTTTTGAAATAAGCGATTTTCTTTTCGGGATGGTTAAAGGTACCTTCTTCGGCGCGGTTACTTCCTTGCTTGGATGCCATATAGGATTTAAAACCGTGGGCGGCGCAGAGGGGGTAGGTCTTTCAACTATACGGTCTTTTGTACTAACTTCGGCTTCAATATTAATTTTAGATTATCTTTTATGGTCATTAGTATTTTAATTGATAATCTAAAAATTAATCCTATAAATATAAACTAAGATGCCCTTCAATCCTCCTTCTAACTTATTTATTCTAAATACTTTAGATAAATAAAAAATTAATAAAAAATATTATGAATTTTGATTGTCATTTATTATATTAATTGAAAATTGAGTACAATTAAAGAGGTGAAATATGAAAACTTCTTTATTCTTAATACTCTTTTTCCTTTTCTTATCAAATGTTTATCCGCAATTATACGATTCGTTTTCTGACGGTAACTTCACTTCAGATCCAGTTTGGAGCGGGGATACTGCTCACTGGGAAATAACTCAAAAAAATAGTTCAGGGACAAACGGAGATGGAACTACAAATACATTAAGATTGGCGGTTAATATTTCCGAATCCGGTACCAAATATCTTTCGTCACAAAAAACCGGTTCATGGGGGAATGAACAAGCATGGTCATTTTGGATGGGAAGAAAAACTGGATCGGCAGCATCTTCAGATAATCAATCTATATTTTGGCTTTGGGCAAATGAGTCAAATCTTTTATCTAATACTGTTGACGGATATATAATTAAATTCGGAAAAACCGGAGCGGACAATATTATTCTTCAAAAAGTTACTGACGGTGTAGAAACAACAATTCTTATTTCCGACTCGGCTGTTATCTCAGAAGATGATATTAGTTTAATGATAAGAGTTACGAGAGATAATGAATCACTCTGGAGTTTGTATACATCAATTCTTCCAGCTGCCGGCGGTGAAGGCCCGGCTTCTACTGAAATTCCCTCTTTCGAAAATACAAACTTGCCGCAGGGGAGTGTTACTGATAACAGCTATACATTATTTGATAATGGATATTTAGGAATTATGGCGGCTCATACCTCAGGTACTACTGCGTTGGAAGGAGCGGAATTTGATCAAATCTATTTTGATACCGACGCATCATCATTATTACCGGTGGAACTTTTGAATTTTAATGCCAAAGAAACTAATAATAAAATTTTATTGACTTGGGATACCGCGACTGAAATTAATAATTATGGTTTTGAAATTCAGAGAACTAATACTAATTCTTCTTTTTCGGAAAATGAGACGGGGGTTTGGCAAAGCATTGGTTTTGTTAATGGATATGGAAACAGCAATTCTTTTAAACACTATACGTTTTATGATAATGAACCTAAAAAAGGAATCAATAAATACAGACTGAAACAAATAGATTTTAACGGCGCTTATGAATTTAGTGATCCTGTTTCAATTAATTTTGTTATATACAGTCATTTAAAACTTGAGCAAAATTATCCCAATCCCTTCAATCCAATCACTAAAATTTCTTTTATTATAAATGAATTGCCTATATCAATTAAAACAAATTCACTAACATCATTAAATATTTATGATGCACTTGGGCAATTAGTTGAAGTATTGTTAGAAAAAGAATTACGGTCCGGGAGATATGAACTAGAATTCAACGGTTCAAAATTATCGAGCGGATTATATTATTACACACTAAAAAACGGACTTTACTCCGATACTAAAAAAATGCTTCTTATAAAATAGTATTTTACAATAATAACTATTAATGAATAAATTAAATCTTATTCATTTCATTCTCGAGTTTAACAATTACCATTTTTTTTATATATTAATGCAACAATATGACCTATATCGGCATAGGTATAATAATTTAAAACAATATTTGGTTGAAAAATGGAAAAGAAAAACATAATAATTATTAGCGCCGCTGGATTATTGGTAATATTGATTGCTGCCTGGTTTATATTTGATCCATTTGGAAACGGCAATAATTCCACGGTAAAAACTCAATCAGCAGTAAACGAACAGCCTGCTCCACCTCCGGCTGAAATTAAAAAAGATACTTTAAAAGCAGATACCACAAAGCAAGAGAAGAAAAAAGCTGTTCAAAACGGAGAAAGCGGAATCTATATTGTTAAAGATGGAGATACACTTCAGAAAATTTCAGTTGATTTTTTTGGTGAAACAAAATACTGGATTGATATATTCGCCGCCAATGAACCTAATATCGATTGGTATGATAATATTAAGCCGGGAATGGAATTAATAATTCCAGAAATTAATTAGCGGTTATCATATCCTTTGATAAGAAAGAAATAGTTCTACATTTTACTTGCTTAAATTTACTACACATGTTAGATTAAAAGTGCAAATAAATAATCCGTCGTACCAGAAATAAATTAGCTGGTAAATTGTAAGGAATTTATTTTGTCACAGACATTTATTCTTACCAAATTTAGTTTATCTTTCTTGCAAACTTCCGACAACCTTGTCATTTATTTATTTCATTCTCCATTAACCTCAGAAAACAAAAAAGCATTACACTTAATTCCTCCTTTAATAATAAACTAATTAAAAAATCATTATTCGGAGAAAGTATGTCTGATTATGTAAAACAATTAATGGCAGAAGTAAAAGCAAAAAATCCAAGTGAACCTGAGTTTCATCAGGCGGTTTTTGAGGTTGCCGAATCGTTGGTTTTAGTTTTAGAAAAACATCCTGAATACCGTTCCGAGAAAATATTAGAAAGAATAATCGAACCTGAACGTGTAATTTTATTTAGAGTGCCTTGGGTTGATGATCAAGGTGAAGTAAGAATTAACCGTGGTTTTAGAATTGAAATGAACAGCGCTATTGGACCGTATAAGGGAGGTCTAAGATTTCATCCCTCGGTCAATTTAGGAATTCTAAAATTTTTGGCCTTTGAACAGGTATTTAAAAACAGTTTAACAACATTGCCGATGGGAGGAGGTAAAGGCGGATCCGATTTTGATCCTAAAGGTAAAAGCGACGGCGAAGTAATGAGATTCTGTCAAAGTTTTATGAGCGAACTTCAAAGACACATAGGCCCTAACACAGATGTACCGGCCGGTGATATTGGTGTCGGCGGCAGAGAAATCGGGTTTTTGTTCGGTCAGTATAAAAAATTACGCAATGAATTTACAGGTGTTCTTACCGGGAAAGGACTGAATTGGGGCGGTTCATTAATTAGACCTGAAGCTACCGGTTACGGGGCGGTATATTTTGCGGCTGAAATGCTCGGAACAAAAAACAAAACAATGGAAGGAAAAACATGCCTTGTTTCTGGCAGCGGCAACGTAGCTCAATATACTATAGAAAAAATTCTCGATCTTGGCGGCAAAGCCGTTACAACATCGGATTCAAATGGGTATATTTATGATGAAGAAGGTATCGACAGAGAGAAATTAAAATTTATAATGAACTTAAAAAATGTACGCCGCGGAAGAATTAAAGAATACGCCGACAAATATAAAAATGCAGTTTATACACCGCTTGATCCGAATGCAGCCTTTAACCCGCTTTGGGATCATAAAGCCGATTGCGCATTCCCAAGTGCGACTCAGAATGAAATAAACGAAAATGATGCGGCTAATCTTTTAAAGAACGGTATTTATGTTGTATCCGAAGGCGCCAATATGCCAACCACTATCGAAGGTGTAAATTTATTCCTCGATAAAAAAATTCTTTACGGACCCGGAAAGGCGGCTAATGCCGGCGGAGTTGCGGTTTCAGGTTTGGAGATGGCGCAAAACAGCATGAGATTCGGCTGGACAAGGGAAGAAGTAGATAACCGTCTTGCTATGATTATGAAAAGTATTCATAATACTTGTGTTGAAACCGCTGATAAATTCGGTACGCCTGGCAATTATGTTAACGGTGCCAATATAGGCGGATTTATTAAAGTTGCCGATTCAATGCTTGATCAAGGGATTGTTTAATAGATTTGATAGCATATTAATTAAGGGCGCTTTGATGCGCCCTTGATTAATTATGTTATTTATTATAACGACTCGCCAAAATAATTTTTATCTATTAATAATATCCGGATTCTATTAATGCGCAAATCTGATATAAAATTTGATAAAGAAATAATAAAAAAAAGTCAGTATAAAAAATTTCAAGACTTTCATAACTTGATGCGTTTCAGAATCAGGGATATCCTTTTAGTTTCAAGCCTATATGACTCATATATTTTTGAAGAAGACAATCGTCTGTATGAATTAATTAGAAGAGAATATATTGACCTAAATCTTAGTCATTCTCCGGAATTAATACAGGTATCAAGCGGAAAGGAAGCTATTGAGCTTGCTAAAAACGAAAAAAGATTTAACCTGATTATTGTTACCCAGCATATTGAGGATATGCCTACAATTAAGTTCGCTAAAAAAGTGCGTAAAGCCGGGATTGATATTCCAATTGTACTGCTCGGTTACGATAACCGTGAAATGTCGGAATTATTAAAACAGGAAGAATCAAAGGTATTTGATCAGATATTTATTTGGCAGGGAGATTACAGAATCATTTTAGGAATAATCAAATTTTTGGAAGACAGGTTTAATGTTGATTATGATACTAAAAATGTTGGTGTGCAGGTAATTATTTTAATAGAAGATAATATAAAGTTTTACTCGTCCTATTTGCCGCTTGTGTATATGGAAATTTTAAAGCAGTCGCAAAGTCTTTTATCCGAAGGCATTAACTTATCTCATAAATTTTTAAGGATGCGAGCGCGCCCCAAAATTCTTCTTGTTTCTACTTATGAAGACGCGATGAAATATTATAAAAAATTCGAAGAAAATATTTTAGGAATAATATCAGACGTTGATTTTCTCCACAAAGGGAAACAGGATTCAAGAGCCGGAATAAAATTCGCGAAATTTGTAAGAGAACAGCATCCCGATATTCCGATTCTGCTTCAGTCTAATGTTTCTGAAAACGAGGAAGTTGCGAATTCTATTGGTGCCTCATTTATTATGAAAGATTCGCCTACACTGTTGCAGGATGTGCGTGACTTTATGAAAAAAAATTTCAGCTTCGGCGATTTTGTATTTAAAACTTTTGACGGAAAAGAAGTCGGACGCGCCAAAAATCTTACTCAGCTCGAAGAACAATTAAATCTGATTCCCGAAGAAAGTTTATTATTTCATTCCGAACGGAATCATTTTTCAAACTGGCTTAAAGCAAGAACAGAATTCTGGCTTGCTCATCAGCTCCGTCCGCGCAAGGTTACAGATTATGAATCGCCAGAAAGACTTAGAGAAAGTTTAATTAATTCGGTGCGTGATTTTAGAACCGGCAGACAAAGGGGGGTAATTTTAGATTTTAACAAAAATACATTTGACGAAAGCACTTTTGCGAGAATAGGCGGCGGTTCGCTCGGCGGCAAAGCACGCGGATTGGGTTTTGTTAATAGTCTTCTAAGTAATTTTGAATTAAGAAAATATTTTCCAGACCTTGAAATATTTGTTCCTGCATCGGTTGTAATTGGTACCGAAATGTTCGATGTATTTTTAGAAGAAAATAATCTGCTTGATTTTGCTCTAAGATGCGATAGCGACGAAGAATTATTAAATAAGTTTTTAGAAGCGCAGTATTTTCCTTCAGAATTAATTCAGAACCTTTTTGATTTTCTTGAACTTGTTGATGAGCCTTTAGCTATAAGATCTTCAAGTCTGTTAGAAGATTCCCAAGGGCAGCCCTTTGCCGGCGTTTATGATACATATATGCTTCCTAATACTCACCCTGATAAAAGTATTCGTCTTGTTCAATTATTAAATATGATAAAGCTTGTATACGCGTCAATATTTATGCAGAAATCAAAAGATTATGTTAAGGTAACATCATATAGACTTGAAGAAGAAAAAATGGCAGTGATTATTCAAAAAATGGTTGGTGCAAAACACGGGAATAAATTTTATCCCGAGTTTTCTGGAGTTGCTAAATCATATAATTTTTATGCGTCGTCTCCGTTAAAATCATCCGACGGAATTGTTTCGGCAGCTTTCGGATTGGGCAAAACTATTGTTGAAGGGGGAAGCACTGTCAGGTTCTGTCCAAAATACCCTCAGTATCAATTAAACTATTCTACAATTGACGATACCTTAAAATACAGCCAGCAGCAGTTCTTTGCGCTGAAAATTGATGAGGGAAATGATGCCACTCTAATTACGGAGGATGTATTTGTAAAACAGTATGATTTAATTGAAGCCGAAAACGACGGCACACTATCAAGTGTCGGCTCAACTTATTCAAAGGAGAATGATAGAATTTATGACGGTACGGCAAGATCCGGCGTTTCTTTATTTACACTGGCGCCAATTCTGAAATATAAAATTTTTCCTCTGCCCGAAGTTATTGATATACTGCTAGATATGGGAAGCTGGGGAATGGGCGCGCCAGTGGAAATTGAGTTTGCGGTAAATCTTTCCGAACCAAGCGACAAACCTAAACAATTTGCTTTGCTCCAAATGAGACCGCTGGTCGTAAATAATGAACTTGAAGAACTAAATGTTGAGGGATATCAAAAAAACGAAATTATTTGTCAAAGCGATAATGTTTTAGGCAACGGCGTAACAAACGATATTTACGATATTGTTTATGTGGATATTAATCATTTTGACCGTTCTATGAGCCGAGCGGTTGCCAGAGAAATCTCTGAAATTAATTCTAAACTTGTAAATATTGGAAAAGGATATTTACTGATTGGAGTTGGAAGATGGGGAACATTGGACCCGTGGTTGGGTATTCCGGTGACCTGGGAAAATATTTCCGGCGCAAGAGCAATTGTTGAATCTAATTTTAAAGATTTTAACGTAACACCTTCTCAAGGCACTCATTTCTTCCAGAATTTAACTTCATTTAAAGTGGGATATTTTACAATCAACAATTTTGTGAATCAGGGTTTTATTGACTGGACATGGCTTGAGGAAAGACCAGACGTAGAAATGCATGAATATACGAGGCATGTAATGCTAGACAATCCAATAACTATTAAGATAAACGGACAGCAGAATAAAGGGGTGATTTTAAAGCCTGGTACAAAATAAAATATTAATTATAGATATAAATAATGTAATTAAGATATTAAATTTCAGCGGTTTCATTTAAAATTTAAATAAGTATACTTATTTTGATACTGGTTTAATAAGAAATTTAAATCTTTAAAATAGTTTAATACACTGTCCCTATTATCCGTTATAGCTTTTGATCGCATTTCGGAAAAAATTATTGATGCTTTTGCTTCCATTCCCATAATATCATTAAGCAGTTCTTTATTATCTATTTCCTGGAAGGCTTCAATGGTATTATGCAAAACATTTTCATCTCTCATAAAGCACTCCTTTTATAATTTTATATTAATTAAATAATGAACATTAATAATTCAGCTTGTTGAATGTTATTAAAAGTAACCGATTTTAACATCGTTATTAATTAATTCAGAATGCTTGTTAAATATACTTGAAGGCTTTTTTTTATCAGCATTGTATTGGGAAATATCCCAAGGTACCATAAAACGGTAAGCGGGATTTTTTTCCTCAGATACAAGCTGTAGAATATTATTATTGCATACCGGGCATCTGCAAGGTTTTACTTTGCCTTCAAAAACAGTAATCATATTTCCACATGAAATACAAATATACTTTTCACTTTTCATTTCGTCACCTCCCTCATCATCTCACTATGTTGAAATTAATTTAAATAATACAGGCACGGTTACCTGAACTTTAACAGGTTTGCCTCTTTGTTTTCCTGGTTTAAATTCTGTTAGTTTCACGGCATCCATTGCGGCTTCATCACATCCGGCGCCAATTCCTTTAATTAATTCTACCTTTGTAACATTACCTTTTTCATTTACATAAGCTTTAACATAAACTCGTCCCTGAATTCCCGCTCTTTGCGCAATTTCAGGATACACGATTCTTTTTTGTATTGCTTCAATGCCTCCAATAGGTTCGGGCATTTCTTCAACCGCTACAAAAAAGACCGGCTCGCTTTCCTCATCTTCCTCTTTTTCGGCAGCCGGAGGAGGAGCAGGCGGAGCTACCTGTTCTTCAACATTTAACTCAGTATTGGCAATTTCAATATCTTCCAGCAGGTCTTCAACCGGCGCTTCAATTGGAATTAAGGGCCGGGGCGGCGGCGGGGGTGATGATTCATGCTTGGTTTTAATTATGTCTTCAACATTTATTAGTTCCTGCGGTGCTTCAATTACAACTCTTTCTGACTCAAAAGAAGGCATATATTTAAATGCCAGAATTGTTAGAATTAAAGATAGAATGAGACCTAATTCAAAGGTTCTATAATATTTTTTTCTTAAGTCAAATTTCGGATTTTTTTTAAGTGCCATTTTATGCCTCTAAACATTAATCCTATGAAGTATCAAATAAATTTTTCAATTTATCATTATTCCTTTGTGATAAGGTTTTCTGTATGACTGTAAAGTTTACCTGTCAAATATTTGTTAATTATATCCTTGCTGTTGCCTTGAATCCAAGGTATTACATTTATATTTTTTTCCGCTAGTTTTATATTGCATATTTCCGTTATGCCGTCGCAGATAACCGTGTCGGGATTAATCTGAATAAGCAGATTAATTTTTTCAAGCTGGTTATCGTTGTACATTTTTACTACTTCCTGTTTAACAATTTTATTATTGTCTATTTCAGTAACCTGAATGTTTTCGGCACAATCAAGCCTGTTTGAAATTCTATCGCCGAAAACCGGCATTGCGATTTTTATCATAAAATTTCCAAACGTTAAAATTTATATATAATTTAGTAATACAAAATGCGGGCCAGGAAAGAAGGATTTTAATACTTATGAATCGGCTTAAAAAGAAGATTAATATAAAACAAGGCCGATTATGACGATGCGGTTTTTCAACACTTATTTTGCAACAGTTGCAATTATGAAACGAAATTTATTTTATATTTATTTAATTTTCGCCAAAGAGTTGAACGGTTAATCCCGAGTTCTTCGGCGGTATTAATTTTATTATAATTGTTTTTTTTAAGGGCTGTAATAATAATTTCTCTTTCAGCTATTTCTTTTGGTTTAAGATGTATGTTATTTGTCCCGGTTGTTTTGGAATTACTTGTAATTTCTAAAGGCAGGTCGCGCGTTTGAATTACATCTTCCTTGCACATAACAAATGAATGTTCAATAATATTTTCAAGCTCTCTAATATTTCCAGGAAAATCATGACTCATTAATATTTCAATCACCTCATCGCTTACTCCTGAAATTAATTTCCCCATTTTGTTATTAAGTTTTTCAATGAAGTGAGAAATCAAAAAAGGAATATCCTGTTTTCTTTCAACCAGCGGAGGCAATACAATTTTAAGCACATCCAATCTGTAAAAAAGATCGTCCCGGAATTTATTTAACAAAATTAATTCCTTTAAATCTACTTTTGAAGCGGCTATTATTCTAACATCTGTTTTAATAGAATCGTTTGCTCCCAAAGGCTCAAATTCTTTTTCCTGCAGAACTCGCAGAAGTTTTACCTGGGTTGACTGAGAAAGTGATTCCACCTCATCAAGAAAAAGTGTGCCCCCTTTTGCGATGGTGAATCTGCCAGGTTTGTTTTTTTTTGCGTCTGTAAATGCGCCTTTAACATATCCGAACAGTTCGCTTTCCAGTAATGAATCCGGCAAAGCGCCGCAGTTGACGGCAATAAAAGGGCCTTTTTTTCTATTACTCAAATTATGAATTGCGCGGGCGAAAAGTTCCTTGCCCGAGCCGCTTGGGCCTTGAATTAAAACTGTGCTTTCGCTTTCGGCAATTGTCGGTAGAGTATCAAATATTTTTAATATGTTATGATTTTTTGATACAATATCCTGATATGTATAACTGCTGTTTATTTCTTTTCTTAGTTGTACAATCGGTGATAAATCGGTAAAAGTTTCAACGCCTGCTATTGGATTCCCTTTTTCGTCTTTAATTACCGAAGTACTTATTCTTACCGCAATTTCTTTTCCTCTTGAAGTTAGGATGTTTTGATATTGATTTATAATATCTTTCCCAGTATTTAAGCTAATTTTCATAGGGCAGGAGTTTTCGCAAATATTGGATCTAAATACTTCATAACAATATTTGCCTAGCGCATTTTCTTTTTTAACGCCTGTTAATTTTTCGGCGGATTTGTTGAAATAGGTAATGATAAGATTTTTATCTACCACCAAAACAGAATCAACAATATTATCTAAGATAATTTCCGCGTAATTTGAAGGCAGTTTCTTTTTTAATCTTTCATTCATTTTAATATGAATTTGTTTGCTGCTTATTAAACTATACTCACGATTTCTGCCTAAAGATAGCAAAATTATTAGTCTGTTGTAAAGTTTGTGAGAATTGATAATAACCTTTATTTAAGCTAAATTTTCATCTGTAAATAAAAATACTAAGCACGGAGAAAGTAATGTCTAATTTTATTGTTAAACCTGCCGTAAGAACTGAAAATATAACCTACGCCGTAAGAGATATTATTGGATTGGCAAATGAAGTTGCGAAGAGCGGAAAAGAAATGTTGTATTTAAATATTGGCGACCCCAATCTTTACGATTTTGTTCCCCCGAAACATATGATCGATGCAACATATGAGGCGATGCTAAAAAATTATAACGGTTACGCGCCTTCTTCAGGTATAAAAAGCGCAGTAGCTTCAATTGAAAGAGAAGCCGTAAGAAAAGGAATATCAAATATTCATGATATTTTTATTACAACAGGCGCAAGCGAAGCCATTGACGTTTGTTTGACCGCGCTGGTAAACGACGGCGAAAATGTTTTAACACCAACTCCCGGGTACCCTTTATATACGGCTATTGCAAGCAAATTGCAGATGATGGAAAATCCTTATTATCTGGATGAAAGCAACGGGTGGCAGCCTGATATTGAGGATATTAAATCTAAGGTTAATGAAAAAACCAAGGCCATTATTATAATTAATCCCAATAACCCCACTGGCTCAAACGGAAGTTATGAAACATTAAAACAATTGGTGGATTTTGCGGTTGAAAACAACCTTGTTATTTTTGCCGACGAAATTTATGATAAACTATTAATGGACGGAAAAAAACATGTCTCAATTGCCTCTATTAATAAAGACGCTTCTGTTGTTACTTTCGGCGGACTTTCAAAAAATTATATGGTCCCGGGATTTAGAATTGGCTGGGGAATTGTAAGCGGACAGAAAGAAGTTCTTAAGGATTACATTGAAGCTATTAATAAATTATTGCGTGCGCGGCTCTCGGCAAATCATCCCGAACAATACGGAATTCCCGCGGCTCTTGAAGGTGATCAATCGCATATAACCGTTGCGATGGAAAAACTTACACGCCGCAGAAATTTAACTTATGAGATGCTGAACTCTGTGCCGGGTCTTTCATGCGTTAAACCTGAAGGTGCTTTTTATGCTTTCCCAAAGGTTGAAGTTAAAAACGATAATCATTTTGTTGCCGAATTAATTAAAGAAACAGGCGTTGTTGTGGTTCCTGGGACAGGATTTGGTCAAAAACCCGGAACAAGTCATTTCAGAGTTGTTTTTCTTCCGCAGGATGAAGTGCTCGAAAAAGCATATAAAAGCATAACGCTTTTTTACGAAAAATATAAAAATGAATTTGAATAGGTAACAACTTAAAAAATAAAATTTTTTATTGAACCGGCTCTAGTGCCGGTTTTTTTATATGGATGGCGGTGATATTGTTAAGATTTTGGCTTATAAATAAACGAGAACTTAAAACTAAACTTAAGAATTAAATAACTGCTGTAATATAATTTTCGCTAATCGTCAAATAGAGGCTGATGAATCTTTTTAAAAAGTAAATCATTTTCGAACGTAAATTCTTATTGTAATTTGGATAATAATTTATTTGCATATATGCAGATAAAAAAATGAAGTAAGAAGGGGTGAATAGATAAATAAATATATTTTTAATTTCAATTCTAATATCTTCGTTATAATTTGTGTTTATGAACAATGAAAAAATATCAAAAGCAAATGCCGTTAAATTAGTATTAAATTCGCAATTGCTTACCGGTAAAAATAAAATTTCGAAAGGCAAAAAAGGCTTTGCGAAAATTATTGAAACACTTGGCTATATACAGATTGATACAATCTCTGTTATCAACCGCGCCCATCACCATATTATTTGGTCACGACGCAATGATTATTCTGAAAAATATCTTCATGATTTGCAGACAAAGGATAAATTAGTATTTGAGTATTGGACCCACGCGATGTCCTACGTTCCTATGAAAGATTACAGGTTTTGCCTGCAGCGCATGAAAAATTTTGAGAATCCTCAAAGCAGCTGGCTTAAATACAGATTCAATCAATCTCAAAAATACTTTAAACCGGTGCTCGAAAAAATTAAAAATGAAGGGATGCAAAGTTCAAGCAATTTTGAAAATGAAGATGGATATGAAGCCGGAAACTGGTGGCAGTGGAAACCAGTTAAAACCGCTCTGGAATATTTATTCTGGAAAGGAGATTTAATGGTAGCCGAAAGGCGCGGTTTCCAAAAATATTATGATTTAACTGAAAGAGTGCTTCCGCAAAATATTGATACTTCGTTTCCCGATGAAGCTGAGCTGAACCGGTATTTTATAAATAGAGCTGTCTCTTCACTTGGAATCGTAACCGAAAAAGAAATTCAAAAATTTATGCAGCCCGGTAAGGCTGATATTTCGGATCTTCAGGTAACTCAAAGAAAAACAATGCACAGAATTATTAATGAAATGTGCGAAGCAGGAGAGTTGATTCCGCTATTAGTTGAAAATGACCATAAGTTAGTTAATTATGCTTTACCGGATTCGATTAAGAACATTTATAAAAAAGATTACACCGATGAAACGGTTTATATACTCTCACCGTTTGACAATCTAATTATTCAGCGTGATAGAACTAAAAGGCTTTTTGATTTTGATTATACTATTGAATGTTATCTTCCCGAATCTAAAAGAAAATACGGCTACTTTACACTTCCAATTCTATGGAAAAATAACTTAATCGGAAGAATGGACACTAAGGCTGACCGTAAATCAAAAATGTTTATAATTAATAACATCGTCTTTGAAGAAGGATTTAATGATTTTAAAAATTTTATTCCGCATTTTAATGAAAAGTTAAAAAGTTTCGCTGAGTTTAACAATTGTGAAAAAATTGAAGTAAAAAAATGTTCTCCGAATAAGGTAAAAAAAATGCTGAATACCAAATTCTGATTTGAAGCGGAAGAATAAACCTTGCAGAACCAAATAATTTTTAATTATAAAATCTGATTGTTATTTTTATAAGGAGATCAAATTGAGCATTACAAGAATAAATGAATTTCAGGCACGCGACAGCGAAGGCCGAGCGCTATATGAATTTCTTAAATCGGTTCTGCCTCTTGTGCAGGAAGCCGACGGAAACATATCCTGCAAAATTCTGCAGAATGAGGAAGATCCGACACAAATAATTGTTATTGAAGTGTGGGAAAACAAGGAGGCTCATAAAGAGTCGGTTAATACAATCCCTTCCGATCTGTTGATGGAAGCTATGCAGTATATTGCCGTTCCGCCTAAAGGTGCTTATTATAAGAGCGAATACTAATAAATTTTATTAATATTCAGAATTCAATTGAAAGATATTCTATTGTAATAGCTGAGAATTTAGTTGTAATTATTTGTAATATTTTTCTATTAAAATTTGAGTATCTAAAATATATGGATCCTTTATTTTTTAGAAATAAAAATGAATTAAGAAAGTGGTTCGATAAAAATCATAATTTATTAACCGAACAATGGATTGGCTATTACAAAGTTAATTCCGGCAAGGAAAGCGTAACATGGTCGGAGTCGGTTGATGAAGCTCTCTGTTTCGGATGGATTGACGGGATAAGAAAATCGATTGATGATAAAAGTTATAAAATACGATTTACACCCCGCAAACCAAGTAGCAGCTGGAGCGCCGTAAATATAAGTAAAATAGAAAAACTTACACAACTTGGATTAATGAAGCCAGAAGGCATATCGGCATTTAATAAAAGAAAGGATAATAAATCTAAGTTGTATAGTTATGAGCAGAAATCAATTAAGCTCGATAAAAAATACATAGATATTTTCAAATCAAATAAAAAAGCATGGCAATTCTTTGATGAAAAACTCGCCGTTTCTTATCAAAAAATTTCAATTAGATGGGTAATGAGCGCTAAAAGAGAAGAAACAAGATTAGGCAGACTCCGCAAATTAATAAATTCATCTTCAGTAGAAGAAAAAATTCCGGAACTTCAAAAGTATAAAAAATAATTAGTTAAACGAGTTATAAGTTCATTGCATTCTTATTATAGTCTGCTTATCCCAAAAAAACTTATCTGTAAATATCCGTTGGATATTAAGTATAATTAAGTTATTTTTACAATGTAATTATTTGTAATGCTTCAGTAACATGCTTTTGTTTGTAATTCTTTCATAAGATATTCATTCATCCAACCGCTGATCCAGAACATAATAAACTTTAAAAACAGAACCAAAAGGAAAAACGGATAAATGTCATTCGCAAATATCAATCTTATTAAACCAATACAAAACGCATTAGCCGAAGAAGGCTATACTGTTCCAACACCAATTCAGAAACAAGCAATTCCTATTATACTTGAAGGCAAAGATCTTTTAGGCTGCGCTCAAACCGGCACCGGAAAAACTGCGGCGTTTGCCGTACCAATTCTTCAGCTGCTTTATAACGAAAAAACAGCCGGATTCAAAAGAAGAACAATACGTTCATTAATTGTTACTCCTACAAGAGAACTAGCTATTCAAATAGGCGAAAGTTTTGCAGCCTACGGAAAACATACGGGACTTAAATGCGCGGTTGTTTTCGGGGGAGTAAAACAAAAATCGCAGACTGATAAATTATTAGCCGGAGTTGATATTTTAATAGCAACGCCGGGAAGATTATTAGATTTAATGAATCAGAATTATATTATACTTAATCATATAAAATTATTTGTGCTTGATGAAGCCGACCGTATGCTTGATATGGGCTTTATAAATGACGTTAAAAAAATTATTGCAAAATTGCCGGTAAAAAGACAATCATTGTTCTTTTCGGCTACCATGCCTCCTGAAATTGTAAAATTAGCCAGGACAATTTTAGACAGACCTGTTAAAGTGGAAGTAACTCCTGAATCCTCAACTGTTGAAGCCATTAAACAGAGCCTTTATTATGTTGAGAAATCCGAAAAGAAAAATCTGCTTATTCATTTATTAAATGATCCGGCAATTTCATCGGCGCTGGTTTTTACCCGTACAAAACACGGAGCGGATATTGTGGCTAAAGTTTTAAATAAAGCGAAAATTTTTGCCGAAGCAATTCACGGAAACAAATCCCAGAACGCACGTCAGCGCGCTTTAAGTAATTTTAAGTCCAAGCAGACAAGGGTACTTGTAGCAACAGATATTGCCGCGCGTGGTATTGATATTGACGAACTTTCGCATGTAATAAATTTTGAAATACCTAATATCCCCGAAACCTATGTTCATAGAATAGGAAGAACAGGCCGCGCCGGTCTTGGCGGAACAGCTATATCTTTATGCGACACTGAGGAAAAAGCATATTTAAGGGATATTAACAAATTGATTTTAAAGCCGATTCCCGTAGTTGAAAATCATGACTTTTTATCCCGTGCAATTAATTCTGAAAAACCCAAACAGGCGGTTGTTACACCTGAAAGACGTAAAACTAACATAAACAGAAATAATAAACCTGCAAAAATACATCACGCTAAAAGAAGCAACAAAGATACAAATATGGTTTGGACTAACTGGGAGAGAAATTAATCTTTTGCCTGCCGGAATGAGAAAAAATATTATTATAGGATCATTTGTTGCTATTGTTAAGAAAGAAGATCAGCGTACAAATAATTTAACGGAAGGACTAGTAAAAGATATACTTACTAAAACTTCCGTTCATCCGCATGGAATAAAGGTGCGCCTTGAATCCGGTGAAATTGGCAGGGTAAAAAAAATATTGGATTAATTACTAAAACTTTTTACGCGTCGAAATAGTTTTTCAATATTGATTTGTAATATAAATTCAAAGCACATTATTCTATGAATCAATTCTTTTCAATCACATCCTTTTTAAAGTTCATTAATTTAATCTACATACTTATAAAGCAATTATACTTTAGATTGCATTTATTTAGTTATGGTAATACTTTGTAATCAAAACTACACATTTGTGTAGTATATTTTATCTCTATAGTTAACAAATTGTTTTTAGGCTGTAAATTTCAAATAAATCTATTTATTCGGGGTAAAAATATGTAAATTGTTGTTCGTATGGTAACTACCCAATTTAAATTTACGGGACAAACAATACGGCTCACAGATTACCTTAAAATAATTACAATAAAAATAATTTCCCAAAATGTTTTTGTGATTTTGACATTACATAATGCTTAATTAAATTTTAATAAAATTTTTACTTTCATTTAATACAGGTAGTCTTTATTTTACAAAAAATTAATTCTCATAAAAAAAGGAAGGTCCGATGAAAAAAACATTTTTACTATTTTCCCTAGTTTTATTATTTGCGGCTGTACTTCACGCCCAGTCTTCAATTGATGTAGTTAATATGGCTACATATAATGCTTATTCTTCCGCGACAGCTGATACATCAGTCCCTTATTACAAAGATCTTGGCGTAAGAAGAGTAATTGTTGCCGATGCTAACGGCGACGGCTCACAAGAAATTTTAACTACAGATTACTCAAACGGTGGTAGGGTTCATGTTATGAAATATGACGGCGCCGGCAATCTTGAAGTAATCTGGTCTTCACCTATTTCACCGACCTCAAGCGGATCAACACCCAGATTTCCGCGCGTTGGCGATTGCGACGGTGACGGAAACCCTGAAATTATTTTTGAACAAAACGGCGAAAAAAGAATTGTGTTTTATGAATGGGACGGAACCTCATGGGGAACAGCACCTGTTTTTGAAATTACAAATGATATGTTCCGCGCGGCCGGATCTCTTGAGGATTTAAGATTTACAAGAGAAGTATTCCAGGCTTATGATTTTGACGGCGACGGCAAAACTGAAATTATCGCTTATGGAAATTCACCAAGAAGAGATGTTTATGTTCTTGGAATTGTTGACGTATTCCCGGGTTTCGCGTCTTTGGAAATCGAAGGCGGACATCCTGACAATTCAACCAACGGTCGTTTATGGGTTACCGGTTCTCAGTGGAGTTCTACTCCCGCTGATATTGACGGCGACGGCAAAATTGAAATTATCAACCACCATTGGGACAGATTCGGTGTTTGGGGTATTCAGGTAAACGGACCTAATTCTTATACATATCCTGATACTTCTAAAGCCGGCGTTTATAACAGATATACTACTCCAGATGCGTTAAGCTATTTCGGATTAACAGCCGCTGATGTTAACGGCGACGGAAGAGACGAAATTGCCGGTACAATGTATACTAATAATTTTGATATGTGCTTAATGCAGTTCCCGGGCGTTGATCCTAACAGCGCAAACTTATTCCATAGCGATCCTGATTCTGTTGCAAACAGATTTGGCGTTATTGCTTTAAAGAGTGAATTAGCTGCCTTGGGCGGAAAAACTGCTGCTGAATTCTGGCCATGCGTAAGCGGTGATGTTAATCAGGACGGAAAAGATGAAATCTATACAGGCGGCGGAAGAGGATTAAATGTTATTGCGGTTCAGTATAAAGGAACCGGCAGTTTACTTGACAAAGATAATTATACATCCAATTTGGTTTATACCGGTGAAGGCGGAGACGTATTCGCTACAATGAAAATTTATCACGGAAAAATTGATACCGTTGTTTCAGGCGTCGATACTTCATACGTTCTTGATCCTTCTGTTGTTGACACAACTTATGAAGAAACACCTTTTACAGCCTATGTTTTTGCAGACGGCGTTGATATTGACAAAGACGGCAACATGGAAATCGTTATTTCTGAACAAAGCGTTTATGACTCTACAACAGTTATTGAATATGTTTGGGCTGACTCAACTAAATCATGGGAACGCGATAACGCGGCCGAACATAAAATTGTTAATACTTACCGTAAAACCGTTAGAGTACTTGAATATTCGGGTACAACAGGATTTAATGACCAGGAATATAATGTTGTAACTCCCGACGATTATAAATTGGAAAACAATTATCCTAATCCATTTAATCCTAGCACTGTTATCAGTTTTACACTTCCTTTGCAGAAAGCTGTTTCACTTAAAGTTTATGATATGCTTGGCAGAGAAGTAGCTACTTTAATAAATAACGAAGTCTACGGAGCCGGTAATTTTGAGGTAACCTGGAACGGTACCAATAACAGCGGCGTTAGAGTAGCAAGCGGAAATTATATAGCTACGCTTACTTACGGAAATTTCGCTAAATCCATAAAAATGACTTTATTGAAATAAGCTGGTTTATAATTTTTTATAAGAGGCTGTAGCAAAAGTGATAATGGATTTTTATTATTGCTTTGAAACAGCCTCTTATTTTATAAGTAATTTCTTTTTATCTAAATGTTTTGTGTTTTATTTTGGACTATGTTTTTATAAGAAAAAACATGTATTAAAATACTTTTAAGAGGCGCGCTAATGCAGAAAGTTTTTTTACTATTTATTATTGCGGCAATTTTCTTATTCAATTCCAATCCTGTTTATTCCCAATCCACCGGCAAAATTATGGGCAAAATTATCGATGTTTCCTTAAACGAAGGAATCCCTTTTGCAAATGTACTGGTTGAAGGAACTACCCTGGGCGCCGCGTCGGATTTGGAAGGCAATTATGTAATATTAAATGTACCTCCCGGCAGATATAATGTAACGGCTTCGTATATCGGGTACCAGAAAGTCACAATTAAGGATGTTAATGTTAATGTCGGTTTTACTTCTTCAATTAATTTTCAATTATCGCCAGGCGAAGTTTCTTTGGATGCCGTTGTTGTGCAGGGGGAAAGAAATCCTCTTATAAGGCAGGATTTGACTAATCCTACCGTTGCTATAACATCGGAATCATTAGATATTCTTCCTGTTGATAATATAAGCGATGTGATAAAGCTGCAGGCCGGAGTCGTTACCGGTGATGACGGAAAAATACACGTTAGAGGAGGTTACGGTAATGAAGTCTCATATACATTAAACGGACTTTCATTAAACGATCCCTTCGGAAACTCAAGGTCTGTAGGCCTTGCGTCAAACGCCGTTCAGGAAGCATCGGTTTCAACCGGTACCTTCAGCGCTGAGTTCGGTAACGCTTTAAGCGGTGTAGTAAACTATGTTACTAAGGAAGGGTCTGATAAATTTACTTTCAGCTTAAGAGCTTACGGCGGTGATTATACAACATCTAGAACCGATCTATTTACCAACCTTGATCAAATTGAGGCTTTAAATAGAGGTAGAGTTGAAGCTACATTAGGCGGACCTATTCCTATTACCGAATCAACAAGATTTTTCTTTTCGGGAGTTTATGAGGATTTTAAAGGAAGCTATTACGGATACAGAATGTACAATCCGAGCGATTCATATTTAACCCCAGATAATTTCAAGAGCACTGACCCGAGGTACGGCGATGCTACCGGGGCTTTTATTTTTAACCCCTTTGATAAAAACGGAAACGGGATGCCTACCGGCGACAAAGAATTTGTGGCTATGAACCCGAATAACACTTTGAACCTTCAGTTTAATATAAGCCAGAGATTCGGTTCATTGGTAAAATTAAAATATGAATTTGTTTATGACAAAGCTAAATCCAAAGATTTTGACAGAGACTATTTATTTAATCCAGATGGTGTCAGCTGGGATTACAGCAGCGGAGTTATAAATACATTGGATTTTACGCATACGTTAAATGATAAAACTTTTTATACGTTAAAAGGATCTTACTCATTTAACAGAGGCGAATCTTATCTTTATGAAGACCCGAACGATCCGGGGTATCTCCCAAGTTTTTATAGAAAAACAATCGGCAATACGACTTATTACGCTGGCGGAACTGAAAATGATATCGTAAAAAGAACTACAACAACATATAGCGTTAAAGGAGACATTGTTTCACAGATGTTCGGTGTGCATGAAATAAGGGCCGGATTCGAATTCAGAAAACATAATGTTAATAGAAACGGATTTACATTAGAATTTTTTAAGTATAAAGATATTAACGGCATGCCTTCCATTACATCCTTAAGCGTTAATGATGTTTTGTATGATTCTTCATTGTCAATATTTAGAGGCGGCATTCAAAGTGTTTCTACATACGAAAAAGAACCGGTTCAAGGATCAATTTATATTCTTGATAAAATGGAACTTGCCAAAACTTTAATTCTTAATATAGGTTTCAGATATGAATTCTTTGACGCGGCTTCTGACTATAGTTACGATATCTCAAAAGATATTACTGAAACTCAGTCCGGTTTTATGAATAATTACATTAAACCTGCCGAAGTTAAACATATGTTCTCGCCAAGATTCAGCGTTTCTTATCCGATAACGGACAGAGGCGTTATCAGGTTTTCTTACGGGCATTTTTATCAAATTGGTAATTTAGAAGAATTATACAGAAATGATGTAAGATGGGTTGCAAACGTAGCAACAATACCAAGATTCGGAAATCCGAATGTTAATCCCCAAAAATCAGTACAGTATGAAATAGGGCTTCAGCAGCAGTTAACAGATGATTTCAAAATGGATCTTACCGCATATTATAAAGATGTAAGAGATTATATTTTTACTCAGAATGTGTATACGGAGAAAGCAAGACAATATAGAATTTTAACAAATTTGGCATATTCAAATGTTAGAGGCGTTACTCTTTCTCTCTTAAAAAGACGTTCACCCGGAAGTTTGTTCGCAGCAACTCTTGATTATACATTCCAGATTGCCGAAGGCAATAGAACGGAACCTGAAGTCGATTTGTTCTTCAGCGAAGCGGCGGGAAAACAAACGGAAACTTTTCTTGTTCCGCTTAGTTTTGACAGATCTCATTTAATCAACGGTACTTTTAGTCTCTCCGATCCAAACTCATGGTCATTGGGTGTAATTTATAATATTCAAGCAGGAACTCCTTATACTGTATCCTTGCCGCCGAGTTTATCTACAATTACTTATGAACAGCATTCGGCTACTAAATCAATGCAGTGGGAAGTAGACTTAAAATTTGAAAAGTTCTTTTCAATAGGAGCATTAAAATACTCGGTGTTTATTAATGTAAACAACGTATTTGATACGCAGAACGACAGATCGGTATACGCGAGTTCAGGTAAAGCATTATCCAATGTTGAACAGGAACTGAACGCTAATCAGTTTAATGATTTGCGCAGCAGGATAAGCAGAGGCGATCAGGGTATGATTGATGAAAGCTATCTTGATAATTATTATTCACAGCGCTCGGAACGCGTAAACAGGCCAAGAGAAGTAAGACTCGGATTCTCTATTATCTTTAACTAAATCTATATAGGGTATTAATGAAAACAATGAAAAATATTGCGGTCCTCCTATTCTTGCTGCTTCTATCTGGTTTTGCTTCAGCACAGGTAAAGGATACCATTGATGATTATTATTATAAAAACTTAAGTCCTGAACAATCCTTAAAAGTATTCGGTCCGATTAAAGGATCAAAATTAAATAAGGTCGCAGGTGATAGAAGAGAAATAAAAGATATTACAATTAAAGGGAATAAGATTACAACCATCATGTATAATTACGGGTCGGTATGCGCGCCAAGCGTATTAGCGAATGTTGAGGATTTAGTTTGGGATGGTTTGGGTTACGGATTTGAATTCGGTTTAATTGCAGGTGCTGAAGTTATTGATGTTAACGGTGACACACTTCATATTATAAGTGATTCGCATGTAAGATCGACCGAAGGTGATTACAGTCCGGACGCTTCCTTAAAGTACGGCTGGCTTCCGAGAGCAGGATATTCTGATAATACTCAGGATAATCTTGCGTCATTAAACGCTGAAGATAAAAACGGCGACGGTAAACCCGACTCATGGCCGGAACAATGGTATTCGCCGGGCGCAGGTAAATATTTGTGGCCGGCATTTTTAGGCGATATGGCCACAGCGCCGGACGAAGAAGTATTTTACGCGATTGATGATTATACAAATTATGAATTTATTGATAGATATCAGCCCTTTCCAAGCGACCTTTCAAAAGGTGGATTGGGACTTGAAGCTACTGTAAGAATACTTCAGTTCAACAATCCTTTGGCCGAAGATATAATCTTTATGGTTTATCAGATTACAAACGCTTCAGAAAAAGATTTGGAAAAAGTTTATGTCGGTATGTTCGGTGATCCGCATGTAGGCGGTGCGGCCGATTATAATGACGACCGCGCTTTTTTTATTCCGCCTTCAGGCCCGCTTGCGGAATCATATGACCAAAGGGCAAGAAGCATGGTATATGCTTGGGATGCCGATTTTAAAGGATCAGGCGGTAAAAAACCAGGCTACTTCGGTTGGAAATTTTTGGAGTCACCTTCGTTTGATAATAATTTAACAGACGATGACGATGACGGTATTATGGACGAAAGCCCGTTTAATGATAAAGGAATTTTTATTGACGGTGTTGGAACAAATGTTAATTCCGGTATTTATGACGTTGAAAAATATACAAGAGTTTACGGCGCTCCTAAAGCCAGATGGTCCGGCGACGAAGACGGCGACTGGGATCAGGAAAAACATGATATAGGTATTGACGGTATCGGTCCCGATTCCCCGAATTATCCGGGTCCCGATTACGGAGAAGCGGACGGTGTTCCATCTCAAGCCTTTTATATGGATTTAAATAATAACGGAATATATGATAATACCGAACTTGGTACATTAAGCGATACACAGCTGCCCGGCTATAAATGGGCCGGATCAGAACCTAATTTTGGCTATAGAGATATATCCGAATCGGATATGCTGGGATTAACTGGATTTACAGCCGCAAGATTCGGCGCTCCTAATTATCCTAAAGAAGATGAGTTAATATGGCAGTGGATCAGCAAAGCTGAAATTGATCCTGAACAGGCTTTGTTAAAAGAAGAAGGCGATAACGTTTTCTGCTTTTCTACAGGTCCTATGACATTAAAAAAAGGAGAATCACAAAGATTTTCAATGGCTATTATTATGGGAGAAAATAGAGATGATTTAATTCTTAACTCTATTACGTCTGTAAGAATACTTGAAGCAGATTACAGATTCGCCCAGCCTCCAGCAAAACCTATTGTTAAAGCAGTGGCCGAAGACGGTAAAGTGCGTTTATACTGGGACGCTAAATCGGAAGATTCAATCGATCCTTTAACACAGGATAAGGATTTTGAAGGTTATAAAATCTATAGAAGCAGGGACTTTAATTTTTCTGATGTTTATACAATTACAGACGCGAACGGTGTGCCATTTCTCGGACAGGCACTGCAGGATCCTAATACCGGTCAGCGCGCCCAATTTGATTTAATTGATGATTATTCAGGATTAGCAGAAAGAGAATATGACGGACGCGGAGTAAAATATTATTTGGGAGATAACAGCGGACTTCAGCACGAGTATGTTGATTCAACAGTGCAGAACGGAATTACTTATTATTATGCTGTTGTAGCTTATGATCACGGTTCGCCGGACTTGCCTCCAACCGAAACTCAATCGGTTATTCAGCAGGATCCTTTAACCGGACAATTAATTTTTGATGTTAATACCGTAGAAGTTACACCGGGACCTGTATCAAGAGGAATTGAATCTCCTGAAGTAGGACTAGGCGGAACACCCACATCAATAAATTCTGACGCCACAGGGAAAATATTTGTAAAAGTTATGGACGATTTGGCAGTTGAAGATAAGTTTTACCAGATTAAATTTAATGAAGATGAATTTTACAGCATACTGGATTCTACCGGAAAAGAATCTACGTTTAGAGCGAAAGATACGGTGCTTGTAAATCTGCCGGATAAAAATATTCAGCCCGGAAGCCTTGAAGTTTATAACCAGGCTAATGTAAAAATTGATACCTCAAAATATTTTGTTAATTATATATCGGGTCAAATTTCAGGTAAAAAACCGGGCGACCTGGTACAGGGAGAAACATATAATGTTAAATACAGGTATTACCCTGTATTCAAAAGCAGCCTGCTTAACAGCGAAGATGCAAATCCTTCGTTCGACGGCTTAAGAGTGTTTGTTCAGAATGATGAACTTAATATCGATCCGGAAAATTCGAAGTTTATTCATAACGCCGATGTTACCGTTATCGATACCGTATTTTATCCGGCATTAATTGGTGTTGTAAGCCTAAGAACAAAAATCAGCGCGGATTGGGAAATAAGATGGAATGATACCGATACCTTATCTGACGGAAGCTGGATGTATGCTGATACGGCTAAGACATTAACAGGCACATTCACAATGCCATTCAAAATTTATAACGTAACTGCCGACGCTCCGGCTACATTCGTTATTGACGAACTTGTACAGGGCAAAAAGAATAATAAAAGATGGGATTGGGGAGAAGGAATTGTACTCCAGCCTCAAGGCGCTACAAACGCGGCGACAAGTTACGAAGTTATTATTGCATTGGATAAATCTGCATCAGTTCAAAAACTTCCGAAAGAAGGGGATGTTTATCAGATCAAAACTACCAAACCTTTTGAAAAAAATGATGAGTTTGTTTTTGAATCGAAAAAAGCTGAAATAAAAAATGAAATTGTACAGCAAAGTTTAAATGAAATTTACGTTGTTCCTAATCCTTACGTTGCATATTCTATCTCGGAAAATCCGGGCAGAACTTTTACAAATCGCGGTGATAGGGAATTACAATTCAGAAATCTTCCGCAGACTTGTACCATAAGGATTTACACTATTACAGGTGAATTGGTTGATACAATTGAAAAAGATGATTTCACAAGCATGGCAAGCTGGGATCTTTTAAGCTCCGAAGGAATGAGAATAGCATACGGAGTTTATATATATCATGTTGATATTCCAAAAATCGGAGAGAAAATAGGAAAGTTTGCTGTAATAAAATAATTAATGCCGATTTTAAAGGGACAGGTAATAACCTGTCCCGTACATAATTGAAAATGAATTTTACGGAGAAAACCGGGTATGAGAAAGTTTTTCTTACTAATAATATTTAGCGTCTTCTTTCTTTTTAGTAATACAAATTTGTACTCACAAATATTTAGAGATATTACAAAGGTCGGCACCACAGCAGGCCAGTTCTTAAAAATAGGCCCGGGCGCAAGAGCTCTTGCAATGGGCGGAACCTATGTCGGAATCAGCGATGACATATATTCGGTATATTATAATCCGGCCGGATTAGCGATAAGCAAGGGAAACGGACAGGTAGCATTCAGCCATACAAATTGGCTTGCCGATATTAATTATGATTTTGCCGCGGCTTCGTTAAATATTGAAACTCTGGGATCAATATTTGTATCTGTTACTTCTTTACGCGTGCCTGAAGAGAAAGTAAGAACTTTTGATTTCCCGGAAGGCAACGGCCAAACCTGGGATGCCGGATCGGTTTCATTCGGCGTTGGATTTGCGAGAAGTTTGACCGACAGATTCTCAATCGGCTTTCATGCCAAATATATTCATGAATCCGTTTGGAGCAGTTCCGCAAGCGGTTTCGCTTTAGATGTGGGAACTTACTACATTACTCCTTTTAATGATTTGATAATTGGCGCCAGCGTATCCAACTTCGGAACAAAAATGGAACTTGACGGCAGGGATATTCAGTTAAACTACGATCCCGATAACGACCCGTTTACTGGTCCCAATAATATCCCTTCAAAATATGAAATGGATAAGTATGATCTTCCTCTTACGTTTAGAATCGGATTTTCAATGGATGTTATTAAATCAAGATACGTAAGAGTTAAAACAGCTTTCGATGCTACTCATCCGAACGATAACGTTGAATATATTAATGCCGGAGTTGAAGTGGCTTATGACGAAATGCTCTTTTTAAGAGGTGGTTATAAATCTCTTTTTCTCAACAACAGCGAACAGAGTTTTACATTGGGAGCCGGATTAAATTATGAATTAAACTCGGGTTTAAACCTGAAAATAAATTATGCCTACGGTGATTACGGAAGATTAAAAAACATACAGTATTTTGATATAGGAATAGTATTTTAATTTTTTCTAAAATAAATTAGATCAAACATTTGATGTGTTTTGGTTTATTTAAAATAAAAATGTAATTGTTGTTATAATATTTTTTATATATCTCTGAGTTTTCAGGTGGCTGAAAAAATTAAGGTGTTATTTCTATTTCTGCTTTTTCCTTTTGTTTATTCGGCGGGACAAGAAGCTGATAATGAACTGGTAAATCCGAAAGATTTAATACCCGACATAATAATTGATTTGAAGTATGCCTCTTCTGATCATAAATTCCGGAACCTTCCCGAAGGGGATCTTGCTCTTCCGAAATTTTATACGTCCAATGAGTGTCTTGTTCTAAGTATAGCCGCAAAGATGCTTAAAACCGCCCAGGATTCGTTAAGAAATATTAGAGAGTTTAACGGTAAATCATACCCCAAAGGGATCGGATTAAAAATTTGGGACGGCTACCGTCCACGTTCCGTTCAGTATCTGTTTTGGGATATTTATCCAAATGCCACATATATTGCCAATCCCGAAAACGGCAGTAAACATAACAGAGGCGGGGCGGTTGACCTTACTCTTGTGGATCTTGATACCGGAATTGAATTAAGAATGCCCACCGCTTTTGATGACTTCAGTGAAAAAGCATCGCATAGTTATAATTCTCTCCCGTCGGATATTTTAATCAACAGAGCTCTCCTAAAATCTGTAATGTCGCAGGTTGCAGGCATGTTAGTTTATGATGCCGAATGGTGGCATTATGAAGTTCCGGGCGCGGGTAATTATCCTCTTTTAGATTTCCAGATGAAATAGGTTTTAACGATGAAAATTTATTCTTTATTTTGGTTTATACTTATCCCGCTTCAGTTAATCGGACAGAATGAAATTAAAATCAATTCTTATAGTGAGAACCATCAGTATGATCCGCACATAGTTACTGATAACCAAGGTCAATTCCTGGCTATCTGGACTTCCTTTAATCAGGTAAGTGTTAATTCTGAAGAGGACATTTTTATGCAATATCTTAATGCAGATCTTGTTAAAACCGGAGATGAAATTCAGGTTAACGATATAACCGCAAAAGATCAGATTAGACCTGATGCTGCGCTAAATGAAAAAGGGAATCTTATTGTAACATGGGCTTCAAACTGCGGTCCCGATTCTTTATACGATATTAAAGCAAAATTATTTTTAAACGGTTCAGCCGTTTCGCATGAATTTCTTGTTAATACTGAAACAGCACACTCGCAAACCAAACCATCTGTTGATATTTATAACGACGGCTCATTTGTTATAGTTTGGGAATCCTGGTTTGAAGACGGAAGCGACCGCGGAATATATGCGCAAAAATTTTTTAACGACGGAAATAAAAACGGCATTCCTTTTCAAGTAAACGTAAATGCCAAATTCAGTCAAGCCAAACCTGTAATAAAATATTTCCCGGATGGAAAGTTTATTGTTGTTTGGGAATCTTGGAATCAGGAATCTCCTTCTTCATCGGGATACGGTTTGTTCGGAAGAATTTATGATTCTGAAGGTCAGCCCCTCAGCGGTGAAATCCAAATTAATGATTATACCCCCGATTACCAATGGTATGCGGATGTAGTTACGTTTGATAATGAAAGTTTTGCCGTTGCCTGGTGCAGCTGGGAGCAGGACGGATCCGACGGTGGAATATATATCAAACGGTTTAATACTAATTGGGAATCTTTAAGCTCGGAAATAAGGGTTAATTCAAACAGGCGGTATTATCAATGGCTTCCCAAACTAGCGCTTTTGCCGGGAGGCAATATTGCTGTTGTTTGGTCAAGCTGGCAGCAGGACGGTAGTAGGGAAGGAATATACGCTAAAATTTTAGACGGCAAATTAAACGAAAGAAGTTTTGAGTTTAGATTAAACGATACAACTGAAAATTTTCAATGGGAGCCGGATATTGCTGTTTTGGATGATTCGACATTAATTGCAGTATGGTCTAATTACAATGAAGCTGAAAAAAATTACGATGTAATCGGAAAACAATGTAAAATATTAATCAAAGAAACACTTTCGGTTAAATCAAGTTATGATCATCCCTCAGGTTTATCCACTACTTCTTTTATTGTTAATGTGGTTGATTCAGCCTTGCTGACCGGAGATACTTATGAAATTACATTTGGAGAAAACAGTTCAAACCGCCTTTACTCATCAATTAAAAATATAAACCAAGGCATTGTAAAAGTACCGGAATTGTCCCTGGATCAGGGTGAAGACGTTTATTACCTAAGTCAAGTTTTTGACGGTGTTGCTGTTGAAATACGCCCCGTATTTTCACTTGAAGTGGATTTTACGAAATCATTATTTATTAATAATTCAGGCTCAAATATTAATTTTAATTTTATTAATCCAAGCGGTAAAACCGTTGTGGCTCCTATTGATTTGTTTATTGAGTGGGGAGATTTTTCTAAAAATCCGGACGGGACATATAGCGCACCGCTTGACAGTGCATACAGTTCTTCGGGAAAAATTGAAATTAAAACACCTTTTAAAGCATGGGATTTAACCAATAATAAAAAATTGAACTGCTATATTATTGAACCGTCGTCGGGTAAAAATAAACAATGGGACCCGGGTGAAAGTATTGTAATCCTTACGCCCGAAGAATATCAGTTATCGTTTCCTAACTTTCATGTTCAGATAAATAACACAGTTCCCGCCGGAAGTATTAATTATCCCGCGCCGTGGGATTCAATATTTATTTTTACAAAAAGACCATTAACTGTAAATGATGTTTATACTTTTTCTACATCGGCTCAATTTATTACAGACGTAAAAAATGAAAAAATAATTCCCGGTCAGTTTTTGTTAGAACAGAATTATCCGAATCCTTTTAATCCATCAACCACTATTTCTTTTTCAATTGCTGAAGATAGTAATGTAAAATTAAAAGTTTATAATATTTTGGGTCAACTGGTAAAGACACTTAAAGATGAATATATGCAAAAAGGAAATCACAGAATATTATTCAGCTCCGGCACTAATGATTTTAATCTATCCAGCGGTGTTTATTTCTATTCGCTTGAATCTAATAATAAATTCATTACAAGGAAAATGCTTCTTGTAAAGTAAAGTATCTCGGGTTTATTAATTACATCCTTAGTTATTTTCTATTATATTTGACACATAATTAAATTATAACATTTATAAAGCAGAAGACATTGATAAAAAAGATTGCCGCAAAACTGAAAAAAATTCTTGGAAACAAATCTAAAGTAAAAGAAATTTCCTCTGAAAAGGAAGTTGCCAAAGTTTCTAAAGTACATAAAGTCACAAAAACAGAAAGCTTAAAGAGAGAAAAAACTCCATCCCAAAAGGTGAAAGCTCCGGCGCAGAATACGTCCGTTAAAAGTCCGGCACGTAAACCATATAAAAAAGAAACACGTGAAGAATATAGAATAAGTCACGAAAAACGTCAGAAGAACAATCCGGTAAATACTCCAACACCTGATATAATTGCAGATGTAGAATGGGATTCCTCTTTATATAATGTTCCCCCGGCCGAAGGCAAAACCCGTTTTTATGACATTGATGTATCTAAAGAAATTCTTCACGCAGTTTATGATTTGGGATTTCAGTATTGCACACAAGTTCAAGCCGAAGTGCTTCCGAAAGCAATCACGGGACAGGATGTAACCGCTCAGGCTCAGACAGGAACCGGTAAAACAGCGGCGTTTCTTGTTACAATTTTTGATCATATACTTAAAAATCCAATAAATGAAAAACGCAGACCCGGAACCCCGCGCGCGCTCATACTGGCTCCCACGCGTGAACTTGTTCTGCAGATTGAAAAAGACGCAAAAGGTCTGGGTAAATATATTAATCTTTCCATCCTTTCAATTTTAGGGGGAATGGATTATAGAAAACAGCAGAACATTCTCCGCAAAGACAATTGCGACATACTTATATGTACGCCGGGCAGACTTATAGATTTTATGGATAAGAAATTTGTGAATTTGAGTAAGGTCGAAATTCTTATTATTGATGAGGCCGACAGAATGCTTGATATGGGTTTTATCCCCGCGGTTAAAAAAATTGTTGTAAATACTCCGCCTAAGGCTAAACGCCAGACAATGTTTTTCAGCGCAACACTTACAGGGGATGTAAAACGACTTGCCGAATCATGGACCAAGGATGCTTGTGAAATAATTATAAAACCTGATGATGTGGCGGTTGAAAGCATTGAACAGATTACCTACATAACAACCATAGAAGAAAAGCCGACTTTACTTTATAACATTATTATGCATAAAAATTTGGAACGCGTTCTTGTATTTGTTAACCGTAAGGTTGACGCGAAACGCCTTAAAGAAAAATTTGAAGCTTACGGTATTAGCTGCGCTTTGCTTTCTGGCGATATAGAACAGAACCAAAGAATAAAAAGACTTGAAAATTTCAGGGAAGGAAAAATTCGTGTTTTAGTAGCTACCGATGTAGCTTCGCGAGGAATTCATGTTGAGGCAATTTCACATGTGATTAATTATAATATGCCTCAGGATGTTGAGGAATATGTACACCGCATAGGAAGAACAGGGCGCGCTGGTGCTTCGGGCATATCAATTAGTTTTGCCGATGAAGATGATGGTCATGAAATACAAAAACTGGAAGAATACCTCGGTAAGAAAATAGAATTTAAATATCCCGAAGCAGAACTGCTTGTTTCAATTCCAGTTGAACATAGAAATATTCCTCATAAAAGACCTGAAAGAAAACCTGCTTACAAGAAAACTTTTAATGGTCCGCACAGGAAAAAATAGGTTCATTAAAAAAAACTACTATGCTGTTTTATGAGATTAATATGATTTAATAATAAAGTCCGGACAATTATCCGGATTTTATTAATTTCTAAAACCAACAGATTATTATAATTGTTTTGAAACTATGCGTTTGCAATTCAACTTCTGTTAGACCTAAAAGATTAATTACTCAAAGCGAATAATAACCGTAACAAAATTGCCGCCGCATAAATAGATCTTAAATAAAGATGCAATAAAAAGGAAATATTAAAATTTTATTTAAGGGAACTTAATACTACTTTATAATCGTTTATTAAGATAATCAAGTTCAGTGGAATTTATATGAAAATTTTGTTAACCGGAGTTACCGGATACATCGGCAAAAGGCTTTTGCCTGCTTTAATCAATGATGGTCACCAGGTAGTTTGCTGCGTTAGAGATAAGAAACGTTTCACCCCTCCGGAATCAATGAAGGATAAAATTGAAGTAATTGAGACTGATTTTCTTGATAGGAAATCCCTTAAGAATATTCCGGCTGATATTGACGGTGCGTACTACTTGATGCATTCAATGTCTACTTCAAATGATTATGAAAGCCTTGAATTGCTGTCTGCCCGCAACTTTACCGAAGAATTAAAAAGGACAAATGTAAAACACGTAATTTATTTGGGCGGCATAATTAATGAAAAAACTTTATCAAAACATCTAACTTCAAGAAAAGCAGTTGAAGTAGAATTGGGCAAAGGGAGTTTTAATTTCACATCGTTAAGAGCGGGTATTATTATTGGATCGGGGAGCGCGTCGTTCCAGATTATTATGGATCTTGTTGAAAAACTGCCAGTAATGATTGCTCCAAAATGGCTTAATACAAAATGCCAGCCTATTGGAATTAGAGATGTAATCAGTTTTCTGTCAGGCTCTTTCTTTAATCCCGTCACTTACAATAAAGATTTTGATATCGGCGGACCGGATATCCTTTCATATAAAGAAATGCTGCTGGGATATGCTAGAGTAAGGGGACTTAAAAGAAAGATATATATTGTGCCTATCATGACGCCCAAACTTTCTTCATACTGGCTTTATTTTGTAACCGCTATTTCATTTAAACTCGCTTCGGCTCTTGTTAGCAGTATGAAGGTTGAAGTAGTTTGCAGAAACAATAATATCAATAAATTATTAAACATTACTCCCACCTGTTATGAAGAGGCATTATCAAGAACGCTTTTAAAAATTGAAGAAAATCAAGTTGTTTCCAGCTGGAAAGACGCGTGGATTAGCGGCAGATTTAATCAGAATATTTCAGAGTTTTTAATAGTACCTTCGCACGGATGCCTTATTGATACGAGAAATAAACCGGCAGCAGATATAAAAAAATGCGCGGATAAAATTTGGCGTATAGGCGGAAATTCAGGTTGGTATTACGCGAATTGGCTGTGGATTATTAGGGGTCATATTGATAAACTTTACGGCGGAGTAGGTTTAAGAAGAGGAAGAAGATCGCCTGACGAAATATCGGCCGGCGACGCGATTGATTTCTGGCGTGTATTATACGCCGATAAAAAGGAAGTTAGACTTCTTCTTTACGCAGAGATGAAACTTCCGGGAGAAGCTTGGCTTGAATTTAAATTGAATGAAGGAATTCTTATTCAAACGGCTACGTTCCGTCCCAAAGGGCTTTTAGGCAGATTGTACTGGTATTCTGTTTATCCGCTGCATGTAATAGTATTTAAAGGTATGCTCAAAAATATAGCCGGGTAATTCTCTGTTGTCAAATCTTTTGCATTTAGTATTAGTGATTATTGCCGAATCATGTTTAATATATTATTTTGATTCATGGTAATATTAAACTATTAAAAACTTCCCTTACATTTTAACCCGGATTTATTAAATGAATATTGATACAAAAAAGAAATTATATAAACTTTGTCTGGATTATATAGAAAACAAAATCGACGGCGAAATGTTCGCGATGAACGCCGCGCAGGAATCCGCGAACTCAGAAGATAAAAACAGCGCGGGAGATAAACATGAAGCCGGGGTAGCAATGGCGCATCTCGAAAACGAAAAGTACGCCAAACAAATAGCGGTTTCATACGAACTTAAAAAAGTTCTTCATCAAATAAATGTTGAAAAAAATTATTCCGAAGTAATGCAGGGAAGTATTGTTTCTACAAATCACGGCAATTTTTTTATAGCAATTAATATAGGGAATTTAACACTGGAAGGAGAAACGTATACTACTATTTCTTTAGCCTCTCCTCTCGGCAAAGAATTATTTAATAAGAAGAAAGGTGATTCATTTTATTTCAGGGACAAGTTTTATAAAATTATTTCTGTTATTTAATGATTTATTAAGTAAGGGATATAATAAAAGGAATACACGAAAACTCGAAAATATGAATTACCAAAGTTAAATAAGCAATAACCTTCCCGAATACTCATTAGATGTTAATAGAATTGCAATTTGGAATTTGTTATCCGCTAATTTATTTATATAACAATTCTGAAATTCTTTTACCCGCATAGTTATATTAACCCGGTTAGTTAAATAATAAATTTGTTATATTCGTTTTCAAAAAAAGAAAAATATGAATAGTGATAATAACATATTCACAGTAATACTTTCTTGTCCCGATCGTATCGGACTTGTCGCGAAAATATCACAATTTTTTTATCAGCGAGAGATGAATATAACCGATCTGGATGAACATGTGGACAAAGAAAATAAAATGTTTTTTATTAGACTGGAAATCGACAGGTCCGGAGCAAAAAACAAGAATTTTAAAAAAGACTTTGACAATCTTGCATTAAGTGTAAACGCAAATTGGACAATGAAGAAAAACAGCGAGAAGGTTAAACTTGCAGTATTTGTATCAAAGCAGGTCCATTGTCTCCACGAAATATTATGGCTTACTAAAATCGGCGAACTGAACGCCGATATAAAAGTTATTATTTCGAACCACGAGGATTTAAGAAAAATTGCCGAAGAATATGAAATTCCATTTTATCATCTCGCAGTAAATGAACAAAATAAAATAGAGCAGGAAAATGCACAGTTAAGAATTTTAAAAGATAATAAGGTAGAAGGCATAGTGCTTGCAAGATATATGCAGATATTATCAAGTAAGTTTGTAAAAAAGTTTGAGAATAAGATTATTAATATTCACCATTCTTTTCTGCCTGCATTTAAGGGAGCAGACCCCTATAGAAAAGCTTTTGAAAGAGGAGTTAAACTAATCGGCGCGACCAGCCATTTTGTTACCGAGTCGCTTGACGACGGGCCAATAATTGAACAGGAAGTTACAAGAATAACTCATAAGGACTCGTTATTCAGTTTAAAACGTAAAGGCAAGGATCTTGAGCGTAAGGTGCTTGCGCGTGCTGTATATCTTTTCGCCGAGAATAAAATACTTTCTTATGAAAATAAAACTATAATTTTTGACTAGTTAATTAGTTTATAAAGTTTATAAAGTTTATAAAGATTGTAAAGTTGATATAGTTCTTAAAGAGGTAAATATGAAATCAATATTTTTAATCTTCGCATTTTTATCAGGAATTGTTCTTGCTCAAAATACTGCCGTTCCTAAATATTATCTTATTGATTCTGAACTTTCATATGATCTTAAAACTATAATTGATTCACTTGAACTTGCTAAAGATTTTGATGTTGGAGAAGACGGGATAGAGCAAATTTCTCTTGCTGTTATTGATATGAACAGCGGCATACCAAAATTAGGCGGAGTGAATTTTGAGAATTTTATATACCCTGCTTCTGTATATAAAATGTACGTTGCTGCCGAAGTATTAAATCAAATTTCAAATGGCAAATATTTTCTATATTCTCCCTATATAGTAAAATCTCCGAATGATGTGGACAGAACAAAAGAAATTAAATCAGATCCTAGAAAACTTCTGCGCGACGGTGATACTGTAAGCGTAAATTATCTGCTGGATTTAATGATTACTAGAAGCGATAATTCGGCGGCTAATTGTCTCATTGATCTGGCGGGACGTGAAAATATTAATGCTCTAATTCATAAATACGGGTGGCACGGCAGTGAGGTTACGCGCAAGTTTCTAAGCCGTAAATATGAAGACCCCGGTTATGAAAAAATAAGAGGAACAGAAACAAACGCTCTTCATGCCGCCGATTTTATGTATAAAATTTATAAAAATGAACTTGTGAATCCGTGGGTTAGCAAACAGTTAAAAACTTATTTAGGCCGTCAGCTGGATGATTCAAAATATTCGGCAGGACTGCCTGCAAACGTAATGTTTTATCATAAAACAGGTTGGTTCTCATATTGGACAAATGATGTAGGAATTATAGACGACGGCGAAACCAAATATATTATTTCCTGTTTTATGCCCCTTAAGGAAGAATTTGCCCTTTCAAAATATAAAGAGCTTGCGCCGCGGATTCATAAACTTTTAAGTGAACGAATAATAAAATAGAAGGACAATTTAATGGCGTGGATATTATTAATTATAGGCGGTTTTTTTGAAGTTGGTTTTACCACATGTTTAAATAAAGCAAAAGAAACAGTCGGAACCGAATCTGTATTATGGATTGCCGGGTTTTTTGTAAGTCTTTCTTTAAGTATGTATCTGCTTTATAAAGCTACCCAGACCTTGCCTATGGGGACGGCTTACGCGGTATGGACGGGGATTGGCGCCGTTGGTACTGCTATTATCGGAGTAGTCTTTTTTAAGGAGCCGGCTGATTTTCTTAGACTATTTTTTATTTTTACCCTTATAGCCTCAATAATCGGATTAAAATTTGTAACTAATTGAAATTATTTTTATTGCACGGATATAATATAAATATTTATAACACCATGAAATTTTTTGCGTTGCTAAAATCATCTATCCAAACTATATTTAAGCCGTAAATTAGACTTAGGAGTGAAATATAGAATAAACTTTATACAGTTATTTAATTATCCGGAAAGTATATTCTATGAAAAAGCTTTTAATTTTATTTCTTCTTTTTATTTATCCTTTCATTTTATTTTCTCAGTCCGAAAAAGGTATTATAACAGGCAAGGTACTAATTCATTCAAACGGCGAACCTCTTTATAACTGCAATATTTTTATTGAAGATATTTTCAGAGGAACTGTTTCGGATTCATTAGGTAAATTTTCTTTTGAACTTCCGCATAATTTATACAAAATTAGATTCAGTTATGTCGGGTTTGAAACGGTTATAAAAGAAGTAAAATTAAATAAGGAAAATCCCGGAGTTCAATTTATTGTATACATGAAGCACAAATCCTACAATGAAAAAGAAGTCACGGTTACTGCTGAAAAAAATACTCCTTCAACAATTATTCAAAATATAAAATCAAAAGACATTCAGAAAATGCCCAATATGTTTAGTGATCCTGTCCGGAGTGTTCAGGTATTTTCGGGGGTTGCAACAAACAACGAATTAAGCAGCAGCTACAATGTACGCGGCGGAAGCTACGAAGAAAATCTAATTTATTTAAATGGATTTGAAATTTACAGACCGTTTCTTTTACGAAGCGGCGCAGAAGAGAATCAGTCGCTGATTAATCCCGATATGGTGGATGAACTTTCATTCTTTAACGGAGCTTTTCCCGCAGGATACGGGGATAAAATGTCATCAGCTCTCGAAGTATCTTACAAAAATGAGCATTCAGAAACGTTAAACGGAAAGTTAAGATTCGATTTTCTGAACAGCGGTATTACGATTTCTAAAAAACAAAACGGTATAAATTTTTCGGCAGGTATTAGATACGCATACCCTAATTTATTTTTAAATAATCTTCAGACTCAAGGAGACTACCGTCCGTCATTCTCTGACTTTCAGCTTCTGGCTAATTATAAAATAGATGAAAATGAAAAATTTGAGACTTTCTTTCTGTACGCTAATAATAAATATGATTTAACTCCCAGCGAATGGATTGGACATTTAAAAACAGACCGCGGTGCCGAGTATAATCAAATTACAATTGATTACGAAGGCGAAAGAAATTATAATTTTAACACCGGACTGGCAGGAGTAAAATTTTTAAAATCCATAAGCGGTGAATTAAATTTTAATATAGCCGCTTCATTATTTTTTACCGATGAAAATGAAGGAACAAATTTAACAGGGGATATATTTTACAGCCCGGATGCGAACAGGCCCGAGGAAAATAAAGAGTTTGTAAAAACCAGATATGAAAGAAATGATAATTCACTGAAATTTTTGTCATATAATTTTAAACCGGAATTGATTTATTCATTCGGCAGCAATAAAATTATTTTTGGTGCCGATTTAAGATTAGTAAATGTTAAAAATAATGTTGACGAAAAATTGTTTGAAATATCCGAAAACTCTTATCAAAAATTCCCCGAAATAAAAAATACAGATCACTCATATAACATTAATTCATTTGCTCTTTATTCGCAGAGCAAAATTCAATTATTAAATAATTTATCGGCCGATATAGGTTTAAGATACTTGTACTATAATTTCACAAAGGAAAGTCTGATTAGTCCAAGATTAAGTTTCTCTTATTATGCAGATTCGAGTCAAACATTTAGTTTCAGCTGGGGGTATTACTATCAGCCTCCATTTGTAAACGAGTTAAAATACAGATCTAATCCTGAAAGCGGCAATATGAAATCACAGCTTGCGGTACATTACGTTTTCGGATGGGAATATTATTTTAAAGAAAAAGTAAACCTTCAGGTTGAGGCTTATTATAAAATGCTTGAAAATATTTACCCGTTTTATTTCGAAAACATTAAAATGATATATTTAGATAAATACAGCACTGAAGGTTATTCATTCGGGTTTGATGTAATGTTTAAAGGGGAAATTGTTAGAGGAATTCAAAGCTGGCTCGGTTACAGTTACTTGAACTCACAGGAAAAGTTTACTGGAAGTGATATGCCGTATAGAAGAAGACTTCTCGACCAGACGCATACATTTCAGATTTATCTTCAGGACAGATTCCCGAAACACTCTAACTGGCAGTCCCACTTAAAATTTCTATTCGGCAGCGGATATTTATTTAATCAAAGAAGAATTGAAACGAATCAGGAAACAGGGCAGAATCAGCTTGTTGTCGCTTTCGACAATCCGCAGGAATACCTGATTTATCTTCGCGTGGATATGGGATTATCGGCTGAGTTTGAAATAGCGGGCAATAAATTAATGTTTATGGCAGAAGTGCTTAATGTTTTTAACCAGTATAATATAGCGGGTTACGAATGGATTCAAATATTCAGCGATTATAATCAGCCGCTGCGGATTCCGCAGGTGTTAAGTAAAAGATTTTTTAATATTAGAGCAGAATACAGTTTTTAATAAAATGAGGAATAATAAATTATTACATTAGTTGCGCATTAAAGCTACACGAAATGGGAATAATTCAGCGCTCATAATTTTTTCTTTTACGGCCGGATCTTCATTCATAAAAATTTCGGCTTCTTTAATGTTTGCAGCTTCAAATATAACAATGCCAAATTGACTTTCATCCGAGTTTATAGTTCTTCCCGCAATTATAACGGTTCCTTTTTCCGTTAATTCTTTAAGCCTTTCAAAATGAATTTTTACAATATTGTTTTCTCTTTCCGTCCAATTATTTTCATCCAGCAATGAAGGAATTAATTTTAATTTATAAATAAACTGATTATTGCCGTTAAGGTTTGTTTGTCCGCAAATTTCTGAAGAAAGAAGTGTGCTGAATGTAATAAATAGTGCTGTAACTAATAGAATTTTCTTATTCATTTTTTTCTCTTTTATTTTGTGCAAAGTTTCAATAAGCTTTTTATCAGGTTTAATATATTGAAAATGCGGAAAAATTAGAAATCAATTCAACTTCGGCCAGGGCTGGGCAACTGGTAAAAGAATTAAATAATTTTGGTAAACTAAAAATTGAACTTAATATTAATAATTATTTTTAGATAGAAATTCTTAATCACAATTGAAAAAATGAGAGAGAAAACAACTTAATAATATTTTTATTAAAAATGCCTTTCTTGACACCCGCTGCTTGTTTCTATATATTTGTCCCTCAAAATTGAAAGTAATAAATGCATAATGTACAAATAACAAGACTTCACAACGGTATCCGGGTAATATCCGAAAACGTAACTCATATAAAATCTTTTTCACTTGGATTCTGGTTTGATACCGGATCTCGCGATGAAAACCCGCGTAATAACGGTATAAGCCACTTTATTGAGCATATGCTTTTTAAAGGCACAAAAAACAGAACGGCGCGTAAAATATCCGATGAAATTGAATCTTTAGGCGGTTATTTAAATGCATTTACATCAAAAGAACAAACATGTTATTACGGAAGAGGGTTAGCTCAAAATATGCCCAAAACATTCGAAGTATTGGCCGATATGGTATTAAATCCTCTTTTTAAAAATAAAGATATTAAAAAAGAAGCAAATGTTATTATCGACGAACTGAAAGATATTGAGGATTCTCCGGAAGAACTTATATTTGACAAGTTCGAAGAATCCATATTCAGAGGCAATTCTCTTCATTATCCGATTATAGGAACGGAAAAAAATATACGGGCTTTTTCGCAGAATGATTTATTTGATTATATAAGCAAGCAGTACGGATTTAATAACTTGTATATTGTTGCTTCCGGACTTGTGGATCATGATAAGCTTGTATCTTTAACGGAAAAATATTTCGGGAAACTTTCGCATAAAATAAGCAAGAAGAGAAAAAACTTCGGAGGCGCTGTACCTGAATCTAAATTTGTATATAAAGATATTCAGCAGGTGCATGTTATTTTAGGAAGAACATCATACGGATTCAACAGCAGAGAAAGAACTGCGGTAAGCGTGTTATCCCAGATTTTGGGAGAAGGGAGCAGTTCTCGGCTTTTTCAGGCGTTGCGCGAAAGAAACGGAATTACTTATTCAATAAATTCTTTCCTTAATTCATTTTATGATGTTTCAACCTTTGGTTTATACTTTTCAACAAACGAGAAACTTGTAAAAAAAGCTTTAAATATTGTCAGCTCAGAATTTGAAAAAATGAAAAATAAAAAAATAAGCGATAAAGAATTGAAACGCGCAAAAGAGTCGTTAAAAGGAAGTATCCTAATGAGCCTTGAAAATACGACAAATAGAATGATGCGTATTGCTCAATCGGTTATTTTATTTAATCGCCTTAAGACTGTTGAAGAAACAGTATCTGAAATTGAAGCCGTAAATAAAGAAAAAATTCTGGAACTCTCCAATTTGCTTCTTGTAGAAAACAACATGAACAAAATTATGATCAGTTCTAAAAATCATTTAATTAACTAGCCTATATTTTTACAAAGAATTGCGGACAGCAAGTCCTTATTAACCGAATATTTAATTGGGAACTGACAATTAGATTTTTTAAATTTATGCCCCTCAAAAATGTTATGGATAAAATTATTAATAAATATCTACAATTATTATTGTTAACGGTATTGCTTGTCTCTTCTGCCCAAAGCCAGAGGATGCCGTTGTATTTAAAAGCAAAAGCGCCGGAATATATTCTTTCCGATAGCGAATTTGAAGTTTCTCTGCTGTTAAGAATGTTTGATCTTAACGCAGATGAAATTGTGCTTCATATTCTTACTTCGGATGCTGTTGATTTGAGAGGAGTAAAAGTTAACGGCAAACAAAAAATATTCAGCTTAAATAAAAGCGGCAGATTTAAAAAAAGTTTTGATATAAGATTCGATTTAAAAGACAATTTTACAAATTATGAATCCTTTTTAAACATCGGTTTAAATTTAATCTCGGCCAAATACGAAAGTTCGAAAATAGATTTTAAAGTAGACTATGTTAAAAATAAAAAAATAATCCGCACATACTCAGCCGATGATTTCGGAAGTTCTGAAAAAGCAATAAATAAAGTTAATTTTAACTTTTATAAACCTCAGAAAACCCCGGGCAAGTCAATATTATTAAAACAAGATTCGGAAATTAAATTTTCATTTAATGATAAAAAAGAAACATCAAACTTTTTGGTCGAATTCTGGGGAAGAATTGATAATCCTTCAGATAAATTTTTAAGTTTTATAAACGGAAGCGGTAAAGATACAATCGTATCAATTAACATAAATGAAAACAAAATTTTATCCGTTAAGGATATTGATAAGATTAAGTTTATTAAAGAATATTTTGTTTCAAAGAACGCTTGGTATCATTTTTCTTTGTTTATTAATATTAATAACTCATCAGCCGATATATATATTAATGATGATCTGATCCTATCAATAGAAATAGGCAGTGCGTTTGTCGTTAATAATTTCGAAGTGATGTTTAATAATTCTTCGGCTGGTAAAATTGAAATTGACCAGCTTAAAATATGGGAGTTTAATAACACGCCCAGATTATCATTAGCCAATAAGAATTATGAATACTATGCGGCAGATAGTTCCAGATTATTTTTAAATCTTTCATTTAATGATGAAAATCAGATTAGAAATTTTAATTCCGCCGAAGCATCGCTAAGTTTTAAAGGTATTTCTTTTAAAAATTCAACGGCTCCTATATTTTCAAGGGCACCGGAATTAAACGCGTATTTATATAACGGAATATATCAGTTAGAATGGAAAAACAATTCGAGAAAAGACGCTGATTATTTTGAACTCGAAAAATCAATTGACGGAAATAATTATAAGAAAATTTTTGAAACATTTGCTTCAAACGATCCAGAAAAAATTTATTACTTTTCGGATCATAAAGATGTATCAAATGACGTAATATATTATAGAGTTAAACAAATAAATAAAGACCGCTCCTTTGTTTATTCGGTAAGTCTCAAAATCGGTCAAGGCGAAATTAAACTATTTAATCTTGGTCAAAACTATCCCAACCCTTTTAATCCCCAAACTACAATATCAATTGAAATGCTTGAAGCGTTTGAAGTTGATATTTATGTTTATGACATAGTCGGCGAAAAAGTCGCCGTACTTAATAAAGGTGTATTAAGTCAGGGTATTCATACCTTTGCATTTGACGGATCAAACCTTCCCTCCGGTATATATTTCTGCGAAGCAAAATCGGAAAAATCTACAGATGTTAGAAAAATGATTTTGGCAAAATAGAATTAATTTATTAATTTCAAATAGTTTTAGTTCAATATAAAGATATTTGAAAATTATATGTTTTCTAAAATCATTTCAGCAGCTACTTACGGTATTAACGGTTATATAATTGAAGTTGAAACCCACTGTGAAAAGCAGATACCCGGTTTCACCGTAGTAGGGTTACCCGATAGCGCGGTAAAAGAAAGCCGTGAAAGAGTAACCGCAGCAATTAAAAACAGCAATATTGAATTTCCCCTAAGAAAGATAACTGTAAATTTAGCGCCTGCCGATTTAAAAAAGGAAGGCAGCGGGTTTGATCTTGCAATTGCTATAGGAATACTTTCTGCCGGTGAAAAAATAAACTTCGATAATTTGAGTGAGTATTTATTTATAGGAGAACTTTCACTTGACGGTTCTCTTAGGAGAGTGAAAGGTGTTTTGCCTGTTGTGCTGAAAGCTAAACAGGAAGGAATAAAAAAAATTATACTACCGGTTGATTCGGTTAAAGAGGGTTCAATTGTTGACGATGTTTTAGTATTCGGCTTAAAAAATCTTGTTGAAGTTATTGACTTCTTAAAAGGTAAAATATTAATTCAGCCTTCCAAATCGGATAAGAACAAACTTTTCTCGCAGATAAATAGGTACAAGCTAAATTTTTCGGATGTTAAGGGACAGGAAAATGTAAAACGAGCCTTGGAAGTGGCCGCCGCTGGCGGGCATAATATATTAATGATCGGTCCGCCCGGATCGGGAAAAACAATGCTGGCAAAAAGATTTCCTTCAATACTTCCTCCGCTTTCTTTTGATGAAGCTATTGAAACGACTAAAATTCATTCAATTGCAGGAATACTGCCTAAAGAAATTCCAATAATAACCGAGAGGCCTTTCCGCAGTCCGCATCACACGGTATCCGATGCTACACTGTCACAATAGGAATTCGATTTTGTTGCTTTCCTTACTGTTTTACTACAAATTCGAGCCTTTTAGGAGAATAGATAAAACTTATACCCAGAGAAATGTATAGCTACTTGAAAAACTATTGTTGGATCTCGGCTAATGATTAAATAAGGCGGTTCAGAAATGTTTTTGATTGATTTTTGAATTTTAGAATCATCGTTCAATATCAGATGCAAAAAAGTAGAACAATGTTTATTTCTAAATAAAACTATCTCCTGTTTTTACCTATTTCAAAATGATTGCCTTTTATAGCAACTATATATATTGTTTTAACCGATTCAATTAAAAAAAAGAATATCCTATCACTACCCGTTAATTTAATTTCGTACAGTTCAATATCATTATCTAAACCCTTAAAAAGTTTTTGATATTCTCCAAGATTATAAATAGGTTGAATTGTAAATTTTAGATTTCTAAAATCTTCAAAAGTGTACAATTTCATCCCTACGTCTTTTATTGTGGAGAGTACTTTTATTGAACGGTTACCATGTAAAGACTCAATTTCACATAATCTTTTATTATATTTTTCAAAAGAAAATACATAGGGTTTTGTTTCGTCGGATTCTTGATCTGAAGGTAATTGAGTTACAGAATCAGGGATAACTCCATCATCTGATCTTTCAGCGACTTGTTGTGGGATTTCCATTTCAGTCTTATTTTGGTTCTGGTAATAAGCTAGAGTAATATTTTTTCATCTTTTTTCGAGTTATAACATTATCAGAACTCTGATGAACGGATAATCCATCCCTAGCGTCAATCCATGGTTTTTCGGCATGAGTTAAGAGTTCTAAATAATTTGCATCTTTGCTTCCGTATACTCTCCAAACTTCATCTAATATTTTTTTTGTATCATTAGATATTTTAAAAGATTCATTTTCATCAACTTCGGTTATTGGATTATATCCAAATTTTTTGTATTTCTTATATACTGATCTTATTGCGGGTCCATGAACCCATGCTTCAAATGAATCATCGAACAATCTTTTATTTCTTAATACTAAAGACCATGCTTGAGCATAATAAAGCAGTTTTTGTAATTTTTTATTCGAAATTGGACGTTTTGAATTAATTCCTTTCTCAATAAAATAATCGCAAATACTATTAACACCAGGTATTTTTTTTACTTTTGTATTCATATCTATTTTTAGGGTTTCGTTTAACACATTGTCAAAACTACTGTAAATATTAAATTTTACCTCTTTAATACTATCTTTTGTCTATTTTTGTTTCATTTTAGAAAAATTTTTCCAAAAAAGTTAAATAAAAAATGATAACTTATTTAAATAATTTTATATTTTGCTTTAAGTAATTGCTAATAAAAGGAGGTAATTTGTATTAACACAGATTCAAAACCTATATTACCAGACACTCTATTGTAGCTAGAACTACGAAATAATTTCTCCCGACTGAATTTCTTTTTTAATACAAATATTTCAATGCACCTATTTTATAAATGCAAAGCTGTCATAATAATAACCACTAATATCAACTTTCGCAAGAAAAAAATCAAAAAACTGATTTGTGGCAAGCAAGATATATTATTTGATTTGTTTTTTACAAGTCTTCGCTATTTCACCAACTTTTAAAAGGGATTTGACCGAAATTCTCTTTATTAATTTTAAGTAGGAAGGTTAAGGAAACTATGAAAATGTTGCTTATAAAGTAAATTAAGTCATAAGAAATATTGAATAAATTTTAATTACACTAAGCTCAGTGTGTAGGAAATAAAATAATTCTGCTGTTTGTCTTTATTTTTTACTTGACTTTTATCAAAAAACAATTTGCCCTATTGACTTTTATTAAAATTTTTTTTATATTTGTACTTTAAGTATAGTAATATATATGCTGACAATGTGACTGATCAACTCAGTCCTACCCAAATTTGAGATTTACACAAATCTTTAATTTGAGTGCCGTAAGACTTCTAAGAATCTGCACAAAGATTTTTAAGAAGTAGTAAACAAAACATTTGAGAGAGATAGTATTTACAATCAAGGCAGTATTGCGTCTTATTTGTAAATCAAACAGAGTAAATATTATTCTGTAATTGGATAGTTATATCTTCTTTGACGTATTGATTGATTTCGCATCTAGAAAGAAAGTTGATTGCTAAAACAAGATAATTTGTTTATGTGTGACTTCTGATGAACTCATTTGCGAAAAGAAAAAAGAAAAAAGAAAAAAGAAAACAGAAAAAAGAAAAAAGAAATATGAAAAATAAATAAAGGAGGAAAATATGAATCAATCTAATTCTATCGAATTACAAATAAATGATGAATTTAAAAACCTAATTCCACCACTTTCTTATAATGAGTATGCTCAGCTAGAAGAGAGTATAAAAAACGATAATTGTTTAATGCCAATTATCGTTTGGGGAAATAAAAACATTATTGTTGATGGTCACAATCGATACGCAATTTGTAAAAAGAATAATCTTAGTTTTAATATAATTAGAAATGAATTCAGTTCGGATATAGAAGTAAAGTCATGGATCATTAAAAATCAAATTGGAAGACGAAACCTAAACAATTTTCAAAAATCGTTTCTAGTTCTGAAATATCAAGAATTGTTTTTATCAAAGGGACTTAAAAAGAAGTTAAGTTGTCTAAAACAATATCAATCTTCCGAAAATCAGATTTCTGACGAACGAGCAGGTATTGAAATTAATACTAATAGAGAAATTGGTCTAATAGTAGGTTTAAGTCACGAAACAATTTCAAGAGTAAGAACTTTATTAAAGAAAGCAGATTCAGATACAATAAGTAAACTCCATGCTTCAAAATGTAGTATCAATAGTGCATACACTGAACTAATTGAAAAAGAAAGACTAGAAAAAGAAAGACTAGAAAAAGAAATAGCGAATTCAAAAAATAAAAACAAAATGGTTAATCAATCAAATATTCAATATGATATTATTTATTATAAATCTAAAATTTGCCCCAGCAGAGAAAATTCATTATTAATTAAAACTAAACTAAAACAAGATGGTGCATTATTCTTTTGGTCTGATTCTTGTCTGTTAAGTGAAAATATAACCAAAATTAAAAAGCTTGGATTCACTATTGTTAGAAATTATTTCTGGTTTAACGACAAATTTCAAAATAAAATGAATATTCTAATACTTGCAAAAAAAGGGAATCCAAATATTCCTGATGATAAGAATTCAATTCTTTATTGTAAAGATGACTTACCTAGTCATATGTTTCCTGAATATTACTATAATTTGATAGAAAATATTTTCCCTAATATGAAATATTATGAAATAAATCATGGAGATTTAGAATCTTTTAACAACAAATGGACAACAAAATATGGCGAAAGATATAATAGTATAGTAAAAAAAGTTGCATAATAATTTTGTTAAGTAAATGAACTTAATCATTCATTAAATTTCTTGCATATTTATAATTGGACACAAGCCACTCGTCTTGTGTCCTTTTTTCTTGCCAATTTGAATAGGAACCAATTAGTTCCAACCAGAAATAATTATGGTAAGTATAAAATGAAAAAGACAATTATATACATTCGTGTTTCAACCGAAAATCAAACAGTTAGAGGAATTTCACTAGATAACCAAGAAGATAGATGTAAATCTTATTGTTTGTTACATCAATTTGATAATATAGAAGTTATTTCTGACAAAGGAGTTTCAGCAAAAAATACTAATCGAGAAGGATTTCAAAAAATGTTGTCAATGATAAAAAAGAATGAAGTGGGTAATGTCGTGGTATATAGTCTGAGCAGATTCGCAAGAAGTGTCAAGGATACTCTTTCTGTTTTAGAAATGTTGAATAAACAAAAAGTTAATTTCCATTCCTTGTCGGAAGCAATTGATTCTGGTTCGGCTGTCGGGAGGTTCTTCCTTACTACACTTTCAGCCATATCTCAATATGAAAGAGAGTTAACGTCAGAAAGGACTTCATCAGTTCTTCAATACAAGAAAAAACAAGGGTATAGAGTTGGCTCGGTAATGTTCGGATTTGATTTAGATATAGATGGTAAGTCACTAATTAAAAATCAAGAAGAACAAAAGACTATTAAAATTATTAAAGACTATAAAAAAAAAGGACTTTCATTTAATGAAATTGCAAAACAATTAATCGATTTGAAAAGAAATAATAAAAAAGGTAAATGTATTTGGCATAAAACTCAAATTATACGTTTATATAATAGGGATTATAATTAAATTATTCTTTCATTTATTAAAAATAAGGAATCTTGATGAGTATAAAAGTAGAAAATGATAAAGTTGTTAAGCCATTTCTAAAATGGGCGGGAGGGAAGACTCAATTATTAACAAAACTTGAAAAGAGATTCCCAGGCGAATTGATTAATGGGGAAATTGAAAATTATTACGAACCATTTTTAGGTGGAGGTGCTGTATTCTTTTTTATTAAGTCGAAATATAAGTCCCTAAAGAATTTTTATTTATATGATATTAATCCAGAACTTTTCATTGCGTATTCTGTAATTCAGAAAAATGTTGATAACCTTATAGAAAGTCTTGGAATTATAAAAGAAGAATATCTTTCTTCAAAAAATCGCAAAGATTATTTTCTAGAAATACGTTCAAAATTTAACTCAAGCTTAGATTCAATTAATTTTCAAGAATATAATAACACTTGGATTGAAAGAACATCTCAAATAATCTTTCTAAATAAAACGTGTTTCAATGGATTGTTCAGAGTTAATAAAAAAGGTCATTTTAATGTACCTTTTGGTGCTTATAAAAATCCTGCCATTTATGATAAGACAGCATTAATCAACTCTTCTCAATTATTAGATAATGTTAAATTATTTTTAGGAGATTTTGAACTCATTAATGATCATATTAAAGAGAATTCATTTGTTTATTTTGACCCACCATATAAAGCTTTGAGCTCTTCTTCAAATTTCACTTCTTATTCTAGGGATAATTTTGATGACCACGCCCAAATAAGATTGGCAAATCTATTCAAGCAGTTTGCAAAAACAAAGTCTATTAAATTAATGTTAAGTAATTCTGATACTAAAGATGGTTATTTTGATTCATTATATAATTTTGATCAAATCGAAATAAAAAGAATTCTTGCAAAAAGAATGATTAATAGTGTCTCAAATAAAAGAGGAGAGATAAATGAATTAGTCATAACTAATTATTCTCAAAATTTATTTGACTAAAAAAATGAAACAGAAATTTTTAGTGATTAGTTGACCGTATTCAAAATCAAATAAGAACAATAATTGGATTTTATTTGATTTTGAATTCAATAATTAGATTTCCAATAATGCGTTCATTAACATAAATCTTCCAGAATAATTCCAATATGCACAGTCTTGTTCAATAAATAACCATTTTAATACGCCCAAAAGTAAATCAATTTCAAGGCCACCATTTGTAAATCCGAAATTTGTATTTGAATTTTGGTTTAAATGCCTACAATTGAATATGTCTTCAATTAAAGTAAAAAGGAGATTGTAATTATTTAGATTATTTGTTTTTTTGTTAGTTAAATCGTTAATAATATCAAGGTGTCTTGGAGCATTTTTTGTTCTGACAGGATAAATAAAGATAGTATTTTCTACATGAACTTTGAAATCAAACCCACCATGCTGTTGAGGTCTTGTCAAATAAATTCGATTACCATTGTTAAGTGTTTCAACAAAGTAAATGTATTTTGAAGTATTATTTCCTTTTCCAGTTCCAGGTACCTCATTTAAAAAATGTGTTATTACATTATCTCTAACTGTACTTCTTGTTCCAATATTTGAAACATTAATTGAAAGTTCTGTAATTGGCATAATTATTCTCCTAATCCAATTTCACAAAGAGGTATTTCATTAAAAAAATATTTACAACCGACACTTATAATATATTCATGTACATCACGATAGACATCTTGTCTAAACCAGTCATTTAACACATAGATATATTCAACAGAAATATTTACAGTGGCTAAAAGTTTTGCATATTGTTTCTTTTTAAAATCACAAGTCTGTAATTTTTCATCAACTGAACCTGCACCACCTTGGAATTTTTTTTCAATTATATACAGACAATTGTTAACTAATATTGCTTCATCAGGTAATAATTTTTTGGAAATAATATCTTTATAGTCAATATTTCGGGGTGTCAATAAATATTTATAAAGCTTATGTTTTTCACACAGTAAACCAACACGATTTCCATTTTTAATTAGATAATCATTATCTAAGGAATATTCTCGATGGGTTCTAAAAATAGTATGTAAATCTGTTGTTTGCTCAAAGTGTAATCCATTTTCATTGGTGCGCGCGCCACCACCTACTTCATTTCTTTGTCTTGCCAAAATTATCTCCCTTTATTAAATTCCTTTTTCTATCATTATAGCATCTAATTCGCGCCATTTTTTCCCTTTAGAAAAATTTGCAGCAGTATTAAATGGTAAACTATCAATTAGAACTTGGTAAACACCTAAATTTTTAATTCTTTTCCCAAGTTTAGTAAAAGCCTTATTTTCTTCAGCAACCATCCCAGCATAGATTGTTGTCAAAAGTTTATCAATCTCTAAGCTGTCATTCCCATAATTTTGAGAAATGGTTGTTATTAGATTTAAAACCTTTGTTTCTATTTTGCCATTTGTTGCGTTGTAAATTTGAAGAAAATCTTGATACAATTTTTTACTACTATGAACTTTACCAAGTTGTTGAAGTCTATCGAAATATTGTGCATCTTTAGGGGCATATCGAGGTATGTTGGGCTGAGTTAAATAAACGCAAAAATTATCAAACTTCCCTTTGTCGAATTCTAGCACACTATTATCAGAAAATGTTTTAATTAAAATCGGCATTTTTATTCCCAAAATTATTGTTTATGTTTTAAACTTAGCGAAAAACATTTTGAGATTCCAGATATGACTTATTATTCAGATAAAGACTTTAAATTATTTAAGGGAGATTGTTTAGATATATTGAAAACAATTGATACTAATTCAATTGATATGATATTTGCAGACCCTCCATATAATTTGTCGAATGACGGATTTACATGTCAATCAGGCAAAATGGTAAGTGTTAATAAAGGGAAATGGGATGTTAGTAAAGGAATTGAAAATGATTTTGAGTTTAATAAAACATGGTTATTAGAATGTCAGAGAGTTCTTAAATCTACGGGTAGTATTTGGGTTTCTGGAACATATCATTCTATTTATTCGTGTGGTTTTGCGATGCAATTGTTAGGATTTCATATTCTAAATGATATAATTTGGTTTAAACCAAATGCATCTCCGAATTTAAGTGGTAGATTCTTTACAGCAAGTCACGAATCAATTATTTGGGCACGAAAGGATAAAAAAGCAAAACATACATTTAATTATAATCTTATGAAGGAAATAAATGATTCAGATGATTTCTTAAAGAATCCAGGTAAACAAATGAGAAGTGTATGGGCTATGACAGTAGGCAGTAAAAAAGAAAAATTATTTGGAAAGCATCCAACTCAAAAACCTGAAAAACTGCTTTCAAGAATTATTTCTGCATCAACAAATGAAGGTGATTTAATTCTTGATGTTTTTAATGGTTCCGGTACAACAGGTATTATTGCTACAAAATTAGGTCGAAAATATCTGGGTATTGATATCAATGAATCATTTTTAGATATAACTATTAAACGTTACAAGAACCTAAAATTTAATTCTAATACCTTATTTTAAGGAATTTCTAATGATTTATACTGATGAATTGATATCTGAAATTAGTCAATTTCTACAAATTTATTTAGAAGAAAACGAAATTGAATTTTTATCTGCAATTGATAGTGCTTCAATTCTTGATAAAGCAAATATTTTAAAAGATAATATTTTTGTTGTTCCGGGTGGAAGATTTACAGAAGTTCTAAGACGAGGTCGCAAAGGATTAATTCCAATGGTTCGTGGAGCTTACCAAAGTAGCCCTGGAAAAAGTTGGAAGATATTTTTAGAAAAAAGAATGCCAATTAAATTCAAAAATGAGATGATTTCAATTGGTGTCAGATATGTTAAATAATAATTTTTTAAAAATTGATAAACTCGAAATCTCACTTCCAAACGTTGTTTTTCTTCTACCTAATATAATTGTTAATTATTAATAGTAAATTAAAGGAGTGGTGCTTTCCGTTCGTCCTAATAGCTTTGGATAAACAATCTCAGTATTATTTTATCATATAATGGTATATTCTATTTGTTGCATCCTTTTTTGATAAATTTTAAGTGATTATGTAAACTTCTATTTCTAATCTTCATAATATTGATTTGGTCTTTTAGTTTTTGAATCTGATAATCTTTCACTTCATTTTTCATATTCTCAATCACTACTTCTTTTAATTTCTTTTTAGGAATTGGATTTGAACGGTTAATATTCCTCAAAATAAATTCGTTTATGAATTTGATTCTTTTCATAGCGTTGCCATTGAAATTAATTCGGTGAAATGTTTTATTCTTGTATCTCTGAACATCATACAATACTAAAGAACGAGTGTAAACAAATATCAGACAGTGTAATACAGAAGATCTACTTAGCTCGACTACTATAAATGTTATTCTTTGATTCTGAGAATAACTAACAGAGAAGTTAACTATACCGTCATAAGATAGTTTTTCACCAAGTAATTCAATTACTTCTTTCCTTAATTCAGAATTTTTTGTTATAAAATTCAATTCGTTTCTCCTTTTTTGTAATAAATATCCCCGAAAAGATTTAATAGCCAATTTTAATTAAGTAGGTGGTCAAATTTGGTTGTGAATCGAAGAGATAAAAAAATATTTTTTCTATAGGATTGATGTGTTTATATAGAGGTCAATTCCACAGATATGAAGAAAAACTATTTTATATGAATCAAATAGATATATAAAGAAATAACTTTTCTGATACATAGTAAATAATAAGAGTTTACATCAACAGATTTTGTTTCTAATGGCTGTGGATGAATAATATAAAAAAAAATGTTAGAAAATGAATTTTAGGTTTTTTATTCCATATTTATCCTTACAAAAGAATTGATGAAAAAGATGTAAATGTTCAAAATATTTTAAATAAAAGTCAGCCTTGCGAAGCATCAACTTTCATCAGTTCGAACATTTTTCGTGAGACTGATTTTTTATTTTAAATGGGGTTATATATGACAAGGAAAAACTTAACCAATGAAATGAAGAATAATTATATGGTATTTTCACCAATCTTGGCAGAAAAACTAGGCATCAATGAAGCAATTATTTTAGATAAAATTCACAAGTTTATGAATGGCCCTAAGAATAAGAATATTCATTCGGGAAAACACTATGTCTATAATTCCTATAAAAATTGGCATACATATATATTCCCATTTCTTAGTGAATCCACTATAAAAAGAGCAATTACTAGACTTGAAAACCTGAAAATATTAGAATCAGATAATTTCAATAAATTGAAGTTTGATAAGACTAAACACTATACGATTAACTATTTAAAAATTGATAAAATAATTAATGATTATGAATCAGAAACTGAAAATTCTGTAATAAAAGTATTAAACGATAAATCAGAACAGTTTATTCGAATAGCTAAAAATGAACTAGGTAGTAACTCAAATATATCCAATGAACATATCAATAAGCACCAGCAAGAGAGCCAATTTGAACAAGACAATACCAATATGGAGTACAATATAATTTCAAAATGAAATTCCAAAATAGAAAATCCTTTTTGTAAATTTTCTAGAGAAAATTTACCCGAAGATAAATCTTCGGGTTTCATTTCAGCGAATTATAAGAAAAGTATTGCAAATAGTTTTGATGGCATACAGCATAAGTTAAAAGGTGTAGGCTTGTATTAAAGAATTTCAAAAAGAATAATTCTCTCAGCTTAATCCACAGCCAGCCCAAAAAATAAATACTAATTATAATTTTAAATTAATACCTTAAGCAAAATTTGGAGGAAACATGGACACTTTATACATTTATACAAGAGTAAGTACAAGTCAGCAAGCAGAAAAAGGGCATTCTTTAGAAGCGCAAAGAAAAGCCGGAATTGTAAAAGCAAAACAGCTTAATATGGAATATAAAGTTTTTGTTGAACCAGCAAAATCAGCTGCAAATGAAGAGATAAGCAATAGGCCAGAATTACAAGAATTATTGAAACTTATAGAAAATAATACAGCTAAAAATATTTTTGTAATTGAGGATTCACGCCTTGCAAGAAATTTAACTGTTTCAAATATTATCGCAACTATGTTTATTAAATATCAATGTGTGTTATATACACAATATGATAGAACTGATTATGGAAATATTGATTATCAGACTAAATTTATAAAAGGTCTAAATGCATTGTTATCGGTACTTGAAAATGACCAACGAGTGGAGAGAAGTAAGAGAGGGAAGTTAGAAGCTGTAAAAAAAGGGAAGTGGGGTGGAGCAATGTGTCCTTACGGTTTTGCTGTAGATGAAGAAAACTATTTAATTGTTAATAAAGAAGAACTAATATGGTATAAAAAGATGATTGAATTAAGCTTGAAAGGCAGTGGGGTAGCAAAAATTGCTCAATTCTTAAATGAAAATGGAGTTAAAACAAAAGCAAGCTCTTTCTATAAAAAGGGGATGAGAATCACAGACAAACACACAAAGAAAGAAAGATTTATTGATAAAAATAAGTTTATTTGGAAGCCGAATACAGTATTATCTATTTTAAAAAATCCAGTATACAAAGGGGAAAGAATATTTAATGGAGAAAAAATTAAATGTCTTTCGTTAATAGATGCAAATCTTTGGCAAACTGTACAAGAAAATCTTGTTAAAAATAAAATTAATTCACCAAGACACAATGTTAAACATTTTTATCTCCTAAGAAATCTTCTAGTTTGTAATAGATGTGGACAAAGTTTGCTGGGCTATATTAAACCAAAAGAAGGTATGAGGGTTTATTATTGTGGCTCTAAAAGAAGAGATCCCACACCACATTTTTGCGGTATGAAGTCAATAAACATTGATAAATTAAATGAATTAGTCTGGGACAATTTAATGTATGTTCTTACAAATGGAGATATCGCAAGAAGAGAGTTGAAAAGAATATTTTCTAAAACAGAAATTGATAAAGTAAAAATAGATAATGAAAATAAGTCTATTAGTAATAAAATATTAGATATAGAATTTCAAAAGAAAAATCTTATTAGATTTACTTCTCAGGGAACAATAACAGAAGAAGATTTGCAAAAACAATTAATTGATATAGAAAATGAAATATTTGAATTACAATGTGTAATTAATTCTAACCAAAGAAAGATTGAGATATCGAATAATCAAAAATGTGCTTTTTCATGGATTTTAGAAGCTGAAAAAGAAGCAAAAAGGATAGTCAATACTACTGATAATGAAACAAAAAGAGATATTGTTAATCGATTCATAGATAAAATATTTGTCGATTATTTAGATAATGAAAAAATACATGTAATTGAATTGAAACTAAAATATAATATATTTAACGACGAAACAGACACGATGTCATTTTTGCTTGATAGTAATGACCAGTCTTATAATGTAAGTGAAGAAAAAGAAACATCTATCGAGCTATCAAAAAATGAAATACAAGAGCTTGAATTCGATGGTGATTCTCATCAAGTTTCTCCTATTGTAACAGAGTCAGAGATGCCGCATTAATCGGCGGAGGAACATTTCCGCGTCCGGGTGAAGTATCGTTCGCGCATCACGGAGTTTTGTTTTTGGATGAACTTCCCGAATTCAAAAAAAATGTTCTTGAAGTTATGCGTCAGCCGATGGAAGATTACAAAGTGACAATAAGCCGGTCAAAAATGAGTTTGGATTTTCCTGCTAATTTTATGCTAGCCGCGGCTATGAATCCATGTCCCTGCGGATTTTATACCGATCCGAACAAAGAATGCACCTGCTCAAGCGTGAACATACAAAAATATATGGCAAAAATATCTGGACCTCTTTTAGACAGAATCGATATTCATATTGAAGTTCCTGCTGTTAATTATAAAGATCTGTCATCAGATGTAAAAGGGGAATCGTCCGATAAAATTAGGGAAAGAGTAATTGAAGCACGAAAAATTCAGCAGAAAAGATTTGAAGAAACGAAACATATTCATAACAATTCGGATATGGGAACGCGCGAAGTTAGAATTTATTGCAGTTTAAATAAAGCGTGTTCTGATTTATTATCTATGGCAATGAATAAATTAAACCTATCAGCGCGGGCTTACGACAGGATATTAAAAGTAAGCCGTACAATAGCCGACCTGGATAATTCCTCGGAAATTCAGCCGCAGCATATAAGCGAAGCGATTCAGTACAGAAGTTTGGATAGAGAGCTGTGGAAACATTAAGAATTTATTTTAAATAAGATTCTTGCTTTTTTAAAATAAAGCTCCTATTTTTGTTGCTCGTCTATTTGACGTGAAGTTTATTGAAATTCTGAAGGGCAGGCGCCAAAGTAGGAGAGTTGGGGCGGACTGTAAATCCGTTGGCACAGCCTGAGGGGGTTCGATTCCCTCCCTGCCCACATACTCTAAAAATTGATTAAGGAGAATTCGAAGCCTATTCGCGTTCGCACTTCGTCGATTTTATTCAATTTTATATATAGATTTTTGTTACAAGCGGGAGTAACTCAGTTGGCTAGAGTCACAGCCTTCCAAGCTGTTGGTCGCCGGTTCGAGTCCGGTCTCCCGCTCGCATGTTTTTTGACAAACCGCGGAGGTTTTTAAAACCTCCAAGGTTTTAAGCACATTTTGTTCTAAAATTATTGAAATAT
>Ga0180009_10000144_pt1 | contig 111062 bp, 90 predicted proteins | sample OS_PC_MetaG_FD_123537 | JGI IMG/M metagenome (GOLD analysis project Ga0180009, IMG submission 123537) | Groundwater microbial communities from the Aspo Hard Rock Laboratory (HRL) deep subsurface site, Sweden - OS_PC_MetaG | ecosystem: Environmental > Aquatic > Deep subsurface > Groundwater... | reverse complement strand
ATGTAAGGATCGACCGACGACGGAAATTTCTGGCGACTGTGTTGTTAAAGGCACTGGGATATTCCGGTCCTGAGTTGTTGAACCGGTTTTATTACACGGAAACGGTTATTCTGAAAAATGCCTTTTCAGAAGATGAAAGCAAGCGGAAGTTTTCAAAATATTTTGATCCTCAGTCTTCCCAGAATCAGCGGGCTATCGAAGACATCACCAATCCAGCCAATAAGCAGTTGATCGTGGCACAGGGTAAGAAGATATCGAAGGCCTCTGTCCGGAAGATTCAGGAAGCCGGGATCAAGGAGATTCCGACCAACGCCGAAGATATTCTGGGGCGGTATGCCCTGCAGGATGTTTTCAGTGCAGATGGTGAAATGATCGTTCAGAACAACCAGCCGATTACAAAAGAGGCCCTGGAGGAGTTGATTGCCAACAAAATTGAGGAAGTGACCCTGCTCTTTATCGGCAACAAGACAATCGGAACTTCCTTCCGCAACACCCTGGCAGCCGACAAGGTGGACAATCCACAGGAGGCGATGATTGAGATTTACAAGAAGATGAAACCGGGTGATCCGCCGACCTTGGAAGTCGCCAAAAATCTGTTGAAGAATATGTTTTTTAATCCGGAAAGATACGATCTTTCCAGAGTTGGTCGGATGAAAATCAACAAGAAACTGAACCTTGAAAACGATCTGAGTGAAACGATCCTGACCAATGAAGATATCCTGGCGGTTGTCGCGTATCTTTTGAGACTCAAGGATGGTGCCGGAGGAACGATTGATGATATCGACCATCTCGGAAACCGTCGGGTGAGGGGCGTGGGCGAACTCCTGGAAAACCAGGTCAGGATCGGTCTGGTTCGCATGGAACGTGCCATCAAGGAGAGAATGTCGCTGCAGGAAACGGAAAACATGATGCTGCACGATATTGTCAATTCTAAACCGGTTTCAGCCGTAATCAACGAGTTTTTCGGCAGCAGCCAGTTGTCCCAGTTTATGGATCAGACCAACCCGCTTTCTGAAATTACCCACAAACGCCGGTTAAGCGCACTGGGACCCGGTGGTTTGACCCGAGAAAGGGCCGGTTTTGAAGTGCGGGATGTGCATACGTCCCATTATGGTCGGATATGCCCGGTTGAAACACCTGAAGGACCCAACATCGGGTTGATCTCTTCCATTGCCACCTATGCCCGTTTGAACGAATTCGGGTTTATCGAGACCCCCTATCGAAAAGTGCAGGAGACCAACGTCTCCAACGAGATTCACTTCTTGACTGCCATCGACGAAGGGAATTACAAGATAGCCCAGGCCAACGCTTTACTGGACAAGAATCATAAACTGGTAAGGGATCTGGTAAAAGCCCGCTATGACAACGAATTCAAAATGATCCGCAAGGAGGAGATCGAGTACATGGATGTTTCACCGAAACAGCTGGTTTCGGTTGCTGCATCTCTGATTCCCTTTCTGGAGCATGACGATGCGAACCGGGCCTTGATGGGGTCCAACATGCAGCGTCAGGCGGTTCCGGTCGTCAAACCGGAAGCTCCTTTTGTGGGCACGGGAATCGAGTACCAGGTGGCTCAGGATTCAGGATCGTGTATTATTGCCAAGCGGTCAGGTTACGTCAACCGGGTAGATGCGGACCGTATCGTCGTCGAAGCGGAGGTGGATCTGGCAGCTGACAGGACTGTGATCGAAGCCAATGTGGATATCTATCATCTGAGAAAGTACCAGCGTTCCAATCAGAATACCTGCGTCAACCAGCGACCGATCGTTTCGATTGGGGACAGGGTTGAAGCCGGGCAGATCCTGGTTGACGGTGGAAGTTGTGATAATGGTGATCTTGCCCTGGGACAGAATGTACTGGTCGCATTCATGCCGTGGCGTGGATACAACTATGAAGACTCAATTCTGGTCAGCGAGAAGATGCTGCATCAAGATCGGTTCACTTCCGTGCATATTGAAGAGTTTGAAGTTCTGGCCAGAGATACAAAGCTGGGCAAGGAACTCATCACGCGGGATATCCCCAATATGAGTGAATATGCACTGCGGAATCTGGACGATTCCGGTATCATCCGCATCGGCAGCTATGTGAAAGCAGGCGACATTCTGGTTGGAAAAACAACACCCAAGGGTGAGATGCAGTTGAATCCCGAAGAGAAACTGTTACGCGCCATTTTTGGAGAAAAGGCGGGTGATGTCAGGGATACGTCACTGAGAGTGAGTCAGGGAATAGAAGGGGTTGTCATTGATGTGAAGGTTTTCAATCGTCGTGGGGTTGAAAAGGATGAACGGACCAAAGAGATTGAGGCCGCCATTCTGGTCAAAATCGAGCACGACTACCGGGATGAGGTTCGAATCGTCAAATCCAATCTGATCGCCAAGCTACTGCCCATCCTGGAGGCACATCCGCTGGTCTACAATCTTGTCTCACCTGAGACACATGAAGTGCTCATTGCGGCCGGAGAAAAAATATCTGAAGCGACCTTTAAGAAACTGCCGATCAGCACCTGGATGGATATTAATATTGCTGATACGGAACTCAACCACGATCTGCATGTTATGCTGCACAATGCATCCTCCCAGATTGAACTCCTGGACAATATCCATGAATCCAAAAAAGAACGGGAGAGCCGCACAGATGATCTTCAACCAGGCGTGATTCGGGTGATTAAAGTTTTTGTAGCCATGAAAAGGAGACTGTCTGTGGGTGATAAAATGGCAGGTAGGCATGGCAACAAGGGCGTTATTTCGAAAATCATTGCCCCCGAAGATATGCCCTATATGGAAGATGGCACCCCGGTTGATATTGTATTGAATCCACTGGGTGTCCCTTCACGGATGAATGTTGGACAGGTCCTGGAAACCCATCTGGGTCTGGCTGCAAAAGGGCTTGGCAATGCCATTAATAAAATGATCGAAAGGGTGGCCCCGATCGACCAGATCCGAACGTATATCAAAGATATCTTCAGTTCAAAGTTTGTCTCTGAATATATTGACTCTCTGAACGATGAAGAGATGCAGGCATTTGCCAAGAAGTTCAGGGGGGGGGTCTATATGTCCACGCCTGTTTTTGATGGTGCGAAGGAGAAGGATATTCAAGATCTTCTGGAGAAGGCCGGCCTGAACAGGGACGCACAGATGACCCTTCGTGATGGTCGGACAGGGGATTTATTCGGACAGAAAATCACCGTGGGGTATCTCTATATGTTAAAACTTCATCATCTGGTTGACGATAAATTGCATGCCCGTTCAATCGGACCATACTCCCTGGTGACGCAGCAGCCTCTGGGTGGAAAAGCTCAGTTTGGGGGACAGAGATTCGGAGAAATGGAGGTCTGGGCGCTGGAAGCGTATGGCGCCGCATATACCCTGCGAGAATTGCTGACCGTCAAATCCGATGACACGCCGGGTAGAAACAAAGTTTACGAATCTATCGTCAAAGGGAACTATAACATCAAAATGGGGATTCCCGAATCGTTTAAAGTATTGATTAACGAACTGAAATCGCTTTGTCTGGATTTTGCCCTGATAAAGGAAGAGGGATTTCTGGTTGACGTTTAGCACGACGCGATTCGAAATCGGTCAGAAATGTGGCTTATCGGCCGGTAAAGCGGGGTTGCCCATCCGGTTCCGGCTTAGAACTATCACTATATGAAAAAGCAAGATACACAAGAGTTAACAGATCTTCCATTCATATCCAAATAAAATCTTGGAGGTATCCTTGAATAAACTAGATCAATCCGAAATTATCGATCCACAAGACTATTTTGCAGTAAAAATCAGTCTCGCCTCAGCAGAAGATATTGTTTCCTGGTCTCATGGCGAGATAAAATCATCGGAAACCATCAATTACAGAACCTTCAAACCGGAAAGAGATGGGCTGTTTTGTGGAAAGATATTCGGTCCGGTCAATGATTACGAATGTATTTGTGGAAAATACAAACGGATGAAGCACAGGGGAATTACCTGTGAAAAGTGCGGTGTTGAAGTGATTCACTCCAGAGTGAGACGGGAACGGTTAGGGCATATCAAGCTGGCCTGTCCGGTTTCCCATGTCTGGTTTCTAAAGGGACTGCCAAGTCGTCTCGGCAATATTCTGGACATGACCCTCCGGGATCTCGAGCGGGTGCTGTACTTTGACGCATACGTTGTCCTGGACAGCGGTGGCGCGGATATCGAACATGCTGAGATTATCGAAGAGGTCCAATATCGGGAGTTGGCCGAAACCTATCCGGACTTCAGGGCAGAAATGGGTGCCGAAGCAATCAAGGAACTGCTGGAGGAGCTGGCTATTGACGATCTCAGTAATTCCCTGCGGGATGAACTGGGGGATATTACATCGGAAGCCAAACGTAAAAAAATCATCAAACGACTCAAAGTGGTTGAATCCTTCAAGGAATCCGGTATTGAGCCCGCCAACATGATTCTGGATGTTATCCCGGTCATATCCCCGGAACTGCGGCCTCTGGTTCCATTGGAAGGGGGGCGGTTTGCCACCAGTGATCTGAATGATCTCTACCGACGGGTGATTCACAGGAATAACCGGTTGAAGCGGTTAATGGACCTGAATGCACCCGAGATTATCGTCAAGAATGAAAAACGGATGTTGCAGGAAGCGGTGGATGCGCTTTTTGACAATGGGCGTCGCGGTCGCCCGATTCTGGGAACGAACAAGAGACCATTGAAATCCCTGAGTGATTCACTGAAGGGGAAAGGCGGTCGTTTTCGCCAGAACCTGCTGGGGAAACGGGTGGATTATTCCGGAAGAACGGTTATTGTGGTGGGTCCGGAACTGAAACTGAACCAGTGTGGTCTGCCCAAGCAGATGGCACTGGAGCTGTTTAAGCCTTTCATTTTTAATTATCTGATTGAAAAGGGACATACGACGACCATCAAGGTGGCCAAAAAGATGGTGGAGAATCATGATCCGGAAATCTGGCCAGCGCTGGATTCTGTCATTGTGGAACACCCCATCATGCTCAACCGGGCACCGACGCTTCATCGCCTGGGGATTCAGGCATTTCAACCGGTGCTGATTGAAGGAAAAGCCGTGACACTCCATCCCCTGGTGTGTACCGCATTCAATGCGGATTTTGACGGTGATCAGATGGCGGTGCATGTTCCACTCTCCATCGAAGCTCAGATGGAGTTGCGGGTCCTGATGATGGCGACCAACAATATTCTCTCTCCTGCAACGGGCAGACCTGTCATGTCACCCACACAGGACATGGTGCTTGGCATCTACTGGGTCACCAGAATCTGTAAAGGGGCAAAAGGTGAGGGGAAATATTTTGCTGATTTTGAAGAGGTGATGTCTGCCTACGATCATGGCCTGATCCACCTGCAGGCAAAAATCAAAGTGAGAATTGGCGATAAAATGGTCGAGACAACCACCGGTCGCGTCCTGCTGTATGATGCGATTCCGAAAGAGATCGAATTCAATTCGGTGAATCGACTGATCAAGAAAAAGGATTTGGAGATACTGATTGACCATGCATATCGTACTGCTGGCAACGTCAAAACGGTCAAGATGCTGGATGATCTCAAGGCGCTGGGTTTTGAACAGGCTGCCAAGGCTGGATTCTCCATCAGTGTGATGGATATGGTGATTCCTGAAAGCAAGGAGGAATTGATTGATAAAGGCCTCAAGGAAGTGGAGAAGGTTCAGTTGCAGCATGATGGTGGAATTATTACCGATGGTGAACGATACAACAAGGTCATTGACATCTGGTCAAAAGTGACCAATGAAGTGGGTGAGGCCATGCGGGTTGCCATGACAGCTGAAACCATTGGCGACGATGGCTTGCCGATGCCGAATCCGATTTTTGTCATGGCAGACTCCGGGGCTCGGGGTTCAGAGCATCAAAGCCGGCAACTGGGAGGTATGCGGGGATTGATGGCCAAGCCAACCGGTGAGATTATAGAAACACCGATTACCTCGAACTTCAGGGAAGGATTGGATGTTTCCCAATATTTTATTTCAACCCACGGCGCCAGAAAAGGCTTGGCTGACACTGCTCTCAAAACTGCGAACTCCGGTTATCTCACCAGAAGACTGGTAGATGTGGCGCAGGATTGTGTCATCACTGAAGAGAATTGCGGCACGACAGAAGGGATCACGGTTGAGGCATTGCTAGAGAACGGAGAGGTGATACAAAAACTGACAGAGCGGGTTTTAGGTCGTTTTTCAGTGGAAGATGTGGTCGATCCATTCACTAAAGAGGTGATTGTACCCGGCGGCGAAATGATTTCGGAAAAACATCTTGATATCATTGATCATGCAGGTGTGGAAAGAATTAAGATCCGTTCTGTCCTCAGTTGTGAATGCAAAGAGGGCATCTGTGTCCGCTGCTACGGTCGGGATCTGTCGCGTGGAAAACCTGTGAGCATCGGTGAAGCGGTCGGTGTGATCTCAGCTCAGTCGATTGGAGAGCCGGGAACCCAGTTGACCATGCGGACTTTTCACATTGGTGGAACCGCCAGTCGAAAAGTCGAAGCAACCTTCTGGGAAGCTAGAAATACGGGCACACTTCATTTGGGAGATGCACGGACCGTTGTCAACCGGGATGGTATCATGATTCTGCAATCGAGAAAATCCGAACTGACAATTCTCAACGATGACGGACGGGAAGTGGACAAACACCTGCTGCCTGTCGGTGCTCAGATCAACTTCAAGGAAGGCGATGTTGTTCAGAAAGGCGACAGGGCTGCTGAATGGGATCCTTTCTCCATGCCGATCATTTGCGATATTAACGGGAAAGTGAAATTTGAGGATATCATTGAAAGCAAAAGCCTCAAGACGCAGAAAGCTGAGGATACGGGATATGAACGACGTGTGATCGTGGAAACCCCGGATCTGGATCTCAAGCCGAGAATTGTCTTCAGGAACACGAAGACCGGGAAGGAATTGAAACGGTCTGACGACAGAATTCATCCTGGTTTCTATCTGCCCAACAAGGCGGAATTGATGGTCGAAGAGGGCGATGAGGTCTTCCCCGGTGACGTCCTTTCCCGTGTCCCCAGGGAGACGACTAAAAACAAGGACATCACGGGTGGTTTACCAAGGGTGGTTGAATTGTTCGAAGCCCGTTCACCGAAGGACCCCAGTCAGATCTCCGATATTGACGGGATTGTGGAATTTGGCGAGGATCTGCGCCGAAAACGGCGCATCATTATTCGACCGGAAGTCGGCGAACCCAAGGAATACCTTGTACCCAAAGGAAAGCATGTGATTGTGGTTGAGGGTGACTACATCAAGGTGGGGGACCCGCTGACAGATGGATCTCCCAATCCTCACGATATTCTCAGGGTGAAAGGGGTCAGAGAGCTGCAGAAGTTCCTGGTGGATGAGGTCCAGGAAGTGTATCGCCTCCAGGGGGTCAAGATCAACGACAAGCACATTGAGGTCATTTCCAGACAGATGATGCGCAAAGTACGGATCATTGATCCGGGAGACTCTTCATTTTTAATTGGTGAACCTGTTTCCAAGACAAAACTGGATGAAACCAATAAAAAGCTGATCGAAGAGGAATTAAGGGTCGCAATCGGTGAACCAATGCTGCTGGGGATCACCAAGGCGGCACTCAGTACCGATTCTTTTCTTTCCGCAGCTTCGTTCCAGGAAACCACCAAGGTTTTAACCGAAGCCTCCATTAATGGGAAGCTCGATCGATTTCATGGGTTGAAGGAAAACGTCATTATCGGTCGATTGATCCCGGCTGGGACCGGCTTTAATACGACAATGAACTATTCATACCGGGATAAGTTTGCATTGGAGGACGAAGAGGAAGAAGTTGCGCCACTGGTCGGAATGGAATTGATTCAGGACGATATCGACGAAGACCTTGAACTGGATTAGTCGGTAGGGGATATGTCGTCACAACCAAAAAAAAATCGGCCCGTTGGTATTACGGGTGCCCAGGCATTGGTGCAAGCGCTCGAAAATCTGGGGGTTGATGTTATTTTCGGTTATCCGGGAGGGGCGAATCTTCCAATTTATGATCAATTGAAAAATTCGCCCATTCGTCATGTCATGGCTCGGCACGAACAGGGAGCTGCCCATATGGCAGACGGGTATGCCAGGGTGGCCAAAAAACCGGGGGTCTGCCTCGCCACTTCCGGGCCTGGTGCCACCAATCTCGTAACCGGGCTGGCCAATGCCATGCTGGACTCAACGCCCCTGGTAGCCCTGACGGGTCAGATCGCCCGTCGTCTGATCGGCACAGATGCTTTTCAGGAGGTCGACTGCATTAACATCACCATGCCGGTGACGAAACACAATGAACTGATCCGATACGAAAAGGATCTGATTCCGGCTGTTGAATCCGCTTTCTATATCGCCAACTCAGGTCGAAAAGGACCTGTTCTGATAGATCTTCCCGTAGATGTGCTCGAAGCACGGTTTCCCCACGAGTTTAACCATGAGATTCGTCTGCAGGGATATCAACCCACCATCAAAGGGAATGTAGGACAGATCAAGCGGACTTTAAAAGCGCTCAGCAAAGCCGAAAGACCCCTGATACTGTTTGGCGGAGGGATCGTTCTATCCGGCGCCGTCTCGGAATTTCTGCACTTCATTCACGCGACCCAGATTCCAGTGGTGAGAACCCTGATGGGAACCGGTGTAATTCCAAACGATGACCCGCTTTTTGTCGGGATGATTGGAACGCATGGTAACAGCAAGGCGAACAAGGTTCTGGCGAGGGAGGCGGATGTCATCTTCATGATGGGGACACGACTCGGGGACCGCTCTTTTGTCAAACGACCTGTTTTTGCAGAAAACGCAACGATCATCCATCTAGATATTGACCCTGCGGAGATTGGCAAGAACACAAGGGTGGATATTCCCATTGTGGGTGATATCAAGGAGGTTCTGACGGACATGAACAACAGAATCTCCAGCAAGCCTTTTTCAAAAGAAAAACCCTGGGTCACCTCTCTCAGTAAGAAGACGAAATTGTCGGTTCGCGATGAAGCAGAAATCATGGAGGATATATTTTCCAGACTTTCCGCATTTGACATGAAGTTGAACATCAGTACTGATGTCGGAAGACATCAAATGTGGGCGAACCATTTCTGCACCAATCCTCTGCACCTGCCACTGCTGACTTCAGGAGGACTTGGGACAATGGGTTTTGGTCTGCCGGCAGCCATCGGAGCCTGGTTTGCAGAGCCGGATGTTCCGGTTGTCAGCATATCGGGTGACGGCAGCTTCATGATGAATATGCAGGAGTTTTCTGTAGCGGTCGAAAACCAGGTTCCACTAACAGTCATTATCGTCAACGATTATCGTTTGAGTATGATTCGGGAATTGCAGCACTCCCTGTACCAGGACCGGTATACGGTTCATGATCTGGGTCGGTCTGTCAGTTTTAAAAAACTTGCGGAAGCCATGGGAGGTGTGGGTATGGAAGTAACCCATAAAAATCAGATCACATCGGCGATGCAGAGCGCAATTTCCAGCGGACGACCAACCATCATCGATTTCAACCTGGAAAATATCTCCAAATCCTCGCATCTGTCATGGGATGCCAAAGCATCATGACATAGAACGAGCTGGATCGACCCAGCTCATTGTTCCATGAGATGCATCATTTCCTGATTTATCATTAAAACGCTTTGTTTCAGATCCTCGTGAAACGAGGCGCTTATTCATCCACCATGGCAGGATTGAAACAGTTATGGAAAAAGAAGAAAAAGAAAAAAAACATATCATTGCCATTGAAGTTGAAGATATTCCAGGTGTTCTAAGCCGAATCTCGACACTATTCTCAAGACGAGGCTATAACATTGACAGCCTGACGGTTGGCCGAACCCACAAGGACGGTATCAGCCGTTTTACCATCGTTGTCCGTGGAGATGACACCGTCCTTGAACAGATCCGCAAACAGTCCCAGAAACTGATTCATATTCTGACAACAGAACATCTTGATCGGAAAAACGCGGTCATGAGGGAATTTGCGATTGTCAAGCTGGTCTATGACATCGAATCATCTGCCGGAATCAATGCGCTGGTCGACCTTTACGGCGCCAGGATGTTGAATTCACTGGATGAAGTACTCGTTGTCGAGTTTTCGGGTACCGAGGAGAAAATTGATCTGGTATTTGAAGATCTGCAGTCATTCGTTGTACTGGAATCCATCCGTACCGGAAAAATCGGGATGCGAATCGGTCGATAACAATGATTTTTTTTTATCATCATTCCAATATTGAGGTCCGTGAAAACTGAGTATAATCAGCAAAGAATCCGAAATTTCTGTATCATTGCCCATATCGATCACGGAAAGTCTACGGTTGCCGACCGTATCATGGAGTATACGGGTGCGCTGACTGCGAGGGAGAGCCAGAACCAGTTTCTCGACAGTATGGATATAGAACGGGAGCGGGGCATTACGATCAAGGCCCAGACCGTTTCACTGCCATACATCAGTGAGGATGGTGAGACATATCAACTGAACCTGATTGATACACCGGGACATGTCGATTTTTCATACGAGGTCTCGCGCTCTATTGCTGCCTGTGAAGGTGCCCTGCTGATCGTGGATGCGGCTCAGGGCGTTGAAGCCCAGACGCTGGCAAATGTCTATCTGGCGTTGGATCACGATCTGGAGATCATCCCGGTTCTCAATAAAGTGGACTTACCAGCTGCAGAACCGGAGCGGGTTGTTGCGGAGATTGAAGACCTTATCGGACTGGATGCCTCAAAAGCGGTCTGGGCCAGTGCTAAATACGGCAAGGGCATCAAAGAGATCCTGGAACAGATTGTCCAGCTTGTCCCGGCTCCAAAGGGGGACCCAAAGGGCGAACTCAGGGCATTGGTGTTTGATTCATGGTTTGATCCCTATCTGGGCATCGTAACGCTGTTCCGGATTGTCACCGGAGCGCTGAATGACAATAGTATCATTCGGTTCATGAGGACCGGCAAGGACTACCAGATTACGCAAATGGGTAAGTTTACCCCTTTTAAAAAGGAAGTGGAAAAGCTTTATGCGGGTGAAGTCGGCTATATGGCTGCATCCATTAAAAACATCGGTGATGTTAAAATCGGGGATACAATTACACTGGCGGCGCGACCGGCCAAGGATCCGCTACCCGGCTACGCGGAAGTGCAGCCGATGGTCTTCAGTGGTATTTATCCGGTTGACACAAAGGATTTCAATGATTTAAAGGAAGCATTGGGTCGACTAGCGCTGAATGATTCAGCCATTACCTATGAAGTGGAAACGTCAGCCGCTCTCGGTTTCGGCTTCCGTTGTGGATTTTTGGGGCTGCTTCATATGGAGATCGTTCAGGAGCGACTGGAAAGAGAGTTTGACATGAGCCTGCTGATCACTTCGCCTTCAGTGATATATCGGGTGCATACCCAGTCCAGTGGGGTCATGGAAATCGAGAATCCCAGCCAGCTCCCCGAGCCGACAGAGATCACCATGATCGAAGAGCCCTTTATCAAGGGAAATATTATTATCCCCAGTGATTACGTCGGGCGGGTAATGAAACTGGCGCTGGAAAGACGGGGCATTCAGAAGCAGATGGATTACGTCAGCAAGCATCGCGTCTCACTGCATTACGAATTTCCATTGAATGAAGTGATCTATGATTTTTTTGATCAACTCAAATCGCTCACACAGGGGTATGCGTCATTTGATTATGAATTAATCGATTATCGTAAAGCCGATCTCATCAAACTGGATATTCGCCTGAATGGAGAGATTGTTGATGCTCTCTCCGTGGTTATTCACAGAGAGAAAGCCTATTTTAAGGGCAGGGAACTCGCCCGGAAGCTCAAGCAGTTGATTCCCCGTCAAATGTTTGAGATTGCTATTCAGGCGACAATCGGCAGCAAGGTCATTGCCAGAGAAACCATCAGTGCGCTGCGAAAGAATGTCACGGCCAAATGCTATGGCGGGGACATCTCTCGAAAACGAAAATTATTGGAGAAACAGAAAAAAGGAAAAAAAAGGATGAAACAGCTGGGGTCCGTGGAAGTGCCTCAGGAAGCGTTCCTGGCGATTTTGAAGTTGAATGATTGATAAAGCCTGTGTCAGAATAGCCATTGACATGTGAAGCGTGCAAAGATTATCTCTCCGGGAAGATTTACGGATAGCTCAAACCAGACGGTATGATCCCACCGGGAGTGAATATAGGCAAACCAAGTGCAAAAAAAACCGTTGATAGCGTTTCGAGGGGTTCAAAAAAGCTTCATGGGAAAAGAACCCATCTTCTCCAACATTGACATGGAAATTTCAAAAGGGGAGTTCACATTCCTGACAGGAGTTAGCGGAGCCGGTAAATCGACTATTTTTCGATTGCTGCTCGGGCTGGAAAAGCCCGACAGCGGCTCGATCACCTTCAATGGCGCTGAGGTAACGGCAATGGTGGGAGACGAAAAGTCCCGTCACCGGCGGTCCATCGGGATGATTTTCCAGGACTATAAACTGCTGGAGAAAAGAACCGCCGAGGACAATATTGCCATCCCACTTCAGATAAATGGCATATCCCGAAATACCAAAGAGATTAAAATAAAGGATATTGCATCGAAACTGAAGATTGACAATATCCTGAAACAGCAAGTCAGGAGCCTTTCCGGGGGAGAGCAGCAACTGGTCGCAATTGCGCGGGCGGCTGTACATTCACCCAAACTGATCCTGGCTGACGAACCGACTGCGAATCTGGACCAGAAAATGGCAGGTCGTATCTTTGATATGTTAACGCTGTTAAATGTCGAAGGGATTACCGTTATTGTCGCAACACATGATATCAATCTGTTGAAAGCGCATAAAAGACGGATTCTTCTTCTGAAGCAATCCTGTTTGATTGAAGTTCATTGATTTTCAGTTTCCCTTGACAGTTAAGCAGAAATGATCGTCACAGCTTTTGTCCAGACAATCGAAAATCTCCGGGAAGACTATTCGGCGGTTCTTTCCGGTATTCTCATGACCAGCTTTTCGCTGGTTATTCTGGGAACCTTTATTCTTGTCTATCTCAATCTCATTCATCTGACACAACTGGCGTTTCGAAAAAGTCACTACTCAATATTTTTGACAGAGCCGATCAGCAACCCGGACAAGCAAAAGATAGCCTCTTTTATCAAAAGCCTTCCGGATGTCGGTGCTTTAGAGGAGATTTCGTCGGCAGAAGCAAAAAAACAGCTCATAGAAAGTTTTAACGAGGCGCAGGAGATATTTAAAAAGATTGATTTTCCAAAGTTTCCCAATATCATCGAATTTGTCCTGGATCGATCCGGACCGCTCTCAACGGACGAACTCAGCCAATTGCAGGCGATGCCGGGTGTCCAGGATGTGATTACAGGAAGGGAAACCCGTGACCAGATCAATACGTTTTTCAATATCGCCAATTTTGTGGGTCTGTTTCTCATTATCCTGTTGATCGTTTGCGTGGTGTTGATTATCTATAATACCATTCATATCGGGATCCGCATGAGAAGCAAGGAGATCGAAATTCTTAAAATCCTGGGAGCCCCCGCCAGATTCATCAAGTGGCCTTTTTTAATGGAGGGCATGCTGATTGCGGTTGTCAGTTATTTTCTATCTCTGGGAATCATCTATTTTCTTTACAGTTTCGTTATCGCCGGGATCACTTTTAATAAAGCTACCTATTCCATCCGGGCAATCGTCCGGTTTTTCTCCCCGTTGGAGATGGGAAACCTGTTTCTGACTTTTATCTTGCTGGGTCTGTGCTCTGCACTACTGGCAACAAATAAAATCATCAAGCACCTCGATGTTTAGCCGGTGATCATGCTCTGGTCCGAAGCCTGGATGAAGAACCTTGCTTTAACCTACCCTGCTTTTAAAGCAGTCCTCATTGTATCTTTCATTCTTTTTCCCCTGTTCGAAGCCTGCCCGCAATCCCAGGATACCTTCGAGCGCCAGATTCGTCTCAGAAACATTGAAAAACAGAGACTGACAAACGAAAGACAGGAAACGCTGGTTCAGATAAACATTGCAGAAAAGAGAACTGAACGGGTGCTGGAAGCGTTAAAAACATTTGGTGAGAATATTGAACGGTCAGAGACGAAACTGGCGCGACTGAAAGAGGCCCAGGATCTTCTGAGGAACCGGATTGACGAAACAGGGCTAAAAATCAAGACCTTGGAAGTCCGGATCGGGGAAGATAAAAAAGAGATCAACCAGCAACTGCTGGCGCTGTTCTATGTCCGGCAGGCAAGAAAAATGACCCTGTTTATAGGCTTGAATTCATTCGAGCACTACTTTCGAAACCAGAAGCTTCTTCAAAGCAGCGCCCGGGTCGATATCGAACTACTGGAGCGATACAATCAAAACCTGATCCACCTGCAGGAAGAAAATGACCGGCTGAAAAACCAGCATCTCGATCTAGCTGATCTTCAGGTAAACGAAGAAGCGGTTAAAAAATTGCTGGAATTCGAGAGGCAGCAGCAGGTCACCTACCTGGGTCATCTTAGAACCGATCGATCTGCCCATGTCAGGTATTTGCGTGAGATCCAGGTCGAGTTGGAACAACTGAATGACACACTTTACTCTTTGACTGTCAAGAAGGAAAATCAAGAAAAAACCAAGCAATTTCAAGGTTTTTACTCAAAAAGGAATAAACTCCCGTCACCGGTTCGCGGCAAGGTTGTGCATTCCTACGGTCAAAAACAATCACCTTTTTATACAATGTTCAGAAGGGGTATATTGGTCGAAACGGCAGCCGATGAACCCGTTCGGAGCATTTTGAGTGGGAGAGTTGTCTGGGCAGGACCCTTCAGGGGGTATCAAAGCCTGGTGATCCTCGACCACGGCAAAGGCAGTTTGTCTGTATACGGTAATCTGGGGGAACTTTTCGTTCTGGTGGACGATGTGATTGAACAGGGGTATGTGCTGGGGAATGTCGCCTATGACAAGGTTGAAGAGCGTTCTCTTTTCTACTTCGAAATGAGATACAATAAAAGAGCGGTTAACCCGGTGCGATGGTTGAAAAAGCCTCGATGGAAAAATTAAGACCCCCCGATGGATATGCCGATCTTGTTATACTGGCTGAAGACTATTTCAACACAACTGTCTCAAAGATAGAACCGCTCAAGGGCGATGGGTCCGATCGCAGTATTTACCGGATCCATTTGATGAAAGACCAGCAATCCTCCATTGTCGGTGTCATTCATCAAAATGTGTCTGAAAACAGAGATTTCTTCCTGCTGACGAAAAAATTTCAGGAAACCGGTCTGCCCGTTCCCCACCTTTTTACAATCAATGCAAAAGAGACCGCGTATCTCATGCAGGATCTGGGTCCATATACCCTGGCTGAAAAAGTCGCAGTCTGGAACAGGGAAAACAGACACCAGGAGATCATTGCTGCCTACCAGCTGGTGCTTGACTGCCTATTCAGGATTCAGCGGGGATTACCACCAATTCTGACAGAATTCTTGCTGACGAGAAAAATGGATGTGTCCGTTTATCAGACCGATCTGGACTATTTCAAATCGGCGTTTATGGACTGGTTTGGATTTTCGTCCCTGCTGAATCAAGCTGTCAGGTATGAGCTACAGGCAATACTGGTTGATCAGCTCTCACATCTGGCGACTGACTATTTTGTGTATCGGGATTTTCAAGCCAGGAATATCATGTGGCTGGACGGTGCTCCCTGGTTTATTGATTATCAATCAGCCTTTCTCGGACCCTGCTTCTATGACCTGGCATCGCTTCTCTATGGATCCAGGTCGGGTCTGAATGAGCCGATGCGGGATTCTCTTGTCAGTTACTACTTTGGTCTGTTGAAATCGTCGTCACCTTTGAGTTTTGAAAGATATCAGGAACTATTTCTCTATTTTGTTGTCTTGAGACGGTTGCGATCTTTGGGCTCATATGGATATCTTTATGGGGTCAAAGGCAAAAGGGACTTTTATGCCAGTATTTCACCGACGCTGAAAGAGCTTTCAGGATTATTCCGCTCCCAACCCAGTCTGAAACGGTATGCACATCTTTCTGGCATGATCCAGGCGTTGCAGGAGATCTGGCAGCAGCATGAAGAGACGTCCGGTTCCAGGTAGGTAAAACCGATCCTGGAACCGCAGCGGATGAATCAGCGGGACGGACTATTCAACAACCTTGTTCAAAGCATATTCAATAATTCCTTCTGCACCCCGCTCAAGCAACTGGGGGATAATTTCTCTGACCGTTTTTTCCTTGATCACCGTATTCAATGCGACCCAGTCAGAATCAATCAAAGCGGAAACCGTGGGTTTATTCAAAGCAGGCAGTATCCGGATGACGTCATCCATCTTGTCTTTGTGGACATTCATCATCAGCCCGACCCGATTATCGGCAGCCAGAACCGATTTCAATAGCAGGGAGAGGTGCTCAATTTTTTTCCGTTTGAAGGCGTCCTGCCAGGACGCCTTGTTTGCTATCAGCCAGGTATTTGATATACAGACCGTATCGAGAATCCGCAGTCGATTGGCCTTCAGTGAGGAACCTGTTTCGGTAATTTCAACGATCGCGTCTGCGAGTTTTGGTGGTTTTACTTCGGTGGCACCCCAGCTGAATTCCACATTTGCTTCAACATCATGCTCAGCCAGATAGTTTCTGGTCATATTTAACACTTCTGTGGCGATGCGTTTTCCGTTCAAATCCTTGATGGTTTTTATTTCAGAATCTTCAGGGACTGCAAGAACCCACCGCAGGGGATTTTTCCCCACTTTTCCGTAAACCAGTTCTGTCACTTTCTCAACCTGGGCGCCTGTCTCTATAATCCAATCATGTCCAGTCAGCCCTGCATCCAGGATTCCCTCTTCTACATATCTCGCCATCTCCTGTGCCCTGATCAACATACACTCAATTTCGACATCATCAATGACAGGGTAATATGAACGCGCGCTCACCGTTATTTTATAACCGGCTTTAGCAAATATTTCAATTGTACTTTTCTGCAGACTCCCTTTGGGTATGCCAAGTTGTAATACGGCCATGATCTTTTATAATATTGGGTGGTAAAAGGCTGGTTTGAGGATTGGAATAAAAATCCGGGAAGCGTGTCTGAACGGAAACAGCTTCATACCAGACACGGATGGCTACCGGAGAACGTATCTCATCCAGTATCGTGACTCAGGGCGAATGTCGGTTTCCCTTCCACCGCTTCCAGTATTCCCGCCGCTTTAGAAAACGGAATCGAACGGACCCCTGTTGGCGTTTTTGTAATAAGTGGTGCTTTAAAAATTCTGGTACATGATGCCCTGCGTTTCGTAATAGGCTTGAGCGATTTGACGCTGCAGCTGCTCTCCGAGAAACTTGTCCTCATCCGCCTGTTCCTGTTCATTGAGACGCAAAAAAAGCTCACTGCGGCTGAAATAAGCCGTTGGGTATTGGGGATTCAAGTCGATAGAACGCTGAAAATCTGTCATGGCCTCATCCGTCCTGTCTAAAGCCAGAAAAGCGTTGCCTCTACTGCAAAAAACCTTTTCATTGGTTTTGTTTTTTTCGATGTAGCTGGTGAAATCCTTGATAGCCCCAAGAAAGTCCTTGATTCGGAGTTTTGCGGAGCCTCTGGTAAAAAGGGCGATGAGATTCTCGGGCTCCTTCTCCAGGATTTTATCAAAACCCTGAATGCATTCTTCGAAATTCCCTTGTGCAAATGCATATTTAGCATCCAACAATAGATCTTCGGTCATTTTGACTCTTTTTTTTTGGTGTTAATTTTATAACAGGTAAAAACTGTACAATGAAGCTTATGATATCAGAACCAGCAGGAATACGTCACCATGAAAAGTTGAAAACAGGGGATACCAGCATGAATCCCAATTAATCCATAACCTGCTTTTCAACATCATTGTTTTGAACTTCAGGTCCAATTAATCGCGGTTTTCAGTGGAGTCAAGGGGCTAGCGCTTTAAAACCCGGGAAAACAGGACGTTTTCCCGGAACACCAGGGATGGTTTCAGTTCGGTGCTGCGAGCCTCGCACCTCATGTTTTAAATCGGTAGCCCCTTGACGGAACGGTTGACAAAAGGTCTTTAATGGAGTGCAAAAACCTAACCGGACATTGCTGTCTTTTCAACTTGATTTTGAAACGGTAAAGAGAGAGAAACAGTCTAACCATGGTTTAAATTCATATCAATCATCGATTTTCAGGGAGAACTTCTGAAAACAGGCCCAAATAAACATATACAGGAATTCGATGTCGCTTTATAAGAGCGTATTGCTGGTTAATCTGGGAAGCCCTGAAAAGCCCGAAACCGGCTCTATCCGGGCATATTTGAAACAATTTCTGTCTGATCCCAGGGTAATGGATATGCCGGCTGCAATCCGCTGGCTGATTCTTTACCTGTTTATCCTCCCTTTTCGGCCGGCAGCGATTCTCCCGAAATATGCCAAAATCTACGAGAAAGAAGGTTTTTTGCTGATCAGACACAGTCGGGATTTGGTCGATGCGCTCTCGCAAAAGTTGGGGCCGGAATACAAGGTCGAGTTGGCGATGCGTTACGGCAAGCCCTCACTCAGAGAAGCCCTGCAACGAATTGAACAGACCGGGATTTCTGATCTGCTTGTCATCCCTCTGTTTCCCCAATATGCATCTGCAACAACCGGTTCAATTCTGGAAGCTTTTTTTGAGACGATAAAATCGTGGACGGTGTTTCCACGGATTCAAGTCCTGCCCCAATTCTACGAACGGACTGGATTTATCAGTGCCTGGGCCAGCAGGGCAGAGAGCTATCTGCGTGAAAACCCGGATCATATCCTGTTCAGTTTTCATGGTCTGCCGGAAAGCCACCTTCTTAAAGCCGATCATTCCGAAACCCACTGTTTAACCTCTCAAGTCTGCTGCGACAAGCTAGACAGCAGAAATCATGCTTGTTACCGGGCGCAGTGTTTTCAAACCGCCCGAAGTATCGCTGATGCGCTGGGGATTCATCAATCGGATTACAGTGTCGGGTTTCAATCCCGTCTGGGACGCGCTAAGTGGATTGGACCGTATACCAGTGAGATCATCTCAAGACTGGGGGAGGAAGGTGTACGGCATCTGCTGGTTTTTTGCCCCTCGTTTACAGTGGATTGTCTGGAGACAGTTGAAGAAATTCAGGTGGAGGAGCGGGACCGTTTTCTGAAGCACGGTGGTCAAAGACTAACCCTGGTTCCGTCACTCAATTCGGAAAAAGCCTGGGTTGATGCGCTGGCACACATCATAGAGCGGGAAATGGAATAGGTGTGAGTCAGACTATACGGTCCTTGGGAGACGCTCCACCGTCTCTCAAACCAACGAGTTTATGGGAATGATTGGTTGCGGATTCCGTAAAAACATGGTTTTTGGACATATCCCGCTTTATCAGGGATCCGATAGCGCTGATTGCGGTATCGATAATCTTTCGGTGATCATCATCCTTATATAGCCCGACTGACAGTTCGGCGATAAACGCAATGTTGAAAAACGGGTCGGTTTCATAAGACTGATAGAGGGACTGCCCTTCCAGTTTCTGGACGCCGAGCATGTTTTCCTTGAGGATCAATTTGCCCAGTTTGGCCATATTGTCCCTGTCACTCTCTATGGCCGCCAGCTTGAACTTCATAAAATTGCGGACTGAACTGATGGAGATTTTTCGAATCAGCAGGTTTCTGGCAGCATCCGGAAACAGCTTCAGAATTTCATCAACTAGACTCCATAGCGCAGGGGTCCTTGCAAACGAGACCGTCAACGCATAAATATAGGCGATAATTTCTGCCGCTGTGCCGGTTAGTACCCGTTCTTTGGCATTGCCGTTTTCAATATGGCGAATGGCTTCCCTGATCCTGGTAAAATCAAAAGTCACAATATATTGAGAAGACTTCAGCTTTTTTTTCAGATGATTCAAAACATTGAACACCCGGTTTTTTTCGCTCGAGAGTTGATCCACCGTCTGGATGGCGTGCATCAGCTGATTTTTATAGCTTTCCAGCCGCGGGTCCATTTTGACTGTTTCCAGGTTTTTGAGTTGAAACCGCTTTAAACGGTCCAGAAATGTAAAATAGATCCTGAAAAAATTTTCACAGTTATAAACGCTGATTCCGTTACTGATAACACTGATGGCCGCTTCCTTGGTTGCCAGTTTCAGACCTCTCAGGACCTCTCGCTGGTTGCTCGAATTCATCAACATGCCATGGGTACAGATCGCAGACAGCATATACAGCATGGCGTTGTTCGGATATTGTTTCTTCAGTTTCTGGATCTTTGCCCGGGTGTTTCCAGGGGACTGGATCGATGTTTTTCGAAGGTCCTTTAGCTCTTCGGGGCTGATGGATTTCTTCTTGAATATTCCCAGGATCTTTTTACCGGACTTGTCGGGGGTGACAATGGGTTCGATCAACCAGAATTCATCTTTGCCAGGTATGGGCGTCGTAAGTGCCTCTTTAATTTTTTTGATTGTCTCGGGGCTGACCTCAAACGTACTGACCTGTTTTGTCTTGTTTTCTTGTGTTTCTTCGGTTGCGATAATGTCTGAATCGGATTGATTTGCGGTATTCGCCATCTGGGAAAGTAAACATGAATGTGTTTAAATTTCGGTTAAGCGGTGGAGGTCCGCTTATTCATGGCATTATATTGGGTTTTTGTGGCTTTGAAAAGAAAAAATGTCCGGGTTCAGTCAACAGCCATTCTCAATTACAGGATTCATTTTATCCGCAAGGATGATCAAAAGGGACTGTACAGGGGTTGAGCGCACTTTGTCGGCTATACTCGAAAAGCGTATCTCTTTCAAGAATTAACCCATCCAATATAGCTGGCGTCGACTTGTCCTCCCTTCGGTCGGACAGTTCCATAATTCAGGATATTTCTGATGACAACAGTTTTGATCTGATTTTTGACCGCTTGTCAGAAGAATTTGACCACTGTCTGTTTTCTTTTTTATGTCTTTGGTTTATGATAACTGGGCATCAGTTGGGAATAGCTGTGAAGTAACCCCAGGTAAAGACTTTACAGGTAAAGCGATGGAGCGACACGTGCAGGTACTGGTTGAAGGCATCGTGCAGGGAGTCTTCTTCAGAGAATATACACGAAGGAAAGCGCAAAGTCTTGGTTTAAAAGGATCCGTGCGAAATCTTCCCAACGGCTGTGTTGAAATCAGGGCTCAAGGCAACATGCAGGACATTGACTTCTTTATTCAATGGTGCTGGGAAGGGTCTCCTTTGGCGAGGGTTGAAAATGTTCTGGTGACGGAAGCCCCATTGGATTATTCCCTGTTATCTTTTTTAATTACCTATTGAACCCCGCGGGCAGTCATCCGTCTCCTGTAACCTTTCATGGCAATACTGCTTTGGGAGGCAAGCGGGATAAGACTTTCCATTCGATGTTCCAAAACGTCCGTCGGACTGGCGGTCAATCTAACTCTTAAGAGCGAATGAAAACAATTCATATCGACCTGCCTGGCAACAGTTACCGCTATCAGGTGAAAATAGGCAGTCAGATTTTAAGCAGCGTCCTGAAGGATAACTTTCTCAATTATTCTGAAAAGCGGATTTTTCTTGTAACCAACAGCACGCTGCATGCGCTCTACCCCGAATTCGAACAGACATTTCTGCCCGAGAAACTTGAATCTGAGTGTTTGATACTGCCGGATGGAGAACAGTATAAAACGCTGGAAACAGTATCACGGATTTTTGATTTTCTTGTGGATAAAAAGGCAAATCGAAAGAGTATTCTCATTGCTTTTGGGGGCGGTGTCATCGGGGATATTGCCGGATTCGCCGCTTCGGCTTTTATGCGGGGCATAGCCTATATCCAGATACCAACAACACTGCTTTCCCAGGTTGACAGTGGAATCGGCGGGAAAACCGGTATTAACCACAAAGCGGGCAAAAACCTCATCGGGGCGTTTAAACAACCGCTTCAGACAATTGTCGATGTGGATTTCCTTAAAACACTGCCTGAAAGAGAGTTTATCGCAGGGTATGCTGAATTGATCAAGCATGGCTTTATTCGGGACCCCTATCTATTCCAGCTTCTCAATCATAAAAACCTGAACGAATTGAAATCGGATGAAGAGTTGCTCATTGAATCCATCTTCAGATCTTGTGAAGTCAAGGCTCGCGTGGTTGAAGCAGATGAAAAGGAGACCAGTCAGCGTGCCATCTTGAACTTTGGTCACACCCTTGGCCATTTTCTGGAAACCCATACTAATTATAAACAGTTTCTCCACGGTGAGGCAGTGATCATCGGAATGGACTATGCTGCCTGGTGGTCCTTTCAGCAGGGTTTTTTGGATGAAGCGGACTTCAGAATTATTCATGATCATTTGTATTCGCTGGGTATCATGAAAACGATCCCTCCGGTTACCCGAGATGAGTTTATCCGGATTATCGAAGTTGATAAAAAATTCAGTGATGAAGGCATACGATTCATCGGTTTAACAGGAATCGGAAAGGCGCGGATTTTTGACAGAATATCGTCGGAAAGTCTATGGGATAACTTGCAGGCTTATTTTCAGACCGGTGCCCTTCTGAAACTGGCTTAAGCATCACCGGGGATGTGTTCGCCCGGACCAGAGAAACAGAAGCCGGTTTCTGAGTTTGGATGTCCTAACATCCAAACTACGATTTTACTGCCGGTCGTGTCATGCCCGATTTTAACTGGACGACTCCTGCATGGGTTTGAAACGAAAGGAGCCATGCGTTCCTAAAATTGAAAAAGGCTGAAATGGAGCGGTATACAATAAAACAGTTGTCTGTTTTTCTGGAAAACAAGAAAGGTGAGTTGATTGAGATCACGTCTATTCTGGCAGATGAAGAGATCTCTATTAAATCACTTCTGCTCGTTGATTCAACTGATTTTGGAATTTTAAGACTGATTGTGGAGAGCACAGAAAGGGCGAAGACCGCATTGTCGGCAGCAGGCTTCACTGTGAGAGAAAACCAGGTCTTTGCCGTTAAGATGAAGGATCGGATAGGCAGTTTTAACACGGTAGTAAAAAAACTAAGTCAGATGGATATCAATATTTCATATACATATGCATATAAAGAGCAGGATGTCGGGGTTTTAATATTCAAGGTTGGGAAAAAAGATTTTCGAAATGCATTGCAGGCTTTACAGGAAGTAGAAATTGAGATCATTGAGAAAGATTTTTTTGCCTGATACCACTTTATTTTTTATCTATTCCTTTCAAACGGGCGCGCAGTGGATAACACGGTTTTAATAAGTCAGCTGATTCAGTATCTGATTACCGGGATGACGGTAGGCAGTATCTACGCCATGATTGCAGTGGGATTTAATATCATTTACAACGTCACTGAAATTATTAATCTGGCTCAGGGGGAGTTTGTCGTGCTGGGTGGATTGATTATGGTATTTTTACAGGTGACGCTTGCAATTCCGACGATCCTGGCTTTTTTCTTGACGCTTCTGATTGTGTTTCTCATTGGGGTTCTATTCGACAGGCTGGCAATCCGGCCGATCAGGCAACCCTCGGTCATGACGCTGATCATCGCAACAATTGCTGCGTCCATGATTTTGAAAGGAACGGCCATGTTCATTTGGGGCAAGGATCCCTATGACCTGCCAGCGTTTTCCGGGCGGAATCCAATCTCTTTCCTGGGAGCGGTCATACTGCCCCAGGCTCTCTGGATCATGGGTTTTCTGGTTGTCATCGTGCTGGTTCTGACATTGTTTTTTGAGCGAAATATTATCGGAAAAGCCATGAAAGCATGCGCTGATAATCCGGAGGCGGCAAAACTGGTTGGAATCAATGTCAATCACATGGTTTTATTCTCTTTTGCACTGAGTGCTGCGATTGGTGCCGTTGCCGGTATCGGTGTGACACCACTCGCGTTAATGGAGTATGACCGGGGGGCAATGCTGGCTGTTAAGGGTTTTGCAGCAGTCATTCTTGGCGGACTGGGCAGTTTCCCGGGTGCTATACTCGGTGGTTTGATTTTGGGTTTGATTGAATCCATGGGAGCGGGTTTCATCTCTTCCGGGTATAAAGATGCATTTGCCCTGATCGTATTGCTGATTCTTCTGTTTATTAAACCCTCAGGGCTGCTTGGTAATGCAACAGTGGCCAAGTTAAAGAAATTCTAGGCCATGTTTCGGATAAAAAAGAGAAGTCGTATCCTGTTTGTATGTCTGCTGCTGATAACGCCATGGATCATTCAGTCTTTTCCTGGCATCGCTCATTATCTTGATGTACTGGTTTTTGCAGGTATTTACTCATTGATTACCATCGGTCTCAGCATGCTGATGGGATATGCCGGGCAAATTTCACTCGGGCATGCTGCCTTTTTTGGAATCGGGGCCTATATCTCCGGTATTCTGACGGTTCAGTACCATTGGAATGCCTGGTTCTGCATGGCTGTCGGTGTTGTGGCAACAATTATTATCGCTGTTTTGATTGGGACCCCGGCCCTGAAATTGAAGGGGCATTATCTGGCAATGGCCACGCTGGCCTTTGGAATTGTCATTTTTATTGTTTTTAGTGAAGAGGGGAACGTGACCGGTGGTCCGGATGGGATGGGGGGCATTCCAGGATTGTCACTCTTCGGCTTTTCCTTTGATACTGAGTTAAAATATTACTACCTGGTTTGGAGTATTGTTGTCGCTGTTTTCCTGTTTTCGGTGAACCTGATTCACTCAAGACTCGGAAGGGCACTCAGAGCAATACATACCAGTGAAACCGGGGCATACGCCATGGGGGTCAATGTTTCGTTTTATAAGATTCAAATATTTATCTATTCAGCTGTGCTGGCCTCGATAGCCGGCAGTTTGTATGCCCACTTCATCAATTTCATCAGCCCCGGCACCTTTGATCTTTCCTTTTCGATCAAACTGCTGCTGATGATAATCATTGGTGGCATGCATAGTATCTGGGGCGCGATCCTGGGAGCTGTTCTGATCTCTTTTCTGAGCTTTGAATGGTTGGAGATGTTCAAAGAGTTTGAGATTCTTGTCTACGGTATGATATTATTACTGGTTACCATTTTTTTGCCGGATGGCATGATCAGCCTGCCGCAGAAGGTAACCCGATTCGTATCAGTATCAAAAAAATATTTCGTGGGCTAGCATAATCGATCATTTTAAAGGGCTTGATGGTAAGAAGAGGGACGGTTGTTTGATTTAATTGTCTGTTTTAACACTTTTGATTCTTCATCTATTCAATTTCAGGGGGTGCTATGAAAAAGATTTGTGCAAGGATGTCGGTATTGATCGCTGCAGTGATGTTGTCTGTGTTTGCTCTTTCTTCCTGTGACAAGAAAACCGATGGCGATGCCGCAACGTATAAAATCGGGGCAGTGTTTTCGGTGACAGGGGGGGCCTCATTTCTCGGTGAACCGGAAAAAAAGACGGCTGAAATGATTGTGGAGAGGGTCAATAAAAATGGCGGCATTAACGGGAAAAAGGTTGAATTGATCGTCATGGACTCTGAAGGGGATGCGACGAAAGCCTCTCTGCATGTTAAAAAACTGATGACAAAAGACAACGTGCTTGCTGTAATCGGGCCTTCAACCAGCGGAAACTCGATCGCCGTGATTCCCCTGGCCGAAAAAAATGAGACCCCCCTGGTTTCCTGTGCGCTGAGTTACAAGATCGTGCATAATGACGAGACAGGCAAACCTTACAAATGGGTCTTCAAGGTCGCCCAGTCGGACAGTCAGGCGGTTGACATGATCTACACCTATCTGGTTGCAAAAGGTATCAAGAAAATAGCGTTGATGACGGTGACGACTGGATATGGCGCAAGCGGCCGGGAGGAGATGATCCGTCTGGCACCCAAATATGCTCTGGAGATTGTGGCTGAAGAGAAATATGGCCCCAAGGATACCGATATGACCGTTCAACTGACAAAAATCAAATCGTTCGGCCCAGAGGCTATCATCAACTGGTCAGTGGGTCCGACACAGGTCACCGTCGTTAGAAACTGGAAGGATCTGGGAATGGTCAATATCAAACTGGTGCAGAGTGCGGGGTTTGGCAGTCTGAAGAATGTCGAGCTGGCAGCTGGAACGGCTGAGGGCGTTCTGGTGCCCCTGGGAGCGGTTAATATCGCAGGATTGCTGCCTGCCGATCATACTCAGAAGGCAGTCACCATGGAATACCTGAATGAGTACCAGGGAAAATACAATGAAGCGGTCTCAACCTTTGGTGGTCATGCCTGGGACTCTTTGAACCTGGTTCTGAAGGCAATCGAAAAGGTCGGTGGTGACAAGGCAAAAATCAGAGACGAAATTGAAAATACAAAAGGGTTTGTTGGTCAGCACGGGGTTTTCAATATGTCTGCAGATGATCACAATGGCCTGGACAAAACCGCGTACAACATGGTGGTTGTTAAGAACGGAACCTGGGCACTGGCCGAATAGAGAGAATCAAAACCGGATGAGGGTGGTTCCGTATCATCCGGATCAGCATGGGCCCTATAGGAGAAAAAAAATGGTAGTGCTTGTCGAAGGTTGCTTTCATGGATAATTTCAAGCCATGGATGATTCTGCGTGTCAAGGACGTCGATGTCATTTTTGGAGGTCTTGCCGCACTGAAAGGGGTGAGCTTTGAACTCAGACCGGGCATCATTAAAGCCATTATCGGGCCCAATGGCGCTGGAAAAAGTACGCTGCTCAACGTGATAACCGGTTTGATCGAGGCAGATCGGGGGACTATCAAGTTCAAGGGGCATTTCCTGGATCATGTTCCCCCCCATCGGGTGTCCCAGATCGGTATTTCACGAACATTTCAACATGTTGAGACCTTCAAGAAAATGACAGTGGCTGAAAACGTCATGGTAGGCAGGCATAATCACATGTTTACAAACTTCTTCGAGTGCGGACTCAAACTGCCCAAAGTACGTCGGGAGGAGGTCCGTATTCGGGATGAGGCCATGGAACTCCTGGAGTTTATTGGCCTGGAGCATAAGGCTGATGAAGAAGCTTCCAGCCTTCCCCTGGGGGACCAGAAGTTGATGGAAATCGCAAGGGGTTTGGCCACTCAGCCGGATCTGATCTGTCTGGATGAGCCAGCGGCGGGGTTGAATGAATCAGACACCAAAAGAGTCTCCCGCATCATTGAGCAGATACAGATGCGTGGGATTGCCGTTTTGCTGATTGAACATGATATGAAGCTGATCATGGATATTTCAGATGAAATTCTGGTTTTAAACCATGGGCAGAAAATCGCTGAAGGAACCCCGGCAGAGATTCAATCTAACCCCAAGGTGATTGAGGCGTATCTGGGAGGAGAGATCGACAATGCTTGAAGTAAAGAATATACGAGTCTTCTATGGTAACCTGAAGGCTCTTGATAATATCTCTCTGAAAGTGGATGCGGGACAGATTGTCAGCATTATTGGGGCAAACGGTGCCGGAAAATCGACATTGTTGAAGTCCATTTCGGGGTTGATTCGGGATTTTGAAGGTGGGGTCCGCTTCAACGGACGTGATATTTCTGCCCTGTCTCCAAGCAGCATCGTCAACCTGGGAATTTCACATGTACTGGAAGGAAGACAGCTGTTTGCATCACTTTCCACGCTGGATAATCTGAATTTAGGCGCCTATGTCTTCAAAAGTCGAAAAAACCGGACACTGGTTGAAGAATCAAGGGAGCGGGTGTTTGATATTTTTCCGATCTTGAAAGCGCGGGCAGGTCAATTTGCGGGCACACTCAGTGGTGGGGAGCAACAAATGCTGGCAATCGGGCGCGCTCTGATGGCTAAACCACGACTGCTTCTGCTGGATGAGCCATCCCTGGGATTAGCTCCCAAAATAGTAAAGGATATTTTTGAAATTATAAGAGATTTGAATCAGCAGGGGGTCACCATCCTGCTGGTGGAACAGAATGCAAAACTGGCACTCCAGAGTTCGAACTTCGCATATGTGCTGGAAACAGGATCCGTGTTGCTTGAGGGCACAGGAAAAGCGCTGTTATCTGATAACATGGTTCAACAGGCCTATCTGGGAGCCATCAAACCTGCCGTATAAGAATCACCTCTTGACATTTCTCCGTAAAACCAACTGCCTGCTTCCTTAAGCTGTGTTCTTCTGTGCGGCACAAAAGAGAAACACAAGGTATCTTTCAGAAGCATCATTCGTAAACGCCCCCTTTGGATGATCTGAAATCTGAAAGGACTGCTGGTACCCAGTCACCTGGCTTTTTTCAGCCGCCACTCCATTATCTTGAGATTGGTACGATACGCCATCTGTGCAATCTCCGGAGTCGGACAGTGCATGGTATAGTTGTATGGGAGTTGTCTGAAATTTTCCGGTTCTTTTTCCACTACAACAGGATCTCCCTGATTCAGGTAGCAAAAATAGGAGTTAAGTTTGTGTTCCATGGTCTTTCCATTTCTTATTTTTCTTATTGCATGAAAGATGAAAATAAGAATGCAACCTCCTTGCCTGGCAATGAGCCAACCTCAAAAAATCCATAATCCTCTGTAGTTCCCTTTCTTTCTTTGAAGTACCGCTTTTACAGATTGTCTTTTTCCTTTATGTCTATGCCGATTTGTGATATCCTTTAGGCGACAATAAATTTCGGGGTTCTCTCAGCGTTTAATGGAATTGGTTATTGCTAGCCTGTTACAGTTTTATAGTCAGGAAAGGGAAGATAAAGTCACTTCGAGGCTTTCCGGTGGATGCTTGGCTTTAAACCAACTTAAAGTAAAATTGCTAAAATGGGGCGGCTATGAAACAAATCTTAACCAGTCTGATGGAGAAATCAACGGAACAGGAAGAGGTGGCTGAAGAGGTGATCTCTTTTGAGGATTATTTGGAACTTGTTAAAAAAGAGCCATGGATTTCCAGGAATTCAACCCAGCTGATGCACGACATGATCCTGTCCAAAGGGGTGGAGCATGCCATGAGTGCGGGAAAACCGGTCAAACATACCTATCGGTTTTTTGAAAGTGAGGATCTGGTCGGTCCGTTTGTGGTGTTTGGCCAGCAAAAGGCCAAGGAAAACCTGATTGAAAAGATTCACAATGCCAGCCGAGGACTCGAATCATCCAAAAGACTCTGGATACTGCTCGGTCCTCCTGGATCTGCAAAATCCAGATCCATGGACGGTATCAAGATCGCTTTAAACCGTTATTCCCTGTCTGAAGAGGGCAAAACCTATTTTCTTCTGATCCCGACAGTGGATGAACGGTTGAAAGATAAGGCTCTGTTCAAGGAAAAGGATATCTACTATCTGCAGGCGCCGCTTTTCGAATCTCCCCTGCTGGTCATTCCACAGGCGATCCGGGGGAAACTGACCGAAGAGTTGATGCAGGCCGTTGATAAGAAGGCGATCAGTAAATGGTTGAAACGCCATCCTCACTATGACAATGAGTTTGCCATCAAGATTGATGGCTTGATCTCTCCTTTTACGGATTTTGTGATTAAAGATTTTCTGCGGGCTAAAAGACTCTCTTTTCCTGACCTGATCCCCTATTTAAAAGTGAAACGGATGATTTTTGATGCCCGGACTAAAAGCGGGATCGGATCCTACACACCCAGGGATGAGAAGAGCCAGGAGGCTGGTTCACTGGTTGGAAACATCGACTACAGTCTATTACCCCGCTTTGGCAGTGAATCCCACCCATTGGTTCATGACTACAAGGGGGAACTGTGCGCCGGTGCCAATGGATTTGTCGAAATTCATGAAATTCTGAAACTGTCTGATAAATTTCTGTATGAATTGCTGTTTGCCACCCAGGACCGTTTCTTCAAGCCGGAAGGCCAGTCTCCCATACCCTTTAACGGGGTAATTATCGGGCATACCAACTTTCATGAATTCAACATGTTCATGTCAAATCCGACTTTTGAAGCACTGCGATCGCGGACGACATTCATCGAAATGCCTCTGTCTGTGGATTATAAACAGGAACAGCAGATATATGCCTTTACCTATTCCAATGAGGTCCGGGCATGGAATAAAAAGAAAAAGCACCAGGCGCATATTGCGCCCCACAGTCTGGCATTTTTGAGTCTTGTCGCGGTCATGTCCAGGCTTTACGGATCAAAGCAGAATGAAAATCTCTCTCTGCTGCAAAAAGCCCTGATTTATGCTGGAAGAGCGGACAGTGGGGTGGATAATAATATGGCAAAAATGATTCTGGAAGAATTTGAATACGTCAGGCCCTCAGAGGGAACTTTCGGACTGGATCCCCGGTTTATCCAGAATGTGGTCGAGTATACCGACCATTTTCAGATCAGTGAGTATGCCGCCAACGTCAACAAACTTCGGGAAGAATCCGGAGATCATGCCATGCTGACCTCCATTGCCCTGCAAAACCCCTGTGTGACTCCGTTGGATCTTTATGTAAGGCTGGAGCACGCCTTAAAGGAAATTTTTGCGACGGATAAAACCAAATTAAGTCATTATGTGGAAAAAATTACCCCTCAGGCCAAAAACTGGATTTTCGGTCAGATCGCCAGTGATGTCTACAGTGCCATTCTGAGGGATGATTCGGTAATCGAAACCACCTGGAAAAAGTATGCGGATCATGTCCGGGCGTACGCCCACAGTGCCAAAGTCAAGCATGATGTGACCCAGATGGATGTCCAACCGGACGAGAAATTCATGCAGGCCATTGAGCAGTACCTGGGGATTCCAGACCGGGATGTTTTCAGAAAAGAACTGAGCGATGCCATTGCCAGTGTCAATTTTGCCGTCCTGCTATCGGATGAGCCCTCTTATCAAAGTGCCATTAAGAAATATGTCTTTGAAAACGAATTCAAGGCCAGTGAAAACATGAAACTGCTGGGTTGGATAAAAAGTGGCACCAGCGCTGCCAATATTCATGTCAAGGAGCAGGAGCACCTGAACGAAACGATTAAGTATCTGATCGAGACCAAAGGATACTGCGGGAAATGTGCCTTTCAGGCACTGAGTATTACAGCAAATGCGTCCAGTATTGTTACTTAATGAGATCGGATAAAATCGCGGGTCACACCCCTATCGGATGGTCGTTCACAACCTGATGATGACGGGAGCTGGTGACAGATAACAGGATGGTCAAATGCAGGAAGATAAAATCAATTCGAATGAATCGGAGGGTGTGTTCAACGATTTTATCGACGAGAAGGTCTCGGATATGATCGATGAAATCCTGAATGAAGGAAATCTTGATACTTTGGGTGATCGGGGAAGCGAAATTATTGTTGAGATAGATGACATTGTCGTCCCAACCTTTTCCTATGGTGATGGCAGCGAGGGACAGGGCGGTGGTGGTCAGGGTCCGGGCAGAGAGGGGGGGAAAATTCGCTTTAATCTTCCTTTTAACAAGTTTATGGCACTGCTGGCGGAAAAACTCAGGTTACCTAATTTGACAAAGGAAGGGAAAGGCAAGATCAAAGAGGTCTCATACGAATTCAGAACCTTTGCTCCGGTAGGTGTGATCCTGGATAAGAAAAGAACCTTCAAGCGGTCGCTTCGCACCAGTATCGGGACAGGAACCTATGCTCCCGCCCAGGGGAGGTATGATATCCAGTTCCTGAGAAGGGATAAACGGTTCAAGGTCCCGCAGCGGGTTGAAAAACCCCGGTTCAAAGCGGTTGTGTTTTATATGGGGGATATCTCCTACTCCACCTATGGGCAGCGGCTGGCGTCAGAGAAAAAGATGGTTAATTTTATCAAGAACTGGCTGGATTTCAACTATGGTGCGCGGAATGTGGATCACCGGTTTTTTGTCCACGATGTGAAGGCCTATGAAGTTCAGGAAAATGAGTTTTATCAGGTCGGGAATATTGGAGGCACTCGGGCGGCCATTGTATTTGAGTTGATATACCAGATTGCCTTCGGAGAGTACGATACCGGGACAACCAATTTTTACGGGTTCTATTTTGGGGATGGAGAGATTTTCGGATCGGATGGCCAGGAAATCGTCCAGATTCTGAAAGAGGATATCTGCCCGGTCTTCAACCGGATTGGGGTTGTTGAGGTTTTCCCATCCCAGTGGAGTAAACTGATTGTGGAACTGGAGAAGGAATTTGTGTTTGACCGGATCGTCCGTTTGAGTCGGTACCGCTCCAATTCGGACACGGTCCTGACCATCAAAAAACTGTTTGCTGAACCTGGTCAGGAGTGATGGCAATTGGTTCTGAGCCTGAATTCTGTTGAAGGATGATTTTATTTGGAGTCAGCTTATGAAACCAGTGAAAACGGATCCTGTACTCCACGAATTGGAATCCCGTGTTATTTGGCACGCCAATGACATGGGGCGAACCCTGCCTGAAATACGGTTTTTTATTCTGGATCGTATTGAATTCGCCTCGCTGCTGGAAAAACATGTTTACCCGACCAGTCCTGTGAATATTTGGGAGGGTAAACGCATGGTGACTAAAAAATTCAATATTGAAACAGGTCAGGAATCCAGCCTCTACTATGAGGTCGTCCAGACCGGCAACCCCGCCTATGCCTATCTGAACAACAGTAATTCACCCATGATGCAGGCTTCAGTGATGGCGCATGTGGTGGGACATTGTGAGTTTTCAGAGTTAAACGTGCTGCAGGACTCAAATCCGGATCGAACCGAGTATGTGATGCATTTGGTGAAAAAGGTCAATATGGGGCAGCAGCAGATGGGAGAAAAAAACTACATTCAGTTCTGGAACGCTGCGGAATCTGTCATACCACTGATTGCTCCTCACTCTCAGCATAATCTTGCCCATTCTGTCGAAGACGATTCTTTTCGGTACAAGGAGGCTGAATCGGTTGAGAACGACAGTCCCACGCCAAAGCTCATGAGGCCTTATTCATACACAATGGATGTTCTGCTGCAGTATGATTCGGTGGAAGTTGCCTGGGAAAAGGAACAGAAAAAAAAGGATCATCAGGAACAGATCAGCCGCAAAGGGTTCCGACTCTACCGACCCTGTCAGGACATACTGGGCTTTCTCTGCCGCTATGCCCCGACAAGCAGGGCTGAAAAGGCGATTCTGGATTATATGTATGTCTCCCATTCATCCCATGATTTTGTCATTCGATCGCAGATCATGAATGAGGGCTGGGCTATGTACTGGGAAAAGAAAATCATGTTGAAACTGTTTGCGGAAAAAGCGGTCAAGGGGGTTATCGATTATGCAAGAGTATTTTCGGGGGTCTGCTCGCCACGTCCTTTCTTCATGCGCAATCCCTACCACCTCGGCTACCATCTTTGGAATCACATCGAAGAACTCTATCGGGATGGTAAGGTAGAGTTGGAATTTATTGAGGAGACCGATCAACACAAGAAAGAGACCTGGAAGAAACCAGCCAGAACAGAGCCTGTGGCTGCCATGGAACACTTGGTAAGAACCATTACGGATTATGAGTTTCTGAGGCGGTTTCTGTCGGAAGAGCTGGTGGAAGCATTTTACCTGAACAGGATACCGAAAATGTATGTCAACATGCTGGGATTGAACAAGGAGACAATCATCCGGGACGATTCCCAATTTGTCTGGATTGATCCTCGACTTGTCAAAGAAGAGATGTTGATGTTTTTTACCCATTTCCAGCGCCCACGGATATATCTCATTGATACCGATTTCATTGATGGTGGCTTATTGCTTTTGCACAGAAATGACGGCAAAAAACTACGCAAGGATTGGATCCGGCCGACACTCCGGAACATTCACTATATCTGGAAAGGGGCTGTATCCCTTGTCAGTGGGGGCTCTCTGTTTACCTATTCGAATAACCGGCTCTCTGAAAAGAATGTGCCGGAGATGACATTTGAGCAGGTCATCGAACAGATGAAAAAATCGGAAAAACCCATAAGCGCATGAGGGGGTATGGAAACACTGAACCTCAGGGAACTGTTAGCAGGACAGAAGAAAAAAAGCCTACACTTTTCTGATTTTATGAATGATGTTGTTTCAGATCCCTATGCCCATCTTCACACATCATCATCTTTGATATCCGATGCCATCAAGTATTTCGGGTTTGAGATCGTGGTACGGAGTGGGGAACCCATTCTCAGCTATAATGTATTCAAAGATCTCTTTTCAAACGGGATCAATGCGGTTTTTGGCCAGGAACATTGCATCAAGCATATCGTGGACGTTATCGAGTCTTTCGACAATGAAGCCAGTCTAAATCGCGGTATTGTCCTGGTAGGACCACCGGCATCCGGAAAAACCAATATTGTTGACTTGATTGTCAGAGCTCTGGAGGAATATACCAAACAAAAGTCTGTCCGACTGTATACATTCTATTTCAGCTTTTCCAATAAGCAGGGACGAACTATCGAAATCCGTTCCCAGTTTCATCACAACCCTGTTCTTCTCATTCCGGTGACAATGCAGCGCAGCGACGGGCAGATTATTCATCCCCGGAAAGAGGTGTTCGATTTTATCAAAAGACAGGCTGGAAAACAGCAAGAGGTCTTGATTCCGAATTTCTACCAGAATGCCACACTGGATAAGCGGACGCTGGATATATTGGAAGCGTTGATGCAGAATCCCCGAAACAAGGAAAGATCCCTTTACGAAATCCTGGAGGAGTATATCCGCATCGAGGAGATTGAGTTCTCAACATCCCAGGCAAAAGGTATTTCCAATATCGATGATACGAGTTATCTAAGGGCCCGAGCCAATCCCGTTTTTCTGGATGCTGAGAACGCCACGATTCTGAATGAACATATGCCAGGGAAAATACTTTATCGATACGATGGCGCCATTGTTGATTCCAATCGGGGCATACTGCATATTCATGATGCGTTCGGTCTGGATGACGGTTCCAAGGAGAGGGACTATAAACCCCTGCTCATGTTGCTTGGGAGCGGGAAGGTCTCAGTTGAGTCAACCCAGGCATCGGTTGACAATACAGTGGTGATAACAACCAACATTGAGGAGATGAAAAATCTCGATAAAAAACTGGATTCTTCTAAACTCCTGGACCGCATTGAGCGCGTACCGGTCAATTACCTTCTGGATGCAAACTCGGAAATGGATATTCTGCGACGGGATATGTCCAATATGCGGGAGCAATATGACGTCGATCCCAATCTATTGAGAATTGCAGCCTACTATTCGGTCTTAACGCGCTTGCTGCCGCCGGTCCGCAAGAACCTGCCCGAGAACTGGAGTGAAGAGAAAAAAAAGCTCTATCATTCCATCACACCCGAACAGAAATTGTATATCTACGCGGCACACAGTGAAGATCCAGTGCGCACCATTCAGGAACTGCCCCATTGGCATCCATTTCATAATGAAATGATGCGGATGAATCTGAACAGCTTTGATGCAGCGTCCTTTTCCAGCTATATTGTGGCCCACCCCCGTGCTGTTCATTTGAGGGAAAGCAGCCTTTTCACCAATGACCAGTTGCAACTGATTGACAATGAATTCATGCGGGTGCTCTGGAACGAGCATTTCCCCAATGAAGGCATCAGTGGTATCTCGGTCAGGCAACTCCAGAATATCATGCGGAATACCATCGTTCATTCTGATGGAAGGAAAATTCATGTTGGTATTTTTCTCAAACAGCTGAGTCGAATCATTGATGAGGGACCTGAATTGCATCACTGGCTGGCAACAGATGACACCATCAAAAAAGAAAGACCACCGGTTCCCTATATGCGCTATGGGTATACAACAGAAGAGAGCGATATTGAAGGCATAGGAAATTACGGGCACTTCAGGAATCTGGTGGATGTTGTGCGGAATCTTTACTATGCGATCCTGAAAAACGAGATCACGGTCTGTACGGTCGACCGTGATCCTCTGCAGATAGAGTTGGATCTAAGGCGTTATATTCAATATGCACTCCTCAATAGTGCGGTCCAGAATAAGGCCTTTTCCCATATTATGGTACCCAAATTCTCCTTTGTAGATCCTCAAACGGGACAGAAGGTTGAGAAACCGGATATCAACTTCATGCAGGCATTAGAGGTTATCATTGACTCGGAAAAGGATACGGAGAAAACACGGGAAGAGATGGCCCAGAAGTTTTTAAAATGCCAAAGCCAGAATGAGATTAAACTGGAAGAAAACAAATCGATTATCGCTTCCAGAGAAGACCGTTTTCTGAAATGTTTTGCCAGTGAATACGGTCTGCTGCTATCCCATCGAAAGGTGGATGAAGGTATTAATCCCGAGCAACTGAAGAATGCCTTCTTTCATCAGAAGAACAGTCCTGAACGCATGAGCCAGTACAGCACAACGATTCACGATATGATGGAAAACATACTCAGCAATATGTGCCGATTGTACGCCTACTCAGAGGATATCGCCCTGGATACGGTGGTGTTTGCCCTGCGAAAGGATATCATCCGTTTTGAAGAGATTTTACGCTAGTGTCATGTCAAGTCTTGAATGTCGCTTTGATTGCACAGAGATCAGGGCAACCATAACGCGACCATCTCCCCCATTGGCTGCTGGTCCCGATCTGAGACAGTTGACTTGACACCCGTCTGGTAATAACCATTCGGGGACATGTAATAATTTGCAAAATAACAACAGGTTGAATCCAAAAGACTTGACAATTCACCCTATCTAAATTACTAAACTGATATACAATAGAAGGAAAAATTGTATATCAGTGCTCAGATAAGCAGCTAAATACACTCAGAACGGGAATCGCACCAGGACATTGAAACGAGAGAGAGGAGGAAGCATGAAAATAATGGTTTGTTATGATGGGTCAAATATTGCGAAAAAAGCGCTGGAACTCACGTTGAAGTACGCAAAAGCTTTAAATGCCCATGTCATTGCCGTAACAGCTCTTGAAAATGATCAAGAAAAACATCTGGATGATCTTGGCCATGCTGAGAAAATACTGGAATACGCAAAGAATTTTCTCAAGATCGATAGCCTGAGTTGCGAAACAAAAATGCTGCCTTCAAACAACCTTACCGTTGCCGAAAACATCGTTTTTTTTGCTGAACAGGAAAGGGTTGATCATATCATTCTCGGAACAGAAAAAAAGTCCAAAGTCGGTAAGTTCTTTTTTGGATCGACTGCCCAGCACGTTATCCTATCTGCTCACTGTCCTGTTGTTGCCGTAAAGTAGAGATCGCAGTAATTAGATCGTGGCGTCTCCTTGCACGGTTTCTGAATACCCCGCTTTATTGGGTGGAACGTCTTTTCCAGCACACGTTCCACTTAATTCTGCAGATCTCAATATTCGGCAGAAAAAAAGTCCTTCTCCGGGGGAAGCAGGAAAGTTACCAACCCATTTACGATGATCAATTATCGTGCTAGGGTGTTCTGAAAGACAACATGCAGTGCACCCCTTTGTTCACAACCCGGATGAATTGACCAAATGCACTTTGTCCGGTTGGAAAACGAAGCGGATAATTGGGTCGACTACCCAGAGGGGGAGAGAATCACAATGCCTTTCTAAAAGCGCATTGAATTATCATCCAGCCTAGATCCAAAATCACCCCCAGCCATTTCCCGAATCATCACTGACTCTGACGAGCAAAAAAGACTATGCGGAAGAGATCCGATATCAAGTTACTGGCAATTGACGATGATCCGGTGGTCTTGAACAGCATTGCCGGCTATTTTGAGGACTCCGGGTATACTGTCATTACTGCCGGTAACGGTCAGGAAGGCTTGGACCGGTTCAGAGAGGTTGATCCCGATATCATGCTGGTGGATATTAGAATGCCTGAAATAAATGGACTGGATGTTTTGGCAACTGCGGCGAAAGAGAACCCGGAAACGCCGATTATCATGGTTTCAAGCACCAACACGATTCAAGATGCCATTGAAGCACTGAGACTTCATGCCTGGGATTTTGTAACAAAACCCGTTTATGACATGAAAGTGCTTGAACATTCTGTTGAAAAAGCACTCGAGAAAGCAGACCTGTTGAGGGAGAATCGCCAGAATCGACTGAAACTGGAAGAACAGACTGTCGCGTTGACGGTTGTCAATGTTCAACTGCAGTCCGAAATCAGCGAACACGAGCGCACATTTGCCGATCTGAAGAAGAGCGAGGAAAAGCATCGACTTCTATTTGACAATATCGGTGCAGTTGCCATCTATTGCGATCTCAATGGCAGATTGCGGATGGCCAATCAAGAAGCCATCTCATTTTACCGGTTGGATCCCGATCGTTTATCTCAAAAACGCATTCAAGATATATTACCAAAAGACCTGTCAGATGTTTTTACAGAACGTTTTGAACTACTCCATAAAACCGGCGCCGGGAGACAATATGAAGATGAATTCCGGATTGACCAGAAAGGGTATTGTTTTTTGACAGCCCTGCAACCTGTCGTTGATCAAAACAAAGTGATTATCGGGATCCAGGCGGTTTCCCATGACATTACGAATCGAAAGCTGGCTGAAGAAGAGCTGAAGAAAAAAAAAGATGAGTTGGCTGACCTGAATCTTTCCTTGGAGCACAGGGTTCAGGAACAAACAGAGGAACTTGCAAAGAAACTGATCACGGATGAGCTGACCGGGCTATTTAACAAAATCAAGCTGGATAGTGTTCTGCACCAAAACGAAGAGCTGGTCCTCTTGTTGATAGGACTTGACAACTTTTCCCAGATCAATACCTTTTATGGTTTTGAGGCCGGTGATGAGCTTCTGAAGAAACTGGGCCAATTCCTGCATGATAATCAACCGGAACACAGCTTGCTCTTTCGTAGAACATCGGCTGAATTTGTCCTGCTGGTCAGGGGAACTTCCATGGAAATGGCCGGGGCACATGCAAGAGAGCTGCATCGTAAGGTGTTTAATCAGAACTTTGTCCTTGGCAGCGGCATCTCCATTCAAGCTACGGTAACCATCGTTGGGACCCATGGTAGTGGCCCGGATGTTCTGAAACAGGCGCATCTGGGGATGATCGAGGCGAAAAGAAGAGGCCGCAATCGGGTATTTATCCTGACCCAGGAAATGGTGGTTGAAGAACGGCAAAAAACCAATATGCACTGGATGAACCGGGTCCGGAAAGCACTGAAGCACGATTTCATCATTCCGTTTTTTCAACCCATCATTGACAACCGCACGGGTCTGATAACGAAGTACGAGTGTCTGTCAAGAATGGTTGAAAACGGAGAGGTTGTTTCGCCGTATCTGTTTCTTGATGCTGCGAAAATGGTTGGCATGATTCATGAGTTGACCCAGGTAATGATCCGTAAAAGTGTTGATATCTTTAAGAACACATCATTTGAATTTTCTATCAACATTACTGAAGATGATTTGAAAGAGGGATTTCTGGTCAGATACATGAGGTCACTCTTTCAGGAAGTTGCCATTTCTCCTGAACAGATTGTTTTCGAAGTTCTGGAGGGTATCAGTGTGACAGACTCGGATCAGGTACTGGAACAACTAACAGCGCTCAAGGAAATCGGGTGTAAGATTGCGATTGACGATTTTGGTGCTGAACAGTCTAATTTCAGTCGCTTACTTGAACTGAACGCAGATTTTATTAAGATTGATGGAAAATTCATCAAGAACATCCATACTGATGTGAAAAGTTACACCATTACGAAAGCGATTACACGCCTGGCCAAGGATATCGGAACACAGGTCATTGCCGAATTTGTTCACTGTGAAGCGGTACAGGAGAAAATCTGCGAATTGGAGATAGACTTTTCCCAGGGTTTTTATCTTGGCAAACCTGAACATAAAATTCGGATGACCTGAGAAAACAGCCTCTATTTTTGCTGACTATCGTCATTTTCTGCATCCTGCAATTTCACCACTTAAGTGACTCGATTTGATCGATAAACCATTACTGAACAACTCGCTCCAAAAGCCTGACAGCGGTTGCAGGGTCAAATCAGGAGTTTTTCAGGCGGCATCGTGAAAAAAGGACAGGCTTCAGATCCTGATCCTGACGGTAGCAATCAATAACGATTCAGAAAAACAGGATTAAGTCGAAACCCGACTGCATACCTACCTTTCCATGGAAAATTCCCAAAATAAAATAGATACCCCGCCCGCAAAGGAAGGGAAAAAAGAGGATATTGACAAGCGGATCGCCCAGAAAATTGAAGAGCTTGATGCTTTGATGAAACGCATCCCGGATACCCCCGCGTTTCTGGGATCCGATGTGAAGTACCCTGAAAAAAGCGGTAGATCATTCCTGGGACCGAAAAAGATGCCTAATATCACAGAACTTCGTGAAGAGGTGAATCGTTTTGCCGAACAGAAGGAGATAAACAATCCGAGGAAAAAAATAAAGCGCCTGATAAAAAAATATCCATATTTTGCTGACCTCAGAGCCTTGAATGGGATCCAGATCTTTAACGATACGGCTCAAAGTGGACTTAATGAACGTAAACTCATTATCCTGGAAAGCGCTCTGGTTGAAATAGCCAGCGCCCTTCACAACGAAGGTATCAGTATTTACAATGCAACCTGGTTTATAAAAATCTACCTGAAATACCTTGAGCATCTCAAAGAGCGGATCTCGCGGGAACAAAGCAGCATTACAGGCCATTTTAACTGGCATATCCGGAAGTTATCAGACGGACTGCAGCAAAAACTCCTGTTGATTGCCTCATTACTGTCGGTAAAAGACAAACTGGGTGGACTGGTCATGCTCAATACAAAATTGAAAGGTTCTGTCTATGTTTCCGGTTGTATTTCCAAAGATGAAATTCGACAGGCATGCGCCGCTATCCAGCATGATGAAACGAAAACGGTTGGTGTTGGAAAAACAGCCAATTATATAATCCTGGTGATAATTACATTGGGCCTTCTGTTTGCGAGAATTCCAGTTCTAAAAAACCTTGTTAAGGACATCCTGGCGACGATACCCGATGTATCAAAGGACTTGCTCCTGCAAAAAAGCATGATCCGGACCATGATAGGGGTGACGGATTTCCAGCTTTCCCTGGCCAGGGGGAATCCTGATGAATCCAGAGAGGTAGCGGAAACGTTGTTCAAACGGTGTTCATTGCTGATTTCTCAGCAACTTGAATATGGCGCCCTGACGAAGCCCCATGAAGTGGATCCCTTTTTAAAAGGCGCATGGGTCGCCAAGGAATCGGCAGGGTTATTCAACAATCCCGAATACAAAAGAATGCTGGAAAAAGCGGTGAGGTTTCTGAAAAGGATTATGGAAAACGCAGATCGAATTAAAGGATCCTATGATCTGGCCAGACAACTTCAAATTGAAATTCAGATGATTATGGCAGAATATGGCTGGGAAGATGATAAATATGGATACCAGACAGACAATTGATGAAGCATTTCAACAAGCCCCACAGTCGTTTCTGATGGTGTCAATGCCATGCTGACCATCCACCCCCTCTATCTTGACAATCATCTCCTGGTTGTCTGTAAACCAGCTGGTATACTGATTCAAAGCGATATCACCGGGGATTTGTCTCTCCTGGAAGCTGCCCGCCACTATCTCAAGGAGACATTTGATAAACCAGGAAACGTCTTTCTGGGAATGGTCCACCGACTCGATCGTCCTGTTTCGGGTGTGGTTGTTTTCGCCAAAACATCCAAGGCAGCCAGTCGCTTGTCGGATCAGTTCCGCAAGAAAACAGTGGAGAAAAAATATTGGGCTCTGGTTGAAGGAAAACCCCCGAAATCAGGTGTGCTCTCGAACCGGATCGTTCGGGAAGGGGTCAACAGCAGGATAACAAACGAAACAATCGGAAAGGAGGCTGATCTGTCGTTTCGCCGGATCCTGTACTCCAACAATACCTCACTGATAGAAATCGTACTGGGGACGGGCAGACATCACCAGATCCGGGTTCAGTTAGCGCATATAGGATTTCCAATCATCGGAGATTTCAGGTATGGTTCGAAGGTAAAATTTCCCAACAGGGCTCTGGCACTTCACGCGAGGTCAGTGACAATCAACCACCCGGTTCGCGGGAAACGGATGATCTTCGTTGCTCCGCTCGATACCATCTGGCCTGAAGAAGTAAAAAACATCCAGACAGGCTAGCACTCATTTATTTCCAGATGAAATGCTGTTCACGTGCGTTATGGATGGCTGAAAATGGCGCTAAGGCAATATTATTATGGGAAAAAAACGGTTGTAAACCCATCCTGTCTCTGATAGGTATGAACGATAATGTGTGGCTTCAATTTGGATTTGCGTGAAGTCGCGACAAATTAATTAAAGGAGTAGTCCGCATCTGTCTGACGACTTCTGCAAGCGAAAACAGGTCTGGCGGGAACAACGCGGACGACGCTGCTTATGAGGATAACGGACTGGAACAAGACACCATCACTGGCTACCAACAAAAGCTGGTTAGAAGCTTAAGCACGCTAACGTCAAGAGGAAATCATGTCGAAGAAAGTCATCGTTGAAGAGAAAGAAGTCACCTGTTATGAAATAATTAAAATTGGTCCGGAGAGTGAGGATTTTGATGATTCAAGGCGGCAAATTGCACTTAAAAACAGTTTTGGTCGCCACATTATCTTTGTTAAGGGACCGGAGATTGGTGAAAAGAGCTTTGCAGATGATCTGCAGGAGCAGATCAGAAACCTAAAGGATCTGGTTGCCATAGAAGTCAGTCCTGCCTTAAGCGAATCAGAAATCAGGCTGGTCATTGAAAAAAGCCTGGGAACCCTCGTGATTCAGTCCCAATTCAGTAATTCAGTTTTTATCCGTTATGTTTCGTTTGGACTGGGCGAATTGACTGTTCGACCTATTGATTTAAGGTTTGGGACCGCGTAGCCGGGATACAGCATATTGGAAATAAAAGAAAAAAGGGATTGGAGTTAGTGATTGGCCGGATAAGGTCTGAAGCGTCTTCAAATTAGACCATTGGTCAAAGAGATACGTGTGATTCATGTGATGCTGAATTTAATCAGAGAAATATAGATGAAACCGATTATTTTTCTGCTGGGGCTTTTTTACCTGACCAGTATGTTTGTACCGCCGGTTAAAGCCGTCGATTTTATTCTCAGGAATTCGAATGGCGTATATATCTACAATTGCGTGAATTCCTGCGGACCAGTCCAGGTGCGCAAATCCGGGAAGTGTGAGTTTTTTGTCCAGTCTGTTTATTATAATGGTATCGTAAAGGCATGTGAGGCTGAGATTGCCGCATTGAAAGCCTGTGGAGAACTTAAGTTTGATCAACCCATCAAGAAAGAGTTACTCAATCCCGCCTGTCGCTAGTTGAAGCGTTCCTGGGACGCTATAGTCGCAATGACCAATTAAAAGTATAAATATCAGTTAAATAAGAAATTTGACTTTTGGTGTCTATGTCGTTAACCTAGACTATCCATATGGGTAACGAAAAACAGATGCAGATATCTTTCAACGCACACATTAGTAGGGAGCGCTGTGGATGAATTCTCACGGCTGCTTCTCTGCAAAACAGTTTCGATAAAGCGTTACAGAGGGTAGGATGAAATGAAGGGGGAAATACTGAAGATCCTGTCGGAGAACCGAGAATCCGTCTACTCAGGTGAAAAGCTCAGCGAAGGGCTCGGTGTTTCAAGGGTAAGTGTCTGGAAACATATCAAAAAACTGCAGCAGCTGGGTTACCGAATTGAATCATCTGCTGTTGGCTATCAGCTGGTGAGTTCCCCTGATGCGCTGTACCCCTGGGAATTTCCCACATGGGAACCTAATATTCATTATTACAGTGAAGTAGATTCAACGATGACTATTGCAAAGGAACTGGCCGGCAAAGGAAGCCCCCATTTTACGGTCATTATTGCAGAAAAACAACGAAGCGGCAGGGGACGTTTGAGCAGGACCTGGTACTCTGACACAGGTGGTCTCTATTTCACTATTATCCTCCGCCCGCTGATTCCACCGTCTTTGATGAGTCGCTATGGATTTGCAGCATCACTGGTTCTGGCAAGAACCATCCAACGCCATTTTGATATTGATGCTCGCGTGAAATGGCCGAACGATATTCTTGTCAATGAAAAAAAGCTGTGCGGGATGCTGAGTGAAATGGAGGTTTCCGATGACAGGGTTGCATTTCTGAATATCGGGATCGGGATCAATGTTAACAACGATCCCACCCATATGGAACCAAATGCAACTTCAATCAGGACCTTAACCGGAAAGACAATACCGAGGAAAAAAGTCCTGACACATTTTTTGGAGGCGTTCGAGAAGGAGATCAGCCGACCAAACCTGGATCACGTACTGACTGAATGGAAAAAATATACCATCACCCTGGGTCGGGAAGTGCGGATTGTTACAACCCAGGATACACAATACGGCAAGGCCGTCGATATCGACAATACGGGGGCGTTGGTCCTGGAACTGCCGGACGGGACGGTTAAAAAAGTCTTCTATGGAGATTGTTTTCATCAACCCTGAAACAGATTGCCCACCATTCCCAACCCGGAACGGAAAATCCTGAATACATAAAAACAGATGACAACGGACAGATCCACTCAACTTCGTTTAACGGTGTATGCCGCTCTTTTTGCAGCACTGATATCAGCTGGAGCCTTTATGGCGATTCCAATTGGCCCTGTGCCTATTGTGCTGCAGAATATGTTTGTTCTGCTGGCCGGCGTATTGCTCGGCTGGAAATGGGGTGCGGCAAGTGTTTTGATTTATCTGCTCGCGGGAGCGGTTGGTTTTCCGGTGTTCTCTGCCGGACGGGGAGGGGTGGCCCATTTGCTGGGACCAACAGGCGGTTACCTGCTGAGTTATATTCCTGCTGTGATCGTGGCAGGAGCCATTTCTGCAGGATTCCGGGTCTCAGCGGACGGCAGTTATCGAAATAAGGTGGTCGGATATATTCTGGGGATGATTCTGGCGTCTGCCATCGTCTACGGAATTGGCGTTTCCTGGCTGAAACTGATGACTGGCCTGACATGGGGGAAGGCATTCGCTGTTGGTATGTTACCTTTTTTAATCGGAGATGCTCTCAAGATAGCCTCTGCAGTCTATATTGCAAGATTACTGCAGCCAAGGATGAGGCTCTAGCCTTTTTCTCCATCGTAAATTCGGCCATGTTCCCGGATTGAGAATGGATAAAACCCGATGGCTTATGGCAGCCCTGTGGAAGGGAAATCCTCCCACAGGGGATTGAATTTGCCGGACTCCAGTCTCAAAAGCGCTTCCCTTGGAATTGTGAAGGTCAGGGCCTTGAAGGGTTTTTCCAATTGATGACACTGTGTAAATTTTGATGAGCCTGATCCAGATAAAAAATCTCTCCCATGTTTTTCCTGATGGTTCTTATGGTATCAGGAATATAGATCTTTCCATTGAAGCGGGGGAGTTTATTGTGATAGCCGGCGCGAACGGCTCCGGGAAAACCACGCTTTGTCGTCATTTGAACGGTCTGCTAAAGCCGACCAGCGGGGACGTATTGCTGGATGGTCTTTCAGTTTCGAAAGACCTCTTAAGAGCGAGACAGATGGTGGGGATGGTCTTCCAGAATGCTGATACGCAGATTGTCGGGGAAACAGTTCAGAGCGATATCGCCTTTGGACCGGAGAATCTCGGGTTGAATCGAGACGAAATTGATGCGCGCGTTGAAAGGGTTCTCAACATTGTCGGTCTTCAGGATCTGAAACATCAGAAGCCCTATCTGCTTTCGGGTGGGGAAAAAAAACGTCTGGTGATTGCAGGGGTACTTGCAATGAATCCCAGAATTCTGGTGTTTGATGAACCCTTTTCCAACCTGGATTATCCAGGTGGACGTCAATTACTGCAACAGATTATCCATCTCCACGAAACAGGTCATACTATCATTGTTGTGACCCATGAACTGGAAAAAGTAATTGCTCATGTCAACCGGTTGGTCGTCATCCAAAATGGACGTATTGTTCGTAGTGGAGAACCGGTTGACCTGATGGGAGAAGTTGAAATATACGGGATACGGGAGCCCTGTACATCGAGATACGGGCAAGGACTGCGATCATGGCTCATATAACTGCTTTTGACTATCATCCCGGAAACTCCTTCCTGCACCTCCTGGACAACCGTTTCAAGCTCGTGATGCTACTCGGCGTGAATCTCGCGGTTGCCCGGTCAAATCCCGGGGGCCTGCTGGGCTTAACCGTCATACTGATACCGATTATTATTAAGCTGCATATCTCATTCAAAAGCGTACTGAAGGAGATCCGTTTCTTTCTGTTATTGCTGTTGTTTGTTTTTACAGCCCGCTCTTTTACCACACCGGGTGTCTCCCTTTTCTCAATAGGAAGCCTCAGTATCACTGAACAGGGTGTCCTGGCCGGTGGACTTGTCTGTTGGCGATTGTTTCTGATTGTCGTGCTGGGACTGCTTTTTATCCGCACCTCCAGAGCAATGGAGATTAAGGCTGCCATACAGTGGTATTTAAAACCGGTTCCATGGATTTCCGGTCAGCGGATTGCACTGATGATCAGCCTGATGTTCCGATTTATCCCCATGATCCTGGAGTTATCGACTGAAATTGCAGAAGCACAGCAATCACGGGCGGTCGGCCGTAGAAAGAATCCCCTGTTTCGGATCCGTATTTTTGTCCTGCCGTTGATGGAGGGGATTTTTAAAAAAGCGGACGAAATGGTTGATGCAATGGAGGCTCGATGTTTTTCTGAAAACCGCACGGACCCTTTACTGTCATGCCAACACAGTGACTGGAGGGTACTTGCCCTGGCAGGCGGTTGTTGCCTCTGGATGCTGTTTGTATGAGAAAGATAGTAAAATATCAGAACTGGTGATGCTGGTTCACAGGGGCATCGTCCCACATGTGAACATTACAATACGATGTGTATTCATGCGAAGTCAGCTGAACCCGGATCTGGGGTACTGCTCTTAGCAGTTGTCTCTGATTTAATTGACATATTTCACCTGTCTTCAGCTATTGTTCATTTTCAGGGCCCATTTTGCCTTGTCTGTGACGGGCGGCTGATAGGTCCGGAAACGCTCGATCAGTGTAAGTGGGTCTTTCTCGACGATGATCATCCTGCGGTGGTCAATTTCAACAAACTGTTCTTCAACAGTATGATCGAGAAAGGCGAGCAGTCTGTCAAAATAGTGACAGACATTTAATAGTCCGCAGGGCTTTCGGTGCATATTCAGTTGCGCCCACGTCCAGATTTCAAAAAACTCTTCAATGGTACCCAGTCCACCCGGAAGTGCAATAAATCCATCAGACAACGCTTCCATCAATGCTTTCCGCTGATGCATGGAGTCGACGATCCTGAGATCTGCAAGCCCGGTAAACGCCACCTTCTGATCAGCCAGTTGCCTTGGTATGATCCCGGTCACGGAACCCCCGGTTGCAATAACACTGCTGGCAATTGCTCCCATCATTCCCACATCGGCGCCACCATATACGAGACCGATGTCGTTTTCTGCAAGTGTGACTCCGAGGTGTCTGGCGGCCTCAGCATATTCCGGCCTGCTACCGGGGCTGGATCCACAAAAAACGCATATTCTTTTCATTTTGATGACGGATGAGAATTTCTGAATGGGAAGATATGGAAAGGGTTAATGCCAGTTACTGTTTCTCATCCATGGAACGAAAAAAAGAAACTTTTGTCAACAAACGATTGATTGAAACATTGTCCTGAAAGACCGTGAAGTGCTTTCATTTAGAAGATCTGAATGTGACTGTAGGGTGCTACCTGCGCTAGAACTTGCAAGTTTCTCGAATGATAAATATTTGCTAAACTCAACCTCAGGTTCAAGGTCGATCAAGACCGCAACACCGTGCGCAGAAAATACAATACTAATATAAAACAGCAGGAAGGCGGACTATGAGAACAATTGGGTTGCTGGGCGGGATGAGCTGGGAGTCCACGCTGACGTACTATCGTTTAATCAATGAAGCAGTCAAAGACCAGCTCGGTGGGCTGCATTCAGCAAAAATCTGTCTTTACAGTGTGGATTTTTCAGAAATCGAAAAACATCAACATGCCGAAAACTGGTTGGCAGCTGCGGAGATCCTGGTAAATGCGGCCAGGAGTGTCGAAAAGGCAGGCGCGGACTTTTTGCTGATCTGTACGAATACCATGCACAAAGTCGCGGCAGAAATCGAAGCGGGAATTGGTATTCCTGTCCTCCATATTGCTGATGCTACTGCTGAAGTGATATTATCTGAAAATATCAGGACGGTCGGATTACTGGGAACAGGGTTTACAATGGAACAGGATTTTTATAAGGGGCGTCTTCAGGAACAGTACGGTCTGAATGTTATCATACCAGAGGTGAACGACCGAAAGGTGGTGCATCAGATAATCTATGAGGAACTCTGTCTGGGGAAAGTTGAGCCTGAATCCCGGCAAAAATACCTGAAGATCATCAATGCACTTTCCGGCAAAGGAGCTGAAGGGGTTATTTTAGGATGCACCGAGATCGCCTTGCTGGTGAACCAGAAAGATACAACCGTCCCTTTATTCGATACCACAGCCATACACGCAAGAAAGGCCGCTCAAATGGCTCTGAAGTCGTGAAAAAATGAAATTACGTCAATAAAAAATCATGAACCAACCAAAGCTCACAGCCATTCATCACGTTGCTTTCGCAACAGCCGACATGGATGAAACGATCTCTTACTGGCGGGATATTCTGGGATTGAAACTTGTTTTGGGCTTTCAAAACGAAGAGGGGCGTCAATATGCGTTTGCCATTTCCAGCCAGATGCTCATCTATTTTTTTGAATGGCAGGATGTAACGCGGGTGAAGAACAAACGACACGGCGAACCGGTGTCCGGCCCGTTTATTTTTGATCATCTGGCGATCTGTCTGGAGTCACTTTCAGATCTTCACATGTTGCAGGATCGGCTCGTCAACGAAGATCTACCCGTATCTGATATTATTGACCATGGTTATATCAACTCCATCTATACCTATGATCCGAATGGAATTCCACTTGAATTCAATATATTACTACCTGGCTTTGATCTGGTAGCGGATCCGGTGTTCGTTGATAACAAGCCGTCCCGGAAGGCCAGAGAAGGGCTGGTGACACCATCCACAAAGAAGGTCGAGATAGAGAATGATGGTGAGATAAGACCTGTCGTCCAGGCATTTGACAGAAAATTTTTTAGAAAATGAAATATATTTTGATCTCAAACATTCCCGGCTTCAGCCGTCCCATGAAGAATGAAGCCAGCACCGTATGATGGATCCGGAAAGATGAAGTCGTGCGCCTTCACCTGTGTTAGAATCCGTCACATGGTTGGTGGTTTGGTTTTCAGATAAGACGGTGTTTTTCGTTTTATAACTTGATAAATACTGTCATAATGTCCTCACCTGAGAGATAACGTATTATTATATAAGTATTTTACTTATTTTGGGCCCCAGGGAGGGTGCATTCTCCGTGGAGGGCTCAACCGTCTTCATTCTTTGGTGTACTGGTAATTCAGCATGGAAATGGAAAGCAGTATCATGAGGCAGTTGCACCGGATTCAGAGAACTGTTCCGGACCGGGATTTCTTTATGCATACTTACCGTCGCAAGGATAAAGACGCTGACAAAAAGAAGAAGAAAGGCGGACTGTTTTCGGGGGGTCCCTTTCTGGGAAGAAAAAAGAAGCCGAAATTCGATCTGATTAAGGCGAGAGAAAAGATCAAAGCCTTTCATAATTCGTTTCTGGCCAATGTCAATCGGAAGGACCGCACGAATCTTCCGGGTGGCGATACGATGAGTATCTCTGAAATGAACTCTTTCAGGCTGAAAATCAGGGAGTCAGCGATGGTCGAGGATGCTGATGTCAATTACCTCGCCCTGGATGGTATCATAAAATTTATTGATATGAAAAACAGTGCGCTTACAACTGGAAAACAAAATATTATTCTGGATAGCCTCAGAAAAATAGGTGAGGCTTTGCTGGCAGACGGCGGGCTAAGCATGTTTCACACCACCTGGTTTTTAAGCACATACAAGGAATACCTGCTTCGTTTCAAGATGTTTCCAAGGTCCGAGTTGGAAAAAATTCAAAAAGAGGGGAACAATGAGGCGAAAGTCATTGCCCAGAGACTGGTTCGCAAACAGTTTGAAATTCCTCATTATCTGCATCTGGTTGATGAGAACCTGTATGAAGTCAGGCAAATAAACCAGTATAGCAAAGATATACTGGTCAAAATGAGTCGGCATGGGCAGGCTGGATGCACGGCGGAGGATATTAAGAAAGCCTTCATTGAGAAATTCAAGGATGAATCAGCGCCAAGCTCGAAAGGCAAGGTCAACGAAGTTTCCATTATTATGGCCTATGCCATGTTGTTTGCCAGAATCCCCATGATGGATCAACTGGTTGAAAACATAAGAAATGCGATCCCCAATGTGCGTCCTGAAGGTATGCTTTACAAACAGAAAATAGTTATTGCCCAGAAGATTACGCTGCTGGAAATTGCCAGGGCGTTGCACCGAAACGATGGTTCTGAAAACTTCACTAAAAAACTAAATCTGCTGGCACACAGTGTTTTTAGACATTGTATTGATGTCATCCAGGAAAATCAGCTGGACCGGATTCCGCTGAAAACTGATATCTATATTCATCCCCTGCTCAAACAGGCCGTTATTGCTATTACCTATAAAAATATATTTCGGCGCAATCAGGATTCATATCTGAAACTCCTGGAAACGTCGAAAAAGTATCTTGACTTCGTTAAGCCATGCGCATCCTCCGGTCACCAGACAATCAGAAATCTGGCCGGACACGCCGAAGTGTATTCCAGGAATATTGATACCATCAGCCGTCAGATCAAGACAGAGGATTCTGCCGGCTACAAGGAACGTGACTTTGGTGATACCCACCAGAATTACTAATACCTGCAGTTTCAGATTGCTATCCATTTGGTAATCAGAAACCCGGGTACGGGACTCGTCAAACACCTCGCTTTTCAGATATTGATCGATTCCAGGCGTCGTTTATTCATACAACCTCTTTTTTCTCTGTTCTGCTATTCTAAATAGCTGAATAAATGAAATAAAACAGGGGTAGTTCCGATTTTATAATTTATTTTTCTACCACCTTACGCTAGTATGAATAATGAAAGAACGAGGCAAGAAACCGAAATGGCAAACCAAAACCGCCAGGCGCATTAACTGAAAAAGCTGATCTCTGCGACCATGAATAGAACTCCTGTCACCTAATCTAATTAGACACGAAAAATGAAACAATCCAGCCGGATAGAAAGAGTAGCAGCTGTATTGAAGGACTGTGACAATTATACAGTCGGTCTGGAAACAATCCAGACATTTTTTGCTTTTTTATCTGAAAACCTGAAACTGCCATGTGAGGTCGTTACGGCAGGAGAGTATGAAAGATACCAATTGGATGCGATCAATAATTCAGAAAATGAATTATTCGGACTCCTGGGGAAAGTCAAACTACTTGCCGATGACAAACGACTCTCCATGATACCGCTTTGTGATTTGAAAGCAGTTGATAATCGTTCAAAAAATTTCGATTTATTAAATACTTATGCCGAGTGGTTCATCAACTATCAATAGCTTTTGCTATCATTGCTGATCCCATTTATCCTCTGGATCTAGACTTCTTTGGGAAATCTTAAACACGCAAACGGCACTGACAGAGATTTATGTCCCTATTTCGAGATAAAGCAAGACTCCTGGAGCTTACGCTTCCTCTTTCGATATTGATTGTGGGGACGGCTGTATTCTATTTTACAGACCTGGATCTGCGTATTTCCCGGCATTTTTATGATCCAATCGAGCAGAAGTGGTGGGGAGATAAAAAGGTACTGATTCATTTCAGCTATATTTATGGTCCCTATATCAGCGGCGTGATCGCTTTCTGGGCGCTGTCTCTTTTTTTTGCTTCTTTCATGCATCCCCGGTTTTTATTGAAACGGGGAATTACCCTGTTTGTTCTCCTTTGTATTATTATTGGCCCGGTCATTGTTGTAAATGGTGTTTTCAAGGATACCTGGCGGAGACCCCGACCCCGAGACACCCTGGAACTGGGTGGGCATCATGCATTTCAAAAAGTGCTGGTTATTAAAGACAGGAATTTTAAAGGCAGGTCTTTTCCAAGCGGGCATGCCAGCTCTGGTTTTGTGCTCGTCATGCTATATTTTTTGCTGAAACAAAAACGTCCTGGCATGCGTTACCCGGCCTTGCTGATGGCCCTGTTCTGGGGGGTCTGGCTTGGCCTGGTCAGAATTATGACCGGGGGGCATTTTACGTCGGATGTTCTCTGGGCTTTTGCCCTGGTCTGGTATATCAGCTATTTTTTATACTATTTCTGGTTTCCCGGATATCAGCAGAAACTGAAACAGCAGGTCCCATTTTCTCCCTCACGGCGACGATATGCAGTTGGGCTGTCACTCATCGTGATTGGAGTTGCAGCATTGTCTTTCCGCTTTCTGTCAGGTGCCCCATTTCGAATCGACTATCCATTTCAGAAGTTCCCTATACCACCCAGCGTCCAGCGGCTGAAGATTACCGTCAGGGTAAAGAAGGGGGATATCTCCGTTTTTTATTTGGATTCAAGGGAGATCTCGATCGGAACATGGATCAGTGGAGATGCTCTTTTCGATATTCAAGCCAGCCGCGATCTTCGCATTGACAGGGAGTTGGGGGTCTGGCGTATTGAATATCATGTCAAACCCACAGGCTATTATTACCAATATCAAAGCCACAACAGCATATATGTCCCCAGGGATATCGAAGTTGAGTGGGACCTGTTCACGGAACTGGGGTCGGTTTTCAGATATGACTTGAAAGAAAAGAAAAGCAGTCCATAAACATTTCCGAACGTTTCCCAGAGATGACTGGAATCATGCCCGTTGATGCTGCTGCATATGGATCCGATAAATCTGGCATATGGTCAACCTGACCGGAGCAATAAACGCCCCACATAAAACACAGATGAGCCCAAGAAGTCGGATTTTACAGGTTGTTTTGACGATACTGCTGCTGTGTAGCTGGAACCCTTTGCTTTATGCCAGTTCGGAGCAGATTGAACGGTGTGTTTCGCCGACAATGGACCAGATGACGACGCTGAAGGCGCTGGCGGCTGAGGTTAGCATGGTCTTTTCACCTGAAACCTGCGAATTGCTCTATCAGCAGCTGCAGAAGACAACAGAGCTGTTTCTTAACAGCAAAGGGATCAGCGATCTGGGCCCTCTGGCGGGATTGGATCAATTGACAATCTTATCTCTGGAAAAAAACCAGATAAAAGAGATCACTCCTCTGGGCGGCTTATCCGGGTTAACCTGGTTGAATCTTGGGCACAATCAGATTGAAGACATTAAACCGCTCGAAAGTTTGATCAAACTGGAGTGGTTAACCCTTGATAACAACCAGATCAGCGATATTAATCCGATCGCCGGTCACAGGTCACTATCAAAGCTGTTTTTGACGAACAACAGGCTCGATGATATCAGTGCTGTTCAGCATCTGACACAGTTGGAAACCCTGTACCTGAGCAACAACCAAATCTCAGAGATTACATCATTGTTAAAACTGAAACAGCTTTCCACACTGTACCTCGATCACAACCGAATCAGTGGCATTTCAGTACTGGATAATCTGAGAAATCTCCGATGGCTGACACTCAACAATAATCAAATACAGGATATATCACCCCTGAAACGCTTGAGACGTCTGAAATATCTGGATCTTTTGGATAACATGATTCAAAGTGTGACCCCGATCCGCCGGCATGCTGCATATCAGCAATACAAGCTGCCGCCAATCAGCCGGAAGTCTACAGAAGAGAGCGGATCTCCAAGGGGCGAAACCATCGGCAAGGAGCGTCCAGCTGTTGTCGATGAGATGTATTCAGCCAAGTCTCCAGAGATGAAATCCGACTTCCCGGTGTCGATAGCGAAAAGAACAGAAGGTTCTGAAACAACCCGGAACGTGCAGCGAATAGAGGTGCCATTCAAAATCAGGCAGGATGCCGATCGGCTACCCCAACCAACCGAACCGGCATTTGTCGCGTTGTGTCGCCAACCCGATGCAAAACAACGTTATACATTATCCGTGTTGGCAGAAAAGGTCGGACTCTCCCTGGAAGCAGATTCCTGCAATGAGTTGACCCGACGGCTGAGCAAACTGATCATGGTTGTTATCCATAACAAACAGATTGAAGATATCAGCCCACTGCGATACATGACCAGAGTGACCCGTCTGGTTTTATATAATAACAGAATTGAGGATATCAGCCCACTCGCTGGATTGGTGCATCTTAAAAAGCTCGGTCTGGACAGCAACCGGATTCGTGACATCTCTCCGCTGTATAAATTAAAGAAACTGACGATGCTGTCGCTGCATCACAACCGAATCGATGATATTTCAGTGCTGGAAGGGTTGACAAATCTGCGTGTGTTATCGCTGCATCATAATCAAATTCAGGATATTACACCACTGAGAAGCTTGGTGGGGTTGACCTGGCTGGAATTGGATGGAAATCGTGTCAGCAGTATTCAACCTTTATCTGGACTGAAAAAGCTGCAACTGCTGCGCCTGAACAATAATCAGGTTGCGGATCTTCAACCGTTAGAGACGTTGACCGCATTGTCAGAGTTGCATCTGAAGCGAAACCGGTTGATCGACATCCAGCCCCTGGCTAATTTGAACCATCTCAGAAAACTTGATTTGCGTGGCAACCCGATCGAGGACCTTTCTCTGCTCAGTCAAATGGAAAACTTCAGTTCTTTCAAATTGCCGCAACCGGTGAGGGAAAAAAAGCTTTCGACCGTTCCGGGACTGGAATGAGAATTTCTTGATCAACAAGCGATATAGCGATCGCCTTCCTGCTGGACTGCCCCCTTCCGGATCAGTCGCACCAGATGTTTCGCCATCATCTTCTTTTCAGATAGCGATAAATCCCATGCACCTGATATTTTCTTTTTCCCGTGGATAATCCCAAAATCCGCAATTTCCTCAAGCGTGCTTGGCTTTTGAGTCAATGCGTCCAACAATCGGTTCTCACGCTGGTAGATAACATCGATGTATCGCAGGATATATTTTGGATCACCTGCATAAATACCATATTTTCCATGGGCTGAAAGATACGTTTCCGCTTTTATTTCCAGCAGTCGTTCCAGGGAATGGATCATCTCATCAATATCGGATGCTTTGTCTCCATAGTATGGACCCGCTTCGACCAAATCGAGATCTGCCGTATACAGAACCTTCTCATTCGGAAAGAAAAAGCTTAAATGTCCGGGACTGTGTCCAGGTGTATGGAGAACCTGCATTTGTGTATCTCCAAACGATATCAACTCCCTGTCCAGCAGCAACCGGTCCGGTTCCCTTTCCTTAAAATGGACATCATTGATCAGGAATTGCAGGGTTTCATCACCCTTTGGTCCTGTTTTTTCATCATCATCCAGCCAGGAATCGAGCAGGGTTTCAATACTGCGAAACATCGGCGCCTCTTTCTCATGGACCCACAGCTCCGCTTCCGGAAAAAGATAATTGTTGAGAAAATGATCTTCATGACAATGTGAATTGATAATCACATCAATGGGTTTTTCGCTGGCCAGGCGCTTCAAAACACGGTCATCACAGGCCGGGTCAATCAGGACCCTGAGATGGTCGTCAATAAACAGCGCGTGACAATGAGGATATCGACCCCCCTTGATATAGCATAAACCGTTTTTCTTGAAATCAAACATTATCTCTCCAGCATAGCCTTCAGATCGGCCGCAGACTGAAAAAAAGCTGACGGGTAGGATCTGTTTATTTATGAAATATCGGTTGCATCATCCAGATTCTGTGATGCTGGTATGAATTCTAATAGCTAAGCTGTCTGTTCCCCATGCTGTTGTTCAACTGTGCAATGGCGGTCCAACAGGCGCTTCCCATTTTCCCGAAATAACTGGCGATAAAAAGCCTCAGAGAGTTCAAACGAGGCAAGGGTTTCAATCTCTTCAGACCGGGGGAAGATCAGGTTCGGAAAATCCGACCCATACAACAGCTGGTCCTTATTTTTTTCTAGAATTTCCGGATGGAGATTAAAATTAAAGGCGTCGTCCCTGGAAAAACAGAAGGATGTGTCCATCATCATGTTTTTATGCTCCTTCAGGAGGTCAAAAAACGGCTCAAATTCATTGCCCCCCAGGTGTGCAATGTTAACAGATAACTGAGGATAACGCTTTAGAAGTGGAATGAAGCTTTTATATCCCACATGATCACTTTCAACAGGTCCGTTACCGATATGAAAAAGAATTCGTTTGTTTTTCTCGATGACCATCTCATATAGAGGAAACAACCGCTCATCGTCTGGATAAAAATGCTGTACCAGATGATGCAATTTGAAGCCGATGACCCTGGGATGTTCCAGAACGGACGTAGCAATCTGCAGACAGTTGTCATCATCCGGGTGAAATGCGGCAAAACAGTACAGGTTTTTGTTTTGATTTAAAACATTGATATTCCAACGGTTCAGTTGTTCTGCAACACCTTTTCTATGGGCATAATTTGAATAGACAATGTGGCTGACCCCATTCTGAAGAAGATATTGGATACATTGCTTATAGTACATTTTATAGACAATTTGCCAATGGTACTGTTCTGAGAAGAATTTCCATATTGCTTCGAACAGCTGATCAGGAAAAAGATGGACATGGAAGTCGACTATTTGCTCTGGTATCAGGTCATTCATTGGACTTATCAGGTATGGGTTGTTTAATGTTGATGACAATAATATCGTCCATTAAAACAGAGCGATGTATCATATATTGGACTCTCCGACTTTCGGTCGGGTTGGGTATGTTGGTTAAGTCCGGTTAAACGCCAACCATATGGCATTCAGGGTTTTTGCCGCGGTTGCGGCTATTTTCAGATGGCAGAACTTAGAAACGCGGGTAGCGGTCGGATTGATTTCAATGATGGGGATATTATGGTAATAAGCCATGATGACCGGTTGTGCGATGTAAGGAAAAATGCTGGTTGTGCCGATGCTGAAGACCAGATCGAATCCTGCCTCAAGCTCCCTGGAGAGTAACATGATCTTATGGTCTGACAGTGTTTCATCGAAAAGGACGATATCGGGTCGCATGACAGAACTGCAGCAGGGGCAGGCTGGCGGAATATCCAGTCTGCTGTAATCATCGACTCGTGTTTGATATGAGCAGGCAGTACAGCCAATACTGTGAAGATTACCATGTATATCAATGATATTACTCGAACCGGCCCTGTGGTGGAATCCATCGACATTCTGGGTCAGAATACAGGTGTGTTCGAAACACGTCTCCATTTGAGCCAGTACTTCATGAGCACGATTGTAGGATTTTCCCCGGCATGTCTCTTCGATCTGGGAGATGTATTTCCAGGTTACTGCGGGATTTTTTTTAAACATGGAGCCTGAAAGAGCCGTTTCAATGCTGAAGCCCTCATGGGTCGTGTTATCATTGTAAAGACCACTGACTCCCCGATAGGTGGGAAGTCCTGAGTCCGCTGATAACCCGGCACCTGAAATAAATAAAATACGATGGGCGTTTTTAAGCAGTCTGACTGCCAGTTCTATCTGATTCCAAAAGGTTGTGTCTTCCATCATTGAATATCAATCTTTTTTGCAGAACAGGGGGTCTGAGGGTTAACCAGTTGACAGGGATTTCTCCGGTGTGTGGGCTTTTTCGCGAATTGTTAGCTTTGCCAGCCTGTCTCACTCAGAATAACACGATTTCTCTCCTTGGGCGAGAGCAAAAACCCCTCAGGGTGGTGCGCCGCACCGTTACTGAAAATCTGGTTGAATCAATATCTCCGCTTGGGGTATTCTATCATCGAAAGTTTTTTAAAAGACATAACGGTATTATGCTATACATTTTGTGAAAATAAAAATATAATTCGTTACTACCATTTGGATTAAGCATCACCTGATAGCCTTCAATTGGCTGAAATGTTGCTTATTTAAGGGCACCTTGATTAGATGGAACTCAGTCCGTATCAGAGGGTTGATCTTTCAAGAACCTTGGAAGCCATGGATGGACTCGTGCGTTTCTTGAAAGATCAACCCTTTGGTGCTGTAAGTTCGATCATTTTAATGAATTAAGGTGTCCTTAAGAGAAATATCAAATGGCATCAAATCAATGTCAGGCTTGATCAATCCTGGCTGAGTTGACTTTGACGTTCGAAAGCCTACCTACAAAACTGACAAGAAGAGGGAATCAGATGGCTATGCAGGAATGGGTGAATCAAATGCTTGAGGTTGTTGCAGATCTGGGAAGAAACTATTTGGAAAATCCTGGAAAGAAGCATTCACTGACCTCCATTGAGGAGATGTGCAGAACCTTACTGAGTCGGAGGGGAGAAGCTTCGGGGACAGCTCTTGCGAAGGAGATTGTGGATTCATTCAACAAGATGAATCATCCTGCAAGAATCGATTTTTTAAAGATGCTCTCAGAAAAATTTGCGCCGGATCCTCAAACAATCAGCAATGCCGCAAAAGAATATCTGGCGAATCCGGAAATCGAAACTTTGGGCAAACTGAGCCGGGCAGTGGAGCCGCCACGACTCGATCTGCTTCGCCTGCTCAATATTGCCCCGGGTGGAACCTCTTGTATTGTTGACATGAGGGAAATCCTGCTGCAGGAACTGAAAAAGAATAAGTCCCTTGAGCCATTGGACAATGACTTTCTGCATGTATTGAAGGCCTGGTTTAACAGGGGATTTCTCCAGTTCGAACGGATTGACTGGAACACGCCGGCCGTGATTCTGGAGAAACTCATCACTTATGAAGCGGTCCATGAAATCACCGGTTGGCGGGATTTGAGAAGACGTCTGGCAGAAGACCGCAGGTGTTTTGCCTTTTTTCACCCTGCGTTGCCCAACGATCCGCTGATATTTGTTGAAGTGGCATTTACAAAAGGCGTGGCCAGCAAAATTCAACCCCTGCTCAGTTTAAAAAAGACCGATAACAGAAGTTCTCAGCCGGACACAGCGATATTTTATTCGATCAGTAATTGTCAGGACGGATTAAAAGGGATCAGTTTCGGGAACTTCCTGATCAAGCAGGTCGTTGATTCCATCTGCAATGAAATGCCATATATCAAGAACTATTGTACGCTGTCTCCGATTCCCAATTTTTTAAAGTGGTTAAGTAAAGAGTATCTCAACCGGGAATCGATTGTGTTCTCCAAACCAGAACTGAAACTGATGACGCAAAATGAGTGGTTTTTTAGTGATTCGATTCGTCAAACGCTAAAAGACAAACTTATTCGTCTCTGCGCCCATTATCTTTGCCTGGAAAAAAAACGCAACCGTCCTTTTGATCCCGTAACCCGATTTCATTTGGGAAACGGTGCTGAGATCGAGAATATCAACTGGGAGTCGGATTTATCCCCAAGAGGACTTAGCCAGTCTGCGGGTTTGATGGTCAATTATCGGTACAACTCTGCAAAAATCGTCTCCAATCATGAATCTTATGTCAATGATGGACGGATTGCCATATCCAGCAAAGTCAGAAAGATGATTCAATAAACCAGTTGTACGACGATTCCAGGGATAGCATGTTGAAGTATTGCCGAAACCCTGCCTGGGGGGAGATATGACGTCTTATTTATCAACGTTTTTTCGATAGTGTTCCAGAATGGTTTTATAATCAACGCCGAAATGTCGCAGTGCATGTTTCAACTCTATCAGCTCAAGGTTTTCCGGGGGAACGATATTCATTTTACCGGTCTTGAACCGACTGATCATGGTTTTAATGGTGGCTATTTCATCATAATTCAACATATTCAATGATGTATCTTCAATTTTAACGGGTTCAGCCAGTTTTTTCCTGTCAAGACTCGCGCTCTTTTTCCGGTCAGTATCCTTGGGTTTTTCTTTCTCTTTTTTATCACCCTTGCCAATAACATTAATGAAGACATCTTCAAAGGACTGATCCTCCTCCTCATCATCTTCCTCTTCGTCAGCCTCTTCTTCTGATTCTAAAACGTCTTCTGCCTTGGTACTGAGTTCCAGATTCTCATCTTCCGCCAGATCATCATCGTCCGATTCAGTTACCGGACCGGCCGTCGATTCGGACTCTTCTCCGGTGCCGAAATCGTCATGATCCTCACCTTTTAAAGCTTTAAGAGCGGCCTCCTCGGCAACATTTTCATTACTGTATTGGATCTTCAGGTATTTTTTCTTGAAAGCGCTGATACCACTACTCAAAGTCGTTTTTCCGATCCCTTCCAGTTCCAGATTGCCGAAGAGATCATAAACAGTCAGGTTCATCAGGTCATCAACCCCGAACTCCGGTGATTTCATCAGTTTCGCGAGATATCGCTCAACTCTTTCCTTTTTTGTATTTTTGACAGGAATCAATCCTCCCTTTCCGGGTTTTTTGAGACCATATTTCTGCTTAAATGAATTCAGCGCCCCGCTCAGGGTTGTTTTACCAATTCCTTCCAGTTCAGCATTTCCAAAAAGATCATATACTGTCATATTCATCAGGTTTTCAGTTGTAAAACCGTCTGTCTTCATGAGATTTTCAAGATAGTTTTCAACCCTGTCTTTTTTGGTGATTTTTTTCATCTGAAAGTCCTATTGATTGTTAAATCGCTCTGTCTAACAGTATCATTATCATTTTTTTGAGCACAGCGTTTGCAAATTAAGACAACCGTTCAGCGTCTGTTCATGAATATCCCTGCATGCACCGGGTCTATTTTTCCACCTTTAATTGAGCAACATCATACAACGATGGTTTAAATTTGTAAAACAGTAAATTTAACATCTGTTTATCGTTGTTTATAACAAAAATACAACTACTTACCCAACGCAAAACCCACAATGGGGGGACCTTTTACTGCTGTCAGACAGGCGGTTCTCGGAAACCGATAGGTTGCCCAAATGAAGATTCACTCGCCTCACCAGTCATCCCGGCTGATCGTCTGAAACAAGGTGATGGGTGTCAAGCACTATATTAGTTAACATATCAGATATGTACGGGAACTTTAGCCATTGTTTGAACTTGACTGGCAATCGTTCGTGTCCACAGTGACGTCAAGATTATATTCAATAGCAGCCTGTTCTGCAGTTCTTAGAATGACTTACTCATTTTTAAAGGGATGTTTGATTGAATCAACCATGTCCATGTTCTCTACGCCATGTTAATCTATAAAAACAGAATAACGGTCTAAAATTGCTGTAATATTTAAAGAATTACGATTAATGGGCCCTGGTGGACGGTACAGCTTTGTGATGGCAAGGTTACACCTTCGTCGCCGACTATTTGCTCTTTTTACCTAAAACAGGAGAATGTGACTGTTATTTTTGTTGTTTTTACCATTCTGCATTTATTTTTAAAAAAAAACAAGTAGTTGTTTAAGAACCAGGAAAATGCCATCGTCCTGTTCAGTCCGGAATTCATGAAGGGTGCCGTAATGTTTCATATTGAGTGAATGGGTATGGAACTGTATGATAGCGCCAACATCGATAAAAACCATCTCTTATTATAAGCAGTCTTATGAACCGTTTCTCTGCGGGCTGAATAAAAGGGCTTTGTGAATGGATTAAAACCTAAATTGAAAGGATTTTTGTATCTTTTAAGCAACAACCGGTCATTTTTCGGTTGTTGTTTGAGAATTGAGGCGGGCTGTAGGCCCGTTGGAAGGCTATTCACCACTTTTTCAGCCATGGGAGCCGGGACCTGTATGTGATTGAACGGATTAGGAGTGGTTAAACGGTGCCAGAATGGCGAAGTCAACAACCGTCCTCGAAAGGGGCCATGGATGGCAGTCGAGAATAAGTTCAATGACACACAGGTCCTGGTTTTCATGGCGAGACTTATGCTGAATAGATACGGATTTTCCCACTATTATTATTTGTAAATAACCTTGGGCATCGGACAAAGAGTGGTCGATTGGTAGAGGGTCGATGGGAAAAATGAGAATCTGGATGATATGTATTGACCAACAAATTACTTAAAATGGAGCAGATTATGTATGCGGCGTTTCATGAGGTGGTTGGGAATGTTTCCAGGACAGTGAAACATTATAAACAGTTACTCGCGCGTCCGGTGGTTGGTGTGATGCCGGCCTATTTCCCCATGGAGATGATTGAAGCAGCCGGTGGGTATCCCGTTCAACTTTGGGGAAACAATCTCCCGATACACCATGCGGACAGCCATTTACAGGTTTTTTGCTGTTCGGTTGCACGATCGATCCTGGAGTTGGAGTTGAGTGGTAAAGCAGAGATGGTGGATGCCTATGCATTTACGTCGTTGTGCGATACCTTGATCAACCTCAGAGAAATCTATCGGGGATTGTTCTCAAAACCGACACTGGAGCTATCCATGCCGATAACACAGACGGCGGAAGCTCGGCGGACATATCTCAGAAGCGTTCTGGAGACAGTGACCCGGGGTTTGGAATCGATCACAGGAAAGTCCATTACAGACGATTCGCTGAAGAAGGCGGCTCAAGTGCATGGGTATACCAGGGAACTTCAAAGGGAGTTGTACCAGATCCGCCGTGAAAAACCCGGACTGATTAAAAATCATGACTTCTATTCTGTGATGAAAGCCGGATTCTTTTTGCCACGACAGGTATACAACACGATGCTGGAGAGCCTGCTGGACGGTTTGCGGAATGCGAGTGCGCCTTCTGGAAAGCGAATAAAAATCATACACACAGGACTGGTTTTTGATCCGATTCAGATTTATACCATGCTGGACAAATATGAAATTGATATTGTGGATGATGATATGGCCAATGGCTGGCGGTCTGCCTCTAAAGGGGAGCTGAAGGTGAGTCATCTCGTAGAAGGTGTGGCGGAGTATCTATACAATCCGGCTCCCTGTTGTTGTCTGTACAATCCAGAACGGGATCGTCATACATATCTGGTGGATAAAGTAAAAAAAGCAGGGGCGGATGGCGTCCTTTTCTGGTATGTTAACTTCTGTGAACCAGACGCTTTTGATACACCACAACTGGTGGCCCGTTTGAAGGAGGAGCATATACCAAGTACCTCAATTGATATTGAGTTGACCATGACAAATTTTGATGCCATTGAGACAAGAATAAACGCTTTTCGTGAAATGCTGGGAGGGTAGAGTATGACCGCTTTTAAATCGATCTCAAAAATGAAAGAGATCATGACGGAGTATTATGTTGAGGCAAAAACGACAAAAGAAAAACCCATCGCCTGGGTAACCAGTGGGGCACCCGTTGAGTTTCTTTACGCCATGGATATCATCCCCGTATACCCTGAAAACCATGCAGCCATGTGTGCTTCGTCCCACCAGTCCGTTGAGATGATGGAGGTTGCTGAGGCTGAAGGGTTTTCGCAGGACATCTGTGCCTATGCAAGAACCGATTTTGGGGCCGATATTTCAAAGGGCGGGCCCATCGGGGGATTACCGGAACCGCAGATGTTGATCTGTTCTACCAATATCTGCAAAACGGTGATTAAGTGGTATGAGGTTATCGCCAGAAAATACAGCATTCCACTGTTTATTGTGGATACCCCCTTTTTACATGATGGTATTTCACAGGATCTCGTGGATTACACGGGTATGCAGTTCAAGGATCTTGAGAAATTTCTGTCGGGTTTTCTGAACCGTCCTTTTGATGATGATCGGATGATGCAGACCATCGAAATGGCTGTGAAAGCATCTACCCGATGGAAGGAGATATTGGGGCTCGCAAAGACAATCCCTTCCCCCATTAACAGTCTGGACACATTCATTCATATGGCACCCATTGTTACATTAAGGGGGACTCAGTCCTGTGTCGACTATTATGACCTTCTTTATGAGGAGGTGGCGGAACTGGCGCGTCAAAAAGTCGGTTCCATTCCCAATGAGAAATATCGGGTTCTCTGGGATAATCTGCCCATCTGGTTTAAAATGCGGCGTCTTTCTGGATTTTTTGATGCCCAGCAGTGCGCACTGGTCGTCGCTACCTATACCAACAGCTGGGGCGGACTCGGCAGTGACGAGTTTAAGACGGATGATGTCTATGAAAAACTGGCTGTATCATACCTCTTTACTTATATTAATCTGGGGTTTGAAGAGCGAATAAAATACCTGTGCAAATTGATCGATGAATTATCTTTGACGGGATTTATCATGCATTCAAACCGATCCTGTAAACCCTATTCACTAGGTATGTATCGACTGCAGGAAGAGGTCACCCGTATCACAGGCAAACCCGGCGTTGTGATCGAAGCGGATCAGAACGATCCCCGTGTCTATTCGGATTCCCAGGTGGAAACGAGACTGGAGGCGTTCATCGAGTCGATGGATCGTCTCTGAGCGGCTAGGAAGGTGAATATTTGATCGCAGCGCCCCGGATGGACCGCAGATCAATGTATTCAATCCGCTCCCGTTTTTTCGAAATTTCTGAGAGCAGTTGGGACAGGGCGGCCAGCTTTCTTTCAAAATTTTCAAACCCGATTTTAATCTTTATACCATCCGGGCTGGTGACGAGTACGATATTAAACGGGTCTGTGATATTAATCTCCGAAACAGCGCTCAGCGGAAGGGTCTTGTTCTCTTTAAGCATCGTCATTAGGGCAAACACCCGTTTCAGGTTCCTGGGTTGCAGTTTGTCACCAGGCATTACATGGGTGAGATCGTGATTGACGATAATGGGCAGGTCCCAAGATCCCGCTGATTGAAATAACTTCAATACCAGATAGTCCGCCCCCATCAGGAACAGGTTATCAGCTGTTTTCAGATACGCCACCGGAACCCTCTCAACGACATGCACATCAATAGCCAGCGGGGGTGACCGGTGAACCAGGGCTTTTTCGATCCAGGGGTGTTTTCGCAATTGAACGCTTGACAGGTATGGATCCAGGCTGAACCAGGATTGTCCCGGCGTCAGGTTCAAATATGAGCGGATGGTCTCCTCCGAAAGGATACGGTTTCCATGGATATTGAGCGTATCGGGAGGAGATAACAGGTAAGCCGGCAGGTGATATACAACTTTCAGAAGCAGAAATACGGCACAAAAAAGAAAGAAATAGCGCAGGAAAAAGGGCAGATCATTTCTGGTTCGTTTTTTCCTTGGGGGCTTTGCCTGATTCTTATTGCTCTGTTTGGGAACAGTGAAATCTTTCATTGAGGCAAAAATGGAGAAAATAGACCGGTCCTGGAAAAAAAGAGTGATCAATGCCGCTTGTCACCTGTCAAACGCTGCTGTTACCTGAAATCTATCGATGAGGCTTCCTTTCTGTCAATTCAAATAATCGGGGCTCTTTCTCCAGTATTTACCACAAACACGCAGACTGCAAGATGGCAAGCGGCTTGGATCACTTGCCATCAAAATCAGGAGCTGATACTGTTTCTGCACGAGAATCTGTTTTTCTTTAGACCCGGTGTTGAAAATACTTGTCTGTCTTTCCTGAAACGACTGTCTCTTCTGACTCTGCAAAAGCAAACATCTATGTCCGCAACCTTTATCAGCAATCTGCCCGAAATCGCCAAAGTATGGTCAGCAAAGGCCATTGCGGGAATCATCGTCGCAGATGAAGTTGTAACCAACGCCGAATTGTCAATTTTGAGAGAGTCCATCAGTTTTCTGGAAGATGCAGCGGTGATCAATGGGATCGTGGAAATGGTTAAAATACGGGAAAAGCCAAAACTCCAGGTGTTGAAGACCGATCGGGCGACTGCAACAAAGATCCTGATCTCACTGGCAATTGTCGCCTTAACAGATGACAAGCTCAATGCCAATGAAATAGAGTATTTTAATTATATCGCAGGAAAAATGGGTTTTGAAAAAAACATGGCCAAAACCGTCCTGGCCTGGAGCAGAGAATTTAATGAACTGGACAGGAAAAAACAGCAGATCATTCAAAAAGGAATGGCCTCCAAACCCGTTTACATTAACTACTGATATCCCGTCCGATCGTCCGTTTTAAGTGACCAGACGGTTTGGATCCTCGGTCAGCCGTTTTTCCATTTCTGCCATCCCTTCACTGACGTTCAGCGAATACCCCTCTCTTCGAAACCCCATTCCCATGGCATACAGGGTTTTAAACAAATTGTGGGATCGACATTGTTCCCCCATTTGGCCAACCCGAATGATATTTAAACCAAATGCACCTGAAATCTCGACATGGAACTTTTCCGCCATTGTTTTCCGGACTCCGTCGGCAGAGATGCCATCTGGCATATCAATCGCTACCACAGCATTCAATCGGTGCGGTTCCTCGACGAACAGCTTTAAACCCATCGCTGTGATGCCTTTCTGCAAAGCCATGGAACTTGTATGGTGCCTGTAAAACCTTTCCTCAAGAGTTTCTGCGCAAATCAATCTTAAGGCCTCATGCATAGCCAGTATACCGGGAACTGGCGCGGTATAGTGATATTTATGATCACCCCAGAAACTGTATGCTTTCAAAGCATCCAGACACCAATGGACGCGTTTTGTCTTCCGGTTTTCAATGGTTTGCCAGGCATTCTTGGAAAAAGCGATCAGGGAAACACCAGGGATCGTGGAAATTCCCTTTTGTCCGCCACTGATAGCAACATCGATTTGCCAGTTATCCATTTCCAGGGGCATGGTAGACAGGGTACAGACAGCATCAACAATCGTGAGCGCTCCATATTGTCTGCAGAGTCTGGTGATATCGGGAAGATCCCGGTTCCAGACCCCGCAGGATGTCTCTCCCTGGACCATGGTCACCACGTCATAGGTATTTTTTTTGAGAGCCGCTTCAACCATTTCGGCTGAAATGGATGCCTTTTCACCAGCTTCCAGAATCGTAATGTCTGCGCCCACTGCAGATGCCATGTCACCCATTCTGCCGCTGAAAGTCCCGTTCTTCAAAATGAGCGCCTTTCTCCCGGCCCAGAGTAGATTGGTAATTCCCATTTCCATGGCTGCAGAGGATGGTCCGGCGATACCCATGATTTTATCGCTCTCGGTCTGAAATGCGTACTTACCCATGATTTTTACCCGGTCAATAACACGGTTCATGGTTTCACCCAGATGATTGATAACAACGCCGTTTGCCTGTGCTACTGCATGGGGAATCGGCACAGGGCCTGCGCCCATCAGGAGAAGCGGTTCAGAAGGGAGGATTTCATGCAGTGGAATGTCTTTGGGTGGCTGAAAAGATATAACCATGTTGTTCCATGATCAAATAAAATTGTGTAATGAGAATCCTCGCAATACTCGAAATTCGCATATGCGGCATCAAAACGTAAATAGCTACGTTTATCGAAAAATAAGGCCCACATAGGGGGTCTTATTCACCGGCGGGTCATCTTCCATAACATATAATAACAATAAGATATGGAAATTCGCCACTGAATCCCGGAATAGCGGTGAGGCAAAACGGGGATTGTTTTAATTGGAGAAATAAAAACAGCTGGGGGATTTTTACGATTTACGAATAACCCTCCGTAATTTTCTTTAAAGATGCGCTTTCTGAATTGTTTTGGCAATATTTTGCACGAAATTTTATTCTGAAAGGCAAAAATAGGTTATTTCCTTTTCCATATCAATTGGTTGAAAATTTTAGCGCTTTGAACCGGGTATTGCATCAGTTGCACATGCCTTGAATCAGTGCCAGAACATTGGCCCCCAATACCTGATGATTGTATCCTCCTTCCAGAATTCCAAAACAACCACCGCTATTTCTACGGGCTACTGCTTTGACCATTTTCCCGATATCGGCATAGTCTCTGGTTGATAAAACCCCTCCCCAATCGTTCAGATGATTATCAAACCCGGCTGAAATACCAATCAGGTCCACATGACAACTTTCCATGGCATCGCTGACCGATTGCATATATGTATCCCTTACTTCTGTTTCGATGTTATGCACAATGATGTCACGATGGTCTTTAAGAATATGATGGGTGCCGTCACCGAAGTGCATATCAATATCCAGAATATAGCCGGTTTTTATTTTAGCCCGTCTTTTCAGCGTTTCAAAAGCAATGGCCATATTATTGAAATAGCAGAATCCCCATGCTGAACCGGATGATGCATGATGACCCGGGGGGCGTATGAGGCCGAAACTGGGACTGGTGAGACCTTCATGTGCGGCCTGAATGGCTCCGCCTGCTGCCAGTGCTGCAATTGGATATAGACCCTTCTTTTTGACAGTATCGATATGAGCGGCTGAGTGCACCAGGGCTATCTCCGCCTCGCTGGCAGGAATGGGTTCGACCAGCTCGACCGTATCGCGGATAGTGTCGACAATTGATTCCATACGTCCTGCTGCTGCCGCTGGATCTGAGGTATAGACCTGGTAGAAATCAGGATGAAAAAATACTTTCATTGGGTCTCCCGGGAATAGAGATTTTTGATCTAAGGTTATGGCCCGTTTTGGTGACAGGGACACATCGGTTGATCAATCCAGATTATTGAGATAATATCGGCACATCATTTACATCAGGGTTACAGATATATTCTTCTGGAGGACAATATCAGAATCCCCAATATTGGTAAATCCAATCTGGCATGGTCCAGATCCCCTATTTTGAACCATTGCAGCTAATCCATTTGAGAGCGCAAACATGTCTTTTGAAAATATCCGATATGAAGTTGACGAACAAATTGCCTGGATAACCATCAATCGTCCCGATTCTCTGAACTCGTTGAATCCTGACGTCTTAAAAGAGATTCACAACGCAGTGGACCTGTCTGAGCATAATGAAGAGGTCGCTGTCATCGTTTTGACAGGTGCCGGCAGGGCTTTTTGTGCCGGGGTTGACCTGAAATCACTCCAGGGATTGGAAGGGGGTGATGTGGGAGCGGATTTGAACCATGTTGCCCGTGATACGCAAAACCGGATTGAAACCGCGAATAAAGTGGTGATCGCGATGGTCAACGGCTTCTGTCTGACCGGTGGATTGGAACTCGCTTTGGCCTGTGACCTGATCATCACAGCGGACGAAGCCAAGTTTGGCGATACCCATGTCCGCTGGGGAATTCGCTGCACGTGGGGTATGAGCCAGCGGCTGTCCCAGCGTGTCGGTGAATTAAAAGCACGGGAAATGACCTATACGGCGGACATGATTAGTGGAACGGAAGCTGAAAGAATCGGGCTTGTGAACCAATCTGTTCCCGCTTCCAAGCTTGAAGCGGCTGTCAGGGAGATGGCAGACAAGATCAAAAAGAACAGCCTGGGGGCGATCGCTGCCCATAAATATCTGTATACCCAGTCCAAGAAAGAGCAGATGGCCAAAGGACTTGAGCGGGAATACACCACCAAGCCGAATATCAGTGATACTGCCGAACGGCTGACAGGTTTTATCAAATAAAGCGAATCAGGCGTGATGATGAGTTCAGCGTTGACTGGCGGGTCCCGCCTGCTGTTTCGCAAGCCGGGCTTCAGGTGGACGAATTGATACTATTCGGACGGTTTGCGCCCGGAATTCGAAAAGCACGGCCGTTGACCTCAGCTTATCTGATCAAGATATGCGTCTTTTTTCTTCCAGACATCGTTTAGCCATTGCTGAAAGCTGGTTCTGTAGGACTTGTCCGTCATGTAGTCTCCGAACAGGTCGTCGCTGATCGGAATCTTTTCAATATGAACATTGACCGCGTTGACCCTGCCGCAAAGAAAGGCCCAGAAGCTCTGCTTTCCCTGAGGATATGCAATGGTAACGTCCAGAACATAATGAAGCTGGTTGCCCATAGCCGATATTACGAATCCAATCCCGCCGGCCTTTGGTTTTAGGAGGTGCTTGAAGGGGGATTTCTGTCTGTCGTGTTTGTGTTTCGTAAAGCGGGTGCCTTCTGTAAAGTTCATGATGGAAACCGGCAAATCCTTAAATTTCTCACACGCCCGGCGTGTGATTTCCATGTCCTTTCCCTTCAGGTGGGGTTTCTTTTTCAAAACCTTTTTGGAATACCGTTTCATGAATGGGAAGTCCAGCGCCCACCAGGCGGGTCCCAGAAATGGCACCCAGATCAGCTCTTTTTTGAGAAAAAATTTGAGAAAGGGGATCTTGCGAAAAAAAACCTTTTGCAGGATCGGGATATCCGTCCAGGTCTGGTGATTTGAAATCACCAGGTACCAATCCTTTCGATTGAGTTGTTCAATACCGGTCACATCGATACGAATACTGCGGGTATAGATCAACCCCAGGTTATTGAAAAAAATCCAGTTCTCTGCAATCAAGGTTGCAGCCCTGATGAAGAATTTACGAAACGGTTTCAGGGGAATGGCAAATCGAAGCAGGGTCACACAAAAAAGGAGACTGACCCAGAAGAATGTATTAATTGCCAGATATACAACGGATATCGCCCCACGGAGATGATAAAGAAAGTTGATGATCACGGATATCGGTGAGTTTTTTGTTTGATTATCAAACGGGCTTTCAATAGCGCTTTGCATCGTTGATTGTGAATTTCAGTTTAATTTATCTAGGCGTAATGCCAAAAGCGGATATTGAACTGGGTCTATCTGACTTGAAAATCTGACAGAGGATCGGCCCGCAAAAAATCGATCTTTGACTTAATGCTAACCTGTCTTGACTATTAATGTGAAGTTTTGGTCCGGTTGAAAAGTAAAACTTTTGTCATACAGGCGTTGCATGGCTATTTCAAACTGCTCGATAGGGGTGCACCAAATATGTGTGGGTACCTGCAAGCGGAAAGAGGTTGTTTGTTCAGAAAACCTTGGAAGCCAGGGATGGATTCCAGGAGCTCCAAGGATGGATGCATGCGTTTTTCTGAATAAATACCCTCTTGAAGCGGTTATGATCACATACCCACATGTTTTTGGTGCACCCCTCGATAGTCCAAACTTGACAGAAATCCATTCCTGATGCTGGATTCGTGAAAACAGAATCTGTCGGAAAAAGTGGTCTGGCAGGACAGATTGGTAGTTCCAGCCCATTTAAAGCGATCTTTATTGGATGATAGTTGATTGCAGGCAGGAATATCGGTGCTGTCAGATCGATGGCTGCTGGTGGACGATTTTTTCAAAGTCTCCGCTGCAGTCTATCAGGTCAGTCGACGACCGGATCGGAAATGATATTGATGATCCACATGCAGTAAAGAATCACCTTAATTTCAGATAGGAAGCGATCTTAAAGGGGTTGGGGCGGAACTATTACTTTTATATTACAATTATTTCACCAGATTTGGATTAGGACTTGCATTTTAGCCGGGTTTGCGATATTTCAAAAAAAGGGAGGAGAAGAGTCGCATAGCGCGTTGACGTCGGTTTAAATTTTCATGTTAACATTTGTTTAGATTGATGGAGGCCAGCGTATGAAACAGAAAAATCTGAAAGAATACGTAGCCGGGGCTTTGAGAATCGCCGGAATAACGATTAACGGTAACAAACCGTATGATATCCGAATCAGGAATGATTCATTTTATCAACGGGTCCTGGCGGAAAATACATTGGGATTGGGAGAATCCTATATGGATCGATGGTGGGAATGCGATGCTCTGGATGAGTTGATCAACCGAGCGTTAAGATTCGAGTTGACGGGACATTTGAAACAAAACATTAGTCTTGTCTGGCATGTGTTGAAGTCAAAAATAATCAATTTACAGAAGGTAAGCCGAGCCTTTCAGGTTGGTGAGAGTCATTATAATTTGGGAAACGACCTTTTCAAAGCCATGCTGGATGAAAAAATGGTGTACACCTGTGGTTACTGGAAGGCCGCTGACAATCTGGATGATGCCCAGATTGCGAAACTGGATCTGATCTGCCGGAAAATTGAGCTGGAACCCGACATGACGGTGCTGGACATCGGCTGCGGATTTGGCGGGTTTGCTGCCTATGCCGCCGAGAAATATGGGGCCCGGGTGACGGGGATCACTGTTTCGAAGGAACAGGCCAAACTGGCAAGGGAAAAATGTGAGGGGTTACCGGTTGAAATCAAACTGGAGGACTATCGACGTACCGTGGGACGTTATGACCGGGTGATTTCTGTGGGAACCTTTGAGCATATCGGGTATAAAAATTATCGAACGTATATGCAGCAGGTCTCTCGGTTGCTGGTTGATGATGGAATAGCCTTTTTGCACACCATCGGTGGTAACAACAGCACAACAACAACAAACCCGTGGACGGCAAAGTATATTTTTCCAAATGGCATGATTCCATCAATTGCTCAAATTGGTAAAGCGATGGAGGGCCTCTTTATTATGGAGGACTGGCATAATTTTGGTGAGTACTATGATAAGACCCTCATGGCCTGGCATGCGAATTTTAAAAAGTCATGGCCAGAACTGAAAAATAAATACAGTGACCGTTTTTACAGAATGTGGGAGTATTATCTCCTCAGTTGTGCAGGGGCGTTTCGAGCCAGGACGCTCCAGTTATGGCAGATTGTCATGACAAAGCAGGGGTCTCGTCCATCAGTACAAAGAATCAGTTAATGGATGAAATGGACGCTGCTCGGATTTGGAGCTTCAACGGTGAACAGCGTCAGACCTGACAGCATGCTTTCACAGATAAACCTGCACTTGTCACAAAATCCTCCGTTGCATGATCTCACGTTTCAGGGAAAATCATCGGATGCCAAAGCAGTTTGAATAGATTTTCCAGGATTCGTTATGAAATCTCCCTCAGACCCCAGTCATCCCATTTCCATGCCTGGTCAGGAAAAGAATCTGTTGCTGTCTGCCACGAATAGTGATCACAATCCAGTTCCGGATTCGTGCCAGGGTTGCGGAACATGCTGCCGGAAAGGGGGGCCATCCTTTCATCGGATCGATAAGGAATTGATTGACAAAGGCAGGATTAAAACCACTGATATTTATACCATCAGGGAAGGAGAGCCCGTTTTTGACAATGTGAATGGGACCCACATAATTGCTGATACAGATATCATTAAGATCAAAGGTACCCAACATTCATGGACCTGTATCTTGCTGGAATCGGAAAGCAACGTCTGTCAAATCTATCAGGACAGACCATTGGAGTGTCGTGCGTTGAAATGTTGGGATACACGTGATATCAGGGCGATCTATTCATCAGATCGCCTGACCCGTAGAGACTTGCTATCAACCGTTGCCGGGTTGTGGGAGTTCATCGAAGACCATCAACAGGAATGCTCATATCATACCATTCGCAGGTTGCTCGAGGAGGGGAAAGGAGAACTTGAAGGTGAAGCAAAAGAATCGGTTCTGGAAATGATCAAGTATGATTTGGTTGTTCGCCCCATGATCATCGAAAAAGGCAAGCTGGATCCGGGGATCACCGACTTCCTGCTGGGGCGTCCGCTGATTGAGACCATGTCTCTTTTTGGACTGGATATCGTAAAAGAGGGTAACGGGTATCACTTCCAGCCCAGACACAAAATTGGGTAGGTTTTTTATCAACGATGGGCTTCGTCTCCAGCTGTTGGCTGGCAAAATCGTGTAATCTGCTGAAACATCGAACTGCTATGTTGATAGTCCTGCTGAGTCATGTACGGGGTGTTATGGTGTCCCTCCTCCTGCTTTTTAATCTGTTCTTCTGGCTGCTTTTTTTAACTCCCTTTATTCTCATCAAAATTCTGCTGCCGGTCCGGGGGATTCGCAAACCAACGGATGCAATGCTCAACCTCTTTTGTGCAGCCTGGGCATCCTGTAATACCATTTATCTGCAGTGGATCAATAAAATCAAAATTGATGTACAGGGCGTTGAAAACCTGAGTATGAAGGACTGGTATCTGGTGCTCTCCAACCATCAAAGCTGGGCAGATATTATCATATTGCAGTCAGTACTGAACAACCGCATTCCCTATTTCAGGTTCTTTCTCAAAAAGGAGCTGGTCTGGATTCCTGTTTTCAATCTGGTGTGGTACGCACTCGACTATCCATATATGAAACGGTACTCAAAAGCATTTCTGGAAAAACATCCCCATCTCAAAGGAAAGGATATCGAAACCACAAGAAAATCCTGTGCTCGGTTTAAAGATACGCCGGTTTCCATCATGAATTTTGTCGAAGGGACACGTTTTACCATGGAAAAGCACAATAAGCAGCGGTCTCCGTACCAGCATCTGTTGAAGCCGAAAGCCGGTGGCATTGCTTTTGTTCTTGCGGCCATGGGAGATCAGTTGTCATCCATTCTGGACGTTACCATCAGCTATGCACCGAAAGTCGCCGGATTCTGGGACTACCTCTGCGGTCGTGTCGGTGAGATCACCGTGCATGTATCCCAACTCTCAATTTCCGATGAATTAAAGGGGGATTATTTCAATGACCCTGTCTTCAAGGAAAAATTCCAACAATTTGTGAACAGGCTCTGGTCGAATAAGGATAAGCTTTTAAATGACCTCAGGCGAGGTTAGATCGGATTGTACACTTTAATCATCCATTTCATGATAAACAGGGGATACATGGGCGGGATGCGGGACTCATTCATGGGATTCCTGAAAGCAACGTGGGGTCCACGACTGCCCCAGGCGTTCAACGGTTTTCCGCTTCAGCCTTCGGGCAATCGATGGTGAATCCTTCCAGAAAGACCTGTCGTTACATCAGTTCAACCGCACAGGCCATGGAAACCCCGCCACCGCCACAGAGGGTTGCCAGACCCAGCGTTTTGCCACGCTTCTGCATGGCATGAATCAGGGTAACCATAATTCTGGCGCCTGTTGCTCCCACCGGGTGGCCGATGCCGATGCCGGATCCATTGACGTTTGTGATTTCCCGGTTCAATCCCAGCTCTCTTTCACAACCGATATATTGTGCTGCAAACGCCTCGTTGACCTCAACCAGCTCAAAGTCATTAATTTTCAGCCCACTGCTGGACATCAGTTTATTGACTGCGGGCACAGGAGACAATCCCATAATGGAGGGATGACATCCACCACTGCCGACGGCTTTTATTTTCGCAATGGGTTTCAGCCCCAGTTCCTTTGCTTTATCCTCCGTCATGAGTATCATTGCAGCTGCACCGTCGTTCAAGCCGCTGGAGTTTCCCGCAGTGACCTTGCCAATTTTCGGAACGAATGCAGATGGCAGTTTCTGAAGATCAGCAATAGTCAGGCCAGGTCTGAAGTGTTCATCTTTGTCAAAGATCAGGGGAGCCTTTTTTCGCTGAGGGACTTCGATCGGTACGATTTCGTCTTTAAAGGAACCGTCCTGCGTTGCCCGTTCTATGCTATTATGACTTCTGAGGGCGATTTCATCCATCTCCTCACGGGAGATGTTCAGATGCTGTGCGACAAATTCAGCTGTATGACCCATAATATAAGGTTTTCCGACAAACAGGGATAACGGGGCGTCATTGGCGTTAACGGGCCCCTGATCAGCATCTTTTGTTAAATGAGAGCCACAGTGGAGACCTCTGATCATGCGATCAACAAAAACCGAATCCTGAAGGCGGCATCCCCACCGTGCAGCTGGAACGGTGTATTCCGCCCCGGACATATGTTCGACGCCACCAGCCAGGACCACATCAAAAACCCCTGCCTGAATCATTGCCATACCCGAGATGACTGCTTCCATACCGGAAATACAGACTCGGTTGATCGTCACTGCGGTGGAGCTTGCAGGAACGCCTGCCATCAGTGAACTGACCCTTGCGACATTCAGGTTGTCTGCGTGCTCCATACAGCTGCCGTACCGGACATCATCTATAATGGCCGGATCTATGCCGGCTCTCTGAATAGCGGCTTCCATAACCGGTTTTGCGATCTGGGGGGCATTCATGTCTTTAAGGGTGCCACCGAATGTGCCAATTGCGGACCGGCAGGCAGAGACAATTACAACATCCTTCATTTTTTTCTCCTGGAGTTTTGATTGAGAAACCGGATTCCTGGAAAATGTCCTGTTTCCGATTTCATTTGGGATTTATGCCTGGGGCATCTGGGAACCATGGTTCACTTTTTTTGTTTAACACAGTATCAGAGGCTTCTGAAAAGTACAATTGAAACAAGCCATGTTATATTCTAATATACTGTAATATTAACTATATAAATGGATCGAAATAGTAAGCCGGACAGTTTCTCATTTACTGAAAGGGTACCGCCTCCTAAAATCATTAGAAAAAGAGCGAAACAACCTTTCGCAATGATCGACATGCTGATTGTTGTACAGATACCCGGGATTGCATGTCGTTGTATCATATCTGGGTATTCAATGCGTCCGGTACGGAGAGAACGGATATTAAATCAGGAGATTGTATGATCACAGTGGGAATTGACATTGGATCGATTACCGCAAAAGGAGCCCTGTATATTGATGGTGAAATAAAGAATACCAAAGTCATCTTTACCGGCTATAATTCTGAAGCTGCAGGAAAAATGGTTTTAGAAGGACTGCTCCAGGAGACAGGGATCTCTCGGGAAGCAGTCGATAAAATCGTTTCCACCGGTTATGGAAGGAATAATGTCAAGCTGGCGGACAAAGCGATAACAGAAATTACCTGTCATGGTGCCGGTGCTTTTTACCTGCATCCGGGGGTCAGAACCATTATCGATATTGGAGGACAGGACAGCAAAGCCATGTCTCTGGATGAGAATGGAAAGGTAAGGGAGTTTTCCATGAATGACAAGTGTGCTGCAGGAACCGGACGATTTCTGGAAGTGATGGCGCGTGCGCTGGGGGTTGATCTGAACGACTTTGGAGAGATGTCTTTAAAATCTAAAAAACCTTCAAAAATCAGCAGCTTGTGTGCTGTTTTTGCTGAATCAGAGGTCATTTCGCTTATATCAAAAGGAGAATGCCGAGAAAACATTATGGCCGGGATTCATGAATCCATCGCTGTTCGCGTGTCCGCAATGGCCAGACGGGTCGGTATCATTGAACCGGTCATGATGACCGGCGGTGTCGCAAAAAACATTGGTGTGGTCAAAGCCCTGGAGGAAAAACTGAATACAAAGCTGATTATTACCCAGACAGCCCAGGAGAACGGGGCTATCGGGGCGGCAATTCTGGCCGCAGCCCTGAATTAACCGGAAGGGGCCTGCAATGGCGTTATCATGCTGCAAATCGTCTAATCTGATTTTCGAGTTTGAGGAGTGTGGTTTTGAAAATAAAAGATATCAGAAAAGTGACAAACTACCGTCATTTGAATATGTTCGAAATAGACTACCTGGATCGATTTCAACAGAAAAAAATCTGGCAGATTGCGTCAAGGCAGCCTGAACCCCGTTGTGTGACTGGCAGCTTTGAAAACCCGGACGCTGTCGTCATTGTCCCATATCATACTGTCTACAAAAAGCTGGTGGTCATTGAAGAGTTCAGGGTACCTTTGGGGGGCTATCAATTTGGATTTCCAGCAGGATTGGTGGACGAGGGTGAGACAATTCAGGAAGCCGCGGTCAGGGAACTCAGTGAAGAAACTGGACTGGATGTGTCAGGATTTCTGAAAACGAGCCCCCCGGTCTATTCGACGTCCGGTATGACTGATGAATCGGTGGTGATGGTGTATGTCGAATGTACGGGAGAACCTTCAAGATCAAAAAATGAAGGATCCGAAGACATCCGCACGTTGATGGTTTCTCCGGCTGAAGCGGAGATGCTGTGCAACCGGGACGCGGCAAAAATCGATGTTAAAACCTGGCTGGTGTTGAACGCATTTGCGGAAAAGGGATCTATCTGACCGGATCCGGTATGCCGTTATTTTTCAAACCCGATGGCAAACATTCGGTCCAGGTCGTGTCGTGAATAGGCCCGAAAGGCGATCATCGTCTCCGTACCAAGGATCCCATTAATCTTTGTCATCTCTTCTGTCACCAGGTCTGCAAGATCATCATCTTTTTTAACGCGGATAATGGCCACCAGGTCGAATCTGCCAGTGACCGAATACACTTCCGAAACACCATCGATATCAACCAGTTTTTCCGCGACATGCCTGATTTCATTCCGTTCCACATTTAGTAAAATAATTGCTGTGACCATTTCTGCTCCAAATATAATATAATGCTGCTTTAAGTTGGTTTTTTTTATCTGTGATTGATTGGAAAGCTGCTTTCAATCCCTTTTTCATCCTTGATGATCAACGACTGATACTTTTGCCATGTTTCATCATCCATATTGCAGTAAATCGATGCATAATCACGGGGCAGGATTTTTTGAGGCCAGGGAGGATAAATATTGGAGAAATATTCTCTGCCTTCACTGTTTTCCAGAAAAAAGCTGTCTGGAACAGGCACAGTCTCTTTTCCCACATTATGAAAGATCAGCTCGAGATTGAGTCCGGAAATGTTACAGCATTTCCATTCAAGGACCTCGACAATGTCCGAATTCATATGAATTGTAAGCTCGATCATGTTATTCGTATCTATTTTTGTATCTATTCAGTTCAATTTTCGCTCAGCCCGAAGGTATTGTGTTTCAAGAACCCTGGAAGCCATGGATGGCTTCCAGGAGCTCCAGGAGGATTCATGCGTTTCTTGAAACACAATACATTTGGGGCGTATACAGGTGAATAGTTACCTATTTTTTTTATATTGCTACTGTTCAGCATGTTTCTTTGTCGGCGTGATCACGCTGCATCTCAGCTTGCTTTCATCTGCTTGATCGATCCCTTGTTGGATCGTCAGTACCGGTCAACAATCCTCTTGTGACAGTGACTGGCTACAACATGGTCAGACAATCTTCCCGCCTCGATATACCGACCCATGAATGCGCCAATGGGTTCCCTCCAGGAACGCATGGGATGCCATGGAAATCAGGATCGGAAAAGCGAAATCCTAAAGTTTCTCTATCATACGGCGGTGAATAATGGAGTAATAGCGGAAACCCGATGTCCCATGGGAAACGATACCAGAGAGCAGGATGACGGAAAAAATACCCCATTTCTGATAGGGATCAATCAAAGCCAGCTGTCCCAGCAACACTATCTTTAGAATGATCATCCAGCCACGGTTCTGAATCAGCCAGACCCCATTGGATATCAAGTCCATCAAGATCATCAGCAGACCTGTGACGGCTGTCCCAATGTAAGCCAATCGTAGCTGTTCATAAGGGATATCAAAAAGAAAGCCTCCGGCATAGGCGCTGGCAAAACACAGGTGAAAACTGCGAACAATCACGCTCAGCCAGCGCTTCCCCGGAAAATGGCGACTATCTTCAGGAAAAACAAAACGAAACATGCTCATATGATTCTATTTCAGTATGTGGGTGATTTTATCAAAAAGGATGGCAACGCCACACATCTCGAAAGAATCAGCACTTAAGAGATTGTTGTAATCGATCTGGTAACTCTTAAACGCTTCTTTCTTTTGCAGCCTGAATTGATTGAGCTTGTCTTCAAAGTCTGTAACGGTTGCATAGTCGTTCAGAATCTTTTTTGAAACAGCATGTTTTAGCTGGTGGAGTTGCTTCAAAAGAAGACTCCTGTGTTTTTTGCCCCAGGGAGATTCCAGTTCAAGGTGCATCAGCCGGCTATTCAGTTTTTTAAAGTGGAATAGGGAATCAATTCCCTGAGAGAGTGTTATTGAGTTTTCCAGGGAGATACCGCATTTTTTTACCAGATCAATCACCTCCATGCTGTTACGTAAAAATTCACCCCGGCTCAGGTCTCTGGCAAGCTCAGGGGATATGCCCAGGGTCATCAGATTTTCACAGGTGTTTTGAATATGACGGGACTCCTCGGGGTCCATGGATTGTTCGAATTTGTCCTGATACTCTTTTACCATCTCTTCAAAATCCTGAATCATTGAAAATTGAATTTCGTTGGGGGCATAACAGATCAGTTTCCAGATCAAGACATTATAGATAAATTTCTCTATATTGATCAGTAATGTATAAGCAGAATTGATACTGGTAATCTGCAGTTCATCCCTGACCCTGTCTCTCAATGAATCCAGGTTGAAAACCCGATTCAGAATGGTATACCCGACGATGATGTCTACCGGGCTGACGTCTACGATGGCTAGGATATCCGGTAACAGCGTGATTCCAGCCTGATTGATGGTTTTGTTCACCAACACCGTTCCGATGATCTCCTTTTTAAGGGGATGTCCATATTGCGTGATATCATAATCCTCCCGCAGGCGCTGGGGAAAGTAGCTGTAATAAACATCGTTCAGCAGGGGATTGTTCAGTGCGTCGGAATTGATCAACTCCTTATAGAAGTGCATTTTGGTGTAGCTCAACAGAATAGCAAGATCCGGTCGAGGAATACCGATGCCGTTGGTGAAATATTCCTCCAACTGTTCTTTGGAGGAGAGAATATCCTTGTTGGGGTCCAGGTATTTTTTGCGGGTCAGCAAGTTGATCACATCCAGGATCGGGTTGATGTCTTTTTTGGAACGGGCATTGTCCATGCTGATAATTTGCCCCTGAGCCCTGTTATCCTGCAGAACCAGTTCTGCCACATCGTCGGTCAGATCCTCCAGAAGTTGATTGCGCGCCTCCAGAGAAGGTATCTGGCCGGAACTGAGCAGATAATCCATCAGGATTTTCATATTGACTTCATGATCAGAGGTATCCACACCACCGGAATTGTCGATGGCATCGGTATTCAGTCTGACGCCAGCAACAGCCGCATCCTGTCTGGCCAGCTGGGTCAGCCCAAGGTTTCCTCCCTCTCCGATGACCTTGACACGCAGATCCCTGGCATCAATTCGGACGGCATCGTTGGTTGCGTCGCCAACCTGGCTGTGGGTTTCCTTGTGAGATTTGATATAGGTTCCGATTCCCCCGTTCCAGAGCAGGTCAACATTGCATTTAAGAAGAAGTCTAATCAGCTCTTCGCCGGAAACGGAATCGGCGGTTGTGCCAACCCGTTTTTTTATCTCAGGTGTTAGGGGAATCGACTTTGCAAACCGGTCAAAAACACCGCCACCGGGGCTGAGATATGCAGCATTGTAATCCATCCAGTTGGATCCGGGCGTGTTGAAAAGCCGCTGCCGTTCTTGATACGATTTTTCCGGATCCGGATCCGGATCAACCATGATATAAATATGATTAAAAGCCCCGATTAAACAGATAAAACGGCTGAGCAGCATACCGTTCCCAAAAACATCCCCGCTCATATCACCAATGCCAATGACTGTAAATTCAGTCTTCTGTATATCTTTGCCTTCCTGCAGAAAGTGCAGTTTAACACCTTCCCAGGCGCCACGGGCAGTAATCGCCATCCCCTTGTGGTCATACCCGTGTTTACCGCCCGAAGCGAACGCATCCTTCAGCCAGAATCCCCTTTGATAACTGATTTCATTGGCTGTATCAGAAAGTGCGGCAGTCCCTTTATCAGCTGCGACAACCAGATAGGGATCATCACCATCGTAACGGACAATGTTTCTGGCTGGGACCACCTTTTCGGCAACAATATTGTCGGTTAATGACAGCAGTGAATTAATATATCTTTTGTATTGGGTTTTAACCTCCTCGATCCGGTCTTCCCGGGTTTGAACATGTCGTTTGGTGATGAACCCGCCTTTCGATCCTTCTGGAACAATGACAACATTCTTCAGCATCTGTGTATGCATCAGCCCCAGAACCTCTGAGCGGAAATCGGATGGACGATCGGAATGGCGTAAACCACCTCTCGCAATCATGGCTCCCCTGAGATGAATACCTTCCAGATGGGTTCCATGCACATAGATTTCATACAGTGGTTTGGGTGATGGCATCCGGTTTACTTTGGCGCTTTCAATCTTAACCGCCATCGCTGAGTATTCATCAATATCGAAATAGTTTGTCCGGATGGTTGCCTGGATCAGATTAAAGATGGTTTTGAAGATAATGTCCTCTGCAACCGTTTTCACCTGTTCAATTGCTTTTAGGGCCGCATTTTCATATGGTTCTAGCTCATCACGGGATAAGGGTCGGATATCAGCTGATGGACTGAATTTTGCGGTAAACAGATTTTTTAAGGCGTCGATCACTGCCGGGTTCTTGAGAAAGCTCTGATTGACAGGAAGATAGGGAGCACCGATCTGCCAGTAATAGTTACGATAGAGAATGAACAGGTTGATCTCCTGGCGATTCAGGCCAGCAGACAGCAGGAGGCCATTGAGAACATCATTTTCAGTGGTGTCTTCCAGAACAGCGAGCAGGAGCTCACAGAAATTCAAATTAAAATTTTCGAATTTGGATTCCTGATCCTTCAGGGATTTAACATAGTAGGTATAGATATACAACTCATCGGATTGAACTTTCAGTTTATAGGTATTTTCATCAATGACGATCAATGACAGGTTCTGCAGATGGGGCATGATTTCAGTGAGATGATATAGCTTTTTAGAAAAGAAATAGACCTGCGATTCCCCGGTTCTGCTGTCCGTTCTCAGATCGACCTGCTCCCTGTTCGTGGCAAGTAATTTTTCTATAAACTGGATATCCTTAATCGCATCCTGGGGGGTATATAGTGCCTGGTAGAAGCTTTGAAATACGTTGGCGTATTTGATCGGCAGATTTTTTCGCTGCTCGGGGGGTAACATACCCAACTGAGCCTGAAAGTCTTCTTCCCACCCCAGTGTCAAACTGGCGACTTCCTTTTCTATGGCATCCAGTTCAATCCCTTCCAACTGCGGGTGGTTTTGGGGAAACCAGAAGATATGATGGGAGTAGGCATTTCTTCCCAGGGAAAACCAGTACTTGATTTCTGAGCTGTGCGTCAGCCGCTGACCAAGAAGTTGGTCGATCTTAACGAAAAGCTCTTCGCTGAACCGATTGCTGGGCAAACAGAAGGTCAGGCGGGCATATCGTCTGGACGGTTGTGTGAAAATACTGAGCTTTGTTCTCTGAAAATCGCCGAAGTACATAAACTGCTGGAACAGCGCGGACAACTCGTTCCGGTCGAGCCGAAAAAGCTCGCTTTTCGGGATCATATTGAAAAAATCATGGGCGATCTTGTACTGATGCCCATGTCTTTCTTCAAGAACTTCCCCATCAATGGCATTCTCCATAATGGCATTCACCTTCAACCGGGCAAGGGGAATCGCCATGGCAGCCGCTTTGTAGGATTTGTTGGTAAACAGAATGTAGAGAAACACAATTTTCACATTGACATTCGGGTCCCTTTTGCGACGGAAAACCAGTTGAATACGCTCACGGCGATGAACCATCGAAAATTCGTTGAGTTCAATGGTATTGATGTTCAGCCCGGATTCAAGAAAGAAACTGCCCAACCGACCGATCTCAGCTGGCAGATGCGTATCATTGATCTCTTTTTTCCTGCGTATATATCCCAGAGGATTCATAATCTGATCCCAGGACAGGGTTTCAGAAATGTCTTCCCGATCCAGTTCACCAGATCCGAGCAGGATGACGTTCCCTTCATTGAACCAGTTAAAAAGCCGACGTCTCTCACTCTCCATCAATGACTCTGTTTGATCCTTCTTATCTTTATAGGAGTATGATTCCACAACATCCGTCATCGCAGCAAAGTCATCAGTAACACTGCGCAGCATCTGCAGAACAGACAGGACTTCCTCCTTCAGAACCGACTGTTCATTCATATTGAAATTTTCAATGATACAGCAGCAGAAAACGTAGTTGTTGGCTGTGTCATCTGATATTTTGTCTATTTCCGAGAGCTTGTTATCCTCCGTCTGCCTGATATTGATGACCGGATAAGCGATCAGGGATAGACGATGCTTTTTGCTGTGAATATACTCAACAAGACTGTCGACAATAAAATGGCGATCTTTCAGAATCAGGTCGAGAATAACAGAGGTGGTGTGTCCATTATCCGTGTTTTCAATGGCATAGGGAGAAACGCTGACCATCACCTTTTCGGTAAACGACGCTTCCACGAATTGGTAACGTTGCCTCAGGAAACTGTACAGCTGGTCGGTTTGGGTATTTTTTAGAATTTCAATGGGCAGCTTGGGGCAGAGAATCTCCACAAACTTCGACATCGCTCGTTTGTTCGCGACGGATGGATCATTCTTAACGTGGGTGTTGATTTCATGGACCCTGGTTCGCAACAGCTCCTCTTTTTGCCGGCTGATAGACAGGATATGTTGTGGTTTTTCCATATCTTTTTCCTTTTTCGATGAATAGTGGGTGGAAACCTGTGATAAAGAGTGCCAATTAACCACGTAACAGTAGTACGAGGTGATATTCCATGCAGGTCCCTTTATCCCGGTCAGCTATGGGCTTAAAGGGATAATGAGCGGAATATGCCAGAGTTACTGTATGTTTCATAAAAGATGCGCTACAATGTCCGGGTCTGAGACGAGTTTTCCTTTCTTAGTAACATGAATAAATTAAGTGTGGAAAGAGAAAAGCCGCTGTTGTCGCGAAAAAGACAGAGAACGTCCTGGCTTGAGTTGATTATATAACCATCACGATAACAGCATCATAAAAACAAAACAGATTGTCATAAGATTTTAATGTACTTCCTGGTTGACAAAGGGTAAGCTGGGTGTATAAGCTTAAAACTTAATAAAGAGACAACCTCAGAACAAACGCCGCGGGGTGGAGCAGTTCGGTAGCTCGTCGGGCTCATAACCCGAAGGTCGTGGGTTCAAATCCCACTCCCGCAACCACAAACAAAAAAGGCTTGAGCCGGTAACGGTTCAAGCCTTTTTTGTTTTCCGCCACCCCACCCCCCGCCTGACCTGGCTGTTTAAATCGATAATCGTGAGTTCATAGGGAGACCCTGCCCAGGTATCATCGCTTCGTAGCTTTCCAAAAGCGTTACCAGTAAGAAAGGTTAAACCGGATGATTCTTTGAATTGAAATGCCGTTCTTTCTGAATGCAACTCATAAGTGACGGTTATTTCTTGATTGGAAGACGGCGACTGGTGTAAAATAAAGACAAGCATTCTTTGAAGGCTTTTGGTACGGTTTTTTTTGTTTTCAGATTGAAACACGGGTCAGGAAGGAGGAAAGATGACTGAATTCAATCCGGAACAGGCACTTTGGGCTATTCGTCGGGAATTTGGGGAACATGGCGGGGTTGCACCATCGATTTCAAGATCGTCAACTTTTACGGTGATGGATCCTGGCGTTATGCCCGATATATTCAAAGGGGTAAGAGGACCGGAAAAAGGCGGTTATTTTCTTTACAGCCGTCACTTCAATCCCACGGTTGACACATTGGCCAGAGAGCTGGCAGCGATTGAAAATACGGAAGCGGCTGTCTGTTCTGCCAGCGGCATGTCGGCAATCGCCTGTGCGATTCTGCAAATATGCCATGTAGGGGACCATATTGTTGCCAGTGACACAATCTATGGTGGAACTCATGCCCTGTTTGAACATGTTTTTCCTGAGATGGGGATCAACACCACCTTTGTCAATATCATCAACCATGAAGCTGTCGCGGCGGCCATCAATCCTGAAACAAAAATCATTTTCACCGAGTCCGTTGGCAATCCGACGCTGCGGGTTGCGAATATTCCGGCACTCGCAGAATTGTCACGGGGAAAAGGGTTGCAGCTGGTGGTGGATAATACATTTGCCCCCATGATTCTGTCTCCTGCGTTTTTGGGTGCCAATATCGTGATCAGTTCACTGACAAAATTTATTAATGGTGCCAGTGATGTCATTGCGGGTGTTATTTGTGGTCGCAGAGATTTCATCCAGCAGTTGACGGATCTTCGTACTGGGCGAATGATGCTGCTGGGGCCGACCATGGATGCCAGAACAGCTTTTGATATACAGCAAAGACTCCCTCACCTGGCGATACGCATGAAAGAACACAGCACCCGCGCCTTGGCCATCGCCGAACTGCTGCAGCAGATCAAGGTCAAAGTGGTCTATCCGGGTCTTGTTTCTCATCCAGAGCATGCATTGATGACGTCAATGATGAACAGGGGCTATGGGTATGGCGGAATTCTGGCTGTTGATTGTGTAACACAAAAAAGAGCTGAAAAATTTATGTCGCTGCTGCAGAACAAGGAGCGTTTTGGCTTGATTGCGGTGTCACTGGGATATTTTGATACCTTGATGAGTTGTTCAGGATCTTCCACAGCGTCGGAAATCGATATTGAAGACCAGGGTAGAATCGGTCTGTCACCTGGACTGGTTCGATTGTCCATCGGTATTACCGGTTCATTGTCCGTTCGTCTGGAGCAGATCGAAAGAGCGGCTAAAGAATCCGGGCTGGCCTGAGATGCCCCTTGCCAGCTTTTTTTATTGTCCAGGCACTGGATTAACTGCAACTTGCATGTTAGACTGACTCGAAGATGGCAAAACCATTGATATCCCGATTCAATAAGGTTTTTCGGAGGTTTTTTGATCAACACCGGACACCATCACTTGTATATTAAAGATGAAAGGAAGTAACGGTTTTCCGGTGAACGCAGGAAAATATTGACTATTCACACACAGCATTTCGCACTCTCAATTCGTATCAATATTAATAAAGACGATGGCAGAAGACTATTACACGACCCTGGGTGTACAAAAAAACGCCAGCAAAGAAGAAATCAAGAAGGCATATAAAAAACTCGCCATGAAGTATCATCCTGATAAAAACAAAGGTGATAAAGCATCTGAAGAACGGTTCAAGAAGATCAGTGAAGCATATGCCGTGTTGAGTGATAATGAAAAGAAAAAGCAATATGATCAATTTGGTGCAGAAGGCTTTTCAAACCGCTATTCCCAGGAGGATATATTCAAAGGTTTCGACATTGGGAGTATTTTTGAGGAGTTTGGATTCGGCAATAATATTTTTACAACCTTTTCAGGTGGCGGTGGCAGAAAATCAGCGCGCCGGCGGTCAGGGGTGCCATTTGATTTTGAAAATGGCCTTTTTTCCGGAAGCAGCGGCAGCGGAGTACCACGGGAGCCGCAAAAAACAGAGTTGGAATTGTCGTTGACTCTGGAGGAAGCCGTCATTGGAGGGAAAAAAACCGTTTCATTTAATACCGGCTCAGGGGTCGACAAGATTATTCTCGCTATTCCACCGGGTATCGAAGCCGGGAAAAAGCTGAAGGTCAAGGGAAAAGGACTGTCAGATCCTTATACCGGTCAGCGCGGTGATCTTTACTGCAGGATTGTTATTGAACCACATCCTGTATTTAAAAGAGAAGGCAGTGATTTGATTATGGAAAAAGAGGTCAAGTTAACGGATTTAGTCCTGGGGGCAACCATCAATATCTCCACACTGGATAAAAAACATATCGAGTTGAAAATACCTGCCAACAGCAAAAACAGCTCCCTGCTGAGGATTAAGGGTAAAGGGGTTCCAAACAGCAAGGGAGGTCCTGGAAATCTGCTGATTCGGCTTTCTGCTATTTTACCGGAAAAATTAACCCCGAAACAAAAAGAATTGTTTAAAGAATTGTCAAAAACAGGACTTTAAACGGATCTATGTCCTTTCTTTTGATCCTTGCGTTTTCTCTAAAAAAGACGATTTCTCCAACAATTTCGCTGACGAAAGGTGTTTTGCAAACCACAAGGCGTTCATCTCAAAATCACCACCAAGAGGGAGCTCACCATCGGTTTTGAGATGCACGGTCCAGTTGGATCCCTGTCTCTGAATATCGATTATCAAACTAGTGGAGTATCTATTCAGCATGTGCTCCGCCATAGAACCTGGGACCCGTATGTCATTGAACTCATTCTTGACAGGCATCCATGCCTGTCTGCGAGGGCGGTCGTTGACATCGCCATCCTGGCGATGCTTAACCACTCCCAATCCGTTTAATAACATACGGGTCCCTGCTCCTTTGGCTGATAAAGTGGTGAATAGATACCTAGTGGAGCGAATGGGGGGATGCTTCAAGCACGATTCATCATTCATTGAACACATTAAAGGAATAAGAGATGTTTTATAAAAAAAACAGTGATCATTACCTGAATCCGGTAGATGGGATCCGGCTGAAAACATTAACTTATGGTGAGAAAGTCTCCTTGACTGAATTTGTGATGGAGAAGGGTAACGATTTACCGGCCCATGAACACCCCCATGAACAAATCGGCTATCTGGTTTCAGGTAGAATAAAACTCACAGTTGAAGATCAGGTCTATGAAACCGGGCCAGGTGACAGCTGGTGCATTCCGGGAGGTGTAAAACACAGTGCAACGATTATCGAGGATTCTATTGCGATTGAGATCTTTTCACCTGTCCGAGAGGACTATCTTCCCTGAACTCGATGACTGATGGGAACACCGACCTGCCAATCCATGCTTTTCTCTTTTTGGATCTGCTGTCAATGCGTCGATCATGGCTGCTGCCAGAATAACATCAGCACCATTTTAAATCCGCTTTCAGACTGAAAATCCCTGAAAAGCAGTTAGATGGCTTGTTGATCCGGGGCCGTGCTCTACTGACCACTCAGTTGTTTTTTCCATGGTGAAAAACCGGGCCATTATTGTATTCGGATTGTCGGTCTTTTGATCCATCATATTCACTTTAGGGCATCTTGATAAATGAAACTCAGTCAGCATCAAAGGGGTGGTGTTTCAAGAACCCTGGAAGCCATGGATGGACTCGTGCGTTTCTTGAAACACCACCCCTTTGGTGCGGAGTGTTCTATAAACTTAATGAATCAAGGTGCCCTTTATTGAAATGTCGTATTTTCTGATAATTCGTTGCGAGCTTTTGCGATGAATTAATGCCACAACCCTTTTCCTCCAGCATTCCCAGGCTTCAGTCTGTTTTCCCAGCCGGCTGTTTCTCATCCGCTACCGCCGCCAGTGTGGACGTTGCAGAAAATGGAATCGTTAAATAAGGGAAGCAATCTTTCTAAAACAAACTTGAAAAGGGTTTCATATGTGCAGAACACATTTCCTGTGCGAACATGAGGTAACGACACAGCATTTTAAAAAAGGCAGAGGCAGGGTTGTGATGGTCAGATTCTCATTCAATGGAGACTCCCAATGAAAATAGAGCTGCAGAATATCAGCAAGGCTTATATGGAGGGCGGAAAAACACACACCATCCTTTCGGGTTTAAACGCTCAGTTTTCGACCGGCAAGTTCTCCGTCATTCTCGGTAAAAGCGGCTCTGGTAAGAGTACCCTGTTGAACATCATGGGCGGTATCGATGTTCCAGACAAAGGAAAAGTGCTTATCGAAAATACAGATCTGGCTGACTTATCGGACTATGACCGGACCCTCTTTCGAAGGCGAAAACTGGGATTTGTTTTTCAGTTTTTCAATTTGATACCGACGTTAACCGTACTTGAAAACACAATGTTAATCAGAGAACTGGATGGAGTCAGGGATCATACCAACCGTAAAATGGCTTGCGCGATGCTCGAGGAGGTTGGTTTGGGGAACCGGATTGATGCGATGCCAGACATCCTGTCAGGCGGCGAGCAGCAGCGGGTGGCAATTGCCCGCGCATTTGCCCATGACCCGCAGTTCATTCTGGCAGACGAGCCGACTGGAAACCTGGATCACGAAACCGGCATGAATGTACTGCAGATGATGGTCCGTCTCGTCCAGGAGAAACGTAAAACATTGATAATGGCCACACACAGTGAAGACGCCCTTGCTGCAGCAGATTATGTCTTCCGGATTGAAAACAGGATGCTGGTTCCTGCTCTTCCTGCGGTTTAACAAGGTAACCTTCAGTTGCATATGGCCCTGAAAATCCTACTCAAGATAGGTTTTGGCTATCACAAAGCCCATCCATTGCAGACCCTTCTCATTATCATCGGTATTACACTGGGGGTGGCTGTCGTTGTCTCTATTGATATTGCCAACTCAAGTGTCAGCCGCTCATTTCAGCTCTCTACTGAAAGCCTGACCGGAAAAACAACACACCAGATCGTCGGGACTTCGGACGGGATTCCTCAGGAAGTCTTTAAAGATCTTCGATTGAAACTGGGGCATCGGGATAACACGCCGGTGGTGGAAGGATATGTTCAGGTCAAAGAATTGCAGTTACGCACCTTGAAACTGTTGGGGGTTGATCCCTTTTCAGAGCTTTATTTTCGAAATGTCTTGAGCTCAAAGGGCAATTCCCAGCCGGTAGATCTGTTAACCGGCTTACTGGCGGAAGCAGGCCGGGTCCTGATCTCCGAACAGTTAGCTGGAAAAGCCGGCCTTGCTGTGGGTGATCATTTGACCCTGTTGCAGGGCGGAAAAGAGATCCCGGTCATGGTATACGGGTACCTGCAGACTAATGATAAAATCTCACAGAACGCCCTTTCAGGTGTCATCATCACAGATATTTCGACGGCCCAGGAAATCTTGCAGCTGGGGGATATAATCAGTCGTATTGACCTGGTCATCGCGGATGACGATGCTGACACACTTCGTTCCATCGCAGAGATCCTCCCTCCCCAGACTTTTATTGTTCCTTCTGAGAAAAGAAGTGGATCGATCCGGCAGATGTCGAAATCATTCGAACTGAATTTGCAGGCGATGAGTCTGCTGGCCTTGCTTGTTGGTATGTTTCTGATTTATAATACCATCACATTTTCAGTGGTGCAAAGAAGGAAACTGCTGGGAATTTTAAGAGCCCTGGGTGCGACGCAGCGAGAGATCTTTGTCATGATCATGGGGGAGACGGTCATACTTGGGTTTATCGGAAGCCTACTGGGACTTCTGGTTGGTATGGTCCTGGGAATAGGAACCGTTCAACTGGTCAGTCAGACAATTTCGGATCTGTATTATGTTTTATCGGTAAATGCGTTCAGTATATCATTCGTTGACATGATGAAGGCGCTCGGGTTAGGTCTCCTGGCTTCGTTTATCTCAGCGCTATTTCCAGCCATTGAAGCTGTCAGGGTAACACCTGTCGGAGCACTGAGGCGGTCTGTTCTGGAAAAGTATGCCTTAAGAATAATGCCAGCTTTGTCGCTGGCGGGAATAGTGCTCCTCCTGGCAGGGGGTATTATTCTGAGAACAGAGACCCGTCAACTGGTGACCAGTTTTGGTGGTCTGCTGTTTATCGTATTTGGCGCAGCCCTCCTGGTCCCATTTCTCTCACAGCGCTTTATCCGTTTTTGGCTATGGCTGCTGCCACCGGGTGTCGGCCTGATCACAAAACTGGCCCTGCGCAACACCATGCGCTCTCTCAGCCGCACAACAGTTTCGATCGCGGCGCTGATGATTGCCGTTTCCGTCATCATCGGGGTGGGTATTATGGTCGAAAGCTTCCGATTTACCGTTGTTCAATGGCTCAATACCACGATCAAGGCCGATATCTACCTGGTTGGTGTCAATCGGGCGTACCCCAATCTGGATCCCGGTATTGCCGAGGCTTTGAAAGAAATACCGGGAATCAGTGAGCAGCATCTGGTGCGGGCTTTTAGAATCAACTCGGGAATGTATACCGGGGCCATCATGTTCGCCCAGGACAAGGAAATTGTCAAAAGAAGATGGATCTGGAAGTCTGGGACAGAGTCTGAGATTTATGAGCAATTTGAAAAGGGGGCCGTCTTTATTTCAGAAACCTTTGCCTGGCATAATAAAATTGCCCAGGAACCCGGTAAAACATTGAGCCTTATGACCAATCAGGGAACGCACACGTTTCCAATTGCGGGTGTATTTCGTGATTTTTCCGCCAGACAGGGGATGATACTCATTAAAACCCGTATCTATCGTCAATACTGGCGGGATGATAGAATATCGGGAATCGCGCTCATGAGCGAACCAGGGATTTCAAGTGATGACTTGATTGATCAGATAAACCTGAATCTGGCAAAAAAATATCAATTCGTTATTTCTTCAAATGCCAGTATTCGAAGAAACGCCATTGAAGTATTCGATCGGACTTTTACCATTATCGTGGCACTGCAAATTCTTGCCTCGCTGGTAGCATTTATCGGCGTCTTCAACTCCATCATGGCCATGATGCTTGAAAGAACCAGGGAAATTGGCGTGTTGCGGGCGAACGGCATGACAATCCAGCAACTCTGGCGCATGATTCTCACCGAAGCCGGAATTATTGGCGGGGTCTCCGGCCTGCTGGCGCTTCCTCTTGGAACGACGCTGGCCTGGATTTTGATATATGTAATTAATAAACAGTCCTTTGGTTGGACGCTGGAGTTCGTGATGGCATATCATCACTATGTGCAGGCGGTTTCCATTGCTGTTCTGGCATCTTTAGGAGCAGCTGTTTATCCTTCATATGCGATCGGCAGAAAAAAAATAGCCGACGCCCTTCGAACCGAGTAAACCAAATGAAGGAATGGATACCTCTTATTTTGATATCATTGATTATTTCTGGTGCCGGTGTCTATTACTGGATAGACAACACGAAACAGCCGACCGAATATGCCAATATCACACAGGTAATGTCCGAGAATCCAGGGGCAGAGCAATTTGAAAGAGCTGTCCATCCCAGGGCTTTTGTGTTTCCGAGAGATCTGGGATCGCATAACCGTTTTCAGACTGAATGGTGGTATTTTACAGGAAACCTGACTACAGCTGAAGGAAGACCATTCGGTTATCAGCTGACTTTCTTTCGTCGCGCTATCCGGGCGGAAAGACCTGCCGGTCAGTCCGCATGGGCTACAAATCAGCTGTATATGGCTCATTTTGCGTTATCGGATATCCAGAGCAAGTCCTTTCTCACTTTTGAGCGATTTTCAAGAGGAAGTCTGGGATTGGCCGGTGCTGAGGCTCACCCTTTCAAAGTATGGCTTGAAAACTGGGCGGTGTCCGAAAACCGGCAGGGGGAATGGATGATGAGTGCCCAGTCATCCAAAATGTCCCTTCAACTGACACTCCGCCTTCTAAAACCCATGGTCTTCAATGGACGTGATGGTTTAAGCCAAAAAGGTCCGGAACCGGGAAATGCCTCCTACTACTTTTCCAATACCCGCATTGAGTCCACCGGAACTGTCATCGTCGATGGTAAAACCTATCCTGTTTCCGGTTATAGCTGGCTGGATCGTGAATGGAGTTCCAGTGCACTGAGTCAAAATCAGACGGGATGGGATTGGTTTTCAATTCAACTGGATGACTGGCGTGAGATTATGCTGTATCAGATCAGGGAGAAAAATGGCAGTATCAGTCAGTTTTCATCCGGCTCCTTTGTAAATAAAGATGGCAGTATTGTTCCTCTCCAGAAAAACGACTTCCAGATTACAGTCGTTGATCGCTGGCGCAGTCCAGTAAGCGGTCAAGACTATCCTGCCGCCTGGATTATACGGATCCCTTTGAAAGGGCTGCTGTTTTCTGTTAAACCCCTGATGAAAAACCAGGAACACAGACACAGCTTTGCATATTGGGAGGGGGCGGTGGTGGTAGAGGGTGAAGGCCTTTCCGGCAAGGGATATGTCGAGCTGACTGGCTACACGTCGAACCCTTGAGCAGGTCTTATTCCGCCTGCAAAACACGCTTCGCTCCTATCTTGTCCGTTACAATGTCATTCTCTTCCCGGTGGGGTCTCATTGTCAGAATTCGTTTGCCTACCTGTATACCTGCAAGAAAATCCATTATATCCAGATCGCGGGTTCATGCGCCTTGATGGTGTTGCCTCTTTTCTTCCATGATATCATGGGTGATAAACTCCGCCCTTGATCATTCGTTGCTGTTGATACTACTATGATCAAGCATCACCAGATGATGGAACGATATCGCGATACTGATGATTCGTCGGGAGATCCAACCGAGATCAGCAATGTGAACCATTCAAAGGAAACCAGATGAAGTATGAACAGATTTTATATGAAATCAGAGACCAGATAGCCTTGATTACCTTGAATCGCCCTGAAAAAATGAATGCCTGGACGTTTCAGATGAAAGATGAAATGATCGCTGCTTTTGATTCAGCGGATAAAGATGATAATGTCCGTGTCGTTGTTGTCACCGGATCCGGTAAAGCATTCTGTGCCGGTGCTGACCTGGATCCGAGTCGGTTTGGCGACCGTCAGAAAAGCGATGGGCTGACGAATCCGCCAAGAGATTCAGCGGGTCAATTGACAACGATGCTCTATAATATCAAAAAGCCCGTTATTGCCGCAATAAACGGGCATGCTGTCGGTGTGGGGAGCACGATGACGCTGGCCATGGATATTCGTATTATCGCTGAAAATGCAAAGATGGGATTCGTTTTTAACCGCCGGGGGCTTGTCCCCGAAGGATGCAGCACCTGGTTTCTGCCCAGGCTGGTCGGTATCGGTAAGGCATCAGAATGGATGCATAGTGGACGTCTGATCCTGGCGGATGAAGCACTCACCAGTGGTCTCGTAAACAGGGTTGTCCCGGTTGAGAACCTGATGGATACCGCCATGGAGGTGGCCAATGAGATTGCTGCCAACACATCTGCGCTGTCAACTGCATTTACGCGTCAGATGCTCTGGCAGATGCTGGGTGCCGATCACCCCATGGAAGCACATAAAATAGAGTCAAAGTGCCTCCATTTTATGTTCAGCACCGATGATTTTCAGGAAGGTCTCAGCTCCTTTCTTGAAAAACGAGAGGCCCGATTTCCGTTGAAGCCGGAAAAAGACCTGCCCCCTTTTTACCCATGGTGGACCCAGCGGACATATGACACCGATTAATGGACAGTCACAGGCCCCGTTTTCTCTAAATGAACATAACTGAACGAACAGGATATCAGGATTTTTCTCTACTGATCAAACCGGCATCAGCCGACTGCAACCTCAATTGCGAATACTGCTTTTACCTGGATAAGTGCCACCTCTATGGCGAATCGGTCAGACACAGGATGACTGATGACGTACTGGAAAGGATTATCGAAAGTTACCTGAGGACCGAACAATCCATCTACTCACTGGGGTGGCAGGGAGGGGAACCGACTTTGATGGGTCTGCCCTTTTTCGAAAAAGTCGTGGCTCTGCAAATGAAACATGGTAAAAAAGGGGCAAGCGTGGCGAATGGCCTTCAAACCAATGGGACCCTGATTGATGCTCCCTTCGCCCGATTTTTGTCCCGGTACCAGTTTTTAATCGGTTGCAGTCTGGACGGTCCACCGGAAATCCATAACAGATACCGTACCAATCGTTTGGGAGAACCATCCCACCAGAATGTGATCCGGGGACTGAATCACCTGAAAAATGCGGAGGCTTCGGTCAATATTCTGGTACTGGTCAGTCGCGCCAATGTGGGACATGCAAGACAGGTATACCGCTACCTGACCTCTGAAGGACACTATTATCAGCAGTATATTCCCTGCGTGGAGTTTGACAAAGCAGGGAAGCCAATGCCCTTTTCCATCACGGCACAGGAATGGGGGCGGTTTCTGTGCGAATTGTTTGATGAGTGGTATTTCAAAGATACCCGCAGGGTGTCTATCAGGCACTTCGATTCGATTCTGTCAAAGATCGTTGATGGTGTGGAGAATGTCTGTACATTGGGTCAGAACTGCTGCCAGTATTTTGTGGTTGAATACAACGGCGACATCTACCCCTGTGATTTTTTTGTTGACCGGCCATTGAAACTGGGCAACATCATGACTTCATCCTGGTCTGAACTGCAGCAATCGAAAATCTACCGTGATTTTGGCGATCAGAAGAAACAGTGGAACCCCCATTGCGATCGATGCAACTGCCTCCATCTCTGCAACGGAGATTGCCTCAAACATCGGCTTTTTGCCGGGAACAGCCCTGATAATCTCAGCTTTTTATGTGAGGGGTGGAAACAGTTTCTAAACCATTCCCAGGGAGGATTCAATCAACTGGCTCGGCAAATTCTGATGGAAAGGGAGACAGAATCCAGGATGCCCAAATCAGTGCCCTCTCCGATGTATCACCGCAAAAGAGTCGGGCGCAATGCCCTCTGTCCCTGCGGTAGTGGTCTGAAATATAAAAAGTGCTGTGGAAGGATGGACTGACAGCAGCGTGGCGTTGTAAGCCAGGAAATTCGGGCATGCGCTCCTGTTCGGATTCAGTCACAGCCACTTGAGATCCGGATCAACTGATTGATCAAGGCTATTTCCGAGCCAGGTTTTTTCAGACCATTCGCGGGCAAATATCGGGGGTCACGCTAGCTGGTCTTGATCTCCGTCTTTTCAAGAATCCAGTTGCTTATCATGTCAAGGTCTTCAAACTTGAAATGGGTGATGTCCCGTTCCGGGGTAATGTCGCTGACAAGTGCTTGAATCCCGAATGAAGGATCGATGTATAGTGGCGTTTTCTCAGTCGCTTGTCTGAATACCTCAATTTTCAATCCATCCTCGTATTTGAATCCTTCAGAGATCACCAGATCGAATTCACTGAACCATTGCTGGACGGTTTCGGCTAAGGGCTGAGCTGACGTGTGGCTTCTATAGAGGGCAAGTTGATCATGAGACAGGAGCAACACCTGTTCACTGCCAGCCTGCCGATGTCGCCATGAATCTTTTCCAGGTTTGTCAAATTCTGCGCTGTGGTGGGTATGTTTGATGGTTCCGATAGTGATTCTTTTTTTTTGCAGGATGGGGATCAGACGGGTGATGAGCGTGGTTTTTCCGGAATTGGACCGACCGACAAACGAAACAAATTTTACGCTCATGTCAACTGTCGGCCAATTGAGCGCGCTGCTCGTCTTTTTCGAATTTCTTCATTTTTTCATCGTACTCAACCATTTTATTCCAGCGGTTAAGCAGGTCCTGCATGTCTTCTCTTCTTTTCAAAGACTTGTAAACAGATGCCAGCAAAACAAAGACATCCTTGTCCAGCTTCATGCGAAACGCCATTTCCAGCAGTTCAAGACCCTGCTTGGTGTTTTTGCGCCTGATGGCCAGTTTGCCCATCTTGACATATTCCAGGCGCTGCTTTTCATTTTCCTGTTCACGCTCATTCTTGAGGATATTCTCATACTCCTGGGTGAGTTCCTCTACCTTCAGGCTGTTATTCAACACTTTGTATACAGAAGCCGCCTGCTTTATCGTCTCCGGTGGACGGATAATGCGAAGGGCTTTTTCATACATGGAAGCAGAAGCCTGAAATTTTGACTGGTTAAAAAAACTTTCCGCCCGCACACAAAATATGTCATGAAGATCTTTCAATTGCTGAGCCGCATATTTTGATTCGGGGTCCAACCTTTGTATTTCCCTGAGGGCCCGGGTTGCTTCGTCGTATTTCTTCAGATTAATGTATACTTCACCGATTTTCGACCAGATATCCACATTATCGACCTCGGTGACGGCTACATTATAAAGCTTGAGTGCTTTCCTGTAATTACCGTCCTGTGCGCTTTGATCTGCTATCTCTATCAGATCCGAAAGGTGATACAGGCCATCCGATTTTTCGAGGAGTTCTGCCCCGATGGCGAGATATTTGATTGCAAGCAGTCGGTTGTTGATACTCTTATACATCAACCCAAGGTTGATGTTGAAGAAGCGGTTGTACTGCTCTTCTCCCAGTTCATCAACAAAGAACTTGATCCCGTCCTTTATCTGTCCGCCAACCGCCATCGCGATTGCAATCAGCATGTCATTATATTTAAAACCGGCGCCTGCTTCTTTGACTTGATGGAAACACTTGAGTGCCAGATCCGTTTTTTTATTTTTGAGGAGAAATGTGCCGTAATTGTATATATTTCTGAGTTGATTCTGCTTATCTTCTTCGGTCATCTCATCGGGATTTTCGATGGTGGCCAGTTTTGTGTAATAGTCCTGATATGCCTTGTCTGATGTACCTACCCCTTTCCGTTTGAGTTTCTCCAGATCGATTGTCAGAATCTTGGCTTCATGATAGTCACCATTGGCTTCCTTCTCCTTAATCGACTTCTCCAGATTTTTGACCTGCTGCTCGAAATGGCTACTGGCAGCAGTATTGAGTTCTGTCTCTACCCTTTCCCCAAAATCAGAATCCTGCTCATATTCAGGAACGATATAATCTTTGATGTCAGCAAAAACATTTAATGATTTTTTGATATCTCCGTCATACTTTTCAACCTTTCCCATACTGGCAGCCAGGTTGTAAAAGGCTAGGGGGAAGTTCCTGTTAATTTTCAGTGCGTAACGATAGAGATTATTAGCCTGTTTATAATTTTTTTGCTTGCGGGCACAATTTCCAACCAGGTTAACCAGTTCATAGTCGTCCTTCTTAATCTTTACAAGAATTAGACCGATTGAAAGTGCGGCTTCATAGTCAAGAATTTCCAAATAGTGTTGAAACTCCTTATCCAGTCTCTGCAGAACCGTGTTGGGGTCTAACTGAAATGCGTTCTGGAACTCTATCATGGCCTGCTTATACAGTTTCCCGTCCAACTGCAGAATCCCTTTTGTCAACAGATCTTCTGCTTTCTGAGCCGCTTTTTGTTCACGATTCCTTTTAAATGATTTCAACATTGATAACGACCTTGACTATAACGCTGTATCCCGAATGCTGATTGAACTGGCTGTGAATGAATCACGGTCTGGATTGAATTGGGAAAAGAAAAGCAATAAATGTGCAAAGGAAAGAAATATTCAATGATTAACCACTGTTAATTGGATTTACCTGATTTTTAAAACCAGTGGCACAGTCTTGTTAAAGGGTAGCGGACGATCGATTTTAATGTTGGATGCCTGATAAATCTTTAAAAGACACGTTTGCAGTTTATCAGAAGCGGTTTTTTCCTTTTTCCCGGGGGATGTTGTTTCGTTGTTAAACTAAATAAATAACAACGTGATATAATATCAATTGGTTAATTACACCAAAACCCCGTTTATCGATTGTTTTTCGCTATTTTCACAATTTTCTTCTTAAATCATAACGGTTTGATTTGAAAATGGGTACCGAAATTTGAAAAAAAACGTTCACCAAATGTGACGACCCGTGTTTAATTGAGGGAACATTCTTGACATGGAATACTATGAAGACGTAAATTCGACTATGCATTCTTAAATTATCGTCCATTGGTGTAATGATCTGTTCTTTTGATCGAGAACCTGCTGATCTCTCCAGTGTTCACACGAAGGAGCATCGGGTCGGAACCAGCGGATCAACCGGGATTGAATCATCCGATGCCATTAGCCATTGATATCTTAGATAAAATTAGATTTCTTTAGGCTGGTTTCACACACTATTTAACATAAGGAATTGAAGGAGAAGACATGTCTAAAGAGTTTATTTTTACATCAGAATCAGTTACAGAAGGACATCCTGACAAGATGGCGGATCAGATTTCTGATGCCATTTTAGACAACATGATCAGAGATGACCCTTCAAGTCGTGTGGCTTGTGAAACCCTGATCACTACTGGATTGGTTGTGATTGCCGGAGAGATTACGTCACGAGCAATTGTTGATTTTCAGACAGTGGTCAGGGATACGATCAATGACATTGGGTATGATGATTCGAGAAAAGGATTCGACTGTAAATCCTGTTCAGTGATGGTTGCGCTGGATAAACAATCACCGGATATCGCACAGGGAGTCAATACAGGTGAGGGGTTATTCCAGAACCAGGGTGCGGGTGACCAGGGGCTGATGTTTGGTTATGCCACAGATGAAACACCGGAATTGATGCCAATGCCGATTTCATTTGCCCATAAACTGACCGCCACCATGGCTAAAAAAAGAAAGAGTGGGGAGCTGGATTATCTGAGACCGGATGGAAAAAGCCAGGTTTCGATCCTTTATCGTGATGGAAAGCCAGTCAAGGTCACGGCTGTCGTATTGAGCAGTCAGCATGATGAAAGGATCAGTCATGGTCAGATCGAAAGTGATCTGATTGAAAAAGTCGGTAAAGCCGTGATTCCAGCTGATATGCTCGATGAGCACACCCGCTGGTTGATCAATCCCACCGGGCGATTTGTTATCGGAGGCCCCATGGGGGACTGTGGTTTGACCGGTCGGAAGATCATCGTTGATACCTATGGTGGAATGGGACGCCATGGTGGTGGCGCTTTTTCAGGAAAAGACCCTTCCAAGGTTGATCGGTCGGGAGCCTATGCAGCACGCTATGTTGCAAAAAATATTGTCAAGGCCGGTATTGCCGTTGAATGCGAAGTTCAGATAGCCTACGCGATTGGATTTCCGGAGCCTGTCTCCATCTCGATCAATACCTTTGGCAGTTGCAAAGTGGAAGAGGTCGCACTGGAAAAAGCGGTACGAGAGCTCTTTCCGCTGACACCCGCCTGGATTATTGAAACCCTTGATTTGAAACGCCCCATTTACCAGAAAACAGCTGCTTACGGCCATTTCGGCCGAGAGTTACCCGAATTCACCTGGGAGAAAACGGATCGTGCGGACGACCTCAGGCATGCACTTGGGCTGTAAACAGAAACAACAAACAGCTAGTGATGCTTGAAAAAAGAATTCAAATTATCAATAAACTGGGCCTTCATGTCAGAGCGGCCACGAAACTCGTTCAAACAGCGTCAGAATATGACGCTACCATTTCGATCAGTTGCAATAATCAGCATGCTGATGCCAAATCCATCATGGATGTTCTGATGCTGGCCGCTATCTATCAGACCTTTGTTCACATCACGGTTTCAGGTGAAAATGAGGCTGAAGAGCAGAAAGCCCTGTCGAAGCTTACAGCGTTAATTAACGACCGATTTGGCGAGAATGAATAATGATGAGCGGGTAACCGATTTGACTTGCATCGATATAGATGGAAAAACAATGCTCTATGGAGTGATTGGCAATCCTGTCAAGCACTCTTTCTCACCAAGAATGCACAGTCTCGCCTTTCAGAAACTGTGCATCAACGCCGTCTACGTTCCCTTTCTGATTCAAGAGGACCACCTGCCGGGGCTGATGAATGCATTTTCGATCATTGGCATTCAAGGCTTCAATATCACCCTGCCCTTCAAGGAAAAAATAGTTCCCTATCTGGATTCCCTGTCAGAAGAAGCGGAACTCCTGCAATCTGTCAATACGGTCATAAAAACCCATGGTGGCTGGAAGGGATACAGTACTGACGGCAGCGGTTTTATGCGCTCACTGGCTGCGGCAAAGATCGCTTTGTCCCAAAAAAAAGTACTGTTGGCCGGTGCTGGTGGAGCTGCAAGGGCCATAGCGGTTTCATTGGCAAAGGCTGGTGTAGCCGAAATCAGCATCGTTAACAGAACACAGCAGAAGGCGGAAAAACTGGCGGATCTGATTTACCGTGTCTCCCCGGCGCTGGCAGTCAGGACCGCCATTTCCAGAGATTCTTCCCCGGATATCGTTATTAACACGACCTCAGTCGGTATGAATGATGACAAATGTCCACTCGCGGATGAAATCCTCCAAGACTGTAAATGGATCATCGATATTATCTACAATCCCCCTGTAACGCCGTTGTTGAAAAAAGCGATTGGGAGATCCATTTCTCATATGAACGGCCTAGATATGCTATTATATCAAGGTGTAGAGGCATTTGAAATCTGGACCGGACAGAAAGCGCCAGTTGACATCATGCGGCAGAGCCTGATTGCATCTGTTTATCCAGATACCAATGGCGATGCCAGTCTTTCTTAATGCCGGTACTTTGCAACCCACAGTGTCAGGGATCAAATGATAAAGAAGCTGTTGAGACCGTCAGGGTATAAAATATCCATTACGATCACACTGATCTTTATACTTATCTATGGTTATAGCTTTCTGGGTTACGGCTCCGGAAGTATTCTGGATTTGCTGGATAAGCAGGTGATCGATTTTTCGATGCGAAGTCGCGGAAATACTTTGGAGAACGATGAAGTCGCGATTGTGGCCATTGATACCAAGGCGATCGACAATTTTGGACAGTGGCCTTGGAAAAGAGATGTCATGGCCAGGTTGCTGCATGAACTCGAGACATTTTACGAGATAAAGGTGATGGGATATGACGTCCTTTTTTCAGAACCCGATGCCAATGATATCTCTTCCCAATACGCACTTGATCTTTTTTATACGCTAGCAGCAAAGGAAAACCGGAACACCCCTGAAATTATCCACGGGTTGCGACAAATACGGACCAGAATATCGGCCGAGGTAAACAATGACGCTAAATTTGGTGCTGAATTAAGCAAGTGGAACAACGTGGTTCTCGGGTATTTCTTCTTTCTCAGCGCAAGCCTGGAGCAGATCAAGCACCTGACTGTGAAGAAACTGGACGAGTCCGCGGCACTGATTGAAAACTCTGAAATTACCATTATTCAAGGTGCTGAACACCTTGAATGGCTTCCAATTCCCGAAGGGCGTGCAGTTGAAGCGAATATTCGAGAATTGAACTACCGAAATGCACTGAATGGCTATTTTAACGTCGTCCCCGATATTGAAGACGGCACCATCCGCAGAATTCCCATGGTCATTAAATACAGGGACATGTATTTTCCATCCCTGGATCTGCAGATAGTCAGACGGTATCTTGGAAACGATCCGATTCGCATGGTCGTTAACGAAGGCGGCATTGAAGGATTTGCCCTGGGAAAGAAATGGATCCAGACAGCCAGTGACGGCACCGTTATGATTAACTTCAGGGGACCGGCCTATACCTTTCCCCACTACTCGGTTTTCGATGTCATCAATCATAAGATTGCCAAGGAAAAGCTGAAGGATAAAATTGTGATTCTGGGTGCCACTGAGACTGGAATTTATGATTTGCGCACAACGCCATTCGGATCTGCCTTTCCAGGGGTTGAGGTCCATGCCAATTTAATCGACAATTTACTCAGGGATGACTACTTGTATCAGTCAGATTTTATAAATTTTATGTCATTCCTGATGATACTTTTTTCCGGATTAATCATCGGCTTGATCCTGACAAAACTGCGTGCCCTGCAGGGACTGATCTTTTCGTTATTGTATCTGGTCGGTTATTTTGCCGGAAATTTGTGGCTGCTCTTCAATGAAAGAACCTGGACCAGTTTTGTCCATGTCCTGGGTGTGATACTGGTGAACTGGTTCGCCATTGTACTGTTCAAGTTTTTTGGCGAAGAGAAGGACAAACGGTTTATTAAAGGCGCTTTTCAACAGTACCTGTCCCCAAAAGTCATTGACCAGCTGGTGAACGACCCGGGTTTACTAAAGTTGGGGGGTGAAAAAAGAGAGATTACCGCATTTTTCTCGGATGTACAGGGCTTCTCAACGATTTCTGAATCGCTCACCCCCGAAGAGCTGGTAGAGCTGCTGAATGAGTACCTCACCGCAATGACAGATATCGTGATGAAGTATGACGGGACCGTTGACAAGTTTGAGGGGGATGCTGTCATCGCATTTTTCGGGGCTCCTGTTACCTATCCTGATCATGCTGTCAGGGCCTGCCTGGCTTCACTGGAGATGCAGCAGAAACTGGTTGAAATGCGAGCGAACTGGAAACAACACGACAAACACCAGCTCTATGTCAGAATCGGTTTGAATACCGACCAGGTGGTGGTGGGAAATATGGGTTCCGCTTATCGGATGGACTATACGATGATGGGCGACGGTGTCAACCTTGCGGCCAGGCTGGAAGGCGTTAACAAGCAGTATGGGACTTACACCCTGATCAGTGAATATACCCACAATGCTGCAAAAGACCATATTGAGGTCAGAGAATTGGATATGATTCGTGTCGTGGGAAAGAAAGCGCCTGTCCGGATATTCGAAGTTTTGGGTAAAAAAGGAGAGGTGTCAGCAGAACGACTGAAAGCGGCCCGATATTTTTCAAAAGGGTTACAGCTGTATCGAGCTCAGAACTGGCATGACGCCATAAAATACTTTGGCCATACAAATAAGCTGTTTAAAGGAGATGGGGCTTCGCAGGTGTTCGTTGAACGGTGTAAAAAATTTATGGAAAACCAGCCAGCGAAAAACTGGGACGGTGTCTATCAGATGGCATCAAAGTAAAAGACACGAAGTTGGTGGCAGTCAGCTATGAACCATTGCAGACTTTTCCTGCCGAAATGGTCGCTTCAAGGGGCGCCCTCATCTGCTTGCTATGCACTATGTCATGATGGCCTGTTACCCTGAACAGGTTGGTTGACCTGATTTATCCGGGTCAAGAGCCCTTGAAATAGCTCATGCTTGACTAAATTAACCTTTCTACGAATACTGTCAATACCTTGTTTTATGGCGATTGAAAGACGGAATTGAAAAAAAATCACTGGAGGAGGCTAAAAATGGTCATCAAACAGAGTAACAATTGGACCGTCCACGTTTTTATCCTATTTCTGTGCATGGCAGTCCTGTTCCCAGGCGCATTGTTCGCTGCAGAATTGTCGGCCCTTGAGGTTATGCGTCAGGTTGATCAGCGTGATGATGGTGAGACCTCAAATTCTGAATTAACCATGATTCTGATAGATAAGAACAAGAATCAACGGGTTCGAAAATTAAAGGGATTTCGAAAGGATTACGGCAAAGATGTTAAATCGATCAGTTTCTTTCTCAGCCCCGCTGATGTTAGAAATACGGCTTTTCTTTCCTTTGACTGGGATGATGAAAACAAGGAAGACGATAACTGGCTTTATCTGCCAGCATTGCGCAAGGTGAAGCGAATCAGTTCCGGAAATAAGAAAGACTCATTCATGGGGAGTGATTTCAGTTATGCTGATATGAACGGTTTAGAGTTAAATGAATGGGAATACCAATTTATCAACGAGCGTGAGCAGGTCGAAGGATTTGACTGCTGGGTAATCGAGGGAACTCCCAAAAATGAGATGCGAAACAAGGTGATCGAGGAGACCGGATACCTGAAAAGTGTATCCTGGGTTCGCAAAGATATTTTCATGACTATCCGGGCGAAACTTTATGTAAAAAAAGGAAAGGAAATCAAATATTTTACAGCTTCTGACATTATTCAGATCGATGGTATCTGGACAGCCAAAAAATTAACCATGAAGACAACCAAACGAAACAGAACGGATCATATGACGGTTCTGATTTTTGATAATATTATTTACAACAAGGGTGTCGATGATACCCTGTTTACTACTCAGCGAATGGAAAGAGGAATCTGATGACTCGATTCAGTTCAGTTTTATGCTGGATTGTTCTCCTTATTTTTACATCCGTTTTCATTCTGCCAGATATCTCTGTTGATGCGGCAACAGCCGATAGTGAGCCTGCAAGTGCAGAAGAAGTGTCCGACGACTTTCAGGAAAATGATAATAGTCTGAGTGGATTCAGTGAAGAAGCGGATGACAAGTCCGGTTTTTCTGACGAAGCTTTTACGGATGTGGTGGACCTGGACCAAATCAGCGCCAGTTCAGACGAGGAACGGCTTTTGACATGGGGTGGGTTTATTAAGGAGGACCTCGGCTACAGTTATGATCATGAGCCGACATACCCAGAGATTTCCAAAATCAGGACGATTCTGAATCTGAAAGCCAGTTTGAGGCTGCTGAGCGACTGGCGTGCAGAGGCCGTTTGGAATGGTTTTTACGATGCGGCATATCGTAATTTTGGCAGGGATAAATTTACAGAAGAAACACTGGATGCCTATGAATCGGAATCTGAAATACGGGATCTTTTTATTGATGGATCCGTTTTCAGATGGTTGCGTTTCAAACTGGGAAGGCAAATTATTGCCTGGGGACAGTCTGAAACCCAACAGATCACAGATGTGGCCAATCCAAGGGATAATCGCGAATTGGGAATGGTGGATATCGAGGATGCCCGCATGCCAGTATTGGCTACAAAAATATCTCTGCTGGCAGACGCCTGGGAAGTCAACCTGGTCGCTATACATGAAAACAGGCCCAATAAAATACCGACGGTGGGCTCCGAATTTGATCCACTGGTTCGTTTAAGAAACCAGTTTACCATCAGAGATGAGGAGATTCCTGAAAACAGCGCTGAAAATACAGAATATCTGGTACGTGTTTTTAAAACGTTCAATGGGGGTGATCTGGGTTTAGTATGGGCTGATGTCTATGATGATTCATTTTATCTCGATTTTTACAGCTATGATGCCATCCAGAACCGGCTTTCCCTAACGCCTCGTCACCAACGGACAAAAACGGTTGGATTTTCAGGCAATTTGGTCCGGAGTTCCTGGTTGTTCAAGACCGAATTTGCCAGAAAGACAGGTGTGGCAATTGCCCGCAATCAAACGAATCTGACACAACAAATCCTGAATGCAGCCCTTCTGGCTCAAATGACCGGCACTGCCTATTTTCCACGAGAAACACAAATAATCAAGACCTGGAGCCAAAAAAACCTTCTGCAGTACATGCTGGGATTTGAGTACTCCGGTCTGGACGATATCACCATCAGCCTGGAGGGAGACATCGAAAAGATCGAGGATCATGACGATACCCTGGGGAGCAAGGAGACTAATGGATCCGTTACCCTCCGCTGTGACTACACAGCGCTCAATGATACGTTCAATGCCACTGTATTGTGGTTTCATCTAACGGATAGCAACGGTGATGTTTACCGGATTAATCTGGGCTACGACCTGATCGATGCCCTGAACATATCGGGGGGAATCATTCTTTATGAAGCATCAAAAACGGATGCCCAGGTATATCCATATCGTAAAAACGACAGATTGTTTGCAGCATTGAAGTACAGTTTCTAACCTCATTTCTTTTGTATAAGAATAGGCACCCTAAAGCGACTGGTGTGAAGCCGTTTCAGTTGATTAGACGCGTTTCTAGATGATCTTGGCGAAATGGAACGACTGAAACCCCGCGAAATCATTCTCATGTTTCGTTGTGCCCCACCCCGGGGCATGGCAGTTTGTAAGTATAACAGGTTTAAATTTCGAAAACCAATGTGGATTATCCAACGTTATATATCCCGGGAATTTATAGTCTATTTTCTATCCTGTCTTCTCTCTTTAATATTCATTGCGGTTGTATTTGCAGCGTTATCCGAACTAAAAACGCTGGAACAGGAAGATGGACAGCGGCTGTTTCTGGAGGCGATCCGGTCGGGAATTCCTCTACTGATAGAGATCATTACCCCCATTTCTGTTTTGCTGGCCACCGTACTGACATTTATTTCTCTCAGCAAATCATCAGAAATCATTGCCATGATGGCGGCCGGTGTCAGTCTCCAAAAAATGGTGTTCCCTATTTTTATTGCCGGAAGTCTGATCGGCTGGTTCGGTTATCTCAATCAGAGCTATCTTGCCCCGCTCTGGGGAGCTGATGAAAGGACCAGCATGGTGGATTCAACACCGGTTAACAACTCCTGGCAGTTTTACCAGGGGCGGCTGTTCTACTTTGCCCATCTCATGTCGAAGAAACAGAGTGTGCAAAGCAGCCGGGTTTTTGAATTCGACGATCACCACCAGATCCGGCGGATCTTGACCTTTGAGCAGTTGAAAAATGCCGATGGTACCTGGCAGGCGGAAAGTGGCAGGGAGATCAATATCAGTCAAAATCGTGTTGTCAGCAAGACAAGGCAGACCAACGTTTTTCCGCAGGAGGAATTTCCGGTTGTGTTCAAGAGGGAATTGAATCATCCAAAATATTCCGACTTTTCTGCGCTTATAACAGAGATTAATCTCAAGCGGATGGGCTCTGTGAACTTTGAAGCCGATTTATTTGCTCTTTACCAGAAGATTGCCGCTATCCTTTCTGTTTTTGTTATGATTCTGCTGGCGCTGCCCTTTTCTCTTTCTACCGGCAAAAAATCCAATGTCCGTATGGGGATTGTGCTTTCCATGGTGATGGGTTTCAGTTTCTGGTTAATCGATCAAATTTTTATTTCCTTCAACAGTGCGGGATTGATGCCGTCTGAACTCGCAGCTTTCGGTGCAAACATTCTGTTTACGCTGCTGGCCTTGTTACTCATCTATTTGCGGCGGGTTTGAGCGTTTGTAGTCAATAATGTCCGCCAGTCTGAATATGACACGATCCAGCCCCTTACCCGTTACACTGGAAATCGGATAGATCTCTTCTCCCTGCTCCTTGAAGGCATTGATCGTCTCCTGAATATCCAGGTTCGGTCGAATCGCATCGATTTTGGTGAGTAAAACAATACGCTCTTTTTTAATCAGGTCGGCAGAAAAATGAAACAGCTCATTTAAAAGGATGGTAAAGCTTTCCAGGGGGGTGTTTTTGTCCAGTTCGGAGCTGTCCACCAGGAAAGCCAGCACTGAAGTTCGCTGAATATGTTTTAAAAACCGGTCCCCCAATCCAATTCCCTGGTGTGCGTCCTCAATGATGCCGGGAATGTCTGCAACAGCAAAAGATCTGAAGTCATTAACCTTTACAATGCCAAGATTGGGGATAAGCGTCGTGAAAGGGTAATCTGCAATTTTGGGGCGTGCATTGGAGATGGATGAGATAAATGTTGATTTTCCAGCATTGGGAAAACCGACCAGGCCCACATCGGCAATCAGTTTCAGCTCAAGTCGGACGCACATCTCTTTGCCAGGTTCGCCGGGTTGGGCATAACGAGGCGCCCGGTTGGTACTGCTTTTAAAATGGAGGTTTCCGAGTCCGCCTTGTCCCCCTTTGAGTATCAGATGGGTTTTTTCTTCCAGGATTTCAACTATGATTTCATCAGTTTCATCATTAATCACGATGGTTCCCAGGGGAACCTGAATTATCTTGTCAGCCCCGGTTTTGCCGGTCCTCTGATCGCCCATCCCCGGAATACCATTTCCAGCATTCTGATGGGGATGCAGACGAAGGTCGAACAGACTGGTCAGACTGGCATTTCCCTGGAAATAGATATTGCCGCCCCGACCGCCATCTCCGCCGTTGGGTCCGCCGAATTCAATATATTTTTCCCTGCGCATGGAAGCACAGCCAGCGCCGCCTTTTCCAGAGCGGATAAAGATCTTTGCGGTATCAATGAATTTCAAGACAGTTTCTCAAATAAGCGGGTCGCAGTGGACGGACACGGTCTGGCCACTCCAGGGATCATTTTTATGAATAAATTTGTGCAGGACTTACATCAGTTCGGCATCAACAAAACTGAAATAGGACTCTCGCGCAATGATAACATGATCAAGCACATTGATTCCAACAATATTGCCGACTTCTCTTAAACGTTTTGTAATTTCAACGTCTTGATTAGATGGATGGGGGTCTCCACTGGGATGATTGTGAATCAGGATGATCGCTGCAGCACGCAATTGAATAGCCGGAGCGAAGACTTCTCGCGGATGAACCAGACTTTGATTGAGGGTTCCCCGGGTGATTTGTTTTAACGCTATTTTACGGTACTTGTTGTCGAGGATCAGCGTATAGAAATTCTCCTGTTTTAATCTGGCAATCTCGGATTTCAGTTCGTTGTATATGATTTCACTTTTATTGAAGACAATGCCATGGGTCACATCATTTGCTGAATCATGCCGATCTCCATATGCCTGTAATGCCTTGAGGAAAAGGATAAATTTATCGTCAGGGGACTCCTTTGGGACATTGGCTGATATCGACGGGGAAAATGCGGGAAATGCCTTCAGGAGTGATTTCTGAACCGGTGTTCCTGTCCATCGGGCTCCTGCAAGATATGATACGAGTTGCACCGTTTCAATCTCTTCAATATCTTCCATCCGGATTAAATTCTCCAGGTAAACACTGCTATCCGATTTTTTACCTGTCTGGAAATGATGGCAATTGTCGTGCAACGGGCATTCAAAGCAGGCGGCCGGGATCTGGCAGAAAGAAGGCATACCGGGTAAAGCGCAGGCCCCAAAAATGTGTTCAAGGGTGAAATCGATTGCAGCCATCTGGCTGATTTCAGATACTTGCGTTTTGAGGAGTTTCCACCAGTCACATAGCGCGTTGCTGGCAACAGGTTCCCCTGAGTAACGGTTCCAGGCGGTTAGGGAAGAACGTGAAGAAGGATACCAGTAACCGCAATCAGTCAGAAATCTCGCCGTCTCCCAATCGTCTTCGAATCCGACACGTCTTTTCAGTTTGTCAATAACCCCGCATCGATTCGTCTGAATCTGGTGATGCCAGGTGCCGTCTTCCCACATCTCCAGCTGGTTGTGAAAATCAAAAATCCGCCTTTTTACCAGATCCGGGTCCTTATCCGGAAGAAGCCTTAATATGTGTCGTTCGACCAGATTTGAAATCCGCTTCTGAACCGTGTACTGTCCCTGTGCTGCCAGGTCTGCCGTAAAGGTTCCCAAAAGACCGGGATGGTGGAAAATGAAATAGTAATGGTTTTTTGGGATGAGTGTCCTGAAAAAACGATCCCACAAGGTCAGCTTGTCCGGATTTTTCTCCGGTGGTGCCAGAAGTGTCTGAAATATCGAATTGATAACTGCAAGGCGATTTCTCTTTTGAAGCCATTCCAGTAAAGTCTGATGGAAGTCTGCAAACATGAGTTCAGCCGTTTTGGTTTGATTTCAGTCGTTATTAAAATCGTCAATCCCTTTTACCCTGTGTTTGAAAACAGGCATACGTTCCCGGGTTTTTTGCAGTCTGACCAAATCAATTTCACCGGTAATCATTTTCTCCCCGTCCGCAGCATGCGCGAGGATTTCTCCCCAGGGGTCGATAAGAACGCTGTTGCCATAAGACGCTCTGGTTTCGCTGTGCTTTCCATATTGCGCCGGTGCGATTATAAACACTTGATTTTCTATTGCTCTCGCCTGAAGAAGAGTTAACCAGTGGGCTTTCCCGGTCGGCACTGTAAAGGCTGCCGGAACAGTGATGATTTCAGCACCAGCGGCTCTTAAACGCTGGTATTGTGAAGGAAAACGAACATCATAGCAGATAGAAAGGCCAATCTGGCCAATATCGTGATGACAGCAGGTAATCTCCTGTCCCGGTACAATATGTGCCGATTCCGAATAAACGACTTCAGGATGGGTGATATCGAACAGATGGATCTTCCTGTATTGAGCGCAGACAAGCCCTTTCCTGTCGATCAGAATCGATGTATTGAAGTATTTCCCGGGTGCTGCAGTTGCTTTTTCCAGGATACTGCCCATGAGGATGGATATATTGCACGCTGCCGCTTTCTGCTGAAAAATATGCCTGACGCGATTTTCATCCGGAACCGCACCCGATCTATAGACCGCCGGATCCCCAATCAGAAGAAAGTTTTCCGGGAAAGCGATCAGATCTGTTTTAAGCCTTGACCCTTCTTCAATATAGGAAAGTGCCTTGCTGAGATTTTCTTCGAAGTTGGCGGTTGAAGTCATCTGAACAATGGCAACACTGGACATGATAGGATCAGGATTGAGGTTATTGAATCCCCAGCATCTGTCTAATTTGATGGGTTCTTGGATTGGAGTTCTTCCAGACGAAAGACCGCTTTGATCCGCAATGGATCCTGTTCGTCCAGTTTACTCAACTCGCGGTAGAGATCCAGGGCACCATTGATATCACCGGTTCTTTCCAGTGAGATGCCGAGCCACCACTTTGCGTCGTTCACCCGTTTGGAACCCGGGTACTGCTCAAGCAGTTCAAAAAAGCGTAGCGACGAGACATTGTATTGTCCAGTCAAAAAATAGGTGTAGGCGATGTAAAACATTGTATCATCAATCAGTTCTGAATCAGGAAAGTTCCTGCGGAACTCCTCGAAGCCCTGCAGAGCGACTTTGAAATTCTTCTTTTTATACTGGCGAAACACCTTGTCAAAAGCTGATTTTTCTTCTGCTGAGATTGTGCTTGAAGTATCGATGCTGCTCTTGAAAAATTTTTTCAGCTCATCAAGTGCGAGTATTTGGTCGCCCAGCCTTTTTTGCAGTTGCTGGATACGAATGCTGTTTTTACGGATGTCGCTCTGTGCTTTTTCATTATCATTGGTGATTAGGGAGGCATCCTTTTTCAAGCTATCCAACTCAGCGATAAAAAAACGTTGTGATTTTCTGAAGTTTTCAAGCTCTTTTTGCACTCTATCATTCAGAAGGGAGGTTTCGGACCGCAGATCCGAAAGCGATTTTTGTTTTTCCTGCTCCAGAGCCACAATCCGCTGTTCAAGTATGGCAATTCTATTCGCCTGCTGATTGGGTAACTGCGGCGGTACGCAGGACAGAAGCAGTAAACTGCTAACCACAATAATGATGTTCGATTT
>Ga0180009_10000143_pt1 | contig 111402 bp, 72 predicted proteins | sample OS_PC_MetaG_FD_123537 | JGI IMG/M metagenome (GOLD analysis project Ga0180009, IMG submission 123537) | Groundwater microbial communities from the Aspo Hard Rock Laboratory (HRL) deep subsurface site, Sweden - OS_PC_MetaG | ecosystem: Environmental > Aquatic > Deep subsurface > Groundwater... | reverse complement strand
TGGCTCCCCCGCGAGGACTCGAACCTCGGACATGGTGGTTACAAGTGACCCGAAATTACTTTCGGACTTGGACTATATCATTGCCCTCGACTTTACGTTAGGGCAGCGGGTATATAGTCTCTGCACATTTAGGCTCGGCTCTTTAGCCTCGCACACTTAGCTCAGGATTATCCTTGGTTTTGAGGACTTCCCTGAATTAGCCCGCTTTGTCAACTGCGGTTTCCCGCAGAAGCTGCGCTTTCTAAATCCCTTGGCTTTACCTCAGGATGTTCATCCGGCTTTGACGGACTCGCACAGCCACCCGCTCTACCAACTGAGCTACAGGGGAATTTTATTCATCATTCATATTTAGTATTTCGCTTTAAAAGAACGTTCTACTATTTTATCTGAATGCCCTATTTAGTCAAGAAGAAACCTTCTTAGTAGCCGCGGGAGATAATATACAGACGTTCTAAGATAAAACGTATATTATCAAGTGTTATATCCTCTCTTATCCTGTAATTAGGCTTGCTGATGGAAAATTCTTTCTTTGCCCTTAACTGAGTAAAGCCCCTTGAAAATATATCCCTTATTGCCTGCTTTACTTCTAGTCTGCTCAAGATACTTAAAACCGTGCCTTTATTTTTAGATATGCATAAAAACTCTTTATCAAAATCCGGATCACGAGTCTTTATAGCCTGAACCATGCCAAACTTCTTACCAAAACGCATCAGGGATGATTCTTTGCGAATAATAAGATTAAAGGATGGCCTTTTGTAAAAATAAACATACAAATATGGGGGGCTATGACGACTTGCAGGAATAAGCCAAAGCTTAAAATTTACGCCATTAAATTTCCCTTTTAAGGTAACCACGGGAAAAATCGAAATTTTACCCGAAAACTCCTTAGCTAAAGACTGTAATATCTTCGACTTCTTCTTACCGGAAGCAAACGCAACGACAATCAAAACTACCGCTATGAGCAAAAATGGTAAGAATTCAAAAATAAGATGCATTATTTTCTCATCCATAATGCAATATTATAGGCCTAAAGAATAGAACATTCAATTCAAAAAAGCCTATTTATTCTATTTGCCTCAACTATCAGCTAGCAGTATAATACATATTACTATGCGCAAAGTCCTATTCTTAACTACTTTCCTTGTAATTGCGATTGCCTTGCCACATGCATCCCTTGCGCTGGATATCAAAAATGCTGATTTATCTGGAAGCTGGTATCCGGCTAACAAGCTCATCCTCTCCCATCAGATTGAAAATTATCTGAAAAAAGCTGAAATTGCTCCGGTTAAGGGAGAGGTAATTGCCATAATCTCTCCCCATGCAGGCATTAAATATTCAGGCCAGGTGTCAGCTTATGGCTTTAAAGCAGTCAAAGATAAACAGATTAATACTGTTATAGTCGTGGGCTTTAATCATGCCATTGACTATGATGGCATTGCTGTATTTGACAAAGATGGAATAAAAACCCCTTTGGGCGTTCTCCATATTGAAAAAGATTTAAGTACTAAACTTATAAATAGCCATAAGAAAATATTTAGTAAAATCGATGCATTTCAAAATGAAAATTCTATTGAACTTATATTGCCCTTTATCCAGACTGCCCTGGGGAATCCAAAGGTTGTACTTATTGCTATTGGCAGACAAGATCTCAAAAATTGCGAAATTCTAGGCGCGAGCCTTTATCAGGTGTTAAAAGATCGACAAAACTTCCTCATCATAGCAAGCACTGATATGAGCCATTATCTTTCATACAACCAAGCAAATGAGACTGATGCAAAGACTATAGATTTAATAAAAAAAATGGAGCCGGAAGAATTATTTTTATCCAGCCACGGGAAAAACCGTATGTGCGGAACAGCTAGCGTGGTCTCTACGATGATTGCTGCTAAAAAATTAGGTGCCAATACAGTGCAAATTCTAAAGCAGGCTAACTCAGGAGATGTCCTCTGGGATAAAAATCGTGTGGTTGGATATCTAAGTGCAGCATTTATAAAAGAGGATAAGAAAAAAATAGCGGAGAATGAAAAAATGGAAGAAAAAGAACTCTTAAGCCAAGATCAGAAAAATAAACTCTTAAAACTTGCACGTGATACGATTAGGCATTTCCTTACTACTGGTAAGACCTTGGAAGTTAAAGAAGATGATCCTATTCTGAAGCAAACTATGGGCGCTTTTGTCACTTTGCATAAAAAAGGACAACTACGGGGTTGCATTGGAAACATTATCGGGACAAAAGCGTTGTATTTAACGGTCAGGGATATGGCGATCGCATCTGCAACTGAGGATCCGCGTTTTAGTTCAGTCACAAAAGATGAGTTGCCCGATATCGACATCGAGATCTCTGCCTTATCGCCATTAAAAAAGATTACTAATCATGATGAAATAATTCTAGGAAAACACGGTGTGCTTGTTAAGGATTTCTTTAGAAGTGGTGTATATCTGCCGCAGGTAGCAACCGAAACCGGCTGGACTAAAGAACAATTTATGAGTTCACTCTGCGCTAGTAAAGCAGGAATAGCGCCTGATGCCTGGAAAACTGGTAAATGCGAAATCTATATCTTCTCTGCAGAGGTATTTAGAGAGTAGCCTTTCAGCAATATTAATCCTGCCAAGTTTAATCCCGCAACTAAAAGACATGTCAGGGGTATCCCAAGCATAGGAATTAAAAATATAGAGGTTAGAATTGCACCTAGACATGAACCAAAAAGATCTATACCATAGGTAAGGCCAGCTGAACGAGAAACTCCCAGAGCGTTAGCCTCAAGATTTAAGCTATTGGCTAAAGGAAACTGGAATCCGCCAATAAAACCAGGGATTAGAGGCAATAGCGGAAATATAATATTTGAGCCCAGCCAAAAACTAAATCTACCTTTTAGATTTAAAAATAGCCAAAATAGAAGCGGCAGCATTAAAGGATAGATAAATATTGCTATCTGCGTCTTGGAAAACAATTTATAATTCTCTGTTTTGATTTTGAATGAAATTTCATAATCTTGTTTTTCCAATCTCTTCGTAATACACCAGCTGCCAAAGATTAAACCTATCATATAAGAAGTTAAGATAATCCCCAATTTATAATAGACGTATCCGTAGAGAACCTGGAATGAAAGCAAGGTTATAATCTGAAATGTTATTTCCGCAAAGCCCGTAGTTCCCATACAAGTCAGAACCCCCCAATTAGCAAACCTCCTGCCTTTAATCCTAAACCATATAGGCCAGAGCAGAAGAACATAAATAAATGCTGTTGCAATATAAATCTTTTTAGGGCTTATAAATTTGAATAGCTTTTTTAAATTATATTTAAAATATGTGTTCCAGAGGACTAAATTATAGTAATAAGCAATGGGCTTAAAATCTGTATTGATAGCCCCTGCCTTTGACTGAGCCAACATTTTCTTAAAAGAATCTATCCTTTCTTGGGAGAATTCGCTAAAGAGATAGTACTCCCTCACATACCTTGCTTGAATGCTTCTCTTCTTAAGCCTCTCTATCAGGACCTGCCAGTCTAAAGTAAGTATTCCCTTCTTATTTGAAGCAAAAAAGAAATTTGTCTCACCCGGAGTTATCTCTACTTGAGAAAAAACACTCTCTAAGGTCCTTTCTAATGTAAGGTAAAGTTGCTTCTGCTCTGTGCTGATATAATTAGGGTTGGATTGCATCGAAAAACATAAGATTCCATCGGACTTTAGAACATTTTCTGCCTCAGCATAAAATTCTTTAGTATAGAATCTATTAAGCTGGGCAGTATTGGGAGACGGAAGATTTATAATCACCACATCGTAACTCTCCTTTGACCTCTTGATAAATAACCTTGCATCCATATTCGTTATAATCCTAACCCTGGGATCATCTAATGCCTCATTCGGCGGAAGAAATTCTCTTGCCAAGCTAATTAGCAAAGGATCTAGCTCAACATAATCTACTCTTTCTACCGGATGTTTTAATACCTCCTGCAATTGCCCGCTTGAACCACCTCCTATCAGCAAAACCTTTTTAGGATCAGGATGTTGAAGAAGCGGAAGATGAGCCTTGCTTTCACTGCTAAAGTCATCTGGCACAGTAAAGCTATATAATCCATTGCTAAAAACACTAAAAAGTTCTTTCCTCCTGGTAATGGCGATATTTCCATATACTGAATTTTGCGATGTCAGAAGTTTGTAATCCCTCCATTGCAGACTTAAGGAGTGCTGACGTAGTAAATATAGCTGGCCTGAGGAAATAAGGAAAATGAATACAATAATAAGCGCTGCGCAAAAAATAGCCAAAGTCCTCCTCTTGCGCAACAGCAAAAAGGCAGAGAATAAATTCAATATACTAAGTAAAAACATAATGTAGATAGGTGAAAGCAAGCGGATTAACAAAAGACTGGTTATCAACCCTCCCACAGAAGCTCCTATGGCTTCTAAAATATATACGTAACCAATCTGGCTTGCCCCTCCTCTAGCAGGACCTGCCTTGATTCCATTAGAATCATCAAGCTCTACGTGAGTCTTATAGGTTTGGCAACCTAAAACAAAAAGAAATCCTCCCAATAGACAAATGGGTGCTAATAAAATAAAAGTAGCCAAACTCATAGGAAGAACCCCAATAATCTCACCTGGTAAGTAATGTAGCCATAAAGGAACGAGCCTGACTGCTAAAACACTTAGAGGCAAGATAAATGCTAATATTATTTCACCCAGGCTTAAAATAACTAACCTTTGACTAATCCGCTCAACCATCCACCTGCCTAGCCCCCAGCTTCCTAGCGCCATCCAGAATAACCAGCTAGCCAATGTAATACCCAGGGAAAGTTCGTTTCCGTAGAAGACTACCAGAAACTCACGCATCAAGATGATTTGCCCGGCCATGGCGCTAAAGCCGATTAATATCAAGGCAAAGCTAAGCTGTTTCTTCATTTATTTAATCCTTATTTTACCAAACCCCTGATATGTCTGTTTGACAGAATTTGCACTTTCCATTTACAATATTATTCTCTAATATCTTGTAGCCAAGTCTGCGAATCAATAGCTTGCCGTCAGTTGGGCAATATGTGTTTTCAGCCTCATGTCCAGGTACATTGCCGATATAAACAAACAAAAGCCCTTCTTCCATCGCTACTCTTCTTGCCTCCTCCAGAGTCTTTAGGGGAGTAGGGGAAATATTCTTCAATTTATAAGTAGGATAGAATCTGGAAAAGTGGACAGGGACATCTTTACCTACTTCACTCTTCAACCACTTGCACATCTTTCTTATCGTTGCCATATCATCGTTAAGAGAAGGAATTATTAAGTTAGTAATCTCTACATGAACTCTATTCTTTTTAAGAATCTTTATAGTATTTAATACTGTATCCAGATCCCCTTCTGGAATTTTGCTGTAGAATTCCTGTGTAAAACCTTTCAGGTCAATATTAGCTCCGTCCAGATAAGCTGCGAGTTTCTCTGCCGGCTTGGGGTTAAGAGATCCGTTGGAGTGATAGATGTTTCTCAGGCCGTGGCTACGTGCAATCTCCGCTGTATCTAACATATATTCGTAGAATATAGATGGCTCACTATAAGTATAAGCTATGGTAGGACATCTGTATTTCATGCTGGCTTCAACTGCAGCCTTAGGCGGTAGATATTGATTTGAGGTTTCCTCAGGAGGAAATTGTGAGATCTGCCAGTTCTGGCAATATTTACATCGGAAATTGCAACCTGCTGTGGCAATAGAGAATGCCAAGGTTGCGGGCAAAAAATGAAACAATGGTTTTTTCTCAATGGGATCAACATGTACTGCAGTAGGATTCCCATATACGAGGGTATAGTGTTTACCATCGTGTGGTTCTCTTACCTTACAAAAACCCCTCATTCCATTTTTGAGCACACAATTCCTCGGACAGAGATGACATTGAATTGTTGTCTCATCTAACTTCTCATAAAACATTGCCTCTTTTGAATTGAGAAAGCCCATGCCTCCTTTTCCTTCTTCGGCCTGGCTAGATCTGTTCAATAAATCCAGAACTAACGGAGAAACCACAAGACCTGCTCCTGTTAGAAGACAGGCCTTACAAAAATCTCTACGGGAAATCACTTTCTCAAATAAAGTTCTATTCATGATAGTAAAATCATCCTATCATACTATTCTAATGGGCTTGATTCGAAGTGCTTATAACAATCAGATAAGATTTTACTTAAATTAGGCTCTTTCGCTACAAATCTCTTTTCTGTGTTCTAAGGCTTGGCTTATTGTGTGGGAATCTGCGTATTCGATATTACCTCCCATAGGAATGCCTAAGCCTATACGAGTAATCTTTACGCCGGTGGGTTTAAGAAATTTGGTTAGGTATAAAGCGGTGGTTTCACCCTCTGTATCAGCATCAGTAGCTATAATCAATTCATTTATCCCCTCTTGCTTTATGCGCTGCAAGAGATCATCAATCTTTAAATCCTCTGGCCCCTTACCTTCAAGAGGAGCAATCGAACCTAACAATACATGATATCTGCCTTTAAAAGTACCTGCGTTCTCAATAACAGCTACATCATTGGGACCTTCAACAATACAAAGACCGGTTTTGATCCGAGCCGGGTCCTGACAAATAGAACAGATTTCTTTATCGCTTAAGTTATTACATACCTTGCAGAAACAAATAGATTCCTTTGCCCTTATAATTGCCGAAACCAATCTTTTAACTTCGGGACGCACAGAATGCAGTATGTAAAAAGCAATGCGTTGCGCGCTCCTTCTGCCTATCCCAGGCATCTTTACTAATTCCTTGATAAGATTTTCTAAGGTAGGAGGAAAATTTGCCATTATCTAAATCACCCTGCCTTTAAATGTATCTAAGACATCCTTTAGAAAATCATCTGTCCCGCCCGTCTCTTGAACCTCTCTATCACCGATAATAACATCTATTCTAATTTTAGCCTGCAGCAGAACTCCTAAAGTCTGCTCAATAAGTTCGCGGTTCTCCTTATGCACTAAGAATTCTTTGTGGAAATCTGAGGTCTTAGGAAGAACTAAGGTAATTAGATCCTCCTGGCACTTCTGAGGCTTAGCATCTGCTAGATATGTGGCTACAGACATCTTCTTCTTGCCAATAGCAATCAGGCATTGCTTCCAGATAGAATTTATCATTTCCAGGCTAACGCTAGCTGTCTCCTTGTTGCCTACATCAGGAGTATCCTCTTTAGTAGGCTCTTTCTCACTTGAAATCATAAACGAACCACGTTCACTCTTTATAACAGTCGGTATTGTTCTTATAATCGGCTCGACATCAGGAGCTTTCTTATCTTGATTATGCGCCTTATACGTTAATTTTACAAGAGATACTTCAAGTGGTATACGTAAAGAATTAATTCTCTTTCCCAGCGCCTTAACATCAATCAAGACTCCTAAAATATGCAAGATTCTGTCTAGGCTCAATTGTTGGCTCTGTTTGGAAATCGCCTCAATAAATTCTTGAGGTAAATCAACAATGCCTGTTAATTTAGACGAATCACTAATTCTTGCTATCATAAGATTTCGAAAATGTTCAATTATATTATCCAAAAGCTTACTCAAATCTTTACCACCAGCGATTAAGGTATCTAACAGTTTTACCAGTGCAATGCTATCACTTTGAATAATCCTCTTGCTGAATTCAAAAAGTACATCCTGTTCAATTAGGCCTAAGACAGAACTTACATCTTTAAGCGATATCTTATCGGCGCTATAAGAGATAAGCTGATCAAGAATCGATTCTGCGTCGCGTAGCGAACCTTCGCAGGCCTTTGCAATGGAAAGCAGGACTTTTTCATCAATCTTGACATGCTCAGACTTGATTATTTCTTCTAACTTTTGTGTAATCTTTAAGATAGGGATCTTCCTGAAATCAAAACGCTGACAACGAGACAGGACTGTTGAAGGCACTTTATATGCTTGAGTCGTAGCAAAAATAAATTTAACATGTTCGGGTGGTTCTTCCAGGGTCTTTAGAAGCGCATTGAACGCCTCAGTAGTAAGCATATGCACTTCATCTATTATATATATCTTGAATCTTCCGGAAGAAGGAGAAAACTTAACATTTTCTCTCAATTGCCTTATCTCATCAATGCCGCGATTAGAAGCACCATCTATCTCTAAGATATCAAGGTTTGTGCCTTTAGAAATCTCTTCGCAAGTTGAGCATTTATTACAAGGGTTGGAAGAAATCCCTTTCTGGCAGTTGAGGGCCTTGGCAAGAATGCGGGCGGTAGAAGTCTTTCCCACTCCCCGCGGACCGCAAAAAATATAGGCGTGGGCTATGCGTTCTGAACTGAGAGCATTCTTGAGTGTTTTTGCGACATGCTCCTGACCTAAAACTTCATCAAAATTTTGTGGTCGCCATTTACGGGCAAAGACTATATAAGACATGAGATTGGGTAAGATCTAAAGATAGCTTAAAGGAACAACAAAAAAATTATAGCACAACTAAAAAATTTAAACAAGAATAAGTAATCTTTTTCATCAACATTAAAGGATCATCGGAGAGGGTGGGATTTGAACCCACGGTACCTTTCGGTACACGAGTACTCCAGACTCGCGCGCTAGGCCACTACGCGACCTCTCCTGTTTATCAATTATTTAGCGCAGCCTGCTTTAATCTCTGCTTCCTAAAAAATTCTTGAAGCAATGCAGCGCAGTCTTGGCTCAAGATCCCGCTTTTTACCTTAATGCGATGATTTAATTTTGAATTGTTAGCAATATTAAGCGCAGAACCACAAGCGCCTGCTTTAGGATCGGCTGCTCCGAAGAATACTTCTTTAATACGTGCCAAAACCAATGCTCCGGCACACATAGAACAGGGCTCTATAGTAACATACATAGAACATTTTTTCAGCCATTTGGCCTTAAAGAAATTAGTCGCAGCTGTCAAGGCAATCATCTCTGCATGTGCTGTTGGATCGTGCAAAAGTTCGACCTGATTGCAGGCTCGAGAGATAATCTTATCCTCATAGACAATAAGCGCTCCTACTGGCACATCCTCATGTCCGCTGGCCTTCTTTGCCTCTCTCAAAGCCTGGTGCATAAAAAGTTCATGTATTTTCTTCACTTCATTCATCCTATCATAAAACGCGCCCAGTAGGATTCGAACCTACAACAACCAGTTCCGTAGACTGGTGCTCTATCCAATTGAGCCATGGGCGCATTTGTCTCTATTAATATTGATTATATTACATCGTTTGTCAAATTTTTACAAGTCTAAACTAGACAGGCGGAAATAATCAAGGAATTAACTTAAGATAATCTTCTAGGAATCTCTCCTCTTTAGAATTTCTTTCTAGTCTGTACAACTCTTTTGCTTTTTGTAAGCTATCTCTTGCTTGCTCGAAAAGCCCGCCTGCCTTTTTCAAATTTCCCTTGATCTCTTCGATTTGTGCCAAGTCTCTATAAGACTGTCCAAGATATCTATAGGCAGAGGCCTCATCAGGGTTTAATTGTATAGCCTTTTTCAAGTAGGCTATAGCCTGCCCTCTTTGTGCAGCGCCAGGAGAATAATAGAGTCCCATTTGAGCTGATTCCCTATAAGTTTTACCTAGTAGTACGTAGGTTTGAGCAAGATAATTATAGATAACAGAAATTTCAGGATCTAACTCTATAGCTTTTTTAAAGTTAATTTCTGCCTGTTCATACAGTTCTTTGGCCTTCAATAAATCTCCATCTCTATACTTGAATCCACCCAATACCTTGTAAGCCTGAGCAAGGTTACAACAAGAACTGCTATTTTTAGGGTCTAACTCTACAGATTTTTTAAAGTAAATCTCTTCTCGCTCATGCAGCTCTTTGGCTTTCACTAAATCTCCCCTAGCTTCTTCAACCTCGCTTAATTCCCTGTAGCTACTGCCGGTCAAAAAGTAAGCCTCACTGTCTCCTGGATTTAATTGGAGGGCTTTCTCAAAATAAGGTATGGCCTGTTTCTTTCTGCCTGAATAATAGTAAACACCACCAAGACCAACATAGGCCTCGGCATAATTAGGGTTTATTTCCATGGCCGCCTTGTATTCTTTAATCGCCCGTTCATGATCTCCTGTCTGAAAATCTTCCAAAAAATACTTATCACCTTTAAACAAATGAATGACATAATCTTTATCTATGACTGCCTTATTAAGATCCTTTAGTACCTTTAATGCCCTTTTAGAAGCAGCGCTTAATCTGTTGTTTTCTACATTTTTTTTATACTGCTTTCGTGCCTCTTTGAATTTACCCTCAGAGGCGTAATCTATAGCTATTACCAAATCAGATTGATCAACTCCAGAAATATAACCTAGACGGTTCTCATCTCTTTTAATAAGGATATTACTACTGACCAGAATAAACAGAGACAAAACAAACAACAGTAAGACTATCTTAAAGCTAGATAATCTCCTTCCTCCTATTAAATTATTAAATTCCGCTGCAGTCCTGCTACGGGTCTTCAATAATAAAATTATAATAAATAAAAATGTTATTAAACTTATAGTCGATCCGATTATAAAGCTATCAGATAAATAATAAAACTCTATTTCTTTATCTTCTGGAGTAATTACAGTCCCCACCAATCCATTTAGTGATACTGTCTTATAGTCCCTGCCTCCTTTTATTTTCCATCCAGAATTGTAATTCTGATTGAACACTAAATAACCTTTACTTAACGCATTAACATCTACCCTGACCCTGTTGGGTGACCATTTGCTAATCTGTACTTCACCTTGTGTCCCTCTAAGGTAAACCTCTCCTTTGTAATTATTAGAATGCATTGAGGCGACATTCGTAGGTACAAAAAGTGGTTCGTATGCATTTATAACTCCGATGTTACACAAAAAACCAGGATATAATCCCCATCCATCATCCTTATAGTAGAAAAAATTTCTATTTGAGCTGATACAAAAATCTTCCTCATATAGTAATACGGTTGTTTCAACCTGTCGAAAGGTATCACTTTTTAGTGTTTTTAGTGGAGGAAATGGAAAGGCATCTTTTAATACGTCTGAATTAACTAACATAAGGTCAACTAAAACAACAAACAGGATGGTCAGCATAATAAATCGCACTATGAATCTATTGACAATAATGCGTCTAATATACAAACTCACTGCATCAAACCCAAATCCAGCAAAAATTGATAAACATAACATAAACACGAACCGAAATCGTTGCGCCACCCGCATTGAGTTATATATCGGCAGACGATGAAGCAGTTCCCAAAGACTAAACGGGATACGATTACCAAAACCAAGCCATAGAAAGATTAGAAAAGACAATACCAAAACTATTCTCTTTTTGAAGAATAGCCCCAGTCCAATCAAAAACAGCAGAAACGGAATTATCCCAACATACATACCATTCTCATCCATAGCATAGCTGACACCATTAATAAAACCAGACATGCCTTCTGGGAGTTTAGCTATCGCAGCTAAGGATTGATCACGACTAAATAAACCAAAACGTAAAGAATTTAGACTGAAACCATCGTATTCAGTAGTAAATCGATAGCGTTGCAACACAAGCTCTTGAAAAGGAAGAGATTTAACGGCGCTTAAACAAGAGACGATAATCAAAATAATGACTAGAGTCTTTAGTGCTCTAATTAATCTATGTTGCCTACACAATACAGATAAAAAAGAATGCGCTGCGATAAAAGTTAAAGTAATAATTAATACTTGAACTCCGCCAGCAAAGAACATTAACACGCAAAATAAACTACTTAAAAAGACGTATTTTAAATTAGAAAATGATTCCAAATAGTAAAGAATTGCCCATGGTATAAAGGCTATCGTCAAAAAGGTACTCATTCCTGCAGTAATGCTTAAGGCATACATGCTGCTAAGCATGAAAACAAAAGAAGATAGGACTGCTGCAGCCTGACTCTGTCTATAATATCGTGCTAGGCGAAAAACGCCAAACATTCCAATAACAAGATGCAGCCAAATTTCTATCTTTATGCCCCTTATAACGCCGAATAGTAAAACTAAAAGAAATGCTGGAGAAAGGAATGTTGACTGAGGATTTGCCAATAAATCCATTCCACCACAATAATATGGATTCCATAGAGGGAACTGATGATATTTTAGAATAGTAGCCCTGGGGACGGCATTATAAAACAAATGCTGATCCCAATCTTGAATACCCCAATTATCGAAATTATGAAATACAGGAAGGGTAAAAATAAACGCAATTAGAGAAAATAACAAAATTATACTTAATTTGCTTTTATAGAAGTCAGGAATATTAATCATTTACTCTTACCTGGGCCTCGATAACCCTATTTAATAACCCTATTGCCCTTCCCTCATAGATAGACCTTATTAACTAGAGTAAATATAGCTAGTGGTATCTTATTTTTTTAATAATTTTTCCTATTTAAAATCGCTAATCTGATAAGCAACCACTTTATTATCTTCGTATATTTTATTTAAAGAAAAAACATCTTTTATATACTTATGAACTGGGCTATCTAGATATGGTGCATGAATTATAATATATTTTACCTTAAAGAAGTTTTTGAAATTTTCTGCCATCTTCTGTTCTTCAATAATATCTGCGGGAAAAACATAATCTTTCTTATGCTGTAGGTTTATGATGCTACTGATAACCGGCAGATTACTGTAATAATCTACTCTATTGTCAGGAAACCTTGAGACAAGACCGCCAAATGTCCGTTTTTCATGGATAGTTTGAAAATACATAATATATGTGCTATCGGCACCGAGTAATTGAAAGCTATTCTGCCATCCTAGCGGTATCTCTAAAACAGTAATATCCTCCTCATCTTCTCTGATATGCTCATAAACAGAAGGGGCCTTTGTGTATTGCATGGGAATTTTCGACAGATACTCAAATGAGATTAATGCTATTACAGCAAGAGCGACAAAAGTCTTTTGCGATGCTTTTTTCAATCTATCAAAGATAAAACTCAGGAAAAAAGACGATAAAATTGCACAATTTAATATAGCCATTATGATAAACCGCCCTGGGGCCCTAAGATTCTTTATAAGTGGGAAAAAATAAATAATGAAAAAAGGAAGAGGGACAATGGTCTTTCTGCCTCCGACATGAAGATATAGACCTAACGATAGTAAAAGAAATATAATAAGAGTAAGAGACCAAAATTTAACTTCTCTTTTTTTGTAAAATTTAATTATTGCTAAAACTGTCAAAATAATAACAGTAAAGCCAAGAAAAGCCATTTTTTCTCCGGAGTTAAATCCTAGATATCTTCCCATAAGGAAATGTTGGTCCGAGGAAACAAAAAAACTAAATAAATCTGCAGCGTAAAGAGCTTCTTTTAGACCTCTTGGTTCAGTACGGCCTTCTTTAATTGTATAGCTAATTGAAGATATTAGAATAGGTAGAAAAAGTATAAAGAAAGTTATAATGAGTGCTAAAAAATTTTTAAGGAATAAGGAATTTAAGATAAGTTTCCTATCTGATAAACGTACATATACCAGATAAAATCCTGTAAAAATAATCAAAAAAACAAAATAATAATAGGCGGATAAGGCATTAAATAACAAGAAAAGCCCGGCTAAAATCCCATTATATAATCTAGCTTCCTTCTCCTTCGTCATGCGAATTAGAAAAAGGATATAGAATGGAATCCATTGAGTAGTTACTAAGTCCATATGGCCTAACAGGTGCACAAATTTATATGGACAGAATGCAAAAATAATACCACCAATAAATGATGCCAGTTTGTTACGCGTAAGATAGTTTATTAATAAATAAGCTCCTAGGCCTGAGAGGACAAAGCTTAACACAGCAATGATGTTATATGAAATAGTTAAGCCAAAGAGTAATTGCAGGGGAATAGACATCAATCCATTCAAGAATGTAAATTCATGTAAGGCTAAATTTATACCCTGAGGATAGAAAATATAGTCTGTATAGAAAGGATTTGTCTTAAGATCTAGTAGGGCAAATTTTACCCACCATAGATTCCAAAGAAAAAGCGCAGCCTCTCCCTTATCGCCGACAATTGCCCTAGAGAAATTAGCAGCCAAAGGATAGGTAAAAAAGACAGTTAAAATTAAATATCCGATTAAGACTAGACAAATTATTGTTAATGGCTTCTTGAAGATTCTATACATTTCTTTTATCCAATCATCCTACATTGGAAACAAAAAAGCAACTTTCAAACTTAGAAAGTTGCCTCTTCTGCATTAAGCTGTCCACATTATATATTACCACTTTATATCTTCTACCAAATTAGCGATACTTTAAGGCCATATTCCTTAGTTCTGTTTGCCGGTTCATAGCCTGCACTAACAACTGTACCAGAAACTGTAATCAATGCCAGATTAGAATCTTCGATCTCCCAGTAGCGGAAAAATGGTTCTATCGATAGTTGGAATTTTTCATTGATTTTCTTTTTTAAATAAACTGAACCACGCACGCCATAACCATTATCCTGCTCATTCCTTAAATCGTTAAGGCTGGCGTCGACATCGCTAAGATGACTCTTTACAACGCCGGACCAGAAGATATCGTATTCTGCCCGCACACCCCATGTCCAATCCTGGCCCAAGGGAGTCGACGTCTCAAAACCAACAGGGCTATAAAGATACGTTATCTCGCGTTCGTATGCATAGATAGATTCAAGCTGGTCATTCAAATAGCGATATCCGAATCCAACAAAAGGAGTTATAGTAGAATCTGCTCTTTGAAAATCCCGACCTAATAGGCCTCGAATTTCAGCAGTATAATCGTCTCCTTCATCTGTATGGGGGGTACCGTTACTTAAAGAACCATCGTAATCAACACGGCCGTATGCAAAGCGTCCTTCTACACGACTTATTAGACAATCGCTTTTTGAACGACGCGTAAGTACACCGAACACACCATAGAAATCGCCTTCATCTTCTATATTTATGGGCGGTTCTTCATAACTAAAAGAGGTATATTCTGAACCCATCTCAAAATCATAGCTAATTTCAAGGCCTGCTATAGCTTCTTCCTCGCTATAAACCTGGCCCCTTTTCTCTATTTGATCCAATAAATTCTCTACCCCTTTTCTCTCTTGAGCATAGGATAGAGAAGCAATAAAAATTAACAAAAATACTGCTATACCGAATCCTCTCATACTCCCTCCTATATAGTCTCTTTTAATTATATCATCAATCGCCAAAGAGAAAAATCAAATTTGCAGAATTATTGCTAGAGAAAAATGGTAGGAACCAAAAGGTATGGCGGAGAGACTGGGATTCGAACCCAGGGGTCCGCTTGTGGCAAACCAATCGCTTAGCAGGCGACTCCATTAGACCAACTCTGGCATCTCTCCGATTTTATACACAGATCATCGCAGATGCTATAGAAAATGTGTCAAAATTGTATCATAATTAAAGGATTTAAGCAAGCTGGGAACTGTTCTATTTCCTCTTCAGCTTCATCTGTTCGCCGCAGCAAATAACATCACACTCTTCAACACAGCCGCATATATTATCAACCTTCAAAATAAGTCCACATACGTTACAAGTTATTTTTTTGTCTTTTGAGATTCTCTTTTTAGTTTTTACCATTTTCTGTCTCCTTCTAATAACCAATATCTAATCCCTCTAAATTAAAAGATTATCGGAGAGGGTGGGATTCGAACCCACGTGAGACTTACGTCCCAACCGCTTTTCGAGAGCGGCCTGTTATGACCACTTCAGTACCTCTCCAAAATTTATACATAAATTTCGGATCTTAAGGTAGACGAGGGAGCTCCTATTTTTTCCTCACAAACAATAGCGGAAATACTATATCACTTATACAACAGGGTATCCAGACGGCAAGAAATATAAACAGAAAGATAAACACATATGAGAGCCAACCTAAAGTACCGCTCATTGCCATAATAACATGAAAAAGCGAAGCCCAGGTACTTAACAATACGTGGCCAAAATGAGGAAACTTAGTTGCTGGTTTAAAATAAGCTATTGCTATACCTAAAATTGCCGAGGGATTAACTAACCACCACTCTTCTATAAAACCTAAATGGACGTCCCTTGCTGGCAGGTTAAGCAAGGTTTCTCCTAGATACGGAATCAAGGAATCACTTAAAGTAGCTATACCAACAGAACCCACATAACCGATAATAAATAAAGTCCCTAAATTACATTTCGCTCGATTAACGCTGCATCTATAGAATTCATACATCGAAGCAGTAACAATGGCGCTTAAAACAACGTGAATCGGATGAAGTATATAAAAGACATTGTAAGAAACCTGCTGAGGCAATTTATGAGCAAACAACATAACGATTATTCCAGTAAGCGCCCCAAAAAATGTAAACGGTGCATGATGCCTTAATTCTTCAATTATTTTATTAAACATTTTCTAAACTTCCTTACTAAATAAATCAAGCCTTTTAGCCTTATTATTATCTAAGATAGAAATTAGTTACGGCATGATTTGCTGATCCATAATTTATTAATATTGCTTCTCTTCCGTAAGCTATATATAGAATGGCGGAAAGGAAGGAAGTCTTCTAAGTTAAATTCTCTAACTCTCGGTAGGATAATAGTTTATAACATAAGTCTTTTATTGTCAAATAATTAACCTTTACATATGTTACACAACTTTATACAACTTTTTCCTGTGTATTCACTTTAGATGACCCTGTGAAAATCCCCGATTTTCACAGGATTAGTCCTACACAATTTAATCACAAATAATCTACAAATTCAAAATATAAACTATGCCCTTTCTTATCATCATAACAGCAATAGCAGCAAGTAGCAGACTTGTAACTTTTGATAGGGCTTTACTTCCTGCTTCGCCTAATCTCTTTATCAAAATCTCTGATGACGAGAAGACTAATCCAGCCAAAAGAATGTTAAGAAAAATTGCGATCAATGTTGCAAATAAGCCGTATTCAGGAATAATTATTAAAGAGGTAGTAAGAACAGCCGGACCAACAATTAAGGGGGTGCCTAAAGGAACTGCTCCTAATTCTTTAGCCGGCAGGCGACGACGCTTACCGGGGCTAAGTATGTCAATTATAGCTATACAAAATAAAATTGCACCGCCTGCTACCATAAAATCCCCTAGACTTATACCAAGAAATTCAAAAACACCTTTGCCTAAAAATATAAAACCCACGGCTAAACAAAGAGCAGTTATAATCGATTGAATTATAATCTTGGATTTATCTTCTTTTATTAAACCACGAGTAAGAGAAACAAATATTGGCAACACTCCAATTGCATCAACTGCTACAAATATAGGTATAAAAGCTAATAGTATATTTTTAATCATCTCTTCTTGTAAACCGTAACTTCGTTTCTTCCATGTCTTTTAGCCAAATACAAGGCCTTATCTGCATTGGAAATCAAAGTTTCTCTATCTGGATGCTGCTCATTGAGCTCTCCCACGCCTCCGCTAATGGTTACGTTAACCTTTTTTCTTTTTATACGGAACAAATTATTAGCTATTTTAACTCTTATCCTGTCAGAAATCAACAGGGCTTCTCTTCTTTTGGTTTCGGGAAAAATAATACTAAATTCTTCTCCTCCATAACGAAATACGCTATCACTAGAGCGTAAAGACTCCTGCAAAATCTTTCCGATGCCTTTTAAAACTTCGTCTCCAAAAGGATGGCCAAAATTATCATTAAAATTTTTAAAGTGATCAACATCGAATATGGCAATTGAAAAAGGCCGCTTATATCTTTTTGCTCGCGATATTTCCAAATCCAAAGTATCCAAAAAATATCTATGGTTATAGCAACCCGTAAGCCCATCTCTAATGGACGTTTCTTTAAGTTTTAAATTTGCGTGTTCTACCTCATCAACATATCCATCTATTTTTTCATTCAGCCTCTTATAATATGCCTCTGATAATTCAAATAATGTATCAATCATAATGCTACTTACTCTCTCTATTGATCCTTCTGGCACTCTTGCCTTCTTTTGCCACTGCTCTATCATCGGCCTTACAGACTCATAAAATGAGTAGTAAGCCCGCTGTACTTCAGAAAGCCTAAATCCCTGAGAACTGCGAAGTTGGCTAAGCTTTTCTAAAAACATGCGTAGTTTCAAGAAATTATTTTTTTCTAGAATCTCAATGAATGCAGATAAAAATTCAGAACATAAATCATGCAATTCAGACTTCGATACATTAGAATAACTTCCGCCTTGCGCCTGAATAAGCTTAATCCAATTAGACAATATTTCTGTCTTTTCAGAAGAGATTAACTTTGATAACCCTTTTGGATTAACTTCATTTTTTTTGTTTTTTACTCTCACGTTAAGACCCTCTAAAATAAAAGCCTAATTTATTTTTAAGCTTAGGCTTCTCTTAAATAACCCCATGTATGCAGTTTATCTGAATCTTCAAACCATCTATTCCCTATATCTGTACGGTAATACATATTGGGTATTATGATATTCTTTATTCTGCTATAGGCCTGAGATTGAGCTTGCTTCATAGTCTGGCCAATACCAACTACTACAAGGACCACCCCCATAGTACCAGCAACAAGCCATTGTCCATCTATATTCTTTACATCTTCAATATGAATGCCATCGTAATACTGCTTCTTAAAAAGTATAGCGGCATTATTTGAATACCTATCAAAAGTGTCTTCGTCTTTAAAAGGATATGGGGGTACTACAATCCTCACGCCTACCTGAAATCCTTTTTTTGTTTTGAATTCTTTTAAATTGCCGCAAGCTAAATTAAATAAAAATTCAGCCATAGGCATTTGGATGCCTTCCTGCTGAATAAATATAGTAGGGTAACCAAAACGAGCCGTAAATTCTAAAGGATAAATACCATTTGCATTAACTATGCAATTAATATCTATATATCCTGCGTATCTCTCTTTCCTTAATTTACTTTCCAGTCTAGCTAATGTGGCATTAAAAAGCCTATTGGCCTTACTCCAATACATAGAAGTACCCATCTCACCTGTAGATGGGCCTATCTGGCCAGGGAAAAGCTTTTTGTGTTCAAAATTTATGTTAATGGGGTGGACGAATTGCGAACCGTTAAAAAAAGCCCCAACAGCTATTTCAACGCCAGTCACTCGTCTTTGAAGTTGAAAAACTTTTATGTCATCTGTAGAAACCTTTCTGTAGGCCTCCAAGACTTTAATCACATCTTTGCCATCTTCTTCTTCACCTACAAATAACATTCTCTTTAAATTTTGTGCCTCTCCGCTTGGTTTTATTACATATCTGTTTGGGTTTTTTTCTACATATCCTATTGCATCTGTAAAATCACTAAATTCCTTATAAGGTAATATGCTAATCCCCGTTCGCTTTAATTCTTCTTGACCAAAGGTCCTATCATCTTCGAGTCTATCCGTATATTCTGTGCCACCGATTACGAATTTTCCGTTTTTCCTTAAATTTTGCGCCTCTTTACCCAATCCTAAAACATCATCAAAAATTACAACATCAGCCCAATCAACTTCCTTTCTCCAATCCTCAACTTTAGGAACGAACCCATCTGCTATATCCTGATTGCTCTCATTTCTTATAAAATATCTTGCTTCATGTCCTTCTTTGATAACTTGCCAGGCAATATCACCAATAAATCCATCCAAGGATACAAAAAGGAATTTTTTCTTATCCATTTCCTATATCTCCATTTAGCTTAAGGATAACCCTGCCTTAACAAAGACGACGGGACACTTAAGCCTTTTAATTCAATAGTAGCGCCTTTAAGGAAAACTTTATATCTTCTATCCACTGACTTCTTATGAATAAAATCATAAGTTTTCTCTACAATATGGCGCGTAATATATTTAACTATATTATCAGGTAGCCCGCTGCTTGTTTCGGATTTTGTATTTAAGCAGCATTGATCATTGATATAATCTATACATACAAAACGTCTCCTATCTTTCTTTTTATCAATTGCTATCTCGCTAGAAAACCAGACCATTTTTGACAAAGATGCGATCTTTGCAACTATCTCTACAAGCTTAAGAAAATCATGAGTATAAAATTCTTTTTCGCTAACATGTTCGTAGATATTTGTCTGGTCATCCCACCAACAAGGTATTATAGCATCAAAGACATGCAATAGGCGAAACCAGGCACGCTTATTGCCAAGCCTTATAGGAATAATTTTCTCTTGAAGCAAAAAATTATCTTCATAATCAAAACTGCGCGCTTTTGCAATCTCTTCTATAGTTCCGCGAGCATCTTTAATTAATCCCTTCTGTCCGTATCCGCAAGCAGGTTTTATTATAAATGGTATTCCCAGCCTCTTTTTTGTCTCTTGAGCTAGTCCTCTATTTCTAGGCTCCCAACTACGAACTATAACTGTATAGGGAGTTTGAATTCCTGCGTTAATAAGTTCAAAATGAGAAACAGACTTGTCTATAGCTATCCTTGTTCTATCCGGATCATTAATAATTGCCGCCCCTGCATCCTTGGCAGCATAACATAGCTTAGCGTATATATCTCCTTTTTTATTATATGTCGCCTCGCCGTCAAGAAGAGCATCTATCTTCAATCTATTCTCTTTAAGTTGCTTGATTATTGAAATGATATTTTTTTTGTTTATCCATAAAAAAGAAAGCTTGCGGTCTTCACAAGCTTTCTTAAGAAGCGTTATAAATTGCTCCTCTAATGTATCCTTCCAATTTAGAGCAAAATTATAATTATACATATGGCTATCAGCACCCTTCAAAACTTTTACTCACCGGTGCCTAACTTTATAATATAGACTTACTCACTCTAAGTCATAGATAGAGACAAAATTTCCGCTGAGAACATCATGAAGCATCTTCTTTCAATAACCTAATTGCTAAATAATAAATCTTATCATCCAATTGTTTAATTATTCGATACTGCTCTTTTAATCTGTCTATGCTTCCATTTATCTTAAAATTGAGCAAACTATCTTTGTAGCCACAATAACTAGATAAAACTCCTAGCCAAAACATAAATTTACCCTTTAAATTTTGATTTTCGACTAAAGAAAGCAGAAACTTTTCTGCTTGAGAAGCAAGAGGGGACGAAGTTTTCTTAAACCATCTAATTGTAGCATATAGATAACCCAATTCCCAAAAACAATTAACAGTATCGCAGAAGTAGTCAAAGTCGGTAGTCAAAGCTTCAATTTTACTTTCGCTTCTTACAATTCTAAAATTCCATATATGAGGGTCTTCTATGCCACAACCATAAATGAATTTAATATTTGATTTCTCAAGTTTATCTATAATAGCCCTAACCTTGGGTAAAAATTCAAAATCTTCTGAGAATTCTTTGCTCAACTGAAGTGAGGCTTTAATATTTGCGGGAGCAAGGAATTCCTTATAGTCTAGATTAATAGAATTGATATCTCGAAGATAGCTATAAACTGAAGTCAGACTCATAATAATATCAGAGGGATTATTTAGTAAATAATCAGATAGAAATTCACCTATATAATCACAGATCACAGTCTTATCTTTAGGATATATCATTGTAATTTCAGGACATATCTTATTGATACACTTTAAATAGGTTGTAATCTCAAGAAGCCTTAAATAATCATCTAGCTTTGCATAGGTCGTGGATACATATTGCCTAGAATCTCCATTTAAAATGCTACAGACTATCTTAGTATGCCATCTGTTCTTATTGTTTAAGACTTCCTTAAGGAAATAACCATATCCTTCTAAGGGGAAAACTAATTGCAAAGTTGAATTCGCTAAAATTTCCATTTTATCCATAATTAACTTTTTGCCTTTAGCCTCTTTAATATTCTATTTCTATGGAAGGCTCTTCGCTTTCTGAATTCTCTATTTCTGAAGATTTGTATTCCTCTTCATAAGATTCCTTATAAACGATGATAATCTTGGCTACCCTTTTCTCGTCTCTAATTATATAATCAATACCGACATTGTCACCCATATTGATGTTCTCAAGCGAATCTACGTTGCTTAACTCTGTTGCAGGATCTATAACGTAGGTAGTATCTATTTCCTGCTCATTAATATAATCATATTCAGTCACTGTGATATAATCAGGGGAAACGCTTTTTACTATGCCGTAGATATATCCTATTTCCTCCTCCTGAGCAAACAATACGCCGCAAATCGAAACCATCATTAAACTCAACGTCAATACTAGAACAACTAATAAGTCTCTGCTCATTGCTTTTTGTCTCCTCTTGCGATTTTTTTATTTTCGGTCTGTTTTTAATTTGCTTAACTTAGCTAAATCTTGCTTAAAAATCTCTAATTGCGCTAATCCTATCGTGATAGAGTTAAGCAATGAATTGTAGGCCTTATCTTGTGACCTCAACAAGCGATAATAAACGTTTAAGCCTCTTCGTTTATCTGATGCCAGACCCGTCAAACGTAATCGAGTCAAATGTTTAGATATATTTGGCTGAGCTTTATTTAGTATTTTACAAAGCTCACTAACAGTTAACTCTTTTTTGCTTAATAGATTTATAATTCTGAGGCGAGTGTCATCAGCTAAAGATTTTAATATTTGGCGCGCTTTTTTAAGTTGCATATACCACCTTCTTACTCTCTTAAAAAATCTAGATTAGATATTTTAATCTTGAGAATAAAGACGTCTTATTTTTCATATTATGATTTACTTAGGATTTTTTTGTAAACTTCTATGGTATTCTCTGTCATAACCTCCTTCGTATATTTTTCATTCACAAGAGTCCTGCCATTTTCTCCTAGTTCGGTTCGCAATTTTTTGTCTCTTAAAAGTAGGAGGCATTTTTCAGCAAGTTCTCTATAGTCTCTTATTTTAATAATAAACCCATTATGGCCATCTTTAATAATCTCGGGCATGCCCCCCGCTGCTGTAATAATTATTGGAATGCCGATCGCTAATGATTCTAGTATTGTTATACCAAAAGGCTCTTGTGAATTAGAAGGGTACATACACACATCTGCAATATTATAAAATTGGGGCATAATATCATATGGTATCATATCTACAAATAGATTCTTTTCTACATGTATTTTTTTTGCCAGATGAACTAAATAGGCAATATCTTTCTGTTGGGTTGCACCCCAGTCTATAATATGTTTTGTCCCTGTAAGTATAAGTAGGATATTCGGCATTGATTTCTTTATTATTCTCAAGGCTTTAATACTCACATCGCAGCCTTTGGCTAATCCTAATCTTGCCGGATGAAAAATAATTCTGCGATTCTTAAGCGCAGGGTATTTGTTGAGAATTTGGACGCAATCTTTCTTTTTAAATTTATCCACATCTACCCCATGATAAACAACCGTAATTTTATTATCCGGGATACCGATACCCATAAGTTCAAACTTTATATATTCACTTACTGCAATAATATGGTCCCAGCCAATATTCAAAGTCAGGTCTAAAAAATTACCTTCATCCCATACATTATGCGCAGTCAAGACAAGTGGAATACTATGCGATTTTGCATAGGTGCTTAAAACTTCAGCATGAAGTTTACTAAAATAATGCATATTGTGGGCGTGGATTATATCCGGCTTTGTCGTGTCCAGAAACATATTGATCAAATCCCTAATTTCTTTTTCTAGTCCTTCAAGTCCTCTCTCGAATAGCCAATTAAGATCGAATAAAGGAGAGCGTTTTATAGTCATGCCCTTATATTCATAGTCTACTCTTTCATTGGCAACAGTCCCTGTCAAAAGATTAACCGCATATCCTCTTTCTACTAGTGTTGGGCCCAATAAAGACAAATGGGTTTCCACGCCACCTATAATCGGCGGGAAACCCCAATGTAGCATTGCAATTTTCCCCTTACGTGCTTTCTTCAAGAATTATACGGAAAAGAGCATAATTAGCTCTTGTTCCACCCTTAAAAAATCTAATAATAGTTACGATTAAACAGGAAAATTTTCATAAAATTGGCCTATATAATTTATCTAGGAGCTCTCTCGTTAAACGGCGCTTCTCCTCGTTGCTTTCGGTGCTGCTTTTGATAATGAGTTTCTGACGCCTTACATATTTCCTTAACCCCTGCGACAATCGCTTCTTACCCATGGCATTTAACTTTCTTATAAAGTTCTAATAATATATGTAACTATATGAGTATATGTACATATAATATAAATAAAAAATTGGTTTTGTCAAGTAAATTTTAGCTTTGTCTAGGCTACCGGCTACCCTTAGGAAAACTCCCTTTAATCATATTATAAAAAAGCTCTCTACTGCGTGTCTTCTCTACTAGACGCACCTCTTCTATTTTTGTCAATAAGATCAAAAAACCGACTTCTCCAGGCAGGATTAATTAATGCTCCGTCAGCACTAAAGAAAATCACAAGTATAATAAATAGCGAAGGAGTGACGATCTTAAAAAAAGCAATAACTGCTAGAATTAATACTATCACTCCTTGGAAAAAAGTAAAAATTAACACGATCTTTTTTCTTGAGCGTAAACTAGCGATAATATCAGCGCTCCAAGCAGACAGCCTTTCTTATATTCTCAAGTTTCCCAAAACATATAATTCTGTCGCCTAAATTAAATTTCTCATTTGCAGAAGGATTGGGAATTGTTGCTCCCTCTCTTTCTATAGCCAAAACATTAATATCCCTCACTCTTAAATCAGACTCCATAATTGTTTTATTCTTTATAGGACTATCTTTGCAAATTTCAATCTGGCTTATTCCATAGCCACCGGTTGCGACAACAAGCTCCTCAAAAGATACAGGCTTAACCAACTCTTTCTTTACAATATTTCTTCTTAAAAAATCTGTTAGTTTCCTGGCAAATTTAGTGCGAGTAAATACTTTATAAATAACATAAACTGAAATTAAAATAATCGCAAGATTAACTAAGGGCAAAAAACTCACTGGTAAAACTAAATGTAAAATTGGGATTGTAAACTTTGGTATAACAGTAGTTACTCTTAGAGAATTAGCAAAAGTAGCAATTAGTGTCACAAGACCGGCATTTCCTAATACCATAAGTACTGAAGCAATTCTGCGCCTTTGAGGATTTCCCGTAATAGATTCTGCTTCTTTTGTAGTAAAGCCTGTTCCAGTAAAACAAGATAGTGCCTGAAACTTAGCCAAAGACCATTCTAAGCCTGTTAATTGAAAAGCAATAGCCCCAATTCTTACTGCTATGAAAGAAATAATAATCGCGACTATGAATAATAATAAATTCATACTATCTCCTTTTTATAAAAGAGACGGCTCAGCCTCTTTAGTTGATACCCACCTTAGCTGAACACAAAAAACTACAGAAATACTAAATTTTTTAATCTTTCTCGAAAATTTTAATTGTTCTTACCTGTGTATCGCTTGAGGACGGTTCTTCAAGCTCATAGGAAGACTGTGCAAAAATCTTTACCTTATTCCATCTGCTAACCTTTCCGTTTAAAAATAGCACCCGATAATAATAAGAACCCATGGGTTTAAATTTGCCAGCCCATAATCTTTGAATAGGATAATTCCAAACCTCATACTCCTCCTTATCAATACTTATTGTGCTTCTTGCTTTAGGCTCTCCTATTAGCTTTATTACTTCTTCCTTACTCATCTCTCGTTTAATTCCCCTGATCTCCAGCTCTCCATCATTTATACTTTGAAAGCCAACGGCGCATCCATAAAGGCCTAACAACAACACTAAAAGTACTAACATCTGTCTCTTCATCTTTAACCCCCCTTTTAAACTTAACTATAACAACCTACTTTATTTTTCTTTTAGATAATGACTAGCCCATCCCACAATAAAGCCTATTGCTAGAGTTGAGAAAATTATAATCGCTCTGCTGGTTTGAAAAGACCATAACAGAAACTTAATTTCAACAATCTCGTAATTTTGAGCTGCAAAAATTACTAAAACAAGCAGCAGAATCAATATGAGTATCAATTTCCAATTCATAATAGCCACCTCTTTAAAACTGCTTTTTAAACTTTAATAATAGTTTGTCGTCTGCTTGTGGCCCTTCCTCTTCTTTGGTAGATTCATTATATTTTGTTTCTCTTTCTCCTTCAACGGAAATACTCTCAGTTATTTTTTGACCTACACCTATTTTATGCGTTGTGTCTGCGCCTTCATCTCCCTCTTGAGTCTGTTCGATTCCATAACTTACTTCTGTATTACCAGACACCTGTTTTGTGATTCCGATTCCTTTTGTTTTGCCATCAAATTTTACTGATATGCCAAATTGATTCGCTATTTTATTTCCGGCACCACCAAAGACAAGATAATCTATTAAATCACCTGCCAATTCAGGCGTTACTCTGCCTTCTGCTATGGCTGTCTCAGAACTCTTCCAACTCTTTCCCGTTGCCAACATAACTAACAGTTGTGCCTGCGACTTAGGCGGTTCTGATGCTAGCCTTATCTGGGGCTTCTCAATCGCCCCCCTCAATACTACTTGAATCTTAACGCCTTCTACTACTGAATTGCCTTTAAAATCGATTACTGGCTTATTGGGTTTGCCTGAAAATAATATTTTACAGTAGGTTATATTCATAGTCGTGCTCCGTGCTGAAATCAGGCCCTGTTGGAGATTTAATTCTCCATTGAGTTTAATATTATTTTCAATATCTTTAATGCTTATGTTGAAAGCGCTAGGGCAATTTAACAACGAGAAACCATCTCGCGAAAGCCTATCAATATGAAAGTGGCCGCTAAACTGCGGCTGTAAAAATGAACCTTTTATATAAACATCCAATTCGCTTATTGAACCTGATATATTTTCTAAGGCTTTATCTTTAACAAATAAATCAAGGGTCTGGCGAACGCCTAGATATTTAGAATATGCATTAATATCAAATAGGCCGTTTTTATACTCTCCATTAAAAAGCGTTGCCTCTGAATCAGGCAATCTTAGCCTCCCATTAAATATATCTACATATAACCCTGATAGATTAAAAGGGTTTATACTGAATTGGAGCTTTTGTATTTTAAGGGTACTGCCTTCAGGCAAATATTTTAAATCTTTAATTTCCACCTCATGAAAGTATAAGCCTTTAATTAACGTCCCTTCTATTCTTTCGAAATTGACAGCTTTTGCTTGCAAATAGTGTCTTAGAAAAAAATTCACTATAAATGCCGAAGCCTTAGTTGTAAATAATAACCAAAAGGTAAGCAGAAGAAAGGTTAAAATAAGAAAAATAATGCAAATAGATAGAGTTTTCTTAGTGGGCATGTATTAAAAATTAATCTTGGGCTAGATTATAACCACTTTTTTCTTTTAAAGTAAATTAACATGTAAGCGCCGCTTAAAAACATAACAGCTAATACGCCAAAATATCCCCATCTCCAACTTAACTCTGGCATATATTGAAAATTCATTCCATAAACTCCGGCAATAAAAGTAATTGGAATAAATATAGTGGCGATAATAGTCAGGACCTTCATTACCTCATTCATTTTATTACTCACGCTTGATAAATAAATATCCAGCATGCTTGAGCTCATATCTCTGAATGTTTCTATTACATCAATAACCTGAATTGCATGGTCATATACATCCCTTAAAAAAACGCCAGTCTGCTTTTTAATTAGTTTAGACTCTGTCCTTTCCAATCTGTTAACCACTTCCCTTAAAGGAAAAATTGATTTACGCAAGAATATGACATCGCTTTTTAAATCGTGAATTGCCTGCAAGGTCTTAGGTACGGGGTTAGTCAACGCCCTGCCTTCCATTGACTCAATATTTTCGCCTATTCTCTCTAAGATAGCATAATAGCCATCAACTACTGCATCAAGTAAGCTATAAGCAAGGTAATCTGCGCCCATCTTGCGTATACGCCCCTTGGCATGACGTATCCTTTCCCTTATTTGGTTGAAACAATCCCCCTCTTTCTCCTGAAAAGAAATTACAAAGTTGGTTCCGACAATTAAACTTACTTGTTCTGCCCTTATATCTTTGTCTTTTTCGTCGACATAAAGCATCTTTAATACAATGAATATATAATTATCAAAGTCTTCTAGTTTTGGACGCTGACCAGTATTTACGATATCCTCTAAAGTAAGAGGGTGCAGCTGAAAGCACTCTCCGATTTTCTCTATAACATCAATCCTATGTATTCCATCTATATTAATCCAAGTGACTGTAGGAGTGTCCTTAAAAGAAAAGCATTCTTGCGCTTCCTTGGCCACCTTCTCTTGAAACTGTGTCTCGCTATAGTCAATAACTGTAATTTTCACTTCTCCTTCCCTCTTATCGCCTATATGAACTAAAGTCCCTGGCGCAAGACCGGCGGCTTTTGACAATTTCTTAATAAGTTTTGGCATTTTTATCCCCTCTTTAAATATTTATAGAAACACTACTATTCCTCTTTTCATTCTCTGTCTCCCTGTTTTTTTAATTATACTCCTGAAATGGGTAGTTAGAAAGGTGAAAATTTGGTGTCTATAAAAATGGTCGTTAATTGGACACAAGAAACAATTAATTTCGCAATGGTATTTGTAACTACTTGGAAAGCAATGAATCAGGAGTGGTAAAAGATAATAATTTATTGGTGGCGGCGTCGTTTCGGTTTGCTCGGCTTGTCGCCTCGCGAAAGCCTCCACGGCATCCGTTAAATTTTTGCTTGTCGTAAAAATTTAACGGAGAGGGAGGGATTCGAACCCCCGGTGGACTTACGCCCACAACAGTTTTCAAGACTGCCGCTTTCGACCGCTCAGCCACCTCTCCAAAAATTTCTAAGAAATTCTTTAACTTCCCATCTCTTAAATAAGATGGAAGATCTATACTAAGCAAATAATTGCCTGAATATATTCTGATATATTACTAAAGATCCACTGCCGGCCTGACTTAAAAATTCTAAAAACGAGAATTTATCAAACATGAAATGCAGGCCTGCAGCGAGCATCAAGATATTAACCAAATAGATAATCGTGAAACCAAAAAAGTAATTCGCTCTGGCTAGGCCTACTTCCTTATCGCGTAATTCTTCCGCTGTTATTACAAGATGGAAAGTCAGACTAGAAGAGATAAAGAATAAAAATATATTAGCCCCTGGATTAAGACTAAAAGCGAGCTTTAGAATAAGAAAACAGCTAATAACAAGTATAGAATAAATTGGCAAAAGATATGGGGCCACTTTTACCAGGGGTGAAAAAAAACCGAATAGAAACCGCAATATCAACTGTCCTCTTCTATAGAATGAAATGGGCCTGTAAATGAAAAAATGTAAAATAATATAAGAGATAATCCCATAGAAAAAACATTGCGAAGAATTTCCGCCTAAAGAAGAAAGCCTATCCCGAAAAGAAACTGTTAGAGAAATAATCAATGGAATAGAAACAAAGGCTAGTGTCAGCTTTAATATAAGAGCACTAAGGCGAGAAAAGGCCCGGGTTTGAGCCGTTACTTTATTTGCTAATTCTTGTCTTCCCATCCATATAAGGGATTAAGGCTTCCGGAATCTTGATTGAGCCGTCAGCCTGCTGGTAATTTTCTAAAATTGCAATCATTGTCCTGGCTGTGGCAATACCAGAGCCATTGAGAGTGTGTACATAGGATAACTTCTTATCAGAGGTCCGTCTATACTGAATATTGGCTCTCCTGGCCTGAAAATCTGTAAAATTAGAACAACTTGATACCTCTAAGTATGTATCGCTCCCCTTTGCATAGGCCTCAAGATCATAGCATTTAGTTGCGGCAAAGCTTAAATCCTGTGTTGAAAGCAAGACCAATCTATAAGGTAGGCCTAATAATTGCAAGACCTTCTCTGCATCAAGAACCAGTTTTTCTAGCTCACCGTAAGAATCTTCTGGCTTTACAAATTTGACCATTTCTACCTTATTGAATTGATGAACGCGTGTAAGCCCTTTTGTATCTTTGCCGTATGAACCTGCCTCGCGCCGGAAACAAGCAGTGTAAGCTGTATAATAAATCGGTAAATCAGCCTCTTTCAACACCTCATCTCTATGCATGTTTGTAACCGGTACTTCTGCCGTAGGGATAAGGAATAAATCATCATCTTTTAGATGATACATATCTTCTTCTAATTTTGGAAGCTGGCCTGTGCCAGTCATTGCAGCCCGGTTAACAAGAAATGGCGGAAAAATTTCAGTGTAGCCGCCTTCCTTAGTGTGTAAATCAAGCATAAAATTAATCAGGGCACGTTCAAGCCTTGCGCCATCCTTTTTATAGAGGATAAAGTTTGAACCGGAAATCTTTGCTGCTCGATTAAAATCAATAATATCCAGATGCTCAACAATTTGCAAATGAGTCAATGGCTTAAAATCAAATTTTTCGATCTTACCCCAGCTGCGAACAACCTTATTCTTCTTGGCATCTCCAACAGGCAAGGATTCATGGGGGATATTGGGGACATTTAAAAGTAGCCCTTTTAATTTACCATTAATCTCTCTTGTCTGCGCCTCTAATTTGCTAATCTCTTCTGCTACGACCTTCATTTTTTTAATTTTTCCCTTGGGGTCTTTCTTTTGTTTCAAAAGAGCTGTTATCTCATTATTTGCTTCATTTTTTTTCTGACGCAAACTATCGAGTTTTTGTATTCTATCCCTGCGTGTCTCATCCGCTTTAAGCAAAACATCAATATCTAGCTTCATGCCGCGATTTTTTATCGCCTTTTTAATTATGTCTGGATTACTTCTGATAAATTTTATATCTAACATTTTTACCCCTTTATAACGCCTAACGGCCGCATTCTGCATACCTTCTTGGCAATGCCAGCCCTATGCACTACATCTACAACATCATTAACATCTTTATATGCTCCCGGCGCCTCTTCTGCAATTGTGCCGCGACTGGAAGCCATTACAACAATGCCTTTTTTCTTTAACTCCTGAACCAATTCAGAAGCATTATAATTCCTTTTTGCCTCATGCCTGCTTTTAAGACGGCCAGCCCCGTGACATGAACTGCCAAATGTTTCGTCCATTGCCTTCGCCGTACCAACCAACAAGTATGAATTCCTGCCCATGTCTCCTGGGATTATAACTGGCTGACCCATGTCTTTATAATCACTGGTTAATGCAGGATGACCTGGCCCAAAGGCACGCGTTGCTCCTTTTCGATGAACGCAGAGTTCCCTATCTTTACCATTAACCTTATGGGTTTCAATCTTAGCAATATTGTGGGCAACATCATAGATTAAGTTCATGCCCATCGAAGCATATGACTTATTAAACACTCTTTCAAATACCCCTCGCGCCAAATACATAAGGCACTGCCTGTTTGCCCAAGCGTAATTTGCCGCACATTTCATAGCTGCCAAGTATGACCTTCCTTCCACAGAATTAACCGGTGCACAAACTAGTTGTCTATCAGGAACTTTTATATTGTATTTGTTTAACGCGGGCATTAATCTCTTTATGTAATCATCACAGACCTGATAGCCAAAACCACGTGAGCCAGAATGAATCATTAAAGTAATCTGGCCCTTAAAGAGATTTAGTCTATTAGCTATTGTATCATCATAAATCTCATCAATCATCTGGATTTCCATAAAATGATTTCCAGAGCCCAAAGTACCGGACTGTGCCTTACCTCTTTCAAAGGCCCTCTCTGAAATCATATCCGGATCAGCGCCAGTCATCTCGCCTCTTTCCTCTGTGTGAGCTAAATCCTCATCGCTGCCAAATCCCTCCTCCACTGCCCAGCGCGCACCCTTAACTAGAATCTGCCTTTCCTCTCTTTGGCTGACTCGAATCTGACCTTTTGAACCAACCCCAGAAGGTACATTTTGGAAAAGAGCAATTACTAACGTCTCTAATTTACTTTTTATATCTTCAAAAGTGAAATTTGAGCGCAATAATCTGACGCCGCAGTTGATGTCAAAACCTACGCCGCCAGGCGAAATAACTCCATCTGCCTCAATATCTGTCGCTGCTACACCGCCAATTGGAAACCCATATCCCCAGTGGATATCAGGCATAGCAAGTGAGGCCTTAACAATCCCCGGCAGAAAGGCAACGTTAGCAACCTGTTCTGCTGCCTGATCATTGCGAATATCTTTGATTAGCTTTTCATCAGCATAAATAATGCCCGGCACACGCATACCAAACTTATAACTCTTTGGTATACGCCAGCAGTAATCATCAATTTTTTCTATCGGGCCTTGCCAGGTTTTGCCACCCATAAGCTATTCTTTATATGTCAAAAATCAGCTGCGCCTGCCAACAATTATCTTTTTTAACTACTTCCAGCATATGATAGGTAACTGCTTTAATTTCAGTCTCTATCGAATAATTTCCTAAATCGGTTCCGACAGCAACAGCCTTTATATGCCTTTGGTCTAATTCTTCTATATTAAATGTTTCAAAAACTATATTCTTGATAGAGGATAAGAATAACAACTCTCCCAACCACTCAACTAAAAGATCCTCAACGCTCTCTGCTTGCTTCTCTATCTCAAATTTTTGGCTTTTGCCTGTCGAGTCTCGTTTCTTACCAACTATAATATCAAACATCCCAACTGCAGCATTGGAAAATAACCCTTTCAGGTCTTCTCCATATGCCTTAATGCCAATATCAGCAGTGTGCTCGATAATTTCGTATTTTTTCACTTTCTTTGCCCCTCGCCTAAACGCTTGTAAATTTTTGACGCTTTGCGTCTAACATTGATTAGGTAGGCTTCGGGATGATTTTTCGCTTTGCAAAAAATCTATGGGCCACGAAGGAGTCGAACCTTCGACCTTGACATTAAGAGTGTCCTGCTCTACCGATTGAGCTAGTGGCCCATTTGCAATATTATAAACTAATTATCTAAAACTATCAACGCTTTAACTTACAACTACTTCTTTATTTTCAAGCTAGACGCCTTACCTATCCTCTCCTGCAAGAACCCCATAGGACATATTGCACACCAGCCTCTATGCCTTGTTATAATACCTAGGATAATTGCAATAACGGTTGTCAACAAACACATCAAAACAAAGACCGAGCCAATAAGAATTGGATTTTGGCCTGCGCGAATGAGACGAAATATCAGAAAACTCATAAACAAGATAAACAAAGAATAACGAAACCACTGCTTCAGGAATATCTTAGGCAAAGGTCTTTTTAGGCTAATCTTGGATAGAACAATATCCAAAAAAGCTCCCCGCGGGCATAGATTCCAGCACCAGTAACGGCCTTTAAAAAAGGATAACGTAAGAAAAAATACCATCATCGCAACAACAAGATAGCCCAGGATAGGAACAAATAGTCCTCCTATTACGATAAGCGGCAAAAACCACATCATTATCCACTGGCTCTTTTTCATATAAACTGCGCTCCTTGCATGAAAAAATCTCTGTCTTTCTAGTTGCTGCTCATTACTTTTACTATTGCTGTGGCGATTATAGCCAATATTGCGGCAATAAAGAGAATAATGGTCTTGTATTTAGTCCAGCGCTTGCGGCTTGCCTCATAGCCTGCGCCGTATACATTCTCGGGCCTATTGCAGCCTACGCGCCATCCTACAATCAGATTAAGGCTATAAGCAATGATAAAGTATAGAACGCAAAATAAAATAAAGATTTTCATTGTTTAGCTATCAACAACGCGCCTGGCAGGACTTGAACCTGCAACGCTCAGTTCCGAAGACTGACGCTCTATCCAATTGAGCTACAGGCGCATTTCCTCATTACTTATAACACACTAAGGCCAAAAACCTCAAAATTAAAGGAATAGGCCTCTGTCTGGAAACCTATTCCTTAATTATAAGCTGAAATTTAATAAAATTAAAGAATTAAACTGCAGTTATTGCTATATTAAATCTATTGGCTAAATTGACTGCCTTTTCGCTTTCGATGACAACGGTCCTGCCTGCCTCAATCCCTATTGCAGTCGCACCAACAGCCTTCATAAGTTTTATTGTTTCAGGCCCTATAACAGGGACATCAAAACGCATATCCTGATTCGGCCTGCTTACCTTTACTACAACTGTACCCTTGCCAACTAATCTAGCAGCACGCCTTATTGTAGCGTTGGTCCCTTCAAAGGCCTCAACAGCAATAATACACTTGTCCTTAATAACAACGCTCTGGCCTATATCTAAACCTGCGATCCTCTTTGCAATATCTAATCCAAAATTAATATCATCTGATTCTTCTCTTGAAGGATTCCTTGCAGTCAAGACTCCTTTTTGAGGCAAATCTTTCTCATTCAAAAAAGAGGTTGAATCTATCAACTCTATTGACTGCCTAGAGAGTAAATCCGCAATAGCAGAAAATATAGTATCTGCCTTCTTATTGGAGATATTAGCTAACAGATGCCTTAACTCCTCGTCCCAGTTAATCCTTTTATCAAAAAGTCGACGTGGACTAATCTGACCTGCCATGACAGCGCGATTTATGCCTTTTGATTTAAAGAACTTTACCATTTTCTTAAATTGCCCGACCTCGACCCAAAGCATATCATCAACTATTGTCTTTAATCCTGGCTTTGTCTCCCCTTTAACTGCCGCAGCAAAGACTTTATAGCCCTTAGTCTTGGCAGCAGAGGAAAACATTAAAGGGAATGCTCCGTTTCCAGCAATTAAACCAATCGAGCCTTCTATCGACATACGCCTCTTTTAGAGTTTTTTATGAAATCAATAAGATAGGATATACTCTGACTAACGCGAATTTGAGCCTTAACTTTTTCGATGGCATGAGGAAAGCTTAATTTTGACATGAACAGTATCTTGAACGACTTTTTTAACTGCATAATTTCTTCCTGACTAACTCCGTTCCTCTTAAGGCCGACCATATTTATTCCGTAGACGCGGGTAGGATGACCATCGCAGGTTGAGAAAGGAGGAATATCCTGAACAACTTTTGAACAACCGCCAATTATAGATAGCCTTCCAACTGTAACGAACTGATGTACAGCAACAAGGCCGCCAATAACAGCCTTATCTTGAATAGTGACATGACCTGCTAACGTTCCGCAATTAGCAATAATACATTCATCACCTACGATACAATCGTGGGCAACATGAGAATAAGCCATAAGCAGATTATTCTTACCGATAACTGTCTTGGAACCGCTTTCCGTGCCCAAATTAACAGTGACATATTCGCGAAATATATTATTCTCACCAATCTCTAAGTAGGTCTTCTCTCCCTGATATTTTAAATCCTGAGGGATACTGCCTAAACAAGCACCAGTAAATATCTTGCAATTTTTGCCAATGCTCGTATGACCTTCAATAACAGCATGCGCCCCGATTCTGCTACCGCTTGCAATTTTAACATCAGGACCAATAAAGCAATAAGGGCCGATTTCAACATCATCGGTCAATTGTGCCTGTTTATCGACTATTGCTGTTTTATGAATGTCCATGTTGATTCCTATCTATAATTCTAAGCTTCCACAAGTGCAAACATCAGATCTGCTTCAGCAACAACCTTGCCGGAAACCAAGGCCTTCGTGTGCACCTGGCCTGTCTTTTTCTTGATCCTTCCTAACTCGACTTCCAAGAATAATGTATCACCCGGGACAACTGTCTTTCTGAATTTTACATTATCTATAGCCATAAAAAAGGCAAGTTTGCCTCTATTCTCTTGCGGATAGAGCATCAAAATCCCGGCAGTCTGCGCCATTGCCTCTACAATCAAAACACCCGGCATAAGAGGCCTACCAGGAAAATGACCAACAAAAAAGTTATCGTTCATCGTAACATTCTTAATGCCTACGGCGCGCTTGCCCTCTTCTAATTCAACAATCCTATCCACAAAAAGGAACGGATAACGATGAGGCAATATCTGCATAATCTCTCTTGCTTCCAGAGTTGATCCTTGAAATTTAACGCTGGATGCAGAAGTAACTCCTCCTAATTCGTATCTATCCTTCTGTTGCTTAAGACGCATTAATAATTTTATATTCGAAGGGTGGCCACTTTTAAAAGCAATGATATGTCCTTTTATAGGAGAACCTAATAAACTTAAATCACCGATTAAGTCCATAATCTTATGGCGCGCAAACTCATCAGCAAAACGCAGTTTATTTTTGATTACCTCTTTATCTCCCACAACCAATGTATTTTCATAAGTTGCACCTTTTCCTAGGCCTTTGCGTTTTAAATCATCTACCTCTTCTTCCAAGCAGAAGGTACGCGAAGGCGCAATCTCCTTTTGAAAAACTTGCGGATTTATAACAAAATCAAGACACTGTGCCCTTAAAAGGTCATGCGGATAACTTAACGTATAAGAAATGCGAAAATCGCCAGCAGGCAAAACAGCAAGAGAGGCCTCATCCTCTTCGATCCAGATAGGCTCTTTTACGCTAAAATATTTCCGAGGTGCTTCCTGAACAATTACACCCGCATCTTGCAAAGCCTGCATAAAATTAGTCCCGCTACCGTCTAGGCCCGGAATCTCATTATTATCTATTTCTACAATAACATTATCGATTTCCAATCCAGAAAATACTGCCATAAGATGCTCAATAGTATGTATCTCGACTCCATTCTGACCAATGCTTGTTCTGCGCGGGTTTTTGTCAATGGATAAGATGTAATTTGCATCTGCGCGAATTACAGGTCGATTTGGCAACTCTGTGCGAACAAACAAGATTCCAGTATTTATAGGTGCGGGCTTAAACCTGACCTTTACTAAATTCCCCGTATGTAGACCTGTTCCTTTCAGACTAATCTCTTTTTTTATTGTTTTTTGCATATCCACGGATTTCACCTATTTTTTCGGAGTCTTTTAATCTCCTCTTTTAACTCTTTAATCTGTTTCTCTAACTCATCTATCTTATTATAAAGTTTAGGCAATCTCTGAACGCAGGCATGAATCCGCATGGCAGTAGCATAAGGCTTGGCAGGAAAACCAAAGACCTTTGTTTTAGCTGGGACAGACTTTGTCACTCCAGATCGTCCTGCCACAATAACGTCATCGCCTACTTCAATGTGGCCAGCTAAACCTGCCTGGCCGGCCAATATTACATTCTTTCCGATTTTAGTGCTTCCGGAAATCCCTACCTGAGCCACAATTATTGAATTCTCACCCACAATAACATTATGAGCAATTTGAACAAGATTATCAATCTTCGTGCCCTTACCAATAATTGTTTTATCAAACCTTGCCCTGTCAATTGTTACGTTAGAGCCGATATCTACATCGTCCTCAATAACCACTGTTCCGATCTGGGGTATATGTTGATGTACCCCTCCAACTGTAGTAAAACCAAAACCTTCAGAACCAATAACACTACCGCTGTGAATAACTACTCTATTGCCGATCGTGATCTTTTCTCTTATGGAAACATTGGGATATATCAGTGTCTGCTTGCCGATTTTAGTCTTAGTGCCAACGAAACAACCAGGATAAATAACTGTTGAATCTCCAATCTCGCACCCATCCTCAATAACTACATAGGCGCCAATACCTACATCCTTACCTAACTTGACTGCCTCTCCTATAATTGCCGCAGGATGAATACCCTTAGGCCTGACCTGTTCATCATTAGAAATAAAAGAAACTACTTTAGAAAATGCCAAGGAAGGATTTTCTACCCGAACAATGGGTTTGGAGGCACTATTTACTTCTTTATCTGTAATTATTGCCGAAGCCTTTGTATCATCCATTAAGGCTAGATATTTAGGATTTGCTATAAATGTTATATCTCCCTTTTTGGCCTCTTTTATGCCGCAGACGCCGCTGATAGTTATGTCGGCATTGCCCACAATCTCTCCGTCAATCAGCTTGGCAATTTCCTTTAATGTCTTGTTCAATTTAAGACTCTGTTGCATTGTTACTTCTTATATTTTTTGTTTAAGGTTTCTATAATCCCGTCTGTTATGTCACTATTTTTTTGGCCATAAAGGAAGAGAGAGTCCACTAAGACAAAGGAACATGCTTCCTTCTTTGCGAGCTCCTCTGCAGACTTTCTGATATCCGCATCAATCTCTCTCAATTTCTCATCTCTTAATTTCCGCAAATCTACACGCATCTTCTGATCAAATTCCTGCAGATTTCTGCTCTTGGTGGCAAGTTCCTTCTGTTTTTTCTCCTGCTCTTTATCTGAAAGAAGGGTAATCTTATCCTGGATTTCCTTTAATTCCTCTATCAGCTTATTTCGTTCTGATTCCTTTGCTTTCATCTTTGTCTCAAGCTCAGCATCAAAGTCCTTGCGCTTGCTGTATTCATCCAAGATACGCATCAAATCAACAGAGCAAATCCTATCTTGCGCAAGGCAAGGATAAGAAAGAACTAAACTCAATACCAATGCTAACAGAAAAACACGTCTTGTTACTTTCATGATAATCCTCCTCCTTAAATTTCTAAAGCAACCTATATATAAACTAGATTAGAATCCACGGCTAAAACTAAAATGAAGCTGACCCTCTTTTTGTTCCTCCCCTGCTTCAACTTGAAGAGGATAACCATAATCCAACTTAAACGGCCCAAGAGGCGTCTTAATCCTCAAACCTACCCCGATACCGGTCTTAAACCCACCCTTGGAAAAATCCTCCATCTTCCTCCAGACGTTTCCTGAATCGATAAAGGCAGCTGCCCTAATATGCTTCCATAATGGATAGAGATATTCAATATTACCTACCAACAACGCTTCACCGCCAATAGGATCATCGGTTACAGTATCAATCGGACCAACCTTTCGTTCATTATATCCGCGAATCGTCTCAGAGCCGCCAGCGAAGAAACGCTCATATATCGGTACATCATCGCTATCACCAAAAGGATTGACAATGCCCAATCTTACTTTAAACATAGCTACTGCTTCACGAGGTAAAGGAAAAAACAAACTTGTAGAATGAGAGAACTTGGTGAAATCCTTATCTGCACCTAGTGGTCCGCCAGTAAATTCAAAACTATTCTGTGACCTTAATCCCTTATGAGGCTCGAATATATTGTCACGGCTATCAAAGGTAGCGCTTAGACCCAAGGTGCTCAATTGATTTTTCCCTTCCTCTTTCTTAAAATCGGCTGTAGCGCTATCATCTATATCGGAGATTTCAATCTCCTCTAACTGATAGAATGTATTTATGTACCAATATTCGGATAATTCTTTTCCCAAGCGCAGAACGCCACCTGCCTTATCTTCTTCATAACCAAATCCAACATCAGTTTCACGCTCACGCTTTTCCTTATAAATATCAAAACCAAAAGATACTGGATAATCAAAAAGCCAGGGCTCTGTAAAACTTAAATCAAACATTTCAGTTATGCTACCAACCGAGGCACGCAATTTTAAATCCTGACCCCCGCCGGTAAAGTAAGGAAAATTTTTCCAGTCAAAATTTTTCTGCTCTAGTTCAACAAAGCCAATAAATTGATCAATTGAGCTGTAGCCGCCTCCAAAACTAAAAGCACCCGTGTGCGTTTCCTTTACCTCTACGATCAAATTACTTTTATTATTCTCCTGCGTAGGCTCTATATCAAAATCTATCCCCTCCAGCTCGTCAAAGAATCCGAGATTATAGAGTCGTTCTTTGGAACGGCGTAATTTAGCTCCGTCAAAGCGGTCTCCTGGCCTTAGACGCAATTGGCGACGGATAACAACATCCTTGGTCTTAATATTACCCCTGACTTTAATAAGATTAACATAGTTGATTTCGTGCTCTGTTATCTTAAAATGTATATCAACCTTTTCTGTTTTCTGGTTCAGACTTGATATAGCGCTCACCTTAGCATATATATATCCTCTATCCATATAGAAACTGCGAATATTAAATTCATCAACCTCCAAACCATTTTGACTGAATACAGCATCGGGCCGCATCTCTTTAGAATATTCCTTTATCTCTTCGGAAGAAAAAGACTCGTTACCTTCAATCGTTATCTTACCTACAAAATAACGCTTACCCTCCTGGATTTTTAACACTATTCTGTACCAACCCAGCCGCAAACTTAAAATCTCTTTATCTATCTTAACATCGCTATATCCCTCACTGCGATAAAAGACGCCTAAACGCTGGATATCCTCTTCCAAAGTAGATTCGTCGAGATAGCCCTTTCTGAATAACCACCAAGCCGAAGGCTTTGTCTTAATCAGGCTTATAATCCTTGAATCAGGAAATGCAGAATTACCTTCAACCTCAACTCTCCTGACGCGAGCACTTAGGCCTTCATCGACTTTAATCGTTATAGTGACTTTATTGTTTTTCTCATCCAGAACAGAGTCATAACTTGTCTGGACCAAGGAAAAGCCTTTGCGTGCATAGATTCGCTTTATTTCATCTAAATCCTGTCGTAACCTCTGCTTATCCAAGTAAGTCTCTTCTTTTGTCTTCATGGATTCTTGCAGTATTCGCTTATGAATACGTCGCGTGCCCTTAAAACGGATAGAACCTATAATCGGTTTTTCTAAAACATGGAAGATTACCCTGACCTTGGTATCTACCTCCTCCAGCTCAATACGCACATCATCAAAATAACCCAAGGCGTATAACCTTTTTATATCGTCTCTGGCAACCTTTACTGAATATTCACTGCCAACCTTGGTCTTTATCTTGGAGATAAGCGTAGATAAACTGACTGTCTTATTGCCGATGATGTCGATTTCCTTAATCTGTTTTTTCTCCCATGCCGCGCCATCATCCTGGGCATAGATTGAGAGACCTAAGGAAAACGTAATAACGAATGCGACAACAAGACTTAAAAGTTTAGATGTGGGAAGGGGCAATATCTTCAAATCTAGTATACTCCTTAATAAATGTTAATTTCATTGAACCAACGGGACCATTTCTTTGTTTGGCGATAATAACATCTGCAATACCTTTATTATCCTCTGTAGGATTGTAATACTCTTCCCTTAGAAGCAAGGTAACTAAATCAGCGTCCTGTTCAATAGCGCCTGATTCTCTTAAATCTGACAATTGTGGCCGACGGTCAGTACGCGACTCAACAGCACGCGATAGCTGACTTATGGCTATCAAAGGAATCCTTAATTCACGTGCTAAGGCCTTTAAGGAACGTGAGATCTCAGATATCTCCTGTTGCTTGCTCTCTGCATTAGACGGCCCGCGCATAAGCTGTAAATAATCAACTACAATTAACTGTATATTATGTTGTGATTTTAATCTGCGTGCTTTGGCACGGAGTTCAAAGATAGATAAAGAAGCTGTATCATCAACGAAAATCTTGGCATCAGATAGTTTGCCTGCCGCCTGGGTCAACCTCGGCCAATCGCTTGCAGAAAGAAAACCCGTTCTTACTCTGTGGGCGTCAACGCGGGCATGTGAACAGATCATGCGCTGGGCTAGCTGCTCCTTAGACATTTCAAGGCTAAAAAATGCAACAGGTATCTTTTCTACCAAGCCCAGATGTTCAGTAATGCCCAAGGCAAAAGAGCTTTTACCCATTGAAGGACGTCCCGCAATCACGATAAAATCCGAAGCCTGCAGTCCTGCTGTACGCACATCAAAATCACTGTATCCTGTAGGCAGGCCCGTAACATGCGCCTTGCGCTGATAAAGCCTATCAATCGTTTCAATACTATTCTTAATAACCTCTTTCAGCGGCAGATTTGAAGACTCTATTCGGCTATCGCTTATGTCAAAGATTAACTGCTCGGCATGATCCAAGACTTCATCAACCTTATTTTCTGCCTCATATGCACTACTTATAATGCGTGTGGCATTAGTAATAAGGCTCCGGAGTACGTTCTTTTCTTTTACAATACGCGCATAGTGACTTACGTTAGTTGTGCTAGGGACTGCATTTGTCAATTCTGTAAGATAAGCAGCCCCGCCGATATCTTCAATCACCTTCTGCCTCTTCAGCTCATCCGCAAGTGTGACTAAATCTATTGCATTGCTGTGACTATAAAGATTTACTAAAGAACGAAAAATCTTCCTATGAATCTCTTTGTAAAAATATTCCTCTTTTGTTACTTCCATGCCAGCATGGAGCGCGTCTTCATCAATAATCATTGAACCTAACAGGGCCATCTCTGCCTCTATGTTATTAGGGTTAGTACGTAAGGCTGACACTGTTGGTTCTTTCTGTTTAGTGTTTTGAGCGCGTTTCTTCATTTTTTAACTATCCAAATTTTTATCTTGGCTACAATGTCATATTTTAAACGGACTTCTATTTCATAAATACCCAACTCTTTAATAGCCTGCTCCATTAGTACATTATTCGGCTGGATGTCTATGCCCTCAAGTTTGACTGCCTCTACTATTTCTTCTTTGGAAACGCCTGCATAGAGTTTTTCTTCTTCGTTAGTAGCAACAGGGATAGTAAAGGATTTTCCGCTTAAGCTGCTACAAATCTCTTTATAATGACTCTTATCTTTTTCTCCCGCCAGTTTTTTAGCCTTCTTTTCTTTTTCGATTTTTTCTAAATTAGCCTGCGTTACTCTAAAGGCTAAATTTTTGGGTAAGAGATAATTTCTTGCATAACCAGCTTTAACCTTAACTACATCATAGGCCTTACCTAATTTTGGGATATCATTACGTAATATAATCTCCATTGTCTTAATCCTTTTGCTAAATCTGCTTTTCTAGAATTCTTATAGGGCCCTGCGAAAATCATGAATGTGATTTTATAGGGCCTAGCGTGTATAAGGTAGCAATGCTACAAATCTAGCCCTTTTAATCGCTTGGCTTAAACTTCTTTGGTGTTTTGCGCAATTACCTGTAATGCGGCTTGAGATAATCTTACCGCGCTCATTGATAAACCTCTCGAGAAATTTTATATTTTTATAGTCCATCTCTATGGATTTATCCCGACATAATCTACAGACCTTTTTCCTCAAAAATAAATTTCTCTTCTTGAACTTATTATCAAGCTTCCTTCTCTTAAACAATTATTTCCTCCTTTGATGAGCACATAATTTATTGGCTATTTATGTAGAACTAAAGGTTATATGTGAACCTAAGAAACATCCTCGTCCACTGACCAGGAAGGATCTAGACCATAGTCTGTCTGGACGCTATCTTGCTTAGCTGGTTCTTTTTCTTCAGTCGTCTGGACTGATGCATCTTGTCCCTTGGAAGCTCCTCCTAAAAATTGCACACGTTCAGCCCTAACTTCTAATACATTTCTTTTACTTCCATCCTGCGCCTGCCAAGAACGCGACTGCAATCTTCCTTCCACAAAAATTGGCCTGCCCTTCTGGAGATACTGATTGCATACCTCAGCCTGTTTATTCCAGGTAACAACCGTAACAAAACAGACCTCGTCCTTTTGCTGCCCTTCTTTATCTTTGAATCTGCGATTTGTAGCAATGCGCAAATTGGCTACAGCAGTACCTGAAGGGGTATAGCGCAGTTCAGGATCTCGGGTTAAGTTTCCGATTAAAAACACCTTGTTAAAATTAGCCATGTTATCTCTCCCTCAATGAGGGCACAATTTAGCTTGCGCTTTTGACGCTTACTAAGCCCTGACTCCTTTTGACGATTAATACCCTAATTATTGAATCATTTAATTTAAATTCGCTTCTTAACTGAGTTATCGCCTCTGAAGCTATTTTAAAGTTAACTAAATAAAATAAGGCCTCGCCATATCTTTTTAGGCCACCGCTTGTCAAGGCAGAGCTAATATTAAAGGCAAGCCTCTTCTTTTCAGCCCAAATATCAGAGACCTCTATCTGGCCGCCCTTTTTGTCGATGGCATCCCTTATCTTATCAAACACAACTTTTCTTTCTTCTTCCGATAAATCTGGCCTCATCAAGATCATTGCTTCATAATTATTCATAAATCAATTAACCCCCATTCTTTATCCATTCACAAATTTTTTTTTCTGCATCTTCAATAATTTGAGGAAACTCTCTTTTTTCTCTCGGATTAAATTTAGATAAGACATATTCACTCACATCAGAGCTTGCATCAAGACATCTTCCAATACCAATCTTTAAACGACTAAAATCATTTCTGCCTAAAGCATTTATTATTGAACGCATTCCGCGATGACCCGCATCAGAACCTTTATTTTTAAGTCTAATCTTTCCGAAGGCTAAATCCAAACAATCGCAGATAACAAGTAAATCACCTATTTCGATATCTTTCTCTAGCATAAAAGGAGAAAGGCTTAAGCCGCAAATATTCATAAATCTAAGTGACTTAAAAAGGAGAACTCTCCTACCGCAAATTTGGCCACTTGCGATTCTAGCCCTTGCCTTAACATTGGTCCTAAATCTTATGCTATTATCCTCAGCAAGTGAGTCTATGACTTTAAAACCGATATTATGACGCGTATCCCTGTACTTGGCAGTTGGATTGCCTAAACCAACAATCAATCTCATTCTTTAGTTTTTTCCTTTGGCTTTTCCTTAACTTCCGGCGCTTCTTTTCCCTCCTCTTCGCCTTTCTCCTTCTTCTCCTTTATTACCTCAGGCTCTTGTGCGCCTTCAGCCGCCTCGCCTTCAACCGCCTCCTCAGGTGGCGCTTCCTCTTTAATCGGAGCTGCAACAGATACTACAACCATTTCTGGATCCTGCAAGAAAACAACGCCTGCAGGCAATTTCAAATCCTTAACATGGATATTATCTCCTATGTTAAGCGAGGTCACATCAACCTCTATTTTCTCAGGCATATTCCTGGGTAAACATTTAATCTCCAATTCCCATAATTGATGTTCTAATGCCCCGCTATCCTGTTTAACGCCTATGGGCTCACCTTTAGCTATTATAGGTACTTTTACGGTGATTTCTTCCGTAAGTGAAATCTCATGAAAATCTACATGCAAGATAGTATCCAATACCGGATCATACTGGATATCCTTTATGATAACGTAGTGTTCTTTATGTTTTTTAGCGTCACTTGCCTCATCGCGAATCTTCAAATTCACAATAACGTTTTCAGCAGGATGAGTTCCTATTGCCCTTTGAAAACAAGTTCTGTCAATACTTAAGACATGATTGGCCTTATCTGAATACACCACTGCCGGGATAAGCTTAGCGCGCCTTAAGGCCTTAACCTTAGACTTTCCTTTCTCTTTACGCAAAGATACTTCTAATTGAATCTCCTCCATAAATCCTCCAACGAATGCATTAAATATTTTTAATCATCAAACAAACAACTTACTGACTCTTCTCTGTGGATTCTTTTTATCGCCTCTCCCAGAAGCGGAGCCACAGAAAGAACCTTAATCCGAGAGCCTTCACTTTTATCAAGCAAGGGTATTGTATCAGTAATTACCAATTCCTTTAAAATTGATTTTTCAATGCGGCTTATTGCATCTTCAGATAACACACCGTGCGCCACAGCTGCGTAGATATCGCAAGCCCCTGCCTTTCTTAAGGCAACAGCAGCCTCAATAAGTGAACTTCCGGTAGCAGTCAAATCATCAACGACTATACAATCCTTTCCCTTAACCTCTCCCAATATATTCATAATCTCAATCTGATCAGGAGAAAGGCGCCGTTTATCTACTATAGCCAACTGCGCAGACATCCTCTTGGCGTAGGCACGTGCCATTTTGATACCACCCACATCAGGAGACACAATTACTAAATTCTCTAATTCTAATTTAGAAAAATAATCAACGAAAACATTTATAGCGAACAAATGGTCCAGCGGAATATCAAAAAAGCCTTGAATCTGACCCGCATGTAGATCAATTGTCAGGACTCTATCTGCCCCAGCACTAGTTAGGAGATTAGCTACAAGCTTTGCGGTTATGGGAACACGCGGCTGATCTTTCCTGTCCTGGCGGGCGTAACCATAATAAGGTATAACAGCAGTAATCCTGGCGCTCGATGCTCGTTTGAGTGCATCAATCATAATTAAAAGCTCCATGAGGTTATCATTGGGAGGCGGACAAGTCGGCTGAATAACAAATACGTCTTTACCCCGCACGTTCTCGTTAATCTTAACCCGAATCTCACCTTCACTAAAACTAGTAATCAATGCATCGGCTAATTTCAGCCTTAGATATTTACAGATATCTTCTGCTAATTTACGATTAGCGTTTCCAGTAAATACAGTCAATTTATCCATTTTATCCTCTCTTCTTATTGATAATTCTAGCTGGAACTCCCACTGCTACTTTGCCTTTTGGCACATTTCTCTTTTTTACAAGTACTGAACCCGCACCTGTAACAGCAGTTTTGCCTACCTTTACAGGAGCAATTAAAACTGTATCACAACCAATAAATGCGCCATCTTCGATGTGCGTCTTATGCTTAGTTAAGCCATCAAAATTAGCGGTGACTGAACCTGCGCCAACATTGACTTTTTTTCCAATAGAACAATCACCCAGATAGCCAAAATGCTTTATGATGGTTCCTGAGCCAACACGCGTGCGAGAAAGTTCAACGAAATTTCCCACTGTCACATTGTCATCCAAATGTACATCTTTTCTTAAGCGCGCAAAGGGTCCGATAGAACAATCCTTGCCAATCACTACCTGAGTTTCAATATATGTAAAAGGATAGATAACTGTCTCCGTACCAATCTTCACATTTGCTTCAATATAGGTATTTGCAGGATCCATGATCTTTACGCCCTCTGCCAAAAAGCCACTAACAATTCTCGAGGACATAATTCTCGCAGCCTTGGCAAGATCAGCTGCAGAATTAATACCCAAGATTTCCTCCAGGGTCTGGGCGCTGACTACACCTACTCCTTGAGTAAGTAAGATCCCGATCGCATCCGTCAAATAATATTCATTCTTATTTTTGCGGCGCCTAATCTGACCAAGCGCACGGCCTAGGACGCCTTTCTTAAAACAATATATGCCGCTATTAATTTCTCCTATCTGTTTTTCTTCCTCGCACAAATCTATCTCTTCTGTGATCCTCTCTACCTGACCTGTCTTGTTTCTTATAACCCTGCCGTAACCTGCCGGCGATTCAGAAACAGCGCTTAACAATGTAGCCGCTCTCAGAGAGTGCATATGTGAATCAATTAACCTCTTAATAGTAGCGACTTTAAAAAGCGCAACATCAGCATTAATAACAAATATATCTGAAGCTGCCTTAGCGACTTTAGATAAAGCAGATTTTAAGGCATCTGCTGTACCTAAAGGCTTGAGTTGAATTGCAACCTTTATTCTTTGATTCCTGGCCTCTAATTTGCGCTTTAGGAATAGAAGCTCTTTATTCAAGACAATGACTATTTCTTTAAAATCATTTACCTTCAATAAATTATCAATAACCGTATCCAGTAATGTCCTGCCGCAAAGCGGAATGAGCACCTTGGGTTTTTTGGACTTCATGCGTACGCCTTTACCAGCAGCAAGAACCACGGCACTAATACATCTGTTTTTCTTCATACAAATTTGAGCTTAAATTTTAATGAGCTGACTAACCGCCTCTATTTAACAGGTGGGATTTGTTCAAAGAGACGGGGATAATTTCAGGTCATGCCCAACGAGGTTTCCTAAATTAGGGGCTCTCTCCAATTGCTGGGACGTCTGGACTCGAACCAGAATACCGAGACCCAAATTCTCGTGTCCTACCAATTAGACGACATCCCAATTAATTCGCTATTTTATTAAGCTATCCTTTCGCCAGTATTCCCCTGAACTACTGACGGACCCTTAGACCTTTCAAGTTCGTAGGCATCCAAGACCTTCTTCTGAAGATATTCTCGGAAACTCTGCGTGATAGGATGGGCAATATCCCTGTGTTCTGACTCGGTTCTCGCCTGAGGAGATTGTGCCCTGCTAACGTCAGGTACCTGACCACCGCATTGATTGCAGAATTTAGCGCGAGCCTCATTTCTAAATGAACATTTTGGACACAAATACTTGATCTTCCGGGAAGGCATGGCAATAAACAGGCCGCTGTTACCTTCAATAACTTTGATATTGCGCACAACAAATGCATTATCAAATGTTACAGTAGCATAGGCCTTTAGTTTCTTATCCGGGCTTTCCTTTAAGAATATTCTTGTTTCTGTTATCTCCATAGTTGGTTTCGCCTCCTTCGACTCGCTTCGCTCGCTCAAGGCCTTTTACACAGAAGTATTGAGCGAAATCGAAGCACTCCCTTAATGAATGCCTCACCTCTTACACCAAAGCAAACAGGGCGTAAGAATCGCCTACGTGAACTAGAACGTCCTAACAACAAAAGTGCGCCAATCTCTAAATTTGGCGAGCTTCTTTTTTAGGTCTTCTGCCTCCTTTCTTGAGTGTAGGATACCAAATACACTGGGGCCACTACCAGACATGCCCACATATTTAACACCAAAAGAACGTAACATGCGCTTTATCTTGCTTATCTGGGGCGCAAAAAAGACAGCAGCCTGCTCCAGGCTGTTATGATTAGCCTGCAAATGTATACTCAAATTACTAGATCTAGCCAAGCGGGAAATCAACCTTGCTAGAGAGACCCCTTTATCTCTATTAAGCTTATCCAAAGGGCTTAACATAGTAACATTTTTTGTCTCTTTTGTCAATGTTCGCGTAGGGCTCTTATTTGGAGCTTTTCTACCCTTGGATTCTTCTGATTTTAGCCTATCAAACTGCCTATAGACTTTCTTTGTTGATAAAAAAACATCCGGGACTACTAAAATATGCCAAAGACGCAAATCTGTCTTCAACTGCCGCAGGAGTTGGCCGCGTCCAGTAACTAAACTAAAACTGCTATTTCTCAGGAAAAATCCTACATCTGAACCAATGCAGGCAGCAATACCAGAAAGCTCAATTTTACCTAACTTCAATTTCCACAACTGGTTTAACGCCAAAATTACTGCCGCAGCATCCGAAGAACCACCGCCTAGACCAGCAGCAACAGGTATATTTTTCAAAATAGCAATATTAACACCATCTCTAATTGAAAACCTACACTTTAATAGCTTGGCTGCCTTGTATGCGAGATTACCAGCTCCTCCCGGCACCTTAGGATGAGTGCAGGATACAGTAATCTTGCTATCATCCCTGGGAGTAACTCTTATATTGTCAAAGAGATTAATGCGTTCGAACAAGCTCTGGATATTATGATATCCATCTCGCCGCCTACTTAAGACACGTAAGAGGAGATTCAACTTTGCCGGAGCCTTAATAGATAAAGAACGCATTAGGAATATTTATCTAAAAGCCCTTTGGCAGATTCGACAATTCTTCCAGCAGTCAAGCCGTACTCTTCTAATAATTCTTCTGATTCTCCTGACTGACCAAAACGATTGTCTATGCCAATTCTATTTACATATATTGGTTTGTGCGCTAAAACAACATCATCAATTGCTGAACCCAGGCCTCCATTTATAACGTGTTCTTCACAAACCACTATACCCTTAGTTTCTTTGCAGGCGTTTATAATGACTTCTGAATCCACAGGCCTGATTGTATGCATATTAATAACCCGCGCATCTATGCCTCCTTTGGCAAGCTCCTGACTCGCTAAGAGCGCCTGCTCAACCATAATCCCGCAGGCAATTATTGTTATATCTTTTCCCTGACGCAGGCAATAGGCCTTGCCAATTTTAAATTCAGCCTTAGATTCAATCGTAGGAGTCTTTGCTCTACCCAGGCGTATATACATTGGGCCTGGATTCTTAACAGCAGCAAATATTGCCTGAGTTGTTTCTTGCGCATCAACAGGCACTATTATAGTCATATTATCAGGGATGGCACGCATAAGCGCGATATCTTCAATTGCATGGTGACTGCAGCCATCCGGACCAACGGTTATGCCGCCGTGAGTAGCAACTATCTTAACATCAAAGTTATTAGCACAAATTGAATTGCGCACCTGATCCCAGGCGCGGCCAGAAGCAAAGATCGCAAATGTAGAAGCAAATACAGTTTTGCCGCAACTGGCCAGGCCAGCAGCAGTCGCCATCATATTCTGTTCTGCAACGCCAAAATTAAAAAAGCGCTCCGGGAACTCCTTGGCAAACATTGCTGTTCGCGTCGAGCCAGAAAGATCAGCATCTAAAACAACAATATTAGGATTCTCTTTCCCTAAGGCAACTAAGGCCTTGCCATATGCATCTCTTGCGTAAAGTTTTTCACCCATAACTATTCTAATTCCTTAAGTGCCTTCTTCGTCTCTTCCTCGTTAGGTGCACGACCATGAAAATCTACTACATGCTCCATAAAAGAAACGCCTTTGCCTTTTACTGTCTTGGCAATAATAACTGATGGTTTGCCTTTAATGCTGGCTGCCTCCTCAAATGCCCGCAGGATTTCTCCTATATTGTGGCCATCTATTACTATCGTATGCCAACCAAATGCCTTCCATTTATCTGCCAAAGGCTCAATTTCCATTATCTCTGAAACCTTTCCGTCAATCTGGAATCCATTCTGATCAACAATAGCGCAGAGATTATCGCATTTATAGTGTGCGGCAGCCATTGCTGCTTCCCAGACGTTTCCCTCCTGCATCTCTCCATCGCCTAAAAGCACAAACACACGATAAGACAGTTTATCCAGGCGTGCTGCCAATGACATCCCCAAGCCAACCGACAGACCCTGACCCAAGGAACCACTCGCTACCTCTATTCCCGGCGTTCTCCTGTCAGGATGTCCTTGTAATAACGAACCGAGTTTCCGTAAGCTGCTTAGCTGGGATTTATCAAAATAACCACATTCAGCTAGTGCTGCATAAAGCACTGGACAGGCATGGCCTTTGGATAGATGAAATCTGTCTCTCTCTGGCCAAGCCGGATTAGCAGGATCTATGTTTAAGACATGGAAATACAAGACGCTTAAGATATCAGCACAAGACAAAGAACCTCCGGGATGGCCGCTTTTAGCCAGAGAAAGCATATGGATTATTGATTTGCGCAAATCTTTGGCTTTCTCTTCTAATTTTTTAATTTTATCTTTACTAATCATTATCTATAATTAATTTCTTAAGCTTGTCTTCTATGCCTTTCTTAGTCGCCTCATCAATAGTTTTAAGTTTTATACTTCTCTGCCAAATATCCTGTGCTTTTTCAAACTCTCCCATACCTGAATAAACATCTCCCAGATGGTCGAAGATAACAGGATCCTCGAGAAGCCTGGATGCCTCTTCCAGCAATCCCTGCGCTTTTTCAAATTCTCCCTTCTTAAAATATACCCATCCCAGGCTGTCTATATATGCGGCATTGTCAGGGTGTTGCTCGAGTGCTTTATTGATCAATTCCTCTGCCTCGTTAAGATTCTTACCCATCTGGGCATACACATAACCTAAGGCATTTAAGGCATCGGGATTTTCTGGCTCAAATTCAAGAATGCCTTTAAACTCAGCTATAGCCTTTGTGCGTAAACCTTGCTCATCAAAAATAAGACCAGTAAATAATTTAGCATTAACATCCTTAGGATCAATGTCTAATATAAATTTAAACTGCTCTAAGGCCTTGTCGTATTTTTTCTGTTGAAAGTAAAGCTGCCCAAGATATTGATGTGTTGCTAAATTCTCAGGGTCCTCCTTTGATACCTGTTTTAAGACAATCTCATATTGAATTTCTGCCAGTTGCAATTCACCTAAGGATGAATACACAAAAGCAAGTAAGGTGCGCGCCTGCAGGTTATCCGGGTTAAGCTCCAATGAGCGGTTTAATTCATCGACGGCCTTATTTTCTTGTCCCAGCTTTATGTACTCAACCGCGATTTTTAAATTAGTAGTATCAGAATCTGGATCATAGCGCTTAGACTGTTCAAATTCTGAAAGGGCCTCTTGCGTCTTATTGAGCTGGTCAAAAAGAATGCCCATCATATAATGGGCATATGCTCTAGATTTGTCTTTATCAACATCAAATGGCAGGTTACAAGGAGTAAGCCCTAGAAAAGAAAAAAGAATAACAGCTACAAACAAAAAGCGCAACAGTGACATAAATAAACCCCGTTAGAGACAAATAACACGTAGGTAATTGTCAGGCCCTTTAGAGAACTTTAAAAACGTTAAAGTTTTCCTCTAGCAGGGTAAATCAACCTAAGTAAATTATTGATGCCTATTAACCCCAAGCACGTTTTTTCAAGTGTCTGCGCTTACGCAGCGCCTTTTTTCTCTTGTGAGTACGGAGTTTTCTTCTTTTTCTTTTTTTACCGCAAGGCATAAAATCTCCTCAAATTATTATCTGTCTTTAGCCAGAGACAGACATTGATACAAGAATTTATAATATTATCTTATTAAGTGGATATTCGACGATTCCCTCTGCACCAGCGCGCTTCAGCTTAGGGATAATCTTACGAACAATAAATTCTTCAACTATCGTCTCAACAGCCAACCAGCCAGGATTACTGAGATGAGAGACTGTGGGCTTCTTTAAAGCTGGTAAAACAGCCAAGACGCTGTTTAGATTCTTGGCATTAACGTTCATCTTAAGACCAACTTTTCCTTCAGCACTTATTGCCCCTTCAAGAAGCATGGCAAGTTCTAAGATCTTAGCCTTCTTCCATTTATCCTTGAAGCTTTTCGGGTTGGCAATAAGTTTCGTGGTAGATTCACATACTGTAGCAAGTATTTTTAATTTATTTGCCTTTAAGGAAGTTCCGGTTTCAGTAAGTTCCACGATTGCCTCCACCAGTCCTTGCGCTACCTTTGCCTCTGTGGCTCCCCAGCTAAATTCAACATTGGCCTTGACCTTATTTCGCTTTAGGAATTTACGGGTTACATTCACAAGTTCTGTAGCAATCTGTTTACCTTTTAGGTCTTTCACCTTTTTTATAGATGAGCCTTCCGGGACAGCGATGACCCAACGCACAGGACACATCGACTGCTTGGCATAGACTAGTTCCTTAACCCGAATAACCCGCGCATTATTTTCCTGAATCCAATCCTCACCTGTAATACCACAGTCGAGGTCTGTCTCTACATAGCGCGGCATCTCCTGAGCCCGCAGCAAGACTGGTTCGATTTCAACGTCATCGATGCTGGGAGAATAAGAACGCGCACCTACATTAATTTTAAAACCTGCCTTAAGGAACATCCTCAAAGTTGCCTCCTGTAAGCTCCCTTTCGGCAGGCCTAACTTTAGCTTCTTCATCTAATTTTTCCTATTCCATTGTGTTAATAAAACTTATGATTTTATTATACAATCTAAACCTAATTTTGTAAAGAGAAAATGGGCTCATATTCCTAAAGCCCCTCCCTTACATGCCTTAACACATACTCCGCAGATATATTGGCCGACTAAGCCGCTTTTTTGAAAACTTTGAAGTTTCTCAAAACACTTCTGATGAGAAAAATCATCTGTTTTTTCTCCTATTGCATCTACAGGACAGGCCTCTATGCAACTGCGGCATTGGCCGCAATCTTCTTCTATTTTAGGCTTATTAGCCCTCAAGGTCATATCAGTTAATATACTTGTCAATCTAAACTGAGAGCCAAATTCCTTAGTTACCAATAAATTATTCCTGCCAATCCAGCCTAATCCTGCTAGATAGCCGATTTTTTTATGTGATATATGAGCAGTTTGCTTTTGCCAATCAATAATCTGAGAAGCAGCAATGGGCAAGGCCTGAAACCCCTTACTCTGAATAAAATTCGCCAATCTAAAACTTACCTGATCAAGAAAAACATTTGCGCTGCGGTAGTGATGAAAATATATCTTATTAGGGCAATCTCCTATTGTATCCAAAATTGCCTTACTTAAAGATATACCTAAGCATACAGCACGCTTGAATCCATCTGGCAGGTCTTGCGCTAGCTTAATTTCCTGCCTGATACCAGTAATATCTGCAACGCCAAAAAGCCTTACCCCTAACCTTATCGCCTCATCTTTTAGACTATGGTAATTCTTTATCGGGTCTGTAAGCATTTTTTATCAGGTGATTTTGTTTGTTTTTTTAGCCAGATCATCAGAAGTGAAATGCTTGCCGGCGTAACCCCAGAGATACGCAAGGCCTGCGCCATGTTAGAAGGCCTAAAGTAACCTAGCTTCTCTTTTACCTCTCGCGAGAGCCCGGAGATTTTAGAAAAATCCAACCTTGGCGGAATCTTTATTTTTTCTAGATTCCGGAAACGCTTTATCTCTTCTATCTGGCGCTTAACGAATGGTGCATATTTAACTTCGCTGTTTATGCTCTGATAAAGATTATCCTCTATTTTGCCTTCAAAATCAAAATATTTTAGTTTTTGATAGGTAATTTCAGGCCGCCTTAATAATTCTTCTAGGCTTATGGATTTTTTCAAAGGTGTGCTTTTAATATCCTTCAATATAGAATTTATGCGTTTATCAGGCTTGATCTTTGTTTTTCTTAATCTATCCAGTTCTGCTGCGATATTTTTTTTCTTCTCCAGCATAGACTGATAATCGCTTTCATCCACCAGACCTAACTCATAGCCAAACTTGCGCAAGCGTAAATCTGCATTGTCTTCGCGCAAAAGGAGTCGATGTTCCACGCGTGAAGTAAACATCCTGAATGGTTCATCTGTGCCTTTACTTACCAGCTCATCAATTAACACGCCAATATAACTTATAGTCCTGCTTAAAATAAATGGCTGCCTAGCCTTGATCTTTAAACCAGCATTGATTCCAGCTATCAACCCTAAGGCCGCTGCTTCTTCATAACCAGTAGTACCATTAATTTGACCGGCAAGATAAAGATTCTTGAAATTTTTACTCTCCAAGGTTGGGTGTAGTTGAGTCGCGCAAATAACCTCATGCTCTATACCATAACCAGGACGACTGAATTTAGCATCCTCCAATCCTCTAATCGAATGAAACATTTTAATCTGGACCTTTTCTGGCAGGCTGGTAGAAAGCCCGTTAGGATAATACTCCTCCTTATCCAGGCCTTCAGGCTCAAGGAAAATCTGATGTCGTAGGTGGTGCGGAAATTTTACAACCTTATCTTCAATAGAAGGGCAGTAGCGTACTCCGCTGGCCTTAATCTTTCCGGTAAAAAGCGGCGAGAACCTCAAGGCCTTCTTTATAATCTTGTGGGTGTCAGCGTTTGTGTGGGTAATAAAGCAAGGCAGCTGCTTCAAGCTGCTTGGTCTGCCAGCAAAAGAAAAAGGAATAGGATTAGAATCCGGCAGCTGAATCTTACATTTAGAAAAATCAATTGTCTCTTGCCTGATACGTGCACAAGTGCCTGTTTTAAATCTCTTGATCTTAAATTTAAGTTTCTTTAAATTTTCAGATAGTGATACAGAAGCGGTCTCATTCAATCTGCCGCCAGGAAAAGATTTTAATCCGATGTGCATAAGACCATTGAGAAATGTCCCGGGTGTAATAATTACTGCCTTTGCAAATATCGCATCACCTTTTGAGGTTCGCACACCATGAGCCTTTTTATTTTTGATAATGATCTCAGTTACCTCGCAAATATGTAAGGTGATATTTTCTGTCCTGGCTATCAGATTAGTCATGTAGTCTCTATAGAGTCTTCTGTCTATCTGGCATCTGCTAGAACGAACTGCAGGTCCCTTTGACATATTAAGCATTCTGTATCCTATGGAGCAATTATCAGCAGCCTCACCCATTGCTCCGCCTAAGGCATCAACCTCCTTAACCAACTGACCTTTGCCCACACCGCCAATTGCTGGATTGCAACTCATAGCGCCTATCGTATCCTGTCTTAGAGTACAAAGGGCTGTTACACAGCCCATGCGTGCACAAGAAAGACTTGCCTCAATGCCGGCATGACCTGCGCCTACAACTATTACATCGTAATCTCTTCTCATATCAAAATATCTTAAGGTTTGAAACAGGAAAGCGCAAAACGAAAATTAAAAACTTATAATAATGGCGGGTTTATTCCTTTGCCAACTTAACCAAAAGACCCATAAGGTCTTTGCCTAAAAGCGTACCTAAACTCCCCTTGCTGCACGCTTTCTCAGAGAAGCTCAAGGCTCCTTCGGGTTTTATGCCTGAGGCGCTGATTAACAAAGGTACAGGATCAGCAGAATGTGCCTTAATTTTACAAACTGTAGAGTGATCAGCCGTAACGGCAATTAGAACATTAGACAAATCATTTTTCTTTTTCAACAGCTGGCCAAAAAAGAATTTATCAATTGCCTCGATCGATTTCTTTTTCTTCGCATAATCACCGTCATGCGCTGGCTCATCTGGTCCTTTAATGTGAATATACAATCCGTCAAATTCATTGATCCTCTCATATGCAATCTTGGCCCAGATTCCATAGTCAACATCCAAATGCCCAGTCTGGGAAGGCACCTCTACGATATCAATTCCAGTAAGCAGGGCTATACCGCGTTCAACCGGCATTTCCACAAATGAACCAAACTTAACTTTATATTCTTCGCTAACAGGCGGAAATTTAGGAAGTCTATTGCCCGCATCACGGGAAAGAATAACATTTGCTGACAACTTACCGTCTTGGATACGTTTTTTATTAACAAAAGACTTATTCAGAACCTCGTTAGATTTTTTAGTAAATTCATTAATAAGCCTTGCTGCTTCTTGGGCAGAAGATGAATCGCCTGCTTCAGCAACAACCTGCGCCTCTTTTAGGCGCATTTGGAATTTCTCCTTTGCTATACCAAAAAAGCCCTGCTTTTCATAGGCAGGATCTGTATTACTGATGCCAGCGCTTAAATTCCCATTTTTGCTTCTTATTACAAGAACACCCCGATGTCCTATCGTGTTTTTAAATTCAAAAGTGGCGTCGGTTAAATTCACATTAGCGTTAATCTCTTTTGCCAAGGCAGTTGCTTCTTGGGTGGAAAGGTTTCTTCCTACCCTGCGGTCCTTAATAGTTACACCATCATCAGCCACTGTTGCAAAATTCACCCTAAAGGCAATATCCCCATCTTTGACTTCTATGCCTTCGGCAAAGGACTCTAATGGACCCCTGCCTGTATAATACTTATGTGCATCGTAGCCTAATAAACTAATAACTGCAATGTCTGATTCAGGCGCAATGCCTTCACCCACTGTATACATAAGGCCTGTAATTCCAGTTTGGGCCAGTCTATCCATATGCGGAGTAAGTGCTGCCTCAAGCGGAGTCTTATTACCCAGCTCTTTAATCGGCTGATCACCCAAGCCATCTAAAACCACGTAAAGAATCTTTTTCATACAAAAAATTACCTTATATTTTTATCTAGCACTTAGAATATCCGCACGCGTAACATTTAATACAGCCTTCTTCATGCCGCAGGGCGCCGCCACAATCAGGGCATACCCCGACAATATTTGCGCTGCGAAGAACTCTGTTTATGACACGCTCCTCGTTAACTAAGATATCCTCCTTACTTGCTGCCTCATCCTCTACGTCCTCATTTGAGGTATCTAGCAATCTCTTCTCAACCACGCGGGAAATAGCATCAGCGCAAGAGAAAATGCGCACACCTTTCTCCCAAGAAGGAGACGGACATCGTATGCCTCTTAATTGCTCAATAATTGATTTTACGTCTAAATCAGAACGCAAAGACAAAGAAACAAGCCTGCCAATAGCCTCTAATTGACTAGCAGCACAGCCTCCTGCCTTGCCCATCTGAGTAAAGACCTCAAATGGCCTGCCTTTTTCATCGGAATTTATCGTTACATAGAGATTACCGCAACCTGTGGCGACCTTTGTCGTAGTACCGCAGACAACCTCAGGTCTTGCCCTGGGAATAATCTTCTTCTTGAAGGCATCAGTATCTGGTTCGTCTTTGTCTTTAGCTTTATTTATATTTAAGACCTGCTCTTCTCTGCTGCCATCACGATAGATTGTAACACCTTTGCATCCTAGCCTATACGCTAACATATAAACTTCGCTGACATTATCTTCAGTAGCATCATTGGGAAAATTTACTGTTTTGGATACGGCATTATCCGTGTATTTCTGAAATGCAGCCTGCATGCGGATGTGCCAGGTCGGCGAGATATCGTGCGCAGTCACAAAAATCTTGCGCACATCCTGGGGTATCTCCTGAATCTCTGCTATAGAATTTGCCTCAGCGACTTTTTCCATCAACTCCTTAGAATAAAAACCTCTTTCCTTGGCCACCTGCTCGAATATTGAATCAACCTCAACAAGCTTATCCTTATCCATGACATTCCGATAATAAGAAATAGCAAATACAGGTTCTATACCAGAAGAACAAGGCCCGGCAATAATACTAATTGTGCCTGTTGGCGCAATTGTAGTTACTGTTGCATTCCTTAAAAACAAAGGTGGATCAGACTTGGCATAAATACTTTTATTAAATGCAGGAAATGTCCCGCGCTCATTTGCAAGCTCAGCTGATTTTTTTCTTGCTTCATCTAAGATAAACGACATTAATTTCTCAGCCAAGACCACAGCCTCTTCGCTGTTATAAGGAGTCCCTAATAAAAACAGTAAACTTGCCCAACCCATCACGCCTAAACCAATCTTACGAGTTAGTTTTGTCTTGGTCTCGATCTCGGATAAAGGAAACTTATTTAAATCAATAACATTATCCAGAAAATGCACTGCAGTATGGGTGATGCGTTTTAACCTCTGCCAGTCTATATCGGATTTAGCGCCTTCCTTCTTAACCATTAAGGAAAGGTTTATAGAACCTAAATTACAACTCTCATACGGCAAGAGGACCTGTTCTCCACAGGGATTAGTTGACTCATACATTCCCAACTCTGGCGTAGGATTAAATTTATTCATCTTATCAATGAAGATAATCCCTGGTTCACCATTATTGTGTGCCATCTTTACAATCAAATCAAAGACTTCCTTGCTATTAAGCTTGCCTGTCGCTTCCTTTGTATGCGGGTCAATCAAATCATAGTCTTGGCCTGCCTCTAATTTCTTCATAAAATCATCTGTAACAGCCACGGATATGTTGAAATTATTTATCTTTTTATCTTCGTGCTTGCATTTAATAAATTCTAAGATATCTGGATGGTCAACCCGCAGTATTCCCATGTTCGCCCCACGACGAGCTCCACCCTGTTTCACAGCCTCAGTCGCAGCATCAAAGACCTTCATAAAGGAAACCGGCCCAGAGGCAACACCTCCCGTAGATTTAACTACTGAATTCTTAGGGCGCAAACGAGAGAAGGAAAAACCCGTGCCACCGCCACTTTTATGGATCATAGCCGTTGACTTTATTGCTTCAAAAATACTTTCCATGGCATCATCTACGGGGAGAACAAAACAAGCTGATAACTGACCTAGCTCCTTTCCCGCATTCATAAGTGTGGGTGAATTTGGCATAAATTCTAAGTTAGTCATTGCCTCATAAAATCTAGATGCGGTCTTCTCAAGCTTGGCCCTATCTGCAGCGTAGAGTTTATCAGCAGAGGCTATAGCCTTAGCAACCCTCTCAAACATCTCCTGGGGGGTTTCTATAACTTTTGCCTTGCTATCCTTTTTTAGATAACGCCGTTCTAACACTGTTATGGCATTCTGGGAAAGCTTAACGGACATGTTCACACCTCATTGAATATGATTACGGGGATTATTGAAATTAAGATTTTCTTTAGAACGATCTCAAGTGCTAAAAAGTATACATCTGTTTTGTTTTTCTGTCAAGCAGAAAAATACTATATATAGTAGATATCTGAAGAAAGGATACAATAGATGGTGGTCATAACCTCGCTGCAGCCCCTTAAACGAATGGCACAACAGAATCGCGAATAACCAATTCTGTTTTGAGAACAGAACTTTTTATTGTCTTGGGTTTTCCGGAAATAATATAGAGCAATGTCTCTAAGGCCTTCTCGCACATTTCAGTCAATGGTTGCCTGACAGTGGTCAATCTGATCGGACCAAAAAGTCCTACAGGATCATCATCAAAACCAATGATTGAAATATCGCTGGGAACCTTGATACCTTTTTCCGATAAACAAGACACTACCTCCATTGCCATATCATCACTTGCCACAAATATAGCAGTCGGCTTATTATGCATCTTAATAATCTTCTCACTTGCGGCCCGAGCAGAATTACGAGAGTAGTCAGCCTTAAATATATACTTTTCATTTACTTGAATTCTGTTATCAGTTAACGCCTTTTTATATCCCTTAAGCCGCTCCTGGGCTGCCTGCGTATGCAGATCACCGCTGATATGAACGATAGACTTATGCCCTAGACTTATAAGATAATTCACTGCCTCACGTGCACCAGCCCTATTATCAATATAAATGCAATTTACATTTTTAGAATCTATTCTTTTGTTGATGACAACACTAGGAATGCCTTGATCTAAGACTTCATCCACCTGATTTTCATTACCAATAACATCGGCAAAGATTATGCCGTCTACTGAACCTAAATTAGGGAAGGCGCGCTTGCCGCCAAGATGAAGCAATAAATCCAACTTCATCCTTTCGCAAATCGTTCCAATAGAACGAATAATTTCAATCGCATAAAATGAATGAAATAATCCACTGTAGCGAGGAATAGCTAAACTAATAGTATTTGCCCTTCCTCCCGCAAGGCGTTGAGCACTTGTATTGGGCCGATACTTTAATTTACGGATAGTCTCTTCAACCTTAAGGCGATTTCTCGAAGTTACAGAGGGGAATTTATTTATAACGCGGGATACTGTTGTGGTAGAAACTGATGCAGCCTTTGCTACATCCAGAATTGTAATTTTTTTCATACTTATAAGAGAAAAATATGCCCGTAAAAAAATTTACGGGCGGTAAGAATTTTAAAGCTTAGACATGAGAAAATCTATTTCTAGCAACTATTTAAAATTTATCTTACAGTATCGCCAATCCTAATATCGCGTTTGGGATTAACATTAATGACATCTGCTGCACTTATATTCTTTCGTGCCTGAATTACCTCAAGGCGCGCTATTGTGACCTTATTGCGATAAACGTCAAACTTTCTTCCGATTGTCACGCCTTGATTTTCACCTAAATTTATTACGACAAAATTATTCGTTTCATTTATAGCAATAACCTTACCAGAAATAATCCTTAAATCATTGATCGCATCTATCTTCTCACCCTTGACTATTATCGGCGGTAATTCCACTCCTTTAGTTTCGCCCTCTTGACTGGCGGCACTCTTGATCTGCTCATAACCGGACATAGCCTTTATCTCTTCTGTGGCAAGAGTCACCTCTTGAATTTTTTTCTCAATATCAAGATTCATTTCTTCAACCTTTTTATCTAACTGACTTCTCTCTTCATCAATCCTTTTTAATTTATTTTTAAGTGAAAAATTTGTCTTATCTACTTCCTTTATTCTTGCGCGCAGCGATATATTTTCCTGCTTTATATTTTTAACCTGCTCTAAGATTTCCTTTTTATCCTTTTGTTCGCGCATCAGCTCTTTCGAGAGATTTTCAGCCAGACGCTCATTGTAGGTAACTTGGCGCGACATGTCTTGATTATTCTGCTCTAGTTGCGAGACAGCTAAGGTCAGATCATTCTTTTCTTGCTCTGCCTTATCTAATCTCAATTGTAAATCACTCACCACATCTTTTAAATCAGATAATCTCAATTCTAAGTCAGCCTTGCTCTTTAGGATGCTGGCCCAATATTCATCCGGCTCTAGCATCTCAGCTTGAGTAGGCTCAAAGGCTGGCCCTTCCTTCTTTGCCAGGGCTAAGCCTTGTAACTTTCCTACTAACTCTTCCTTTTCTTTCGATAACAGCTCGTATTTTTCTACTGCACTATCACGTTCACCCTTTAAATCATTTATATCTTTTTCAAGCCCTGAGATCTTAACCTGCAGCTGCTCCTTATCTTCTTTCAGACGAGAAACCTGACCTGACCAATTACTTGTCTGGGTGTTAAGTTTTGTTTTTATCTCTTCATAGCCCTGTTGAAATGACTGTCTCTGTTGAAAAAGTTGAAGCAAGAAAAATATACTTACTAATAATAAAATTAATAATCCAATAATAATTAGTTTTGGACCTTTCCCCATTTTACCCCCTATTTAACAAAATTAATCTCAGGCCTCAGCAAACATATTGCGCACTACTAAACTTGCCGCACCTAAGGCTACGGAATTTTCCCCTAAACGAGACGGGATAACCTTTACGGCCTTAGCCATCTCCTTAAAAGACCACTCGTCAATTTCACTTCTTATAACATCAAGCAGAGCAGTGCCTGCCTCTTCTAGGCCACCGCCAATAATTATTAACTGAGGGTTTAGAAAGTTTACAAGAAAGGCAAGCTTTCTGCCCAGTCTCTTTGCTGCAGCACTAACCAATTCTAAGGCTGTTGTATCTGCCTGGCGTGCTGCTTTAAACACAGAAGAAAGCGTAATTTTGGTTATATCATTGCCTGCCAATTTCATGATCGTTGAGGAACTTTGTAATTCCGGATAAGAGACAAATTTATTCTTTGCTGCATCTAAAATACCTAAATCCGCCTCAGTACGTTTCAATAAACAAGGAGAACCGAAGTCACAATTAAAAAATCCATCATCCTTTGAATCTGATATAGAAAACTCCCCTGCTCCTCCACTTGCACCGCGATAAATCTCACCATTTATCATGATACCGCAACCTACTCCTGAAAATAAATAAAGAATGTGCTTTGTCTCTGCGTTCAAAGTCAGCCACTGTTCCCCAAAACAGGCCAATGTGGCATCATTGTCAATAAAGGCATCTAGTCCAAACTCGTGCTCGATAATATCCTTCAACGGCAGATAGACTGTTGCATAATTAGTCGGGTCTTGCGAAATCCTTTGCGGCCAAGAGACTGTTTCGCCCTCTTTATCTACGACGCCAGCTATTCCTATGCCTATTCCTTCAATTATCTTGTTCTGTTTTTTTGCCTCAGCCTGAAGTTCTTTAATAATCTTAATGATTGAGGCAACTATATCCTGAATATTTAACTCTGGCTTTTCATTTTTTATGCAGTGTAGCAACTTGCCGTTGAGGTCGGTCATCACTCCTACCATATGCAATAAATTTAAACCAACGCCAATAGCAACTCCTCGCTGCAGATTAAGATCAAGTAAGAGTGGCCTGCGGCCCCCGCCTGAAACATCAAGCGTCTTCTCCATAACTATATTTTTTTTCAAAAATTCTTCGATGTAATTCGAAACAGTAGCGATATTAAGCCCCACGAGTTTAGATATATCTGTTTTACTTATCGGGCCACTGCGTCTAATAGCTTCTAAGATAGCCAGATTTCTTCGCGATCTTTCAGTCAAAATCTCGCCTTCAAATCTTGAAGTCTTCACCTTTTCGGCATCACTTTCCCGTGGCTTTATGATATTTTAGCTAATATATAAACTATTTTAATAATACTACACAAGCTAAATTAAGTCAATAGGTTATCGTATTATTTTACTACAGACAGACAGGTAATTTCTGGATAAAAAAATAAGGCTGGTTTTTTGAGGTTAGTTTATGAACTACTTATATCTAATCCCTGCTCCAGTATTCCTCCAATGCATAGTATACCTTCTTGGGAATGCGCTCATCAGGACCGTCTTCCGCAACAAGCCTGACAATCCCCCACCATTCTTCATTCATATTTAAATTGCCTTCAGCAGCAATATCAAAATAGTAAGCTCCGTTTGACCAACCCGCTGTCTCATCGTGGATTGACCACTTTTGTGGATTATATTCTTCTGTCTTCCACCATTCGTCAGTCCACTCAAACACAACTCCGCCCAGACAGTTGCCTTCACCGCTTGCGCCAGCCAAATTCCTTTCAATCTCTTTCCATTCAGAAATTATAAATTGAGTCTGCATATCCTCATCAGGCTGCTTGGTATGCGCGTTAAAAGAGTCAGAGCCGAATTCTGAAATAAAAAAGGCCTTGCCCCAAAGATCCTTAACCCGGCTGAATAACCTGCCGAATGATTTTCCGCTGTAAATCGAACAGGCCAAAATATCCACGTGACTGGAGTGCTCTTTTGCCGTCTCAATAAAATCAATACCACCATTACCTAAGGCAACAGGATGGTCCGGATCAATATCCTTTATACAGGCTGCGATCTCATTGATAAACTTATAATAGACTTTTGCCTTCGCCTGCCTCTTTTTATAAGGATCTTTGATTTCGTCTAATCTAAGACTGCTCCAGAGGCGTAGCCTCTGTTTACCAAAAGAAAAATTATTTTCGTTACCTAAAACCCACAACAGGATACCTTCTGTATCCTTAAGCTCATTGACCATGGCCAGACAATCACGTTTAACGCTCTGCCTAAATTCAGAATTGTCATAATCAGGGTATGTCCCTTGCCAAAAACCTATCCAATGCCCCATTATTGTACGTATGCCAAATTCTTCGTAGAAATAATTAATAATCTCCTTAGTCCGCTCAATATCAGGTCCGGGCTGATATATGCGTATTGCATTTACCCCCATATCCTGCATTAATTGCGCATCCTTTTTAAAAACCTCTAAATCCTGCTGCCAAAAATCATAAGAATAGTTTTTGCCGATAGGAACAGGGCTATAACACACGCCTTTAATTACGAATGGGACACTTCTTGTTAAAAGCTGATAATCACCCTCTTTGGTTTTGGCTATCCTTACCTTTGGTTTGGCAGGAAGGCCGGATTTCAAGAAGTCAAAGCCAACTAAGAATAACAAAGAAAAAACCAGAAGCAAAATCAGAGATAGGTTTTTTTCTCTTGCTTCTGGCTTTCTTTTTTTATGCTTTCTTATTTTAAATATCCCCTTAGTCGATCCAACTTGCGCTACAGAATCACTCATATCTTATTTCATCAATATAGAAAACAACTCCCTCAGGATTTACATCCACATTAGTAGACCAGGTAAAACCGCCGCTTATATAACTTAGATCTTTACCCTTTAAGTCTATAACATACTGTTTCCATTTATCAGTTAAAATAACCGGACCAATACCAGCTGAGTCTGAATCAGAGTATTTACCCATTAAACCACCGATCTTAAATTCCTCGATCCTCTCTCCGCCTTTTTCGCCCCTTGCCCAAAAACTAAGTTTGCTGGCCTTGGATAAATCATAGCCGCCATCAACATTTCCCCAGTTGTTGGGAGGGCTCTGCCAATAAACGCCGGCCCAACGAGCACCATTAGACATATTTCCAGAATAAACTATTTTTACACAGCTTTCTCCTGATGTGGGATTATCAGCTGAGGCCTGATCTATAGATATATCACCATAATCTCCCATCCAGCCAGAAGGTGTGAAATGATTCTTCAAAGACATCCTGTCAGTATATACATAAAATGGCATCAGCTCAGCTGCTTTGACTTCAGGTTTCATTGATTCATCTTTCTCGAATTTAATTTCATCGATGTAGAAAACCGCTCCATCAGGGTTTAGATCTGCGCTTGTAACAAACACAAATCCTCCGCTTATATAGCTTAAATCCTTTTCTGCCAAATTAATGGTATATTTCTCCCAGGTGTCGCTCAATTCAACTGGGCCAAAATCTACTTCTGTTGAATCTGGATACGTGCCTTTAATTCCGCCGACTTTTAACTTCTCTATTATTTCACCGCCAGATTTTCCCTTTGCCCAAAAAGTTAGCTTGGTCATTCCAGTCAAATCATAACCACCCTGCCTTGAACCCCAGTTGTTAGGAGGATTCTGCCAATAAATACCAGTCCAACCAAAGCCTCCGGAACGTTTAGAGCTATAGGAAATCTCTATGCAAGTAGAGCCGCTGTAAGGCTCATTCCTTGACTCGTCGTTTAATTTAACATCACCATGATCTCCCATCCAGCCAGAAGGAATATAATGGTTATCAGGAGAATTCTTATCCATATACACGCTAAACACTTCCTGGGCACGAACTGATACTGTTGATAATAGAAAGATTACACTGAGTGCTAAAAAAACCTTTTTCATTATACTGCCTCCTTCATTAGAACCATGACCTATGTTAGTTACCACAAGTCCTGTCTTTATTTAATCTTTTAAAATCTTTTTAATTATCTTAGGAATCTGATTTGGTTTTTGTTGAGAATCTTTAGTATAATCTAAGCGTATAAAAAAGTCAAGCAAAATTGTCTTAGGATATTATGTATCTATCTCCAATATCTCTGCAGCGTGAAATAACTCTTACGAAGCTGTCTTAAAAATGGGCTCATCGAACCATCACCCTGAGAGACGAGACCTAACCACTCCTCATACATAAGACCATCCGGAAACGGACCTGTAAACAACCCCTTTATATCATGAACACCTGGCTCGTAAGCCTTCCACCATTCATCAGCCCATTCGAATACAACGCCGCCTAAGGCATTTCCGTAACCATGTTTACGAAATGCAGCGTTACTCATTATATCGTGCCAACAGCCCTCTAGATAATGAGCCTGCGAGGTCTGCGCGTCTTGCAGATTTCTCGCATAGGCCGGACAACCAAATTCAGTAATAAATGCCGGCTTGTCGGCTTCAAAGAATACTGATTGCCAAAAATCTGCAAATCCAAAACTTCCCCGATAAGCATTTGCCGCAAAGATATCTACGTTAGGGCAACTTTGTGTAAATATATCTAAAAATAGTGTATCTCCGTTGACCAAAGCAATGGGACGCTCGGAATCAATCTTTTTAATCTCACTAGCTACTTTATCGCAGAATTTATAGAAGGCCTCGGGTTTTTTATCCGCATTACAAGCCACCCCATAATTATTCTCATTTCCTAAAAGCCACATTAATATATAAGGCTCGTCTTTAAATTCTTTAACCATCTTAAGTGCTGAATCAAGCATATTCTTTTGATGTTCGCTATTTTCATAATCAGTGCCCTCGAACCAGCTTGCCCCTGAACCTATGGCATATTTTCCAAGAAAATCTCCCATCATCACCATAATCCCAAATTCGTCATAAAGCTTACGTAGCAATTTCTTATCAATAGCAAACGGTTGATGATAGACCCTTATAGTATTAACTCCCATATTTTTCATTAACTGAAAATCCCCTATTGGGAATTCATCTTTATCCTGTATATTATTATTATTTTTGTCAACGAAGGCATCGTAAGGGCCGTCAATTAAGCCATTATTGTTATAGTCATACTCCATCCAGTTAACAAGCGTACCATCATCTGGGCTTTGCCCAACCTTTGTTGGCGTATATGATATACCTTTAATCATGAACGGCTTACCCTCTACATACAAGCGCCAATGCCCATTGTCAAATTGAACTAACTTTATCTTTTCCCCGCCAATTTTTTTAGTGACCTTAACCGTCAACCTCTCTCTCTTATCTTTCAATCCAACTTTCTCAAACAGGCCGATTCGTTTTAATTTGCCTGGGTTAGTTATTACTTTATCATTGCTGATATCTTTATCAAATCCATTGATGACTCTTATCATCGCATCCTCGAGTTTTATGCCAACATTTGGATGGCGAAAACTCAAATATTTGATTTTGGAAATTGCAACTGGCCCAACATACCAAGGTGTCTTCCAATAGGTCCAACCGTAACTGCCAGGGAAATGAACCACTATTGCATAATAAGCCTTAATAGCATTTTCGATTAATCCAGCCCGCTCCAGGGCAAGTGCTGTATAAAAAAGCCTTACTCCCTCTAGCTCTGAGGCAATTGCCCATTTATAGAAATTTGCTTCTAAATCCGGAGTGTATAAAAAATCCCAATGGCTACCTAATAATCTACCCTCTTTTAAGGCCTTTCTGAAATTAGGGTCCCAGCGAACGCTGGTAGTATTAGGATATATCCCTTCGCCTATTGCAGCTGCCAATCCTTCTTGATCAGTAACCTCATATTTATAATCTTCAGTTCCGATACCTGAAAATTTACCATATTTTCCATAGTCAACTATTTTTTCCGCTCCAGCATCATAAAGAGTTAATTGCGTAGCTGCCCTGTCCGTTAGCTCTTCTTCTCTTGATTCCTCCTTAACCTCCGGCTTCCCTTTCTCTATTAATTTTATCTTATCCAGAATTGCCTGTGCCTTCTCTTCAACCGACCAAAACCAGCCGCGGGGATCCCAAGCCTGAGCAAACGAATAATCCTGAATTATCTGCCCTAGATCCTGCTTGGCTTTATTATATTGACCGACTTTAAAATATGCCTCGCCTCGAACAAATAAACAAGTTGCCACATCGTTTAAAGCAACGTATTCTCCGGCCTTGTCTCTTCCGGCTAAACACTTTAAACTAACTTGCTCTGCCTTAGCTGCTTGGGCATAATGCTCAATACATCCTTGAGTGATTTTATCTAACGCCTCTAAATCCTTTTCGCTAGATGCATTCCAGGCTTTTCGCACATACTCTCCAGAGGATAACATCTCCTCTGCAGCTAAAGTAGAGGGCAGAGAGTAGAAAGTCGCAAGAAAAAACAAAAGAAACAAAATTAAATTTTTTATTTTTGATTTTTTAATTTTGATATTTATCATCATCCTACCAGCGCCCCCCCCAGTAATATCCTTGATAATAAGTTTGACATCAACTTATTTTGGACGTTTCATATCTAACCCTGCTCCTGTCTTTCTCCTCTTCGCCTTTCCACCTGCGCACGAATTTCATAGGCCTTATCTTCGGTGATTGAGAAATTCTTAATGACGAAAATAGCCGCTATAGAGGTCACAATTGGAATACCGATATCGCACAAGCGCATATTCAACAACGTCCGCGCTGATTGGCCGAGACCTAATGCAACATTGAAGCCGGTTAGATTCAAGAGGACTCCGGATATAGCCGATGAAAGTGCGACTCCCACCTTTACCATCCACCAGTAAATAGCCCCAAACATACCTTCTCTACGCGTGTTGGTGGTAAGTTCGTCAAGGTCGCAAACATCTGCGACCATAGAGTTGACTAAGGTGAAAAGTGACCCCAGGCCGAATCCCATGAATGGAGCAGCGATCAACAGTAAGTACGGATGCTCGGGGCTATACCCAATCCATTTCAAAGCATAACCAATGATTGAAAGCGGAATAGTGATAAAAAATGTGTTTCTCTTCCCAAACTTCCTTGACAGCCGTGTGGTCACGTAAATGGCACCCATAGTACAAATAGCGCTGAATGTTCCAAAACAACCAAGCAATAAACCACCTTTTGCATAAGCTTGATCAAGAACAGGAGCATTCTTAAAGACATAGAAGAAAACAATATAGAGAGTAAAAGCTGACGCGCACATGAATCCGCCAAAAATCAGCAAGGTGAATATGCACAGCTTGCGAAATGGTTTACATTTAAGAGTGATGAAACCCCCGCCAAAGAATTTTTTCATCACATTCAAAGGACCCTTGATATTAGGCTTTGGTAAGTTGTGGAAGTATTCTTTATTAAAGATAGCTGGAACTATACCACACACAATGATAACGGTACCAATGATAATGGCCAAAACACGTCCGCCATAAACGATATCCGGGAACCAGTTCCGGTTGTGCATAATAGCCCAGCACCAAGGAGCGATGAGCCAAGGCAATTGACCGACAACATTGCTGGCCCCCTGCAGGCGTGTCCTCTCGTGATAATCAGGGGTCATTTCATAGCCAAGGGCGATCCAGGGGATGGAAAAACATGTAAATCCGATAAAATAAAGGGCCTGGATTATTCCGAAATACGAGATATAGAAAAGTTCGCTATGCCCTTTATGGAGTTGAAACATAAAGGCGTAACAAATCCCCCCGGTAATCGCACCAAATAATATAAGCGGCCTACGGCGCCCCCAACGAGTCCGCAGATTATCAGAAATGAAGCCGGTTATAGGATCTGATATGGCATCAACGATACGGGGAATGGCTCCGACCAAGCCCACTAAAGCGGGATTCACGCCTAACCCAAGGTTTAGAACAATTACCATCTGTGTAATAAAAGCAGCTTGAGAAGTATTCGCAAATGCCCCTATACTATATGCGGCTTTTTGAAAAAGAGTGATGCGATCTTTGAGGGCTGTGACATGGTGTTTAGGTTGACCAGCTGATTGTTTCATTAATCGATCTCCGTTTTTTTAATCAAATTAATGCTTGCCTAGGGCTGCCCTAGAGGCGAGCCGGCAGGCAAGGATAAATATGGTAATTATAAAAATTAATCTTGGCGTAAGTAAGCTTAAACACCTTTTTTATGGAAATGCCACCCGAGAAGTTACTCCCTTGACAATATACTTCTGCATCAACAGGTATAAGACAATTATAGGTAGGGCCGCTATAGTAAGCCCTGCCATCAAAAGTGGGTAATTAGTCAGGAACTCTCCCCGAAAAATCATCAACCCCCGTTGAAGAGGCATCAGGTCTTTACTATTAAATATTATCAAAGCCAGTACATATTCGTTCCAAACATTCAGGGCGTTAAAAATCACCACCACCGCAAGCGCCGGCTTGGCAAAGGGCAGAGCCACATGTCTATAAATCCCCAATCTGTTGCAGCCGTCAATTCTGGCGGCATCCTCTAACTCTTTAGGTATCTTATCGAAATACGTCTTAAGCAAAAATATGCTAAAAGACAGCCCCACGTTAATAAGGCATAAAACATACCCTAGCCGCGTATTGACCAAATGAAGTTTCACCATAAGCACATATAAAGGAACGAAACTACCAGGCAGCGGTATCATCATCGCGGCAAGAAACATGATAAAGAATGCGTTTCTTCCGGGAAATTTCAATCGCGAAAACGCAAATGCTGCCAGCGATGATACTAAAACTATGCCGAATACTACAGTAGAGGTATATATTAAGCTATTAAAGAAATACCTACCGAAATTCCCCTCTCTCCAGGCCGTGACATAATTCTCGAAATGCGGCTGGGCAGGAATTATGCTCATGTCAGAAAAAACCGTGCCTTGAGTCTTTAACGAAGAACCAAACATCCATAATAGAGGGAAAAGACAGGTAATCGACACTGAAATCAATAAAAGATGAACTAGGATGTTTGTGGTGGTTTTCTTTACCCTAAAAATCATCATTATGCCTGCCTCATATTTTGCGAGACCCTCTTCTGTATAAAGGAAATTGCCAGGAGGATTGCGCCGAATATTATACTCTGTGAACAAGCATACCCAAATCTAGAAGAGCCTATCATAGAATTTAGTATTCTAGTCACCGGCACCACGGTATGGAATACTGGGCCACCGTCGGTCATGGTAAGTATTAAAACAAACGACTGCATAGAGCCTAAAACCGTCAGTATCGCCACGAGCACGAATACGGGGATCATCAAAGGCACGGTAATACCTTTAAATACCTGCCAACTATTCGCTCCTTCAACACGTGCAGCTTCATAAAACTCGTGTGGTATAGTCTGCAATCCAGCAAGTAGAATAACAAATCCCCAGCCAAAACCTTTCCAGCTATGTACTATCGCCACACAGGTAAGAGCGGTCTTGGGATCGGACAGCCAAGACCTGGCTAGATTAGGAAAGCCTATTGCGTAAAGCCAGTGATTCAGCAATCCATAATCTCCGTCATACAACCACTGCCATACCAGACCCACGACGACCGCGGATAATACCGGAGGTATAAAAAATATTATCCTGTAGAAATTCCCTGCCTTCATTTGTCTATCGCAGGCTAATGCCAGAATCAAAGCCAGGGCATTCTGGAAAGTTAATGCGATAAAGGTAATATAACCGGCATTAAACATCGACTGCCACCAGACTTTATCTTTCATGACCTCTATAAAATTATATAAACCTACAAATTTCATTGTGGGTAATATTCCATCCCAGTTATAATGACCCAGTTGTAAAACTTTTATAAAAGGATAAATATAAAATATCGAAAAAATTGCTAAGGCAGGAACTATAAAAAGAAAACTCCTGAATTGACGTACTAGAATAATTTTAGTAATCAGGCCAATTAGAGCCGAGACTACCAATAATATTATGATAGGAGATATGAATCTAAGGTTGTGGGATTTTTGATAAATTAATTCTGCTAAAGAGACAGACAAGATAACTATGATTGATGTTGCTAAACCTTTTCTAAACCCCTTAAGCGCCCTATACCAATCATAGATATTTTTAAATAATATCATCAATCGTTTAATTAGAAGCTCTCCTGGGACTCTTTCTCTTTTATAGCCTGCAATTCTTGCGCTAAGCTTTCAGGAGTTTTTTCTTTAATCAATATTGACTGAATGCCTTTTCCCAGTGCCTCGATGACAGCTGGAGACTCAGTCACTGGCCAAATGCCAGGATTAGTGGTGCTATCCATATCATCTGCAAACTGAGCCAAAATCTTGGGGATTTTGGCAAGCGCAAATTTGTTGGAAGGTAAGTTTTTAGTCTCACTCGATAAATATACCTGTTGGTCTTTATCTGTTAACCATTTTAAAAACTTTATTGTCTCTAGTTTCTTACTAGATCTATCATTTACAAGAAATGAGAATGAAGAACCTCCGCCCCAAATATACATAGGATTTTTTCCATTTACTTTTGGTGGCAAGAATGCAGCATACTCTAGGCGGGGATTCATGCCATCATAAACATTAACACACCATGAACCATTAAATGCAAATGCCGCTCTTTCATTAGCAAATGTCTGCTCAGCGACTTTATTTTTCATTATGACGATTCCGGATGCTAAGGCATCTTTATCTACTAGTTCTTTAAATAATGAAAAGACTTTAATCCATTCAGGATCAGTATAAGGTAGGTCTCCTTTTAAAGTAGCGATAACCTTATCTTCTCCCATAATATTAAATGCATAATTGGACGCAAAGCAATCAATCATCCAAATCTCTCCCCACCCCGAGACCAAGCCTGGCACACCAACTTTTTTTAGCTTTTGGATATCGTCAATAAATTCCTCCCAGTTTGAGGGTGGTCTCTCTGGATCAAGCCTTGCCTTCTTAAATAATTTTTTATTGTAAAGCATCTGGATATTCATTATATCAATAGGGGCACCATAGATGCCTGGCAATATGGCATAGGTATTATTCTCCTTGAATTCCACCACCTCTAGAGCTTTAGAAAAGAAACATTCTTTCCAAAGGCCATTTTCCTCATTCATAGCCTCACTTAAATCTGCTACCTGGCCACTTTTTATAAATGCCGCAAAATCTCTCTTTTCACCCAGAAGTCCGTATATATCTGGCAAGGTTCTTCCTTGGGCAGCAGCGCGCACCTTTTGGCTATAGACATCAGAAGGGGCATAGAGTTCAAAATTAATCCTTATGCCGGTTTCATCTTCGTATCGTTTGGCTAATTCTTGAAAAGCAGACTCCCTATCAGTCATCCAATGCCAAACAGTTATCGTCTTTTTAGCTAGGGCATCGTCTCTCTGAGCACAGCCACTTGAATTGAAAATCCAAAGTCCAAATATCAAAATCCAAAATGACAAACTAAAATTAAAAAATTTAAAAACTTTTTTAAATTTTGGTATGTGGTTTTGATTTTTGATTTTTGATTTTTGATTTTTCACTTTTTCCCCTTATCCCATCACCACTTTAACCTTATATGTCTTTCCAGCTCTCCTTGGTTTAATCACATTATCTTCCTGCAGGATGCCATCTACATATACTGCATCTACACCTTTAGATTTTCGCTTGGGATTTTGAATCTCAATATCGTATATAGCACCTCTAAAGGGTCTGCGAATAAAAGCTCGCTTCCAGTGACTTGGGATGCAAGGGTCAAGTCGTAAACCGTCAAAATCACTATGGGCGCCCAATAACCACTGCGTTCCTGCCATGAAATTCCATCCAGCAGTTCCGGTAATCCAAGTAAATGCCCCTTCTCCATACAGGTAAGCATGGCCGGGGCCTACGAGATATTCTGCCCAAACATAGGGCTCTGTCTTGTATAATTCGTAATCCGGTTGCAGGTTAGGCATAATCTTACGCATAGACTCATAGGCGTAATTTCCGTAGCCCTCTGATAAGAGAGCCACTACCATAAAGGTAGCTGCGTGACAAAATACAGCGGCGTTTTCTTTCGTCCCTTCGGAAAACATGCTAATCCTGCCTAACTTAGGATTAAATTTACTATAGGACGGTAAAAATAAGGCAAACCCGTGTTTTCCGTCCAGATATTTTTTTACTGATTTTACAACCTCGTCAACCCTGCCTGCATCATGGGCTACACCCGAAAGTATTGCCCAGGATTGACTATTAAGAAAGACTCTCCCTTCTCTATTAACTTTAGAACCATATACTGAACCATCGTCCGTAAACCCGCGCTTATACCAGGCGCCATCCCAGCCAATATCATTTATGCGCTCAGACATAGTCTTGGCTTTGTCTAAGAATTCTTTTTTCTTTTGCTTATCGCCTACTAATTCGCAAAGCTGGACGAAAATTCGCAAACTTCTTACCAAGGCCTGGGCTAACCAGACGCTCTCTCCTTTATGCTCTTTACCGGCAGCGTCAATAGCATCGTTCCAATCAGCATGCCCGATTAAAGGAAAGCCTCTTTCCCCGACGTCGTTAAAACAGAAGTTTAAATTCTTCTCCAAATGTTCTAAGAGCGTTCCCTCGCCGTCAGTGGTAGGACCGCCTTTGAAATTTAAATCTATCTCCCAACCGCCGAGCCACCTATCCTTTAAATAAGGAATGTACTCAAAAAGGATGGATTTGTCTCCTGTCTCGCAAATATAGGCATGGACTGTTGCGGTAAGCCAAATCTGATGATCTTTATTCGGCCTATGGTCGCCCGGACCTGAGGTATCCGCCCATCCCGGAGCGCTGGTGCCGTCTTTCCTGATAAGAGAGCCGATATGCAGTATACGCCGACGCGTAAATTCAGGATTGATTGAAACAATACTTTCTGAATCCTGGCAGGAATCCCGGTAACCCCTGCCTCCGCTTCCCTCATGATAGTAACTTGGTGAACGGCTCCAGAGATTGCAGATGTAGAGCTGGTACTTAACCCAGATGTTCATCATAATATCAAAATTCTTATCCGGGGTAGTTATCCAGATATTATCAAGAATACGCTTGCGCCAGAGTGCCTTAACCTCCTCCAGTTCCTTCTTAACTGTCTTTAGGCTGCGATATTTGCTAAGCAAGTGCGAAACATTAGCTATGCCCTTAGTCTGGCCTAGTATGATTACAAATTCCTTAGTCTTACCAGGGGCAAGCTCTAGCTTATGACGAAGGCATGCTATGGCATCTTCTCCGGAACAACTGCTGACATTTTTAAAACTATCCTCAAATACCATTTCTGGCTTCTCATCAGTGTTGTATCTTCCCAAAAAGTCATATTTTCTCGTCACGTGGCCGCTAGGCTTCAAGGAAGAGGCAAAGAAATTCAGATACGCATAAGACTTAATATCCATATCGCCCCAGGCCGCAGTCTTTTTAGCCAGAATACAGTTATGCCGTTTGTCAAACCAGACGCGATTGTATAAATTCATAATATTGCGATAGCGAAGCTCTAAATGATAATCGCCGAGCAGCCATTCGCAATAAGGAAATAGCTCTAAGCTCCTTTTTTTCTTGCTTTCGTTTTTTATATTTACCAGCCAGATCTCGCAGGTGTCTTTGGTGGGCACAAAATAAGTCACCTTAGAGGAAATACCATTAAATTTAGAATAAATCTGGGTATATCCTAAGCCGTGACGGCACTCGTAGTTATCAAGTTTTTGTTTTACCGGCTGATAAGTCAAGCTCCAGATTTTCGTCGTGTGTCGTGTGTCGTGTGTCGTGTGTTTATTATCCTGGGATTTGACATATATATAACGGCCGGGCCTGTCAACCTGCCAGTTTTCCGGAAGCCAGCGCAATAGGCGGTCAGTACGGCAATCCTTATAAAAACTATAGCCACCACCAGTATGAGAAGAAATCGCGCAATAATCTTCATTAGTCAGATAATTAATCCAAGGCCGGGGGGTATTAGGGTTGGTAATTATGAATTCTGTTGCGTCCTTGCTGAAATGGCCATATTTCATATTTGATATCCTTTCTAAATTTTAGTGAGTTAAGGTAATAAGGGAAATTTCTCAAGCAATCATAAGAATTTAAAATAACACAAATAGATAGGCGGGTCAAGCCTTTTATCTTAATTGATCTGAGTTTGTAAGAACTGATTTTGCAAGAAGATCTCAAAAATCGGTCATCCTTTACTCCAGTTAAGTTCGGCCCTCTCTAACATTGTAATTGTCTACACTGACTAATATTGATAACCGCTATAAAAAGGAAACTAAAGTACCTTACCTTGCCATAATTCACTCAAAAAGTTACCCCACGGTAATATCTCTATTTTACCATGAAGCCTCTTTTCCTTCTCATTACAAATAATAATGCTTCTTTTTGGAGAATGTTCTTCCATAAAAGCTGTTAGCCCGTTTAAATCCCTTTTGTCCAGGCGACCTGACCCTTTGATCTCTATGGCAATCTTTCCCCCTCCCAGCACTAAATCTACTTCCATACCTGACTTTGTTCTCCAGAAATTTATTTCAAATTCCCGCGAACAATATGCACGGTAAGCAACTATTTCCATAAGTAAAAAATGTTCAAGCGCTTTCCCAAATTCCACGCCTCTCTCATTCTCCAGATGCCGCTTTGTCAAACAGCCGGCAACACCTACATCAAACAGGTAATATTTCGAGGCCTTAGTAATAACCTGTCGTGATTGCCTCTTTTTGAAAGGCTCAATCCTAATAGCCAACAACGTATCAATAAGAATCTGATAGTATTCTTTTACAGTCTTTGAATCTACCCCGCAATCACGAGCGATATTGTAATAGTTTGTAAGCTCACCATGTGAATAACCAAAGGCATCAATAAATCTTGAAAATGCAGGAATGTTTCGCGTTAACCCTTCGGCAAAAATTTCCTCTCTCAAATAATCCTGTACATATGCTTTCAAAGATTTCCTGCATTCGTTATCGTCTTGTAAATAGTGCACTGGTATCATTCCGTGATTTAAGATATGTAAGAGATTTGGGGCTTTAAGTTCAGCCGTAACCAGCGGAAACATTTCAAAACGCCATGCTCTTCCCCCTAAAAGATTAACGTGTCCTCTCCTTAATTTTCTAGCACTTGATCCACAAAGAATAAAACGTAATCCTTTGTTCTCGATCAACCAATGCACTTCATCAAGAATCTGTGGAATCTTCTGCACTTCATCAAGTACTATTGGATGCTTTATGTCACTCTTATCCTTTGCAAGTAGTCTTTCTCGTAATAGTGCTGGATTCTTAGATACTTCAATAAAAAAGTCTGTCTTTAAAAAATCATATATCAGACTATTTGGAAAATGTTTTCTCAAATAGGTAGTCTTGCCTACTTTTCTAGGCCCCCATAAAAACGCGGATTGTCGCTTAGGAAGCCTTATATTCAGGATTCTCTCTATATTTCTCATTTTGTATTATACTCCATATTAGCCTTACTAATTTGGAGTATATTCCATTTTTGGAAAATAGTCAAGTCTTTTCTTTTGCTCCTTTTGTAGAATTACGATGATCAAAACCTCTAGTCTCTACTTGTAATTTTGCATTCCAATTGCAAATATGCCATATAATTTATCGCCTGGCAAGCCCTTGCTCTCCGGCTCCCGCAATCCACTTTCCTTTTAGCTCATCCATCTGGGCAATCTTTGACCAGATCTCAGAAGAGATATTTTGCAGCCTTTCTCTAAATTTACTCCTATTCCCAGGAAAATGGTTATCTTATATTTTAACTATATAAGATTACAATTGTATGTCGAGTATTTTCTTGTTGACAAACGATAGAAATATGTTACACTTGTAACAGATATGTTACATAAGGAGTAGGTATGAAATTCCACATCCCATTATTAGATGTGCTAAACTCAAGGACAAAAGTAAAGATTATGAAGTTCTTATTAACCCATGAGGCCTCTATGAGTGAAAGGGAAATAGCCTCGATTTTAAAAGTCTCACATATGAGTATAAACAGGACTATGAGAGAACTTGCGGATTTTAATTTCGTAAACTTTATCAACGTTGGAAAAGCACATCTATGGAAGATAAATCGTAAAAGTTATGCTTTTAAAATCCTATCGGAATTAATTCAGGGGGTTTCAATTATCAAAGAACCTTTAGGACAACTAAAAATCACTCTCTTGCGAAATTTACCTAAAACCCTAGTTAAAAAAGTTGTTCTTTTTGGTTCGGTGGCAAAGGGATTAGAAAAACCAAATAGTGACATAGATCTATTTATTTTGGTTAAAGATAAACAAACTAAGATAAAACTTGAACCTGCAATTGAAAAGCTATCAAATTTATGTTTCGAAATATTCGGAAATAGATTATTCCCTTACATCCTTACAGACCAAGAACTAAAACAGAAGGAAAAATTAAAACTTATCTCTGAAATTGAAAAGGGTATTCAATTATTCCCGAAAAGGAAATAATAAATAATGGTCTCTAAAGTAAAAACTAAAGACGTTTCAAAATCGCTATATGTTAATTTTCTTAAACGTGCCGAAGAATGTTTTCATGCAGCACAAAGTTCTTCCTCTGTCCAAGAGTGGAATGCTGCAACAATTAATGCTATTCACTGTTGCATTGCGGCTTGCGATGCTATGTGTGTATATTATTTAGGCAAGCGCTTTACCGGTGAAAAGCATCAGAATGCAGTTGATCTTTTTAAGGTAGTCAAAAGTGGCGATGAAAACTTAAACACAAATGCAAATAGAATCCTAAGAATTCTTCGCATTAAAAATATGGCAGAATATGAAGAAAGGCTGGTTTATAGATCTGAAGCAGAGAAAGTGTTAAAAGACTCTCAAAGGTTGCTTGAATATGTTAAAAAAGAACTACCATAAGTTGTATTTTTAACTCTCCTTCTTTAAATCTTCTAGACGCTTAAAAACATTATCTATGTTGTATCCCCTTCGACTTTCCTATGCACCATTTTTTAGCGATTAAGCATATCCTGCAATACTGAAAATGCTACTAAATTCACAGACTGTTCTCTTAAGGCAATGCCAGCGCGCCAGCCCTCAGGAAAATACTCCCTTGACCAGATAACGTTCCCGGCAAGAGTGAGAAAATCTCCTTTCTTTGGAACCTTAACCTTTAAGTCAACATCGCCTTCTAATGGCAGTCTATCCTTGCTGAATATACCCAATCCCTTTGCGCCCAAATCTCTTACCTCTGCCTCTAGCTCTGTATTAACCTTTTTTGAGCTAAGAAACAAAGGGAGTTTCAGCCCAGTCCTGTCAAAGTAACGACGTTCTTCCTGCATGTTCCCTACACCTCCTTTTATATACAGACGATCTCGAAATGCTAAGTTGTGACTTAATTCAAACCTTCCCACCACTTCTTCGTAAGTTCATGCTTACAAAAATTATATGAATAGTTGAAAATTCTCTCTTTATCAATATCCCTTAAGCTATCAAACCTTACGCCTGTCTTAACATATAACTCTCTGGCCTCTGAAAATATATCTTTCTGCCAGAGAATCTTAGCTTTCGCACATATGTAGCGGTCTTCATCAGAGACATCAATAACTAATTCCAATTCTGCGTCTGGTGGATGTCTCTTCTCAGAAAGAAAACTCAAGCCACCAATGCTGATGTCACTTGCCTTGGCCTGATTTTCAGCTTCTTCTATTCCGGCCTGCTTAACACCTACACCTGTCTCTAGATTCCAGCGAGCATTCTGCCTTCTTTCCTGCATAGTCTACACCCCCTCAGCTATATTTTACACCCAAATAATGTTTTTTTGGGAATTTTTATCAACAAATTCCCACGAATACCTCCTTCATAACCACACTTATTGCACCAAGTGCAACTGCTTTTTTCTCGTCAATATCGCTAATTAACACCTTGATTGTCTCTGTCTCTTTAATATCAGCCAGCTTCAGTTTCTCTTGAAGCATATGTTTTAATTGCGGTAGTTCTTTCTGGACTCTTTTTGCGATATAGATAACATCCGGACCTAACAGCTCTATCAATGCCAAGGCCCTATCTTGTAACTCTAATGTAACTAATTCTACCTTGCCTTCAATTTCCTTCTCAGGCTTATAGATATCCCCTGCTAATATCAGACTTAACAGATGCCTTGAGTGTATATAGAGAATATTCTTATTAGACAATTCGCGCAGCATCCACATCTGGGCATAAGACTCTAAATGGAAATTCTCTTCAATAACTACCGGTAAGCTAAATTCTCGAAAGATGTAATCTTCAAAACCTGTATGTTGCTGCATATCAGCTAAGCCAATGCCAATACCTAAAACCTGGCTTGCCTTTGAGCCTAACTTACCTATAATACTGCTGATAAGGCTCCTAAGCTCTGTCTCTATATCGTTTTTATCTCTAATCGGCTTTTTATCTTCTAAAATTATATCAAATGCCATATTTGCTACTAATGCCAGCATGTATCCAGCCTCAGCATTTACTTCTATACCCAAAATCAAACCAAAGTCCTTATTAAGCTCTAATAACTGGGCACGTCTGCCGCCGCTGGATAAATCCAGGCCACAATCAAAAACCAAACCTGCTCTCAAAAAGTCTTCAATAAACTTACCCACGCTTACGACGTTCAGGTCTACTTGTTTAGATATATCTGCCTTGGTTACCGGGCCAAATCTTCTGATATAATCAAGTATCGCAAAACTCCTGCGTTCTTTATCCGCTAACTCAACAAGAGGCTGCTTTAGGAATTTTATCTTGCGAGTCTCTTTCTTCTCTGGAGTTACCTTTTGATAGATATATGTCAGATAAGTTTGTTTCTGTTTTTCATCAATCTGTATTATCTCCAAACCCACACCGCTTATTGAGTCCTGCTTTCTCTTAACCCAGGCAACCTGACAGATAAGGCGCATAGGCTTGCCTTCTCTATGAAGCTGTAAATCAAGATGCACTATATTGCCGATTGACTCTAAAGAAAGATTGTGGGAAACAAACAGACCGCCCTCAGAGATATTTAAGCTCTTAGCCTCGCTCCAGGCAGACTCGGTCCTATCCGAGAACCTGAATCTTACTGGCAGGGTCTCAGGCAAGCGCTGGAATCTTCTCTTTTCGTTGTGGGCTAACGTATTATTAAACATCTCTATTCATTATTAGAGCAATCGTCCTAGGTAAAAATCTTCGATTATCGCAACAGCCTCCTGGTATGTGTCAACTATTCTATAACGATTTAAATCCTCCTCAACTATAACTCCGGCAGGCAAAAGAGTCTTTTTAAACCAAGTATGCCAGGGCTGCCAGAAATCTCTTCCAAGTAAAACTACGGGAACCTGTTCTATCTTTTCCAGTTGCATCAAACATAATACTTCAAATAAAATATCCAATGTGCCTGTTCCACCCTGCAAGAAAACAAAACCCAAGCTACTATGTCTGATAAGGGCCATCTTCTGTTCAAACGTATAGCTAAAGCCCAAGTTCATGCTCGCATGATTAGAATGATCTCTATTGCCTTTAAGCAATAAAGATATGCATTGTGAATTAGTCCCTTTTACATCCTTATAACCCTGAGCGGCTGCAGCAGAAATACCCCTATGGCCTTTATAGATTACAGATATGTCACTATTGGCTAAACCTTTAGTTACCTGCCTTGCCTGTTCATACTCCGGACTAGTCTCGGAAACAAGTTCTGAACCTACAATACCAAAGGCAGGAACAACCTTCTCAATTCTCTTCAAAGTCCGATATAGATCTCTAATTACCTGCTCAATGTCAACATTATTATTAGCATTTAACTTCTCTAAACAAGCCTCATCTTCTAAATATCTAAGTATTCTCTGACTAGAATCTAAAACAACGAATAAATCTTTCGGCCTCTTTCTCAATAAACCCCGTTCAGACAAATCTCTCATTCGCTCTTCTAATCCTTGATAGAATTTTCTACTAACATTATCAAACAAGACCAAGGGAAAATCATTGATATGGCCTTGATCCTTTAAGCTAGCTATTTCAAAAAATTCATCTAAGGTTCCAAAACCACCCGGCATACATAACGCGCCAACGCTTAAATCAATGAACGCTCTTTTGCGGGCGAATAAATACTTAAACATTAAACCTATATCAACAAATTCATTGCCTTCCTCCTTCGGGCATTGTATTTGCAAACCAACAGATGGCCGAGAAGTCGCAACACTGTTAGCCGCCCGCATCACTCCCGGGCCTCCGCCAGTAACTATAGAGTAGCCATTACCATCTAACTTCCTTACTAAATCTTGAGTATCATTATAAATCGAATCAGCCTCACCAACACTAGCTGAACCAAAAATAGATAATGCTGGATGTATTCTTCTAATTTGATTTTCATACTGCCTTAATTCTCTAACAATATCCTGGATAAGTCTTGAAAGTTTAGCATCATTTAACTGCCCTAAAAACTGAACTAAACTTCCAGGCATATCTACACTTGGCCTGATAAATATCCACAATGTATCATATTTATCTTTGACAGTGAGTCTTATAACTCTCCAGCCGCGCTGGGCCATAAGTTTATATACCCGGCTAATCTCCTCATATCTTTTATCATCCAGAACCGCAGGAAAGAGATGAAAATGTACATCAATGCCGGGATAACTATCAAAAACTTCAGCCAGTAACTCTGCGCGCTGCCTCTCTGACTCTGAATTTCCTAACTTAAAGCCCATATCCTCAGGATAAAGGTATCTAATAGCTGCATCCGAGACTATGATTGTTGGAGATTTGCTGCCTTCAATAACTTTATGCATAAAATCGATATCATAAATATCACCAGGTCCATCAGGTGGGAAATAATTAAAACCCTCATCAGAATAATCAGCGATGTTCCCCGCTAAATCTATTGCTATATATTCTCCAGCATAATCCTCTTTTCTTAGCGCCTCATATAACCTAAATCTAGTTTCCGGACCGAGTTCAATTATAGTAGCTGCGTAAGCCATAGCCTTAATTAAATCTTTAGACAAAATCTCCCAAGTCAACGGGTCTGCCACATCAGTTATGCTGTTAAGTGTATATGTCTCAATATCAGCGGGTTTTTCTGATACCCCGCCGTTGCGGGGGTCGGAAGGCTGAAATACCCTAATTATTCTGCGGATCTCTTCAGGTGTAATAAGTCTGTCTCTTCCTTTTCTTAATTTTTCTGACATCTCTGAAACTACAGGATCGAGCTCCTCGCTTGGACCCGCAATTTCCTGGCCGTATTGCCTTAACAACTCTAAGACAAAAATGCTGAATCTCATCCAAGGCCCCTTTTTAACAATCATTAGTGCCAATCGAAAAAGCCTAGTGTAGTCAACCGACTCTAATTGCTCTATAATCCACTGTAATTGAGTTCGTGCGCAATAGTGGTGCTCTCTTGTGCGTAAAACTAGAGCAAAATCCTTTTTGAAACGACCATATTCTAGTATGACTTGAGACTCTTCGATATCTTCGCTCCAACCTATTTGTTCAAGAATAGAAAAGCCTCCCAAATCGCTTATAATTTCACTAATGAAGCAGTCACCAGAAAAAATATTATGGTCAAGTTCATGGGCGCATGTACTTACAAAATAACTAGTAGCAAAACTTGTACCCTTAATATAGGGAATGCCAAATATAAAATAAGAAGACGCGTTATCATACTTCTCACTAAAACAAGCTTGAATTAGAATTTTATATACTAAAAGCCTATATTCTTCTTTACTAATTAAAGAGATTAGAAGGTTCTGACGAAATAGTAATATTGATAGCAGAACTTTCGTAAGTATCTTATCTCTGTCTTTACTAGCTAAAATAGCATCCATCTTGCCTAAGCCTACTAATGTTTGTCTTGCTCTTTCTAAGTATCCATCTATATTAGTTCCTTCCATATTGATAAGATAAGAGCATTCTTCCTCTAAATCCTTAAGCCAAACTAAATCTCTTTCATTAGCTATCAAGATATTTAAAGAATTAATGAACCATTCTTCATTATTTTCAAAACCTTTCCCTACTATCTCTAGGTCAATATGCCTGGCTAATCTTTCAAATTCATCTATGCCGAACTTATAAATACGCACTAAATTATGAGAAAAAGCGGCATTATTTCTACTAAATGCGTAACGCATCCTATCTCTTCCAAAAAAGTTAATCAATCTAGCACATGTCTCTTTAAACTCTTCTTCAGTCATCTCTGAATAAACCCATCTGAATGTATAAGCACTCATAAAGTAATCCAAAGAGCCTTGCTGTGGTAAATATATTTCTGTATCATTCCCACTCCTATACAACCCCAACCCTGCATCATGCAGCATCATCCTTATTCTCTTACCCACCGGTGACTCTCCCACCGGCTCTTGGTAGTAGAATACGTGGCCGTCGGTGGAGCCGGGAATATCGCCGTCACGAGAATCAAGAAGTGAGTCTTCATAAGTCTTAATTATCTCTAACTGTCGCGAGAGGAGCCAATGCTCGCAGATATCGTATTTATCAGTATCCATTAGCCTTAGATCTCTGATTTCTGTCTCAATCCTTGCCTTTAGCTGACTTAAGGCATTTGGCGTCTTTCGTCTTCTTCCTCTTGGGGTGAAAACTTCCTTTTCAAGCAACTCTCCTACAATCTTGCGTTCATCGCTATTAAGTTTCCTGCACGCTAATGCTCTATGATTAAGCTTCCTGCGAGAAATTTTACCATCGCTATTTGTTAAAAATAAAAAACCGGTTACATTATTGTCTCCTTGAGTATACACTCCCAATAAACCCCAATTCAATCCAGCAGCCCTTGCTTGAATCTTTATCATTTGACCGTCAAGTTTATATGATATAGACAAATAGGACGTTATTGTAGATTTGCTGAATAATCTTACAAGGCAAGCCCCAATTCTTTGGTGGGAAGTAGCCTTTCTTTCGATATAACCTTCGGGAAGCTTACTTGTAAATCTGGAATTAAACCAATCATTCAATTGTTCCTCGGTACTTAATCGCTTCTTCAGCTCAAGTATTGTCTCACCAGGTTGCATTTTCTCTATACTTTTAACTTTTCCATTTTCTAATTCCACAAATTCTCTTCCTATTGGTACTTCACTTTCGTTAAAAACAACAATAACGCAATAATTATCTCCTCTCTCATCAATCCCAGTGTAGCCTTTTCTATTAGCATATTTTTTGTAACCACTTAGAGCGTTCATCGTTGGAATAATATAGATAGCTCCATTCTTATCAATCCAGATAGGCAGCCATTGCGGAACCCTGCCTTTGACATTTGAAGCAACAAAAGCCTGCCAGTCTTTTCTTGCCTTTTTAACATTCTTATTATCTTCTTTTTCTATTTCAAGAATTTTCTTTGCTTCTCCTACGTCGAATTCTCTCTTCAGTAAATACTCTCTTGCCTTCTTAATCCAATTTCCGATAGTTAGATCTGAGTATTTTTCTCCATCCTGATTTCTTATACCCATATCATAAAGTATGTATGTGATCTCCTCTTTTGTGTGAGGATTTCCATCTTCTAAACCACAAAAGAAACTAAAGGCCAAAGCCTTATTCGGCTCTATAAGAGCATAATCACCTAAATATTCTATTAATCTAGCTCCTCTTTCAGTCACATCCTGATCCCCATCTTCCTTAGCTTCCTTTAATTTATATGCCTCTAGAGAAATTTCGCTTAAGAACATCTCTCCAGCTAGTAGCTCTCCTCCCTCAACTCGTCTCTCATCATCAAGACTTACTTTATCCCGCTCTATACTCTTACCAATAAACGCAGTATATATGCCGTCTTTAATCATAGGGGCTAGAAATGTGCTTAATTTTGTATCCTGGGTGAAGTCATACCTTTTCTTGCCCTTTAAAATTTCTGTCAGGCAACAAATTCCTGCAACAAGTAATTCCTCTTCATCATAGAGGCCTAAAAGAAACCCAATTCTGGGGGTTGAATGAATTATATTCTGAATAAGCCCTTTATTTTCCTCCACAAATTGCACTAAAGCCTCCTGGTTGCCGATTTCGATTTCTCTATACAAACGTCTCCTTCTCTGTTCTCCTGGCTCTATATATCTCAGAAGTAGCTCTCCTGCATCTCTGACTCTTAAAGGAGATTGGTTAAGTAACCAAACAAAAGCATTCTCTGCTTTCTCTACTTTATACTTGCCTGCCAACTCTCTAAAAACATCTTTCAGCGTGCTTACATAATGGCGTCTCTTCTTGCTAGGCAACTTGCTTTGCCTGATAATCTTCTCTAAAGTCCTAAATAGATAAGAGTATTTTGCTCCTCGGCTCATCTCTGGAGTTTGATCCTGCTCTCCTTCAACATCAATCTCATAGTTCAAAACCCAGTCAATATATCTATCTATAGCTCTTACCAGCGCCTCCAGATCGCCCCTTCTAAGCCACTCTTGCAGCATCCCTCCTGATACCCCGCCGTTTTTGGAGGCAATCGCTGCCTTTCCTTCTTTCATATTTTTCCTATACTCTTCAATAATCTCCTCCTGTGAATCAGGAATACCTAAATCGCTCAAGAAACTTTCGTCTAATTCCTCAGATCTTTTTTCGTAATACAACTGAATAAATCTCTCAGTCAAATATAGTCTGCGCGCTGGACTCTTTAATATTTCATACATAATGTCATCAGGATGAGGGCATTGTTTGGCGATAGCAATAAAATCTGGCTCTATCTCTAATGTTAGCTGATAGAGTAAATAAGGCTCGAATGCCAGAAAATAAATCAAAGGATCATTTTTTGAAATATCAATGATAGTGGTAATATCTTCATCGTAAACATTTCCAAAACAAGGAATTGCCGTGCAGTAATAATATACATTTCCGTCACAATTTACAGTCACTGTCTGTGGTAAATAACAATAATCTACGTCTTGTCCATAATAATCTGTTCTTTTTCCATTAATAAAATTTTCTGTTGTGCCATAATCCCCGAGATAACATTCCTCATTTAAAAGTTCAGCGAATCCTAACCTGCTAACAAAATCTACACCTACAATAAATCTATACTCTCTACGATTTTTAATTAGGGTCCAGTAGATAGTTCTAACTACTTTCTGTTTTTTTCCATTTCGGCCTCTTATAGATATCTTCTCTTCTACTTTAGTTTTAACAGCAAAACCTCTCCTTTTTAATTCAGACTTCAAAACACCTAGGCGTTTATGAACATCAGGTTCATGAAGAGAACGTATTACTAAAGAAATTTCTGGAAAATCTTCTGCAATTACTTGAACTAAATTGGCAATATTAGAAATAGGTATTGTTCTCTGATGAAAGCTATCTAAGGAGGTATTTAAAATAAAGTAATAATCTGAAGTGGCATCTGTTTTAGCTTTTATAATTTTATATACTTCGGATAAACTATCCCTTGCAGACCCTGGTGTACTCGCAAACTTAGCATTTGTTTGTAAGATATTGGGTTTTCTGCTATTTTCTAACAAAAATAAAACATCCTCTTTAGCGAATGATAAAGGCTCTCCACCGCCAATACATATCTCTTTGAACCTGGGATCATTTTCTGCAAATTCCAATAAGTCTCTATACATCTTCTCTTTTTGCTTCCAATTTAATTTTCTCTGTGGTTTGCAATAAACAAACAGGCAATGAGGACACCAGGTATTACATTCTCTAGTAACCTGAAATGTAAACATGTGCTTTAGAAATGCCAAAGGGCCTACTAAATCAACTTTGGCGGAAAACCTTTTTACAACTTCTCTTCTTTCTAAATCTACGCCTTTGCCAGTGAGGCAGTAAAAATACTTTTCTCTCCTCATTAATGCCTTTAATCTTCTTGGGTAATCATTACTACCATCCTCAGTATTCTCATTATCTGCACTATACCCCGGCCAGTGCGCCTTACGAATTGGACCAAAGAAGATATCGGTTGTAGTGGGTGTTTCTTGAGAGTGGTGATGTCTTTTATTTTGTGGGTCTTCTGCATCTTCTTCGTCATTATCTTTTTCGGAATAAACTAATTTCGCATCTGTAGCCATTAAGATATGTCCATTAAATATATTGCAATCGTAATGGCCTTTTTCATCAAAGATATATTTAATACTTTCGGGAATTTCAATTGACTTCTCAAACGTCCTGGTACTGATGAAGGTACCATTAACATAAACAAAGCTATCATCTTCTGCAAAAACAACACACATAAGCTCTCTGTCCTCCATATTTCTTTCATTCATGTAATAAAGAAGTGTCCAGAGAAGCAGTGCCTTATCTCTGTGACTTCCAGTTACAAAGGCCAAGACCTCATCCGGCAACATAATCCTATCAAGGCTGCCAAATACAGACTTAAATCCTTGGATATTTCTGACAAATCTTATCGCATCATCTAAGCTGTACATAAATCTCGCATTATCTTTTGTGTGTGTTTCTTCTAAGGCCTTGGCTGCGTAAACTTCAGGGTATTTAACCTTAAGGCTTCTAAATGCATACAATGCAGCTTCATACTCAAAATATTCTTCGGCAAGATTAAATGCGTATTTTTGCAAAGTTTCTGCTGAATCAAAATCTTGAATATTGATTGGTGCGCCTCTTCTATCAATAAATCTTATCCCAGACAAATCTGGTATATTAAATTCTGCTCCAAAGAATTCGCTTAATCTTTTATAAAACTTAACTACTGTATCTTTGGACATAGTTGAAATGCCTAATACAGAATTAAAAATGCCGCTAAAGGAAACGAAACTGTCAGTACATGGAGCTGCAAATTCTCTATACCAATCTATATTCTCGCTTAATTCTTTAAACTTCTTCTTAGAATACCAATATAAATTAGAAAATACGTATCCTTCATCTATATCTATGAAGACCGCAAAATGTATTTGTGTGCCAAATATAAATATTTTTTCAAATGGAACCTGAGTAAATATCGATATTAATGATAAAAATGCTGCATCTAATGTGGCAAATGATGCACATTTACCTTCTGCCTTATTATCATGCCGTATCCTTCTATAAGCATGCATTAATTCAATAATTTCATTCTTCATGCGTGCCCTATAGCCCTGCCTATAGGCTGTTGTTGTACTGAATCCTCCGTAGCCTCCTTCATCAACAGAGAAAAACTGGTCTAATCTATCTATGATTTGCCCCACTACTTCATCACCTAAAGCGGCCTTTTTAAAATCAATAGTAGTCCAACCCCACCTACATCCTTCAGGCCGGTCAGATGTTGAGAAAGTATTTACATAATAATGTTTTAAATGTCCTTCTAGACTTCTTAATGATTGCGCTGTACTCCTGCCTTTAGTCTTTCTTTTTATTATCTTCCAGGCCAGAGGCGACATCATATTAGCTAGCCAAGCTGAAAGCAATAGCTCAGGATGTGCAGCAATCTCAAAATAATCCCATGTAACTGCCCAAGATAATCTTTGCTTATAGATATCTGACATTAATACTTCTCCTAAACGCAGAATCTCATGTGATTCATATTCAAAAAACAACTCAAATATCAAATGTCTATCCTGAACATTGTAATCCTCCAAAAGAATCTCAAAGGCCTTTTTTAGTATAGGCAATAATACTGGTTTGCTATCAATTATTGATACTAAACTTGAAACTAAACATGGAAAATCCAACTCAATGATTCCAAACTTGCATTCCCTAATCTGCTGTAAATGGTATTCAAGATACGCCTTCATAATCCTTGCCAACTCATTAGCATTTCCCTGCTTCGCCAACCTGTATAGCATCCCTCCTGACACCCCACCGTTTTGAGGAGAATTACCGCAGACTTGCTCAGAAAGTAATCTTTTCTTCAATTCTAAAGCTAGTTTATCTTTAATAGCTCCTCTAGTGGCATTCTCTTTTTTTATTTTCTTAATTGCTAACTGCAGCTCTTTTCTAAAAATAGCGACTTTTTTATTGTCTCCTCTAATCTTATCCGCTAGGGCACCTAAAGTATTTCCTTCTTTAAGAATATTAAACAATTCCTCATTTGAAAGAGTTAACCCTTTTTCTAAAATTATATCTTCTTCCCAAGACCACTGACCTCTCTTTTTAATCTCTCGTATCAAGATTTCATCTACTTCTAAAATAATTATCCACTTTAAAAGAGTATCATAGTAAGGATGTAATTCTGAATCTCTCTTTCTTATCATCCCCTTGTTTACCTTTGTAATCTCAGAATCCTCAAGGTCTTTGCTAGATAGCTTGCCTTTATAAACATGCCCGGTATTCCCATCTAGAATTAACCAACTTCCTATCTTTACCTCTGCATTTGTTCTAGAAAATTTAACTGTGTTACTATGTATTTGTAAATTGATCCGTGTAAGATGAGGAATAATTTTTTGTGCACCACGCATTCGCACAACAATGTAGTCTGCAAATCCGCCTCCATATGAAATTGCTCCTGAGATACGTCTTTCTATTGCCTCAGGAGTAATAGTTTGTAATCTCTCAAATTCCATAACATTAAATATTACAGCTATGCCTTTACGGCCTTTTGGATTAGTACAATCAGTAATAATCGGTCCGCTAACAATACCAGGCAAGACTATAATTCCGCTGGCTATTGGTTTTCTTTCAAGGTCTTTTCGCAGAACAGGAGATTCTAGATATGTTTTTGTCCACCATAGGTGTTCAAGACGCACTGAGGAGGGTACATCAAAATTAGAACAATCTTCATACTCTTCCTCTCTAAACCTACCTAAAGCATCCTCTTCGGATATAAGGCCTTCTTTCACAAAGTCCAATAAAATCCTTACCCTTGCAAGCGGGGTAGAAAATTTCTCGTTTCCTCTTGTTTGCAATATAAACAGTTTTCCATTTTGAATAGTAAATTCTATATCCTGAATCTCATAAAAATGCTTTTCAAGCAACAAGGCAAATTCCTCTAATTCAAGATATTGTTGAGGTAAATACTTTTGCAAAGCATCAAGTCCCTCTGGTCTATCCCATTTACATAATATGTTATCTACTATTTTTAACCTGCCTACGACCTCTGAACCTTCTGCATTAAACTTAAAACTTCCGTAAATTCCTTTTTCTCCGTTTAGAGGATTCCTTGTAAAAATTACCCCACTGCCCGACTTTTCATCTCCTATATTACCAAAAACATAGGCCTGGATATTACATGCAGCGCCACAAACAAAATAAGAGGATTGTATAACCGACTTTACCGCTAGCATAAGCTGTCTTTTGGGGGTAGGGAATTTCTTACCTGTCTTTTGCTCAAAAAGTCTCTCTGCTTTTAAAACCATCTCTTTAAGCTTATCTAGAGAAATAAGTTTGGGTAGTATGTCATACCTATCCATATAATAATTTTCCCGTAGCGAAGGTATCTCATCCACAATCTTATTTACCCCCTCATCAAACCCAGCATCATCTTGGCTGACACATTCTGCAATATAAGACATAAAATATAACAAAAAGTCTAAATACGCCCTATGCATATCACCTATTTCTCTTCCGTAAGCATCCAATGTTATTCTGTGTAACCCTATCTTTGTATACGTTTTATATCTACCTGGCTCGCTTTCTTCGGCACCACTTCTAACAGAAAGGAAAAGCGGATTCTTCAAATCCCCAAATTTCTTTACATGCCCAAAAACCTTTTTCGTTCGCCTTTCTATTTCTGAAACACCTTGAAATATCAATTCACTCACTCCTTTTGGTAAGCTATTTCTATTTTCATCGTATCTTCTGACAATCTTATTTGGTATGGTAAATCCCGGTGGCACTGGCAAATCTAATCTTGCCATTTCTGCCAAGTTTGCACCCTTTCCTCCCAAGGCTGATCTCATGCTTGCCCTACCACATGCTTTACCCCCGCCAAAATAATATAGGGCTCCTGAAGTCTTTTTTCTACTGGATTCTCGCCGCAAATGCGCCACACGGACTGGACCAAAGAACATATCAGCTGCAGTAGGTGCTTCTGGGAAGTGATGATGTCTTTTAATTTGAGGACTTTCTACATCTTCATGTGTTGATCTAGCAAGATGGGAGTTATTGGAAATAAGTCCAAGCTTACGTGTAATACTCTTATAATTACGGCTAATATTACTAGGAGAACAGTTAAACTGCCTGGCTATCTCTTCTTGATTCATATTGATTATCCCTGACCTGTGTAAGGCAGCTAGGATAAACATCTGTTTATTCCTTTCAGAGGCATTTATAGGCTTTAATAGTTCTTTTAGCCTTGTTTCTGCTTCTTGTTGGGTTAATTCAGGTAGTTGTTCTTCTGGGATTAGTTTATCTAATAAAGTCTGTGGCCTTCTTCCACGTTCATCTTTCTCGTTTAGGGATCTATCTAAAGAACTAGTATTTTCTCGCTTTTCCCTCCTTAGCTCAGATCTTGCCTTATCATCTATAGAGCCCATGAATCTTTTATAGGCATAGGCACCAATTGTCTTATCCCATTTCTCTGGATCAAAGCGTGCCACAATACCCGGGATAGCCTTAAGGCAGGCAGAGAGACGCTGATCAGAATCTAGGTTGAAGTATTTTAATCTATACTCTTTGGATATTTTCTTTGCAAGCCATTCCAGAGAATACATAAGTGCCTGGTAAGCTGCTAGGTTTCCTTTCTGAACCTCTTTGGCTAATTTAACCTGTTGTTCTAGACTCATATCTTCGCTTTTTACCTTTGTCTTTCCATTTAAAATATCCTTGACTACCTTAGGATTATCATAATGCTGTGTGAATTTCTGATATACACAGCTTTCACAACACGGCTTCATGCCTTGGCTCTTAACGAAATCAAGCCAGCTGCCGTAGATTCTACGGACTGCCTCTACCATGCCGCCATAACCAGCCTCTTGCCATTGACTGCTGCTTCTTACGTCTTTGATCTCTGTAGGGGGATTCCTAAAGGCCTCAGAGAGGGTTTGTTCGGTCCATTTGGGAATACGGCCTTTTTTCTCAATCGGCTGTATGTCTTGGCTCTTAACGAAATCAAGCCAGCTGCCGTAGATTCTAAAGGTCACCTTTACCATGCCCCTATAACCAGCCTCTTGCCATTGACTGCTGCTTCTTACGTCTTTGATCTCTGTAGGGGGATTCCTAAAGGCCTCAGAGAGGGTTTGTTCGGTCCATTCCTTTCGCTCAATTGGCTTTATACCTTGACTTTCAAGGAACTTATGCCAGCTGCCGTAGATTCTAATAGCTACCTTTATTATGCCCCTATAACCAGCATCTTCCCATTGACTGCTGCTTCTTACGTCTTTGATCTCTGTAGGGGGATTCCTAAAGGCTTCAGAGAGGATTTGTCTGGTCCATTTGACAGGAGGGCCTTTTCTTTTATTTTCTGAAGATCTTTCTTCTTTCCGATAATGCGCCTTACGAATTGAACCAAAGAACATATCAGCTGTACTAGGATCTTCTGGAAAGTACTGGCGACTATTTCCTTTTACTTTGCCGGATGTTTTCTTCGGGCCGACTGATAAAGAATTATTATTTTTAGAATTCTGTATAAAGTAATTTAATAAGGCACGCCACCGCTCTATATCTAATCTACCTACCAAAGATCTAGGTAATGGTTTTTTCGCGTAATGACTGATCACGCACTTGCTAACTTGGGAATATTGAATACAAACTGAGGACTTCTCTAGGTTAAAATGTACACCGATTTCCCTGTAGCTCACTTCTTTTCCACAGAGTCGTCCCATAATACGAATTTTGAAGATTAATCTGTCTCTACCAGGATTCCCGCCACGTATTTTTACGGGTCTTAATAATTCATCTAAAATATATTCAAGTTCTTCCTCACACATAGCAAGAGAAGGTTGTTCTAGGCTTTCGTCTAAAGGACTCTCTCTTCTTCTGGAAGCCTTCCTCCATAAATCAATTCTTATCTGTCCAAATTTTTTATAAGCAAGGCTCTTAAGATTTGAGCCGTTAGGTCTATCAGGATTGTAATTCGTAATTATTTTTGGAATTGCTTTATCAAAAGCTCCAAGAATATCCTTACAGCTAAATGTCCATTGCCACTTATATGCTAATGTTTCTGCGTAGAAGTAAAGCAATTGCCTTAAGGCATCTTGCGCTTGTCCATCGCCCTCATGAGCTGCTCTAGCCAGGGCATTCTGCTCTTCTAGTTTTAATTTATGAATCGTTATCTTACTGCCTGGTTTAAGGATAGCCTCTGCCAGACGGGCTGCTTGTTTTCTAGAACGTCTTCTTTCCCTTTCCTCTTCTTTCCAAACTGACAAGACTTGTTCTGCCAGCCTTTCTGACCGATGCTTATTTTCTTTCTTGCCTTTTAAGTTATCTAATTCATGCTTTAGTATTTCCTTTAAAAGCCCTACTCTCTTAAATTTAACAAGAAGCAATATCAAGGTAAGGGGTATATAAATACCACTTTTGACCTTGCCCTTTGACTTTTTAATTGTTACTGCTGCTAAAAATATCTTTAATGACTTATACCATACAGATGGCATCTCTCTAGGGTCTTTTTTAGGATCAGGGAGCACGATAAATACTCCTCTTTTCTCCAACGCCTTTAGAATCTCTTGATAAGGCTCTATTTGAACGAAAAAGTTGCTGTAGAGATTGCGCACGCCAACTACACGCCCATCATCCCAGGCTGTTTCTAGCTCCTCATAAGTCCTGTCTTCATACTCCTTATACATCTGGCCGTCTGCTTTAAGCACACCCATGCCGCAGGGTCGGGGGACTGAATGGCCATTGGAAGCTTTATAAATTTTGATTATTTCTAATTGTCTCAATAAGAGCCAATGTTGGCAGATATCATATCCATTGCCTATGCTTTGTCTTAAATCGCCAACTTCCCCTTCAATCGTTGATTGCAATTTTTCTAAGGCCTTTATACCTTTGCTTCTCCTTCCCCTTACAGCTAAAACTTCATCCTCAAATAAAGCAAGTATATTATTCCGTTCTTCCTTATTAAGCCTACTAAGAATTAACAAGTTATTATTAAGTTTATTATGAATAAGTCCTCCTTTATTATTGTCTTTCCGGATTATGCCCCCCACGACTACCACATCTCTTAGAGTAGCCACTCTCCATAAGTGCCAATTAAAACCACTTCCCTTTACCTCTACCTTGAGTTCTTGGCCTATTAATTCAGGGGGTAGCGAAATATGTACCGAACTATTATTTGGAACTGGCACTGCTATGCCGGCACCTCTTCGGCGGCCACCACTATAAACAATCCTTACCAGTGCCTCTTCCGGAGGTTTCCTTTCAAAAGGCAATTGCATCCAATTAGCCCACTTATCCCTCACTCTCAACCTTTCTTTAAAATCAGCTATTCTCTGGCTGATTTGCATATCTAAACATTTAATAACCTTACCTTTTTTGACTTCAACATAATGCCTACCTATGGACGTGCCTCTACCATTAAAAACATTAACAGCACAACATCCTTCGCTAATATCATTTTTATCAATATCCACAAACACCTCTGCACCAGCATGTTCTTTATAATCAGTTATTTGCAGGTTTTTAGATATCCAAATGTATCCTGCTACGCCAACTAAGATATATAGCCCCAACGGCGGATCTCCCTTCATGTTAGACTTAAAATAGCTATCCCATTCCCGCGCTATTTCTTTCTTGTTATCTCGCCGCTTTTTATCTTTTTCGATAGTCTTCTTTGCTTGTGCATTGCCGCATAATTTGATAAGCAGCTTTTCTTTCACAAAGTTAAACCACAACCTGATAGTCTCTCCTGTAAATTGATCTCCATTTTCTCCTTTTACGCCTAATCCAAAAAGGTAAGCAGCGATTTCCCCGTATGAATAAACTACATCGTCTTCTAAGCCAAGTTTCATGTTAAAGGCCATAACACGATAAGGAAATTCAATAGATAAATCTGCTAAACATTCTCTTGCCTTGGCTACAATTGAATCATTTCCTCTATCTAGCATACTTTCTAATTGGTTATGTCGGGCTAGCGAAGCTCTTTCTACTTCAAACTTAGACAACGAACAAAAAGCTCTTGATTGCCACCGGTCTGTTTTCTTAAAGCTCGCCTCAGCATTAAAGTCTAGAGAATATTGCTCCTTTAATCCGTTCAAAATCAAACCTCGTAAAGCTGGAACAGCATATGAGCTAAAATTAAAACCGGCATCAAAAGCATATCTTTCATCTGTTATTATGTATTGCAAAAAATATCTCCCCATCTGAAGTATATCTTCCATAGTAGTAAACTTTAGAAACGCTTTAATGGCAGGAGACCTTTTGACTATCCAACGAATAAGTGGATCATTTTCTTCGCAAAACTGTGCTGAGGCCGCTTTATCACCTCTTCTTACCTTTCTAATTAACATCCTCCTTCTCAGCTCATTAGTATCAATATTTGCTATTATGGTTGCCAAGTTAGGGTATTTCTTAAAAACCTCTTTAATTGAATAGCTCGAAAGTCTCAATAATATCCTTTCGTTTCGCTCAAAGGCTAACCTAATAGTTATTGCCAAAAGAATATCTTCCTTTAGAAAAGTCCTGAGCCTTTGCGCTTCTACTAACCCCTTGCTATCCTTGACGCTTAATTTGTATACTGTCGTATTAAAATTTGCGCTTCTTAAGTCCTTTAGCTTGACTGCTAATACAGGCAGGCCTGATAATTTATCAAACCAAAGCGCCAAAGGTTCATTCTTTATGCCGATATTGCGGTGAAAATTGCAATCTACGCCATCAACGCGGTGCTGTCTTCTTAAATGCCCTCTTGAATTAGTGTATGCGCCTTCGGATCGGATATACTTTGCGCCGTATTTATTAAACATCTCTTTTATCTCATCGGGACTCGGAAAGCCTTTCTTGGTGCTATTTAGAACATTCCCATGTTCATCAAAAGTAACAGCATACTCAAATACATCTATATCTGGCCGCAATACTAAATAGTCTTTAAGTTTCTGGCAATATAATAGCCAAAATTCTCCATTTACTTTTTCAAACCAAGCAACCATTCTATCGCCTTCTTCAAATTTATCTCTATCCAAGATATAAAAAACGAAATTAAACCATATTCCGACCATTCCTTTTCTTTCCTTAGCCTTTAAGTTCATATGCCTGACTACAGAATGGTCATCAAGCTCTCTATAGACTTCGGTCTTTCTATCGCCAATACATATTAACTTATCTTCTTCTGTAATGTTTCTCTGCAAATATGTAAGCCTATGGCTTTCTAGACTTGTTTCAAATTTATCTATATTGCTTACGGCAATGAACTCTAAGGGAGCTGTATCTACATTAAATACCAGAATTAAATCATCGACGGTACCAGTTTTTCTCAATTGCTCATTGCAAGGAAAATTAAATCTGCCTTGGTTATCAGTAGATGTTATTACAACATTTTTAGTTAATTTTATGTTCTTAGGGAACTGAGCCCTATATACGGAAATTAAGTTTCCATCTATATCAAATATCTCGCTGTAAATTTCTCCTTGCCTAAGGTAATCCTGAAACAGACCCTTAAGTTCACTGAATTGTATTGTTTGGTTCTTCCATTTAACATTTCCTTCTCTATCTAGGCTAAATCTTTCATTGACGCATAGATTACCTAAGATACGCGCATAGCCCTTTAGATATTTAGTTGCGATGTTTCCTTTCCCCCTTAAATCCTCAACCGCTTTTAAACATTTATCGATATACTCAGAGTCTTCAGAGCAGTCTTCAAGTATTAAAGTTTTGCGAATCAATTTTTCTCCAGCTGAATTCTTAGTAATCAATATAGCTGTCTTGGCATGCGCAAATAGTACGGATGGACTTTTGCCTAAGACTCTTAGTAGTCTACCATGTCTATTTACAGTCACGCCTAAGACATATAAACCGCTATGGCCTTCATCATCCATAAGCCTATTTATCATTTCGTCTCTTGATTCAGGATATTTTTTGAACTTGTTACCTGCTCTTAATGCAGGAAGCTTTCCTAATTTTTTCCCTGTTTCTGCATCAATAAAGACTAACTTGTCGTCCTCGGCCAATTCAATCAGATCCTCTCTTGTTAATCCTGCTCTTAAAGATCGAGGCTGGACATCTGCCAGCTGTCTGTAAAATCTTGGTTTTAAGCCTAACAATATCTTCCTGGCAAACCTATCTATCTCATAATTGCTGCCGTCAAGGAATGATTTTAATATTGGTATGAATTCCTTCATTCGGTCGTCTCTTTGGGCTTGAATTAGGGCGTTTTGGATAAGGTGTTTGAGGGGTGGGTTTGCTTTTTGGGTATGCTGGGTGTCTCCCAGACAGGTTAGGCGCTTGAGGGAAGCTATGTGGTCTGACTGCCATGCCTCTTGGACCTCTTTAGCCAGGGCTTCTGATTCGGTTTTATCTTCTTTTGCGCCTTGTAGGTGGCTTAATTCGTAGTTTATGACTTTCTCGGATACCGAGAGTCCTAATAAGGTTACGGGTATATAGGCGCCTGCTTTGACTTTGCCCTTTGCCTTGTGAATTGTAACGGCATTTAAGAATATATCCTGGGTAAAATACCAGATGTTTGGTTCTGTTGTGCCTAATATAAAGTAGAAATTCTCTTGTTCTAGTGTCCTAGCTATCTCAGGGTCTATCCGGTCTTTTACCTTTTTGGGAAGGTCTTTGTATCTAACTACATGTCCTCCGGCCCATGCTTTCCCTAGCTCATAATAAGTCCTGTCTTCATACTCCTTATACATCTGGCCGTTGGCTTTGAGTACCCCCATGGCGCAAGGTTCCAGAATAGTAGCGGTATCCATATCCTTAAATCTCAAACTAGCAAAATTGGAACCCTTCTCCCTGGCCATATTAATCTGTATACACGCAGCAAGCAGTCGTAATTCTGGAATATAATACGTACGATTACTCTGATAACTATCAAAGTCGTCCTCTAATCTGCCTAAGGTTAAGATTTTATTGGCAATTACTTTTAGAATTATCTTGAATAAATTATAACTGTTGCCATTTAGGCAGCCATTATCAACTAAGGCGAAGGCACGGCTTAAATCATATTTTATTTCACTTCTTAAGCTTTCTATTCCTGCTGGAATTGTTCCCTTCTTTCTTCTAATCTCTTTCTTAATTAAGGCTAATCTATTCTCTAGCCTATGAATGGTTCCGTAATCTAATACATTGGCTAAATTAAATGTAAATTCTACCTCCCCGACTATTTTTAGAGCTCGTTCGAATTCAGTAGGATCTGCTTTTCTTAATATAGCTTCAATCTGTTTCAAATGTAATTCTATGTCTCCTAATAAACCTTGTTTCCAGAGCCTAACCTGTACAGGCTCTATAATTTTTAGTTTATCGTAGAGTCTATCTAAGAGCTGCAAAATAACTATCCTTGAACCAACCGTATTTGAGCCCTGACTGACAAAATTTCGCTGATAAACATCAAAAGCCTCTTGGGCCAAATCTAACTCAGAAAGCCCAAAACCTTCTGATACCTTGCTAACATTATTTGTTTTTTCCAAGAGTCTTAAGACTCTACGGCTATATTTTATAAGCCTTACACCTCTGCCATTACCATTGCCCATATATCCATTACCATTGCTTAATGGTAACTCATAGCCTATCTGCATAGCTCTCTTTCTTAGAATTTCAATACAGCTTATATTTAACGCCTTCTCAACATCTGCCTTATATCCGTCATTCTCGGCCAATCTCTTAAAGATAATACTAAGGCCTTCTATTACAGAATCCTTGAAAAATCCTGAATCCTTCATAAGCTTACTCACTACCAGATTGATTCTATCCATTATTGCGCGTTGACTGAGACCAAAAATACGGGCTAATTCCTTATATTCAAAGTTAAATGCAAAGCGTAGATATAGAGTCCTTAAATCTTCAGTTCGAAAATCAAGTAGACTCCTGCTACAGGACTCTGCCAAAGGTCTAAGCAAATGGTCTGCCATGGTCTTATCAAACGGCGTATTACTGTTTCGCCCTTGTGCTACCTGTCTAATTCTTACAAGCAATAATCTTCTTTGCCTACGTACTTCTTTGACTACCTGATTTACTAAACAATTGTGTCTGGGTGTGAAATATTTTTTAGCCCCTTTAAACAATCTATCTATCTGCTCTTCTTTATACTCATACAGAAAATCTCTGTAAATATTCCTTAGGTAATCATCGTCTAAATCAGAACAAACTTCACTTAACACCTCTTTAAAGTCTCTCCTCAATTGAGGAGTAATATTTTCTGCATATGTCAAGCCTCTTATAGTTTCACCTAATCTTTTGCTAATCGATGTAAAAGTAGCATTAAATAAACTACCAGTTACCACAATTGGAACCCTTTCTTTTATCCTGACGTAGAAAATAGCCTGCCATTTAGATGGTAATTCCATAAATGCATGGCGCACTTTATTCTTATTGTATATTTCTATTCTTGCTGCTAACCAGAAACATGCATCTATTCGCCTCTCAAGCCTTTTTGCCCTGACTATACTATTCTCTCCCACTGCTACGAAAAGTTCTTTACTGAATGTTTTAATTATTTTTCTAATGCCGTCTGTTGTATTGTATTTAAAAGCCCTCTCTGGAAGAGCTGCCTCGATCTCTTGTAAATGATCTATATTAGGTAGATAGATATCTCCTTTTAACAAGCTAATATTAATATCTACTACTCTTTTCAAATACATATATTTTGCAGTCAGAGCTAAAACCTTATTCCAAGAATTTGCATTTGCTAATAAAGAATTGACCTCAACAAATTTCTTCTCTATCAGGCACGAAAACATTCGTTCGAACCTAGTCTGATTATGTCCTTCTTTTTTGACGTCAGAGCTAGCTAACAGCAATCGATTTTCTAAAGATGAAAATATAACAAGTTTTGTCTGTAGGTCTTTTTCTTCTTCGCAAAGACTAGCCAAGATGGGCAGCCAAAGCAAATCTCTATCAATGACCTTATTAAAACTCTCTGCTAGTACTTCAATGCTGTCTAATGTTGTTGCATCCCTAAGCTCAAAGATTAATTTAGTTAAATTTGCAACTCTCCTATCCCAATCTGAGTCTGGTATTAATTGATAATAAATTTCTAATATTTCCTTTTTCGAAGAGGCAGTATATTCTAGGGTCTTATCGCAAATTGCAGATCCTATTTCCTCTATCTCTTTGCTATTTCTATAGTTAAATAAGCCCTTACGAAACTCTATGTCTATTTGTTCTGCCATCATTAATTGACTATATCTAATTATCAAGTCAACAACTTCTCTGTAGTCTACTACCTTTTCTAATAATATCTTAATATTATTAATTTCACTCTCTATGGCCTCATGCATATCTATTCTTAAATTGACAATTTCATCTGAATGATTGCCAAATTTAAGTAAGTCTAGCTGGTTACGCAAGAGTATGAATATTATAAGCTTGATTGATAAGTCTTTTTCTGCCCCATAGACTTCTTTCAATATCGAAATTGACTCACAACCTAAATCCTCACTGAGCCTGTTAAAAATTTCCCGAATCCTACCTAAATCATTAACTCCTCTAAGTGAATCAAGCGGACCCAATCTCTCTTTAAGGTTATTAGATAAAGTTCCTATATCGCCAATATCATCAATCCTTCCTAATGGGGTGAACAAATCCAAGGCCACCTTTATTAAGTGGGGGTATTTACTTAAGACTTCCTCTATAGGTGAGACTAACAACCTTCCTAATAATTCCCCTCTTCGCTTTAGCTCTAATCTGACATGCTTGGCTAAAGGAATCTCTTCAACTAAGAACTCTTTCAAGGTTACCTTTTGGACAAGACCCCTGCCTTCTTTAACACTTAACTTGTATGCTGTCGCATCATAATTGGCAGCTCTTAAGTCTTTTAATCTCATAGCTAATTGTGGTAGACCGCTATATTTATCCATCCAAACAGCTAATGGTTCTTTTTTAAGCCCAATCCAATAATCAATATAATCCCCACTTCCTTTCGATGTACATATTTTCAATGTTCCTTCCAAAGTAGTAAGGCGATTTTCAATTCTAAGTTCATCTGTATTGTATTGTTTAAACATTGTCTGTATCTGAGCAGGCGTCGGGAAACGATGATAAAATGTCTCAAATACATTGCCTCCGCTACAAGCTGATACATACTCTCCTACATAAGCATCAAAATGACATGCTTCATAATCTTCAAGCTTCATATAATATAAAAGTAATAATCTGCCATTTGACTTTACAAACCAAGCTACTGCAGAATCTCCATATTTGAATTTATTGCTATCTAAATTATACATTTCATAATTAAAATGTATCCTGGCAGGCTTTTTAACCTCTAAATTCTTGGCTCTAATAATACTGCCATCGTCAAGCTCTTTAAATACTTCGCTCCATTCAATGCCTTCATCTCTCCAGATTAGATTATCTTGCTCGCCTAAATTCTTCTGTAGATAAACTGCCGCACGCCTTCTGCCAGATACGCTTAAATTACTTATCTCAATAGTCTCTTTCGGGATCAATCCTTCACTAAAAACTAGGATTAGACCATTAATAATGTGTGTAAAATAGTACTTTCTTTTAGCGCCAAAGATGAATTGCCCGTTATTGCCAGTAGAGATAATTGCACTATTCTCGCTTAATTTGATATCTTCCGGAAATTTATAAAGGTATGTTGCAATTATTGATCCTTGCATATCAAATATCTCATTATAAACAAACTCACTTTCAAGGCATGCAGTTAGTATTTCTTCAAGTTCTCCAGCTGATATTGTTCTAGCTTTACCTCTAATGTTGCCTTTTTTATCTATGTTAAGTCTTTCTCTGTAAAAGATATTCCTTAGAATAATTGGATAACCGCTCAAGCTTTTAAGCTTAATCTCTATTTGTTTTGGCAAATTATTTATTGCCGTCGCACATAGTTTAATATATGCCTGGTCCTCAATTATCGATGCGCTACGAATCAACTTCGTACTATCAAAACCTCTGGTTATCATTAGGCTTGTCCTTGCCGAAGCAAAGTAAACACTCGAATTGTAATCCCAAAGCCGAATCTTTCCATCTTCATCTGTAATCACGCCGTTTATTAAAAGATTATTGTAACCTTTCTCATCCATAAGTTCATCTATCTTATCCTCTATCATCTTTTTAGGCCGCTTGAAACCACCAGGGAGAGATATCTCTCCAACTTCTGCACCGGTTAGAGTATCAATAAAGATTATATGATCATTTCTTAGCCTGCGCTTGTATTCTTCAAGTTCTTCTTCTGTTGGCAGCAGCCTTTCAGGAATATCCTCTATAAAGTCGGGGAATGCCTTACTTAATTCTCTTAACTTAGCCCTCACAAACCTATCTATCTGGTAATTACTACCACCCAGGTAGAGTTTTAAGATTTTGATAAGTTCTTTCATCTTCACAGTATCTGTCTCTGCTACAGCTAGGGCATTTCGGATAAGGCGTTTGAGGGAAGGGTTTGCTTTTTGAGTGTGTTTGGTATCAGCTAGGCAGGTTAATCGCTTAAGGTTAACTCCTCCAGCCAGCATGCCGGCGATTAGCGTGTTGTGTGCTACGAAGTCCTGAGTGGTTCGACAGAACTCACCATAAACGAGCGAAGCGAGTCGAAGGATGAGTTCTGAGTTCTGGGCTAAAAGCGCAAGACCCAAAGCGCAAAGCGCAACAGCTAACATTAAAAACATTGTGCCAAAAAGCATGGAACTACGCTTTCTCTCAGCTTGGGTGTTATTGCGCAAATACGCATCAAATTGGCCTGAAGCGGACATGGCTTTAACATCACTCCAGAAATAAACCCGAATTTGCTCATCTTTAAAATCACAATTAGAACCATTTCTTAACCTTGTAGAGCCGTCAAAATAGAAGGAATATTTAAGGTTGAACTCTTCCCTATCTAAATATTCTCTTTGATCTTTAGAGATTGTTTGTGCTAACAACTCTAGATCTGCCCTCTTCACAATACCTTTATTCTGAAATGCAAGATCACGTATACAGTAGAGCAATGAATCTGGCCAAGGTCGGCTTATATCAAGATAAAATGGGATGTGAATTTCGCAAATATCTTTCTCTGAAGAGAATATTCTATTAAAGGCTTTTGAAATATGTTTAAATGTTGTAAGTAAACAATATTCTATAGCTCCGCCAATAAGGACAAAATTATTCTGATGACTCTTCTTGAACACTTTGTCTAACCATCTTAAATCCAGCCACTTTAGTAGTAGCAATTTATTAACATCTGTAAATTCAAATTGTTTTCCCAGCGCTTCTGCGCTATCGCTAATATCATGAACCTGAACTAAATGTAATGGATGCATGGCTGTCCTTATATGATCATAAGCCTTATTAGATATTAATATCCCACCCAGGCCGGCGGTTAATGGGCTGTCTGTCCCGAGTGGCTGTAAGGAGTCTAGAGATGGTAGGTCCTGAGTCGCTTTTTGGCTCTGTATCTCTATTAATTTTTTATTTGTAATCCGTTGTGAAGGTGTTTGTAAATCTTCAGAGTAACTATAAAATCCAAAACAGTACACTGCGCTACTATTTTTTGTATCAAAGGTGATGTCGGTAAAGGTGGTACATAAAGAAGGAAATAACAATCTTATATTTTTATAGCCCTTACTGGCTAAATGATTAATTATTCTTCCTCGAAATGCAAATAATTGCCTATTGTGTTCTAATTGGAAATCATCGAATAATGCCAAGCCGCCAGCATGAACTTCTATTTCCTCGCCGTTGCCCATATCCTCATATGCAATATCTATCAATCTAATTGCCTCGTCTAATTCTACCCTCCTTTTATGGATAGGATATGTCCTCTTATTCTTATGATTATGAATAATAACGAACACACATGGCCCTACGGAGAACCTAAAAGGTTCTTGATCGTCTATTAAGTATTTATCCGTGGCTAACGGCATTGTAACATCTGCAATTGCATCATAAGTCCTCCCTAAGCCAGTCCCACCTATACCAACAAACTCTCTGTCCTTTTCTTTATCAAGCATAATTTCAGTATTATCAACCACTAAGATTACTTTTTGAGAGTCATCAAGACTTCTATGAGTACAAACAGCAATGCAGGTAAAGACCAATAGCTCTAAAGCAATTATAATCAGAGCAGTATGAAAACTCCCTGGGCCGGCTAAATTCAAAGTCTGCGCCTGGCCTGATGCGCTAGAGAATAAATCGACAATCCCTATAGTTAACCAGAAAGACAATATCAACCCATGTATTAAGTCATTATCGAGTTTTTTAATTTGGGTAATCGCTACTATTCTAAACACCTTATTAATTACTAAAGACTTATTACCAAGCAGCATTTGTATATAATCTCTTAACTCCTTCCTTGTCTCATTATTACCTTTACCTAAAATCTCTGAGAGAAATGCCTTACAGTATCTATAAGCAAGGGCTTGAAAACCTCCATCAATAGCTAAGGCTAAAAGTATTGCCTTTAAACGATGCAGACTATTTATATCTTTAAGCATAGCCAAGGCCTGATCATAGTTTTGCCTCTTGGCTTCTCTGGTAAAAGGAAGACTCGGCATAACTCTATTATTGGTTGACTTTCTCTCATATATTGCTAAGTCCTCAACAATCTCAGGATAAATTGATACTCTTCTTAAATTTTTAAAGTGAATCTTATCCAGGCAAGGCATGTATATGACTAATATTGATTCCTGGCCTAAGCCGGACACAGCATCTACCTTATTCAATAAATTATCTTGACGCTCTGACCTATCATAATAATAGAATATTAGTCTGAATCCGCTAATATCAAAACTCATATCCGTAAGGTTTGCCAAATCCAATATCCGTACCTCTTCTTTTGGCGAAAATTTTGGCAAGACGGTTTTAACAACACCTTTGTTAAGAATGCTTCGGATATGATTAGGGGGTACGTCGTAAGTTTCTAATAAATTACGTGGTAGCTGTCGAGGTGAAATCTTCTGGCGATTATCATTCATCGCCGCTAGAAAAACAACCCCAGTGCTACTTGTGTCCCAGTTAGGCAGGATATCAAATACAAGATTCCAGATAGTAGGCACTAAGATAAGACCTACAGCAATTATCAAAAACAGGCTGCCGAGAGTGATGAAACCCCTGTTGCCATCTTTATGTTTTGACTTATTTTTTAAAGGTGGTATTATTTCTTCATAGCTGTAATGTCGGACATTGGGATGACCTTTTCTACCGGTCCAACCAACGCCTATTTCACATGGGTATCCTTTATATATACTGCTGCGATAATCACTGCCAATGGTATATGTCTTCTGGTCATTAGGATGTTCTTCGTTCCACTTCTCTATAAGAGCCAGAAGATGAATTCTGTCTCTGGTTCTGTACAATTTATGGTCAATTTCCAGACCGTCAAGCCCCCTCTTAAATAATTCAAATATTTTTTCATCGCTAGCATCTTCCTTCTTCTTGCCGAAAGCTCCCGGATGCGCATAAATAACAACACCACCAAATCTATGGGCCCAATCTATTACTTCTTGGACAGATGAATAACGCTTAGGTTGTGTCTGAATTAAATCTTGCATATTCTCTTTAAATTCTTGCAAATCAGGAAAATAAACTAGCATATCTCTCATAGAATCTTGATCCTTGGTTCTGATTTCAAGGCCTGGTATAATTTCCAGACTCGTGCCTTTTACTGCTTTTAGAGCTTCTCTAAAAGCAGTAAAACTAAATCCGTCCTTGAGATGGTCAACAATAGCGATGGCTTTTAATCCCTTTTTCAAGGCTTGGCTAACAATATCTATAGGGCTCAAATCACCGTTGTCAAAGCTTGAGTGTATATGCAAATCTACTTCATTTACTGAAGCAATGCGTTTTTCCTCTACCCCAGATACAAGTAGCCGGTCCATGCTTGTAGAATTCGTATCTGTCTTTTCATCAAAGACGCCGGCAAATGACTGCCACTTTCCTGTTCTCAGATAAATTGCATACTCAGTTAAGCGGATCAAGAGATCCTTTAGCAGGCCTTCAAGTTCATTTAATTTAAGGTCTACCTCTCCTTCACGCACATGCGTATTCTTACTAATAAAGCTCTTTAATTGCTTAAGCGAACTCTTTAGGTCAGTAACTATTTCAGAAACAGATGGTTTTTGCTTTGCTACCTTATTTATTTTCTTGCTTATTTTATGTTTTCTGATTAGTTTGAAGCTCTGCCTTAAGGCTCCTATCCAATCATATTCTTTAGGAAAGATACGTTTCTTTTTAATAAAAGTCTCTTTTCTTAAGTCTTGGATATGCTGATTTGCCCCATCTATATATTTATAGATTTTTTTCAATACAAGAATCGTCTTTTCTGACTCAGGTATCTCACCAAATATATCTTCAAATATTTTCTTAGCTCGGTACTCTGGATTATGCCTGCGTTTCTCTAAAATTGGTTGACGTATTCCACATACAACTATTGCAATACATGCTAACCCAAATGCTATGAGTAATATATTTTCAAAAATAGATAAAGGGAAAAAATTAAACATCACACCCGAAATTATAACAGCGGTAACAAAACATATGCTGAAGTGTGTTGAAATTAATCTGCCAAAATTCTTTAGGAATAAACGTATTGAAAATCGTTGGCCTGCTTTTTTATCAGATGCAGAGAAAGTATCATATACTGCAAATAGCAGGTTAAGAATAGCCCAAGCGCCTAGATAAGGAGAGATATGTTGCAAAAATCCTTTCATAGCAGGACTTAGCGCCAGCGGCAAGCTGTCTAATAATCTGCTTAATAATAAATCTACGTCCTTAAGACTAGAGAGAATAGATAGGGTAGGCGTAAGGTAAGAGATGAAAGATAAGGGAACAAAACTATGAACTATGGTATTGACTAGATAAAGTGGCGGTGCCTGCGGCTGCAGTATGTCTGTAAGTATTTCCTGCGTATGGCCAGTCTCAAAGCTAAATAACCACGCCACTAAAACCGTACACAATATTAATGCCAATTTAGCAAGGCTAATAAGCTGCTTGGGATTTGTAGTTTGCGTTTCTTTAGAAGCAGGTAAAGGCCTGGGGTTGAACTTGTCCCTGTCCAAAGGAAGCCCTGAGAAAACCTTAATAAGGCAATCAATGTGAGAACCGCAAAAATATGGTGCTTTTCTGTCATCTCTTGCACTGCTTAATCCTAAGACCTCAAAGTGGGCGCTGCTAATTTGGTAGATCCACTGCATTAATATACTCTTCTCTTCTTCTGAGAGTCTGCTAAGATTATCATAAGCTTCAATGATATGAGGTGTTTCCCTACTGAGTACCTCCCGAACATTGCCTATGCCTTGCGCAATTCCATCTTTCCATCCATATCTTTTAATCCAATTATTTCTTCTAAAATCCTCGAAATCTTTCCTGGTTAAACCTAATTTATAAAATACTGCTACTAAGGCATCTATGTAGGAACCATTAAAGCAAGAGACAGTATCTTTATCCATCACGCTAGCTAATTCCCAAATTAGGAAATGGCCTCCTGTTATATACAGGATACTGGTCTTTAAGACCTCTTTTTCTCTATCTGATAAGTTCTTCAGATTATCATATCTATCTATAATATCCGGCCTATATTTGCCAAGAAAATGTCTCGCATTCTCTATGGATTTCTCAAGAGTTGACCAGTCCAAAGGAAAATCAAATCTAGTTAAGTTAAGTTCAGGGAATAAATCAATAAGAACACCAATGTGAGAATTGTATTCAAGGTTAGTCCTCTGATCCCTGGCACCAGAAAGTCTCCAATTATCAAAGCAACGCTTGGTTATTCTGCAGACGTCGTATCTTAAAGCCGCCTGTTCCTGAATCGACAGATTCTTAAAGTTAGTATATCTTTCTATAATGTCAGGTCTGTATTTGCCAATAATATCCCGTGCGTGCTTTAGTGTGTTTTGCGCAATTCTATAAGGCCATGCATCTGAATCAGGCAATTCTAGCTCTAGGCCTTGTTCAGTTAGAAGATGCGATACAGAGGCAACATTGCCTTCATTATCAAGGACTAGTTTATTTTCACCAATTTTTTCTCTGATTTTTTTACCCTCTCTTAAATACACACCAACAATTACTTCATTATTGCTGCTCTTTAATACCCCCCAATATACTTCTTGCAGTGCATAAGGCAGATAGCCGCCCAGGACCTTGCCAGCAAAAATCATATATATGTTTCCTAAGGCATCCACCCGAGCCGGAACAAGCCGTGGATAAGGTCTTCGACGTATACTCTTAAACCACTTACTGCATCTAGACCCAAGCTCTATGCGCATAATATATTCTTGAGGGCTTTCATAAACTCGTGGTCGATCAGTACCATTTTTCACTGAAATTTCAGAGCCGTTGCGTCTAATTCTATAGTAGCGCTGATATGCTAACTCTGCTCCCCTTGTACTTAATCTATAGAATCTTAATATAAACCAGTCTCTGCCTCTCTGGCCCGCAGCAATCCTTATCTTTTGGCCTCTTGAGTGCTCTGGTATTTCAAGTCTAAAATTATCATTTATTTTTATGTCAGAATTAAAAATGTCCTCGATTGGTTCTGGCTGTTCTACTTTAGCACCTCCTAAGATGAAGGCCCATAATTGTTTAGTGAATCTTTTCCTGAGTGCCTTTTTGATTTTTCTGGCTTGTTTTTCTTTCTCTCTTCTACTTAAAAATTCACTATACCCGTCTTCCCCATAAAGATATCTTGCAACTCTATCTATTGCCTTCTCTATAAGTATCCGGATATCTTCGCGGCTACGACCACCCATTTCTCTTCCAATCTCAACAAGGCTATTATCTTTAGACTCTAGCTTCTTAGAAAGGGCACATCTTTGAAGTTCCGTAAGTTTGGCCTTTGATAAAATCTCTGCTAATTTTCCCTCACGCTGCATAACTTGAAGACTAGCCCATGGATCTTTAGCACTAGGATCTTGAACTTCGTCTATATCGCCTGTTCTGTAATATCGCTTTATATTGGAAGAGGCTATACAGGAGGAAACATCTGAAAGCCTAAGTAGTCCAGAAGCGGTCTTAGCGTCCACTCTCAGATAATCCATGATTTCTAATTGCGTTGGTTCTTCTAAGCCTTCCTCTAAGCCCAGCATTACTTTAAGTTTTATAACAGCTCTTTTTAGATTGAGCTCTCTATAAGGAGTAAATCCTAGAAAATCATATACTTGCCCTAGAGTCTGATACCTTGCATAATCAATGAAACTTTTGCCTTTGCTGTAATCAAAATATTTAAATGCTACTAATCTTAAGGCCTCACGTATAAAGTCCTCAAATCTCCCCTGGGTTATTCCTAAGGAGTATATTCTACTTTGAACCAACTTATACCCGAATTTAAAATAAATAAATCCTTCTGCGTCTCTAAGATATAAATTACCCAACTCCTCTAATGCCTGCTCATCAGCGTCTCTTTTATAACGCCTAAGTAAGATCTGTGCCTGAATGGTTTTGTTGTCTATGCGACATACCAAACCATCATAAGTCCAGCTGCTATTCGGATGAAGTGCTGAATGTAAATTTAGCCGTCTAAAGCATGCACCCTTTAAGTAATGCGCAAGGGGATGTCTCATCTTTTGAGCGTTGCCATTACCATTAATCTCATCTAAAACATTGGGCTTAAAATATAAGCTGTTTATTTTAAACTTCTGCTCTAAGATAGCTTTCAAATTTAGCAATGTTGCTATTTGCCAAGATGCCTCTACTTCAGCAACAGCCTTAGAATCACTCCTTCTATATCCATTAGTCTTAATATCAGAGACTAAAAATGAACTGGCTTCTTTGCCTTCAATATTTACAAACATACCAGTAATGCGCCCATATGAACCATTGCCATTAGAATGTGCCAAGGCTTTATTATCTTGAAAAGGATAGACGTCAATATATATTTTACCATTAGCATTTCCAGGCTGAGTTGCCTTAAGTCTTGCCTCTGTTCTTATATCTCCATAACCCCATTCCAATGCGGGGTTTGCCTTTATTGCTGCTCTTAAGGTCTGTAGGGAATTTCTCATACCTTTCTTAGCATTTAAACTAGCAAGCACCCCAGCAAGAAACACCTGTTGGCTGGAAAAATAACCAGAAACAAAAGACTGAATATCAGGATTAAGTGAGAAAATGATTGATGCTTGATGGTTGATATTTGAGAAGAAAGGAAGAACTTGCGAGAGGTAATTTGTTACCGATGAGAAGAATTGACCGATAACTAATGCTGGTGGTGCCTGGGGCTGCAGTGTGTCTGTAAGTATTCCCTGCGTATGGCTGATTTCAAAACTAAATAAACACGTCAATAAAAGCAAAGATAATATTAATGGCGATTTAACAACCAGACCAAGACGTTGGGTATTTTTGGATTTTGTTGCTTTGGAACCAGGTGAAGATTTGACAAGGGCCTTAGTTTTTCTTGAGGGCCCATCTCTGCCATATTTATTTCTATATGTAGTATCTCTCCTGTTGAAGACTGTAATTTCTCCTTCTCCCCTAAATTCAACTTCATTTTCGCCTATCTTAGTTCCTCTTCTTATACAGGTTCCTGCAAGGGAATAATCTTTCCTAAGATAAACTCCAAAGATTACTCTAGCCTTATCGCTATACAAAGGCCTATAAACAACATCTGCAAACAAATAGCGCTTATATCCACGCAGGAATTTCATAGAGCCCTTCCATTCAAAAAGAGGGATACTACACCAAACACCTATTACTCCAGGCACATCTTCAAGACAGGGTTTTGTTCGTTTTCCTTTAAACCATTCAAAAACAGCTCTCCTTGCCTTAATTCGGCTACGATATTCTTCTCCAGTCTCCCAGATTCTAGGACTTTTACCTGGCAGAAAACAACGCAATTTTACTTGTTTCTTAGCTTTCCTTTCAATAATATAGTATTGACGATATAATATCTCTTCTGTCTTCGGATCAAGAAATCTCACCATTAAGTAGTTAGTATCCCTCTCCTCAGCAATAATGCGAATATGCCTGCCTTGAAGATATTCTGGTACTCCAATAAAGAGACCTTTACCTAAATATAAACTTGTATTAAAATAACCTTCGATTGGCACTAAATCTTCTTGAGCGTCATTTATGATAATTGATGCCCACCGCAGAGCCTCTTCTCTGATTGACCTCTTGAGCATACGAGCTTTCTCTTCATTTTCAGAAAAGGCATTAAACCATCTCCTTCCATAGAGTGAAATTAGGACTCTTTTCCTTGCTTTATTTCTAATCTGCCGTACTCCTTCTGAGGTATTGATATCAATTTGCTCTATAATTTCCCGATATTTTCTACCTGCCAGATATGCCTCTAGAACAATTATTTCTCTCTCAGTTAAATCAGCTATTGAGAGGGCCTGTTGTAATTGACCTCTCTCATATTTATCTCTAAGTATAGTATTTGCGTCCACTGCATTTGGATCAGGAAATGCATCTATTGAACCTGTAGCGTGATATTCTTTGATTGCTGCATTAAGTATATTATTGCCAGGCTCTCCAATGCCAAGTAGACGACAGGCAATATC